>ERZ779885.2258-NODE-2258-length-17992-cov-26.814963_pt1 | contig 17992 bp, 17 predicted proteins | sample MGYA00511554_ERZ779885 | MGnify/ENA primary metagenome ERZ779885 (study PRJEB29588, sample SAMEA2160998) | human gut metagenome | biome: human gut; feature: human-associated habitat; material: faeces | place: Denmark | collected 2008/2010 ... | reverse complement strand
TCATGTCGGTGCAGCAATTGGTTTTCCTCTTGGTCAAAACACTCTAGAAACCAAACGCTTTGAAACTTTAGATGCTATTCAAAATGGTGCAGATGAAATCGACTACGTTATCAACATCACGCAGTTGAAGGAGAAAAATTACACGTACATTGCAGATGAAATGCATGCAGTTGTAGATCTCTGCCAAGAAAACAAGAAAATCTCAAAAGTAATTTTTGAAACCTGCTATCTAAGCGATGCTGAAAAGCGTGAATTATGCCGTATTGTCCGTGATGTTCGTCCTGATTACGTCAAAACTTCCACTGGTTTCGGCAGCGGCGGTGCTACGCTGGAAGACGTCGCATTGTTATTGGAATGTGTTGGAGATATTGCCAAAGTCAAAGCATCTGGTGGCATTCGCACGTTAGATTTTGTTCTGCAGTTGATCGATATGGGTGTTTCTCGTATTGGGTCTTCCAATAGCGTTAATCTCGTTGAAGAATACAGGTCTTCTCTCCATTAACTTTTTCTGCACACCCCAGATCGCGTTGCCTTATCATCTACGCTGAATGCACGGGAACGATTCCATAGAAACTTCTCCATCTTTTTAAGGTTCTCCTGTGGATGTATAAATTCAAGACATGCCAGATATCGCACAATAACACCTTGCCGAAGACTCATATCTAGTGGGTCTTCGGCATGTTGCAAAGGCGCGCACATGAACCATCTTCCCCATTAGTCCGTCGCGCTATTTATAATAATCCCTGGTCTTTTCCATTTCAAAGCACCCGCTTCCATCTGAGCGGATTTCAGCTATCCCCAATCATGTAGGATTTTTCCTCAATAAATAGCATTCCAAATAAATTTAATGTGAAAAGGGAAATAATATGCTAGATTTTTTATACTATGCTCCCACTATGATATACTTCGGTCGCAACGCCGAGATTGATGTTGCCAAAGCGATACAGAATGAAAACGTTCAAAAAGTCATGATCGTGTACGGCGGAGAAAGCGTTATAAAATCCGGTCTTCTGGAAAGAGTCTGCGCAACACTTGATGCTGCAGGCATTGAACATGTGCGCCTTGGCGGCGTTAAACCTAACCCCCGTCTATCGAAAGTTTATGAGGGAATTAATATTGCAAAAAAAGAAGGGGTGGAACTGCTACTTGCCGTTGGCGGTGGTAGCGTTATCGACACTTGTAAAGCCATCGGTGCTGGACTCTATTATGGCGGCGATGTGTGGGATCTCTACACCGGAAAATCGTTATGCCAAGGCAGCTATCCTGTGGGTTGTATTCTGACCATCGCAGCAGCTGGTAGCGAAATGAGCAATGGTTCCGTCATTACGAATGACCAAAATACGCTCAAGCGCTCATTCAATAGTAATTTTTGTCCCTGCAAGTTTGCAATTATGAATCCAGAACTCACTTATTCTCTCCCCCCATATCAAACCTCCAGTGGATGCGTTGATATCATTATGCACACACTTGAGAGATACTTTTCCCACAAATATATGGCTCTTACAGACAGCATCGCTGCCTCTATCATCCACACCATCATGAAATACGCCAAGGTCGCTCTTGAAAAGCCAGATGACTATGAAGCTCGTGCCAATATTATGTGGGCTGGCAGCCTATCTCACAATGGTATTACAGGCTGTGGAACTCGCGGTGACTGGGCTACTCATATGATTGAGCACGAACTGAGTGGTATGTTCGACGTAGCCCATGGTGCAGGGCTTTCAGCAATTTGGGGTAGTTGGGCAAGATACGTCCTTGATACCAATGTGAATCGCTTTGTGATGTTTGCGATGGATATCATGAATATCACACCAGATGCGTGTATTACAAAGCGCGAGTATGCGCTTTTGGGTATAAAAAAGATGGAAGCATTCTTTTCCTCTCTAAATATGCCAACTTCCTTGCATGACTTGGGCATAGACGCGACAGACAATGCCATCCAACTCATGGCTGCTAATTGCACCAATGGCAACTCTCATCCCGTTGGAAGCTTTAGACCACTTGACTCGGAAGACATCAAGAAAATCCTTATAGCCGCTAAATAAACAAGTAGGACGCTACTCCGAAATTCCAGTTCAATTCCATTCATCTTCTTGATGTGCTCCACAGATCCATGGATGTATGGATAAGAAACATCTAAAATGATGCTGTAACCAAAATATTTTGGCCGCAGCATCATTTTTCGCTTACGTTTCCGTTTCTATTTCCTTACTTTTTCATACTCCGAAAGCGCTGATTTCTGCTGATCTCGATACTGTACCATCAGATCACTAAGCAGCTCACTGACGCTGCGCCTTTCCACGTAAGCAATTTTTTGAATGTCTTCATACAAGCTCGGAAGAACAGACAGACTCACCCGTTTCCGTAGCTCTCGATCCTCCTTCGGCCGACCGCGACCGGCACTACGCTGCTTCGTTTCATCTGCCGGCTGCTGCTCAATGATGCTGCCAACAACAGACGCTTTACGCCGGTTCTCACGCTCTTTCAAATTACTCATTTTCATTATCCTCCCGGTCGAACTTTCCGCTTATAATCATCTTCGCAATTGCCATGTATTCTTTCGCAATTTCACTGCTCGGTGCCTGCTCCACGACCGCCAGGCCGTCATAAATTCCTTTCTTCGCTACTGCCAGCCGCTTTACAACCCCGACGAGATTATACTCTTCCTTCAGCAGCGCAAGAATATCTTTATCGTCCGATACCCGCGCATCGTAGAGTGTCGCAATCACACCCAGCACCTTCAGCTCCGGGTTAATCAGCTCTTGGATCTCCCGAATGCTGTCCTGCAGCTGCGTCAGGCCACGGTATGCCAGGTAGTCCGTCTTGACAGGGATCAGAACGCCGTCCGCGCAGGAAAGCGCATTGATCGTGAGGATTGAGAGCTGCGGCGGGCAATCGATCAGAATATAATCATAGCTGTCCTTGACCGGCTTTAGCGCCCGGTCGAGAATCTTCTCCCGGCTCGCCCTCGAAAGCATCTCCATCTCCATCGGAGCCAAGTCAATAATCGACGTCACAATGTTCAGCCGGTCATTGATTTTCTGTATGCACTCGCGGATCGGCGCACCATCTTTCTTCAAAACGTCTACAATCGTCTTTGGAACCTCCAACGGCTCCATGCCGACGCTGATCGTCAAGCTGGCCTGGCTATCCAGATCGATTAGCAGCACGTTTCTGCCCGCAGCAGCCAGCGCAGCGCCCAAATTGTGCGTCGTGGTTGTCTTCGCCACGCCGCCTTTTTGATTTGCAATTGCGATTACTTTCATTGCAGCATCTCCCTCTATTTAATTTATATACATTATATATCGTATATATTGTGTTTTACTTTGTCAAGATAAGTTAAGCGGAATGTGACGCTGCTTTCCACTAAATTTTTTTCTGAAACCGAATATTTCTTCGCAACTTTCAAAAGGCAATCGCCAGTTGCCTCGTTGTAACACTAATGTGGTTTACTTTTTTTATGTCACTTTTTATCATTTACTTAGAAAATCACATATAAAAAGGTGGTGATTCCATTGGTTGTCTAATTTGATTTCTATTTTGGATATATGGAGGTTCAGCATGTGCAAAAGACGCATTCCAATGCTATTTATCGGATTTTCCATCTTTCTCATCTTTCTATCTGGCTGTCATAAAACCACTTCGAGTTCAGACTCTATTATTGCTCGCACTTCTAGCAATGAAGTGAATTTAAGTGATGGAATTGTCGTCAATGTAACTCTTTCCCCAGAAACGGATAACCACCAATGTATTGCTACGCATCTCGTCACCAATTCGAAAGAAATCTCTGTTTCGTGCGCTTCGATTCCAGATCATTCTGAAATTCTTCTATCTCTATACGATGAATCTCGAACATCTCCCCTATTTTCTACATCGCTTTGCTCTGAAGAACTCTCGACGACTTTTCGCCCGCTTACTTCCGTTAAACTATACAAATTAGTTGCCGTTGTAAAAAATTGTCCTAATGAGGACGACATCCTCATTACAATAACTGATTAAATTTTAATTTGGAGGTAATATATCATGAAAAAGCTTACGTCTCTTTTGCTGATCGTCTGCATCCTTGCCACATGTCTATCTGTAACTGCGTTTGCTGCCGATGCAGATCTCCCTATCACGCCAAAAATTGAACACACTATGCCGATATCTCATTCCATTTTTTCCGTCCAGCGGTTAAGCCGGACTGATTACGACCTCTCTTCTAGTGGTTCCATCGATCTGAATATTGAGAATTTCCGCCCCGATACGCCCCGTGTTAGTACTCACAACTACATCACGAACTCAAAAAAAATCACGGTTTCCATGACTAGCGACATTTCCTGCAGCGTTAAAGTTTATCTCTATAATGCTAGCAATGATACAGAAGAAGGCTGCGAAACCGTCTCCGTTGGTACCGTATTCTCGAAATCCGCAACTTTTAGGCCGCTTACTTCTACGGATAAGTACTACTTACGTTTTGAAAATCTTGGTCAGCAAACTGTTCATATCACTGGGTCCATTTCCGATTAAACTGGCCAAAACCACTCATCCTCGTAACGTTTTTACAATAGCAAAAGAATAAAGAAGCCGACCAGAAGACCAATCATCTTCTGGTCGGCTTCTTTATTCTTTTGTGTTCTTTTTTGTATTGCTTTTTGTCTTACTCTTCGATATAATATAAATGAACGGAGGATTACGAAATGTTATTCGAATGGGACGACGTAAAAGAGAAAATCAACATTGCCAAACATGGCATAGATTTCAGCACAGCCGCACGGGTATTTCAAGACGAAAACAGGATAGAGTTTTACGATGAAGCGCACTCTACAGACGAGGATCGCTATATCACAATCGGTCAAATCAACGGCATCGCCGTCACTGTAATTATTATGGTAGTCTACACAGAACGTGAAAGAGCCATTAGACTGATCTCCGCTCGTAAGGCTACACCGCAAGAAGGGAGGATGTATTATGATTACACGCAAAGAAATTAACTTGAATACGCCGCTGACAGAAGCACAAATAGAAGTGCTGAGTAGGTTGGCTGCTACACAGGCCGTTCCAGATGAAGATTGCCCCGAACTTACGCTGGAGCAACTGGCAAACTTCAAAAGAATATCTGAAGCAAACCGGGAATCCCGTTGCAAGCAAACTGTTACGCTACGGCTGTCCCCTCAAGCCATGCGCCGAGCAAAGTCCCTCGGCAAAGGATATACCTCCGTTCTTAGTCGAATCGTCGAGAACGCATTATTAGACCCGGCAACCATTCAAAAAAATCTGTAAGAATCGCGCACCAGATGGGATTCCTCTGGTGCGTCTTATTTATTATATGCACAGTATTTACAATATATATGATATATACGATAAATATTGTGTGTAGGATATTTTAAGTATCCCACCACTTTCGGATCGTCTTTGGGTCCAGCCCAGTTTCTTTATGGCAATCAGCTTTTTTACCAGACGGATTTGCCTTTCTCCATTCGTAGACTTTCATCTGTGCCGTTGGGCGACCATCCGCAGCCTTCATTGGGATTCCAATCGCCTTCATGTCCTCCTTACGCCTGCGCGCCAAATAGAGATGCTTTTCCTGCGTCAGCCCGTTTCTTCTGTTCCGCTCTATATGAACGTCCGTCAGAGCCTCTATATCTGAAATCGTAAAATTGTAATACTCACGGTCATACGCCTCCAGCGCACTCTTGATATCATCCTCAGTCAACGCATTCTCATGATGCACCATCTGGAGATCCTCAAACGCAATCTGCATATCCTTCCGAAGCTGCGCCTTCGGAACATCACATTTGTAGGCGTAGATTGCCATACACATCAAAAAGAAATACCGATGTCCGCCTCGAATGGATAATATCTGCCGCAACCACCAATGGTAAAGTGCATACGGATCGTCGCCATGTACCTTTCCCGCAATATCCCATTTTTTCGGGTACTTTTCACCCTTGACAATAACTCGCTCATACCATTCCGGATACGCTTCCCGCGCTGCCTCTCTCGTTATCTTCGATGGTCTGAACGGTTTATTGACATCCACCCGATTTTCCGGTTTGGCATAAGCGTTCAAATATTCCAGCGTCACCGGATCGCCGGTCCGGAACGCAACAACCTGATTGCCGTGCTTTTCGTTGATGCTGCCGACCATACGGAAACTCTGGTTGATGGACTGATACTGAATCTCTTTGTTCTGCGACGTCCCCTTGTATTCCCACATCCGAAACGTAAGATCATACTTTAGACTTTTCAACTGAATTTTAATATTCGGGTATAGATCGATTGGCTCCCGGAAAAAATAGCAAACGTGCAGGCCGGTTCCAGACAACACAATGTACGTTGGCATCGGCAAGCGGCGGATTCGCGTCGGATCGCCGCCAAAACGCAAAAATAAATTTCGCAGCTCCTTCAGACCAACACCATCCAAATCGAAGATCAGTGCGTTCATCCGCTGCGCGTGCTCCAGCTTATTGGATTTCCCGCGATAGGACAGTCCGCTGCACAACGTCAGCGGATTTTGCTCGATAAATTCCATATAATCATTTTCCCACTGATCGGAGAACATGATTCTTCGGCGCATTCGCTTAAAACCATCGGACGTTTGTTCCCGATACAGATAAATTGCATTAGGGTGGGAATAATCCATATGCCGCTCGTCAGAACGCTCGTTATTCGGGAACATCTCTCTGTAAAAATCATAGCCGCTGACTTCAGGAAATTGAGAACTCAAATACGCATAGCCTTCAGTATAATTCTGCGTCATACACAAAAACCTCCCAGCAAAAGAAAAAGAAGCAAAAAGAAAAAACCGCTGCGGCGGGGAGTTCAAACCATCCGGATTTGCCCACCGCCTTTCCCACAGGCTTACGCCTGCCGGTACGCCCACAGGATTCCCCACACCATAAAGGCGTGGAGAATCCTGATGGACGACCTTGGAAAAGACCGTGGACAAATCCTGCCCTGCTATCGGATGGGCTGCGCCCCCCGATCCAGCACACAGCAATACGATACAAGCTGCTGCCCCCTGCTCGCTTCCAAAAAAAGAGAAATTTTTATTTTTTCGCAATAAAAATCCATCCCCTGTCCTACCCTTAGACCCCTATACGGGGGCTTAGATTATCAATAGCTTTTTCCCTATTTTTTGAGTGTTATTATAGCCTGTCCAAAACGCGATTTCAAGGGTTACGGACAGGCTATTTTGCTATCCATTTTTCGTTCCAGCCCGCATCTCCGTGGGGACGATTCCAAGCGGCTTTGTATGCTGAATGATATATTCCCAATAGCCTGCTCTATAGTTTGCACGAAGCTGCCGTGAAAACAGCGCATTGTGCAAGAACTTAATTTCTTTCCAGTTTTCTGCTTCCGTCAGAGCCTCATAACCGTTTCCGTGGCAAATCAGCGTAATGCCTACCTCGGCAAGCAATCCATTTTTCCTAGTCAGAAGATCTTCCTCGATCAGCTGCCTTGCCTGGCTCTCCGTAAAATCGACCGAGTAAGGACTCTGAAGTACCGTCTCCCATACCTTTGCCGTCAGCAGCTTATTTCTGCCGGTTTTGTACCGTATTTCTTTTTCGGAGGACATCACGACAACATACCCTGTATGCACCTTTTTCGGTCGCAGCCCTCTATCCGCATTTGCTCTTTCCCGCGAAATTCTGAGAAGGTTCGCATTGAGGGCGCGCTGGTCGGCGATTTCAGCCGTTTTCCGCTCCACCTGCTGTAGAAGGTCGTCTATCTGCGCTTGCGCCCTCTGTGCGGCTCTGTCGGCCTCGTGTGCCGCCTCCTGTTTTACTCTGGATATCTCCCGCGCAGCGGCTCTTTCTGTTTCCTCTTTTTCGCGCTGGGCTCTATCGCGCTGATTTAGAAGCATCTCATATTCCTGCCTTGTTTGAATTACATGGGTACACTCACCATCAAGGGTATCCAATGTTTTATAGCCTCCCATTCGTTTCCTTACGTACTCGATGCCTCATTCGCCTCCCATCAAAGGCCGCGGATATAGTTGTCCGCTACAACACTGATTCTATTATGCCCCAGCGCCTTGCTGCAGACCAGCATAGCAGCCTTGTCCAGCTTCTTGCCCGCTTCATCCTTGCGGCAAGTGTAGACGTCGCTCTGATATCTTTTTCCGGTTCCCTTATTCGCCCTGTCAAATGGAATTTCGCTGATCTTTCTCGCATGAGCTTTGTAGATGGCAACTGCATAATCCGAGCGGTAACTGTGAATGTCCGCGCATTGGTGAATAAACTGCCAGACCTTTTCATCGGGCGGCGTGTTCTTCATCCGGTCGATAATCTGCGTCTGATTTTTTCCTATAATAGGGCTTACGCGCTCCCTACCACCTTTTCCGTTCCGCACATGGATGAAATACTCGCCTTCAAACATTCTCGTGTCCTGCAACATCTGAAGACGCTTCGTGTCACCCGTCGTCCGCTTCTGCTCTTGGATCTGTTCCAGCGCCGTGATCTGCGCTTCGATCTGTTCCCGTGTCACCAGATCCGTTCCCTTCAGATCTGCCAGCTCACTGCGCCGCAGTCCGGTTCCCCGGCAGAATTTTATCAGCTCATCGTTGTTAGCTTCCGAGAAGTGCCGATCCCGCTTGGCGTCTCCCCGGCTCCGTTTGATTTCTGACCGGTTCCGCTTCGGCGGCTTGAAGTAGTCTTCATCGTCTGGCTTTATGCCATACAACTTCCCCAAGGCTTTCGCCTCGGCCTGAATCGTCCAAGCAGATAGATCCTGGTCAACTCGTACCTGCAGCCACTCGTTGACATACCTTTTTGCTTTCTTCAGCGTCGTACATTCCGGGTATTTTTCCTTGACATACTTCAAGAAGTACTTTATGTGCTTCCAGTAGGTCTTATATGTGTTGACCGAGAAAATCTTATCATCGGCTGTCCCGTTCAAGACTGCCTCGCGCTTACTTTCGCCCAGCGCCAGCATAGACGTCAATTTTTCATACGCCTGCTGGTGCAGATCCTTCAAGTATGACTTGTTTTTTCGCCCCAAATGGTAGTCCCCTTTTCATTGCGATATATATCCTGCATAAGTTATATATTGTATATACTTTATTTCCATTATATCAATTATTTACATTATATCATCGTTCAAGCTAAGCCGCTTCACGTCAGTTTCCGAAGAAACCTCGACGATCAGCAAAGTACACTTTTTAAAGTCTTATGTGTGACTGTTTTGAAGATTTCTCTTCTACACTTTTTTCTTGCTTATGTGTGCAGCCTATTTATTAGCGTCTACGGCAGTTGAGGTTCTGTCGAATCCTTTTCCGAGGGATCGGCTCTCCAGTGCTTTCTACAGTACACTGGCAACATTCAGTAGGTGGACGGCGAACAGATGCGTTCTGCTTACCTGTGCTTTCACAAAGATTACTCGCAGCAGGGTCCATGATGTGCTTTCCAATTCACAAAGGTTACTACGGCAAGCCCACACATCACAAAGGTGCATCATACCTTTTTAGCGGCTCTAAAATAAAAACTGCTAAACCCCCAGCAGCTGCCGGGACGCTCTGGGCCTAATTACTGTTTACCCTCGCCCAGACGAGCCTATTTGTTCGCATTTTCAGTATGGCACAAAAGTAAATCTTTGTCAACATAAACTGAGTATATGTAGATATAACGGTTTACCCGTTCACGCTATTGCGCAAACGGGTAAACCGTTATATGACCTTTAATATTTCATTTTTCCTAAATTTTCCCGTCCTAGAAACATCGACCGCTTCCATTACTTTTTTCTTTTGAACTTTGCTCAAAAATCCATTCTATAATATTTGTTTCCAGCGCTAAATCCTACGCTTCAGTATTTTACTCTCTTTTCTCTATATCTTTAATAATTGCACCGCTCTCGCCAAGGGACTACGCTGTCCCCTTGGCTCTCATCCGTTATGTTACATATCTCCGTTTCATTGTAAAAAAAACGAATATATGCACAATCAAAGTGATAGCTCAACTACGAACTTGTTTTTATCTCCACGATATTTTGCTACAGAATATTCAATTGGCTCATTATTTGCAGAGCGCCCAATTGTTGTTGTCATTTGGATAGGAGATCCAAAATCAATATGCAACAATTCACTCTCATATTTCCCTGCTGCCACCGCCTCAATCTGTCTTGTCGCAATGCAGACCCGTGTTCTCTCATCTCTGCTCAGGAACTCGTATAGACCGAGCCTCTCCATATCCTGATGAAGGATATCCTTACATGTCATTGGTAAATATGTAGACAATACTACTATTGGCTCAAAATCTGCATACCTTAATCGATTCAGTCGAATTACTGGCTCCTTAGATCCAAACACTTCTGTTACTTCCTGGGGAGCTTCCACGCAACTCATATCTAGCACTTTAGTGGAAGGCACAAGGCCAAGTCGACCGATCTGGGCAGAAAAAGGCTCCAGTTTTCTCATAAAATCCTGTACAATTTTTGGTTTTGCCACAAACGTCCCCTTTCCCTTGACGCGATGCAATTTCCCTTCCATCACCAATCCCATAATTGCTTGTCGAACTGTTGTTCGACTAAGTTGGTACATCTGTCCTAGTTCACTTTCTGTTGGAATGTAGTCCCCAGGTTGCAATTCACCAGAGTTGATCATATCCAAAATAATATTCTGGAGCTGGTAATATAGCGGAATTGGAATCTCTCGATTAATGCGCTGATTCGAATCAAACATATAAGTCAACCCTATTCTTTCTTTTTTAGTATGATAATCTGTCTAGACAAACAATATACAAGAAGTTGTATTGTTATATATTCTTATTATAACATTACGTGATTGTTCAATCAATGATTTCTATCTATTTTTATCTTATCTTATTCGTTATTTTTATTAGGAAATAGAAATATATTGACAATCCTATTGTTTTTTTGTATATTATGTTATGACATTGGTACATTAAGAAAGGATGGTGATGATAACCCCGCTATCGAATCTTTCATAAAACATGAAAATAGACCCGCCAACAATTATTTTACAAGGAGGCCTTTTATCATGCAGCAAAAAATCAGAGCTATACTTTTTTCTTTCTTAATTTGTATTTGTCCTCTTACCTTTTCCGGCTGTTCAAATGCTCCAGCAGCCCCTGCCGATTCACTGATTTCTTCTTCCTCGGAAGCAGAAACAGCAACAACTCAACCAGACACTAACAGCCATGATGCCGTAAACTTGGCTATTGTTCTTCCAGGCCTTGATTCCGCCAACTGGCAAAAAATCGCTACTGCCGCCCGCAACGCCTGTAAAGACGCTGAAGAGGAATTTGGATGTCCTATCAATCTGATCGTACAAGGTCCTGCCGGCGAATCTGATGCGGAAGGCTATATTGCCTGTTTGGAGAATGTCATCGCTTCCGAGGATCTTGATGGGTTGATTGTAGCATCTCTCTATCCAGACCCGGTTGTCCCTATTGTGGCAGAAGCATCTTCTATGGGTATCTGGGTAAACCTTTATGCATTTACAATTTCCGGATCAGAGGACAACTGGCATTCCATTTATCTCGCTGGCAGTTATGATGCGGGTGTTTTCGCTGCAGATGCAATAAAAAGCTCTATTGATGCTAAAAATTTAGATCCTAGCGGTAAAATCGCTCTTTTTATGTCTGTAATCAACACATCTGGCGAGGAAATGTTCCAAGGGCTGTATGACCGACTTAGTGAAGTCCTTCCCACTGCGGAAGTTCTGGAAATTCAATACAACGAAAATGATATTGATAAAGGCATCGGTCAAATTGAAGCAACTTTGGCCACCTACGGAGACGAAATATCCGGAATCTTTGCCGGAAACAACACCACCGGCACAGCTCTTGCCCGTGCTATTTCTGAAGGAGGTTTTGGTGATCGCGTAGCCGCCGTTGCTATTGACGCAGACACAGACGAGGTAGAGGCCGTTATAGACGGTAGTTTGGATGCTCTTATTATGCGCCCGGATTACTGGACGGCTTATAACATGATGTTCGACACCATCGACAGTATTTTGAATGGGACTGAATATGACAAATATATCTATTGCGAGTATAGTACCGTGACCAAAGAAGAGATTGACTCAGGTAACGAACTACTTACCGCCGATCTTTATCCAGAGACCATGGTTCGGGACTGACAGTCCTGCAGCAGCGGTGGCAGTCCATAGTTCTGGGCTGCCACCACCAACTACTAAAGGAGGCGGGCCTATGTATGATTTTATTCTGCAAGTTACGAATATCGACAAACAGTTTCCTGGTGTACACGCACTAAAAGACGTTTCTTTCTCGGTTCTCCGCGGAGAGGTTCATGGTTTAATTGGAGAAAATGGTGCTGGAAAATCGACCTTGATTAAGTCCATTACTGGCGCGTATTCTTACGACTCTGGTAGCATTATCTTTATTGACGAAACAGGCACGCAATTTAAAATTCATAACCCATCCGATGCCAAGGCCGCTGGCATCGCCGCCGCATATCAGGATTTATTGGCTGCACCCGAACTGACAGTTGGGGAAAACTTTTTCTTGGGTCGCATTCCAAAAACTTCACTTGGGGCCGTGGATTGGTCTTATATCTACCAGTATTCTTCCAAGATTTTGAGAGAATATGGAATTTCAGTAGACCCAAGAAAGAAAATGAGACAACTGACCGTCAGCCAGCAGATGATGGTCACAATTGCAAAACTCTCCAGTGAACATGCCAAACTGATTATCTTCGACGAACCAACAGCTCTTCTTCCGAATCAAGAAGTCCAAACATTTTATAAAATCCTCCGCAAATTGAGGGCCAACGGCGTCTCTATGATTTATGTCTCTCATCGCTTGGAAGAAATTCTTGAAGTCTGTGATCGCGTTACTGTTCTGAAAGATGGTGCTATTGTTGGGACCAAAGAAACATCCAGCGTCACGGAAGGAATGTTGATTTCCATGATGGTTGGGCGGAGCATGAGCGACATATACCAGATCAATAAAGGGGTTCCGGGAGCAGAAGTTCTCCGCGTAGAGCACCTCACACGGAAGAATTCCTTTTCAGACATTTCTTTTTCTCTGCACAAGGGAGAGGTCCTTGGCTTTTTCGGCTTGATTGGCTCTGGTCGCACAGAGGTCATGCGTTGCTTGTACGGTGCGGACCATTACGATTCCGGAAAGATTTTTTTCCATGGCCAAGAACGCCCCATTCATAGTGTCCAGGATGCTCTAGCCGCAGGGATTGGCCTGATTCCAGAAGATCGCCGTGCTCAGGCTTTGGCTCTAGGCATGGACGTTGCTCACAATATCAATATGGCAGATATGAGGGGCGTCAGTAGGCTAGGAATTATTCAGTTTTCCAAGTACCGATCTCGCAGCAAAATGTTCATGTCTAAGCTGAAAATCAAGGCATATTCAGACAAACAGATAGTCCAAACTCTTAGCGGAGGGAACCAACAGAAAGTAGTAATTTCTAAGGTTTTGTCTACGGCCAGCGATATTCTGATTATGGACGAGCCGACCATCGGTATAGACATTGGGGCAAAACGCGAAATCTACCAGCTTGTTGGAAGCCTAGTCCAAGATGGACATTCTGTCATTTTTATCAGCTCATATTTGCCAGAACTAATGGGTGTTGCCGACAGAGTAATCGTATTTCACGAGGGACGACTAATGAAGGAATTGTCCGGCGAGGACCTCCGAGCAATGCCGTCTTCAAAAACAGAGGAGTTGATTTTATCCTATGCGTCAGGATATCACGAAGGGATTGGTGGGTAACTATGAATCATAATCCATTACGAGGACGGCCTCATCTACCAAGCATCAGCACAGAACTTGCTATTTCTATTTTAGTTGTTTGTTTTTATGTCGTCTTTTCTCTTATAACGCCTACCTTCTCTTCAGAGTATAATCTTATCAATCTTCTAAAGCAGGCTTCTGTAAAGGGCATCGTTACAATTGCTGTGACCTTCGTTTTCATTGCCGGACAGTGTGACCTTACTGTCGGTGCTTCAACTGCTCTGAGTGCCATGATTTGTGCGCTTTTAATGAGCGATCATGGCTGGTCTCCTTGGTCCGCCATTGCCGTTTCCGTTCTCTGCACATTGCTTGTTGGCGTCATCAATGGATTTATTGTATATGAATTGAAAGTTGTGCCCTTTATTGCAACTTTAGGTATGTCTAGCGTTATTCGCGGGTTAATCAAATATATGTGCAACGCTAGAACAATTGCCGATCTTCCCCCTTCCTTTAACAATTTTGCTATTTTGAAACTCGGAAAACTTCCATTGATGGTTTGTGTTTGGGTGTTCGTTGTAGTTCTAGCGTATCTTGTACTTCGCTATACGGTTTTCGGTCGAAATCTGTACACCATTGGAAGCAGCCAGACCGTTGCTACTCTCAGCGGAATCAATGTGCGAAAATACATATACATCACATACATGCTCAGTGCGTTTCTATGCGCCATTGCAGGAATTGTTATGACCACCCGTCTGAACAGTGCGTCTAGCAGCGGCGCAACAGGCTTCGATATGGATGCCATTGCCTCAGCGGTGGTTGGTGGCGTGAGTATGAGTGGCGCTACGGGAACTCCTCTTGGCGCAGCGCTAGGGACGCTCCTCATTATGATGATTCAAAACGGCGGCATTCACTTAGGCATCAACACCTTTATTATGGAATCCATCAGTGGATTGCTTGTAATTTTTGCAGTCTATTTTAATTATATCAGCAACAAAAAACGATAAAATTGAAGGAGGGCTTTCAGTTGAAATCATTTCAGTCAATATACGGGCGTGCCACACCACCGATTGTCACACAGCCTGCAAACTTCACAGACTTAACAGTGGAAGAATTTGCGTCCATGTTCCATACTGCCGCACTTGGTGTGCGTACCGGTGAAGAACTAGTTCGATTTGAAGCAGAGCGTGTAAAAAACTCCGGTTTTCGTTTTCAGGCATTCAATGTAGAAAGCCCTTACTTGGAGCTAGCCGACGACATCCTAGAGGGAACACATCAGCTAATGGTTCCCATCGGGTATCCCATTGGCGGTCAGACGTTGAAAAAGCGGCTATGCGACATGGACTATGTTGTAAAACACCGCTCTGATCAATGTTGTGTTACCATCAACTATCCGGCAGCGCTTTCTGGGAGATATGACATCGTCGAATCCGAGTGTCGCGCTATGCACACGGAATTTGATGCCGCTTTGCACATCATTGATATTGTGCCAGCGACGCTGTTCTCTGCTAAAGAACTAATCGCTGTCGGTCAAGCGATAGCCGCTGGTGGCGGATATCATTTAAAAGTGAACCCTGGTTATGGGTTAGGATCTACGTTTGAGGAGCTTTCTCTTCTTAAAAGAGTTTTCGGCGAACAATTTATCCTCGATCCTTCTGGTGGCATCCGTGAATTAAAGGATGTGGCCGAATATGTGCGCCGGGGCTTTACTGTGATTCATTCTCAAAAAACCTTTCCGTTTATTGAAGAATTCCGCGTCCTGAAAGAGAGAGGAGGGCATTTAAATGTCTGATTTTGGATCTCGATGCATCCAGATGCTTGCCTGTGAATACAACCTACGTTATGATGACCTTCGTTTGGCATACTACGACGCACAGAAAAAAGGAATCTCGTCTTTAATGCTAATGCCAAATCACCTCCCTGTCCTCAGCGCAGAAAAAGAAACTAGTTCTGATCCGCTTCATCTAATTGCCGTTAGCGCCTATCCGGCCGGTTGCCAACCTTTGTCTTCTAAAATCACAGAAATTCAAGAAGCGATTTCCATGGGTGCAGATGAAATCTTTTTGGTGCCTATGAATGGACTGATTTTAGACAATCAGTGGGAGAAGGTAGAAGCTGAGCTTCGTGGGTGCAAAGAAGCTGCTGGTCAGATTCCGATCACACTTATAATGGAACTACAGGTGTTTGACGCAGAACATGCCAAAAAATTATGTTCTCTCGCAATATCGTGCGGTTACTACGGGCTTGCAACTTCTGCAGGATTTGCTCATAATAGCATTTTTTCTGTCACAGATCCACTTGCCTTGGCTTCTCTGGTTTGCTCAACTGAACCAGAACAGGTTCGCGATGTACGCAACTGGATTGGTGACTCCATCAATCTTGTTGCTGTTGACGCAACCATGAGCAAGGAAAAGGCCAAACAGCTTTTGACTGCCGGCGCAGATCGGATCGCTGCGCCAACCGTTCTGGGGTGGCTGTGATGAATCGTCAACACTGTTATCTATGTGTAGACATAGGTACACAAAGCATTCGGACCGCCTTGGTCGATCAAAATCTTCAGATAATTGCTGTCCATAGTGATCCACAGCAAATTATGACGGACCCGGTTAACAACCAAATAGAGGTAAACATCGAACATGTCTGGGAAAGCGTCGCAGCTGGTAGCCGCGACGTCCTGCAGAAATCCAATCTTTCTCCTAGCACAATTGCTGGGGTATGCGTAGGTGCAATTATGCATGTTCCAGTTCCTATTGACGAAAACGGAACCTTGCTGCTCAGACAGGTGCAAATCTATTCTGATAAACGCTGTAAAGACTACGTCCGTGCCTTCCAAAGCACGCCTGAGGCGCTACGGGCTTACAAAATGACAGGCAGTATTGCTACTGCCAGTTGGCTTGGCTTCAAGCTTCGCTGGATCAAGGAGCATCAACCCGACATTTACAAAAAATCTTGGAAATTTCTTACTGCCAGCGCATATATCAACTTTCGCCTAACCGGCAATATTTGCATCGACTATTCTGAAGCTTCGGGTTCCTATCTCATGGATCAAACATGTCAATGGAATTCCTGGTTGGCCACACAAGTTGGTGTAGATATTGAAAAGCTTCCGGAAATCCGTAACTCTTGGGAGGTCTTAGGCGGCATTACCGAGGCTGCTGCTAGTGCCACTGGCCTTACCCCCGGGACTCCCGTGGTTGTCGGCGGAGGAGATATGGGCTGTGCAGCGCTTGCCGTTGGAAGCCTATCCCCCGGAGACTGTGTGGTAACAACGGGTACTTCTTCTGGTGCGGATCTTTTTTGCCAACATCCCGTGTGGAATCCATCTGTCATCAATCTGCGTCATGTTGTCGACGGTTGGCTTGCTTTCGGTAGCGTAGAGTGCTGTGGTGGATCGATGACTTGGCTGCGGAAGCATTTTTTCCCTGATGAACCCTCTGACTGCGCATATCAGAAAATCAATCAAATGGCAAGTTCCGTTCCGGCAGGATCTGATGGCGTACTTTTTCTTCCACAGCTACTCGGAGAACGTGAGAACCTAGGCTCTCCAGATGCAAAAGGGGCTTTCATCGGACTTTCTTTTGATACCGATTTAGCTCATCTGTGCCGTTCACTCATGGAAGGGGTATGCTATGCCGAGCGCCGTATTCTTGACGCGTTCACGCAGTCTGGTATGCATTTCAATGCTTTATATAGCCGCGGAGGCGGCGTCAACAGTCGAATTTGGAATCAGATCCGCTGCGATATCTACCAGCACCCTATCCATGTCTTAGAGGACGCCGACAACTCCGGACTGATTGGAGCTGCTCTCCTCGCAGGGAAAGGAGTCGGTCTCATCCAAAACATGGAGCAAGTTGCAAAAGAAAATATCCACGTTCGAGAAACGTACTACCCAAACACATCATCACAAGCAACCTATGCTGAAATGCAAAAAGCATATATGGCTGCACACAATGCACTTCTTCCAACTTTTGAGTTTCTTAAACACGCTAATATAGTCACTCGCAATGAGGATGCTTCCTTTTCAACTTCATCTACATTCGAAAATAATTGACATTATTACACTTTTCTCGCATTTCTTGCGCCTGTAATAAAAAGGGAGGAATATTATGAATCAAACGTTAACTCCGGAACGATTGGCAGGTTTCTTTGATCACACCTTGTTAAAGCCCTATGCAACAAAAAAAGATTTTGAAAACTTTTGCAATAACTGCAAGCAATACCGCTTTGCCATGGCTGCCGTTAACCCTTCTGCCGTTCAATTCTGTAAGCAATATCTGAATGATACCACGGTTCATGTCGGTGCAGCAATTGGTTTTCCTCTTGGTCAAAACACTCTAGAAACCAAA
>ERZ779885.2244-NODE-2244-length-18059-cov-3.905132_pt1 | contig 18059 bp, 10 predicted proteins | sample MGYA00511554_ERZ779885 | MGnify/ENA primary metagenome ERZ779885 (study PRJEB29588, sample SAMEA2160998) | human gut metagenome | biome: human gut; feature: human-associated habitat; material: faeces | place: Denmark | collected 2008/2010 ... | reverse complement strand
CCCGGTATCCTGGCATCCTGCCCGATCAGGAAATGAATAAACCCTTCCCTCATCAGCTCATAATTCCGCCCCATAAAATCATTGGCAACCATCTTCACCCGACCAGCTTTCCCCGCTCCGGCAATCGCCTCACACACCCCCTCCTCACCATGAGAAGTAAGATATATCCCGTCAAGATCCGGAACATCCTTAAATATCCCTTCCGTAATCTCCCTGGCCCTGCCATTCTCCTCAAAGCAATACTCCGGCCCAATGATCTCAATCCCAGGATACTTCCGCGCAATTTCCTCACGGAATCCAATCACCCTGCTGCTCAGAGAAGTATTGGTACTATAGCCGGAAATCACAGCAACCTTTCCTTTTCCACCGGTCAGCTCCCCCATAAGCCCCGCAGCCGCACGGCCACACTGCACACCGTTCTGCCCTACAAAGCAAAGTCGTTTCGTATCCTCCACATCCGAAGTAAACGTCACCACCGGGATCCGAAATTCCTCCACAAACCGGTCAATTTCCCTTTTCACACGTTCCTCATCCAAAGGAACCATGGCAATACCACTAACCTCTTCCATCCGCATCTTCTCCATAGCGAGAATAACATCCTCCGCATTCTGATGCTCGATCTTATGGACCAGGACTGTACCACCAAGATTATCCACCTCAGCGCACGCCTCCTGGATTCCCTTCAGAACTTCTTTCATAAAAGGTGTTTCCGCACCCTGCAGGATCACGCCGATCTTAATATTATTTCTGCTCATGGATAGAGCACGGCCCAGTTGATTCGGCTTATACCCCATCTCATCAGCGATGGCACGGATCCTCTCAGCAACCTCCGGACGGATCCTGCCCCTGTTATTTAACGCTCTGTCAACAGTACCTCTGGAAACACCGGCAGCTTCCGCGATCTGCCTTATAGTAACTCCCATACTAAGCACCTCTTTCTATGATAATCCGGATTCTTTTCTGTATTCCGCAGGACTTAAGCCCGTAAACTTCTTAAATATCTTGGAAAAATAATGATAATCTCCAAACCCGGAACGCAACGCCACATCCTTAACTTTACAGTTCGTCTCTGAAAGAAGCTTCTTTGCACAGTCGATCCGAAGCTCCTGCACATAATTGGAAAAACCGATCTTCATCTCCTGTTTGAAAAGATAACTGAGATAAGCAGGATTCACCTCCGCCGCATCTGCTGCATCCTGAAGGCTGATCGGCGCTTCATAATGTTCCCGGATAAACTCCAGAGCTTTTTTCACAGCAGCAGAGGTCCCCTCCGGAACAGCATCCTCTTCCCCTACAAAAAGCTGTGAAATACAGGCACTGCCCTTTTCCCTGAATTTCTCAAAACTTTCGATATCTCCATACCAGATGAGCTCTTTCTCAATTCCGGCTGTCTGATTCAATTTCTTAAGCCACTGTACCAGAAGTCTTCCGTCGGTATAACGATCCTGACAGTCAGCGAGAACCTGTGTCCAAAGCTCCTCCGCTTTCTTTCGGTCTTTCCCTGCCTTCAACCTGGAAATCTGCCCTTCCAGCTTCTCAGCACTTTCCGGTAAAACACTGTCCGCTTTCTTCCGTCCTTCAAAATAAAGGATCTCTTTTTTCTCATAAAAATGCAGCTTCATCATTTCTCTGGCCTGCTGATAAGCCTGGCGGATCCCATCCTCTCCCATGCAGACACTGCTGACACTGATACCAAAATCACAAAGATCCTCCTGACAGTGCCGGTAGCAGATCGCTGCTGCCTCAGTCAGTCTCTGCTGCATAGCCGATGTCCTGCAGTCTCCGGAAAGATCAAGAAAACAGCAAAAAATCCCTGCGCCAAGATAGACCACTTCCGCAAATTCACTTTCTGTCCCAAGAAGCTCCTCCGTACGTTCCAGCAGTCTGTGACGGAAATGATGGGAATACTGTTCCACTTCCAGCGGCGTCCATTGTCTTTCCCTCTCTGCCCAGTTCTCCATAAACATACAGATCACAGCACTGTTAAAATATTTCCCGGCGATTCCGGCTTCCACACGCTTTTCCTCACGTGCCTGATTTTTCAGCATCCCCGAGATCAGTCCGTTAAAAAAATAATACTTCAGAGCGTGACTTCCCAGATGGATCAGCTTTCTCGTCCGTGCCTGTTCCTGACTTTTTTCTCTGCGCTTCTCGATCAGCCGGGCTGATTTTTCCAGAGTATCATAAAGACTATCCTCATCCAAACTGTTCTTTAATACATATTCATCCGCCCCAAGGCGCATGGCCTCTTTTACATATTCAAAATCATCATGACAGCTGAGCACGATAATATAAATATCCCTGTTTTCCTCACGGATCTTTCTGATCAGCTCAATTCCATCCATCACAGGCATGGTAAGATCCGTCACAAGAACATCGATTTTTTCTTTCTGAAGGAATCCATAAGCTTCCTCCCCGTCTTCTGCATCATCCACGATCTCATATCCTGCTTTTTCCCAGGAATCCAGGGTTTTGAGATAGCTCCTTACAAGAAAATCATCATCTGCCACCAGTGTTCTGTACATTAATTTTTTCTCCCTTCTTCAGGCATATCATAGATCGCAGGCAGAAATACCGTGACCTCCGTACCGTTTCCACTGCTTACGTATTCCATTCCTCCCTGTGTCCCGTAATAAAGCTCCAGGCGTTCTTTTACATTTGGAATCCCTACTGCGGAAAGTCCGTTTGTTTTTTTTGCATGACTGTTAAAAAGATCTCGGATCTGCTCTTTTGTCATTCCTCTGCCGTTATCCTTTACTATGAGGATCAGCTTTCCTTCACTTACGTTTCCGCTGATCCAGATTTTTCCTGTTTGCCGTTTGATGTCGATCCCGTGAAGAAGAGCATTCTCCACAAGCGGCTGAAGGATCAGTCTTGGAATATAGCACCGGTATGCTTCCTCAGAGATCTCATATTTCACCTGAAAGCTTCCCTGATAGCGAAAATCCTGCAGATGGATATAATTTTTCAGTATATGGATCTCATCGGCAACAGAAAGGAAGCTTCCCTTTTTGTTGATACTGGCCTGCAGAAGCTCCACGAAATCTCCAATAAGCCCCGCCAGCTCTTTTTCCCCTTTCAGAAATGCCGCAAATTTGATGGAGTTCAATGTATTATACATAAAATGCGGTGTGATCTGATACTGCAGTGCTTCCAGCTCTGCATCTTTTTTCTGCTGTTCCTCTTCAATCACCTGGGCGATCAGAGCTTCGATATAATCCAGCATGTGGTTGAATTCTTTTCCGAGGGTTCCGATCTCATCAGCAGTAGTCACTTCTGTACGGAGGCTCAGATCTCCCTCACCAACCTTCTCAACCGTGCCAGTCATGGATCTGAGCGGTCCGCAGACTACTCTGGAGAGCCACAGTGCCAGCAGCACAGCTGCCACAAAAACTGCACCAAATATTCCGATCAGAAAGAGCCGCATCCGGGAAAGTCCGCTTAAAACTTCTTTTTTCGGTACCTCCAGATATAAGCCGCAGTCTGAAAAGCTACCTCTGCTAAAAAAAGAGATCACACCGTTTTTTTCTGCATAGCCTTCCATTTTAGGAACATTCTGGTCTGTAATCTCCGGAAATGTTTTTCCAATGTCACTGTAGTCTCCGGATGTCACGATTTCATCATTTCTGTCTACCAGAACTATTCTGGTGATCTTTTCATCATTGACAGCTTCCAGATATTCGTAATAAATTGCCCGTTCCCTGATGTCTGCGACAACATACCCCAGAATCTCTCCGTTATCATCCTCTACCTTCTGGATCACAGAAAGAAAGCTGCCGCCTTCATGGATCGGAGATTCCACAAGAACCGGAAAGGAATCCAGTTCCTGTATTTTTTCCAATTCCTCAATATGTTCTCCTGAAATCCCCTGCTTGTTTACCGGAAATTCCTCAGAAGTCACAGCCATTTTTTTGTCTGGAAAGACAAAGTAAAGGGAGTTGATATCTTTATATTCCCGACTGTGTTCCCGGAGAAGCCCGGCCATATTTTCCAGGCTGTTTTCATTTCCTGTACAGCTGTAGTCCTTCGCATTATTCCGTATATCTGTATCCCAGGCAGTTCTCGTATTCACATAATAAATCTCTTTCAGGGATTCGTCCAGCTCTTTTATAGTCTGCTGCATCCGTCCATACAGGATACCTGAATAATTTTCTTCGATCATCCCTGCTGCCCGAAAATAAAATACCACCGTAAGAGAACAGGCAGTAAACATGGTTACTGTCAGGATCGCCAGTAATATCTTTGCCCGGATACTTTTTAACATAGAACTCCTCCCTTCCGTAAAGCGGATATACGCCTCTCTATGCTATATGCCCATAAACGCAGGAAACAGCAGGAGTATCCTACCCCTGCCTGATTTCCTATTTGCGGTTGAATATATGTTTTACAATAAAATGTTTATAACTGTCCATGTGCCTCGCGCTCGGTAAGCTCCTGCATGATCGCCGGATACATTTTGTCAAGCTTATATCCGAAAAGCGTTACAATGATCACTGCTGCAATGAGGATCGGTCCAAATTTATAAAGAGAAACGATCATCTCCAGTGCTGTTTCCGGCTGTGCAGTTATTCCTGCAGATGAGCTTACATATCCGGAACTGCTTAAAAGACCTGTGATCACTGCGGAGGCAAGACCTGCGCCAACTTTTGTTCCGATGGAACCGCCTGCAAAGATCAGACTTTCCTGACGGATATGGTTTTTCCACTGTCCGAACTCTACTACATCACCAACCATACTGAATACAACTGCGTTCAGTGGAGCAAGTCCGATGGCACGTGTGACACAGCTCATAACCATGAAGCCGAAGCTGTATGGATTCAGGAAAAACAGAATCTGGCCGCCAAGTGCAACAAATCCACCGACAAATGCGATATTTCTTTTTCCGAATTTCTTGATCAACGGTGAGCAGATGAAGATTCCCACTACCAGAACCAGGGTTTCTGTAAGGAACAGTGCGCTGTACATCCATGTATCATTGTTGAAAATATATTTACAGTAGTACGGAAGAATGGTTCCTGTGATCGTAAAGGATACACTCTGCACTGTCCACAGAAGCATTACTGCCCAGAAATACTGATTTGCAAAAAGTGCCTTCAGCATTGTCGGAATCGGAAGCTTCTCATCTTTCTTTCTTGCTTCGATCTGAACCTTTTCCTCACATCTGAAGAAGCAGAGAAGCAGAAGTGCAAGTGCAAGCACTGCCCATACACTCATAACCTTGATCCATGCAGCCTGATCATTTCCAAGAAGCTTTACAAGCGGCAGTGTACAGGTTGCTGCAACGATCTTTCCGATAGGTGACAGTCCCATTCTCAATACACTGAGTTTATCTCTCTCTGATGATTCGCGTATCATCATTGAAGAAAGGCTTCCATATGGAAGATTGATCGCTGTATAGCATATGGTCGTACAGAAGTTATAGGTTACAAAGAGATACAGAAACTGAAGCATCCCTGTTGTACGCGGCACTGTGAAAAGCAGTACTGCTGACAGCGCAAACGGAATGCTCATCCACAGAAGCCAGGGTCTTGATTTTCCCCATTTGGAATTGGTCCTCTCTACAATGACACCCATGACCAGATCGGAAAATCCATCAAAGCATCTGGAAAGTAACATTACCAGTCCTACTGTTGCTGCGCTTATCCCTACATAATCTGTGTAAAACAGCGTCAGCAGTGTTCCGATCATTCCGAACACGATATTACATCCTACATCTCCTCCAGCATAACACAGCCCTGTTGATACCGAAAGTTTTTTCTTCTCCATCTTATTATCCCGCCCTTTCATTTCTTTTCGTTTTTTATTTTCGCTTTCCTTTTGATGATTCTATTTTATCGAAAATACAGGATTATCATAGTATGAGAAATTTTAGTTTTTTCGGTATTATTTTTACCTGACTGTTAAATCTGTACCAAAGTTTTTCTGATTCTGATATCTCTACATCCTTCTTTTGTCCTATTTTTATGTTTCGTGTTTTATTTTTGGATACCAGCCTGACTTTTTACCGAATCAGTCAATGCCTCTGCCGGATTGTAAAAAATAATAAGCAGCGGACGGAAACCTGCTTGTATCAGGGATGAGAATGTCCGTCATCCTTCATATATGTATCAATATTTTCTTCGGTAAGCACCTGGGAATCCAGAATCTCATCTTCTCCTGTTCCCTCTCCCTCCAGATCCTTCACAATATACCGGATGGTTTCATAACCGATCTGATAACCGGACTGCGCGCCAAGCGCCACAATACGCCCATCCTGAACCGCTTTCAAGGCATCTTCCTGAGCATCTACGGAAACAATAGAAATCTCCCGTCCTTCAGTTGCCTCTGAAAGCCCCAGGGCCGTCACTGCACTTGTGGCCATGATTCCGTTAAGATCCGGATACTTCACCAGGATCTCATCCACATCCTTCTGGGAAACCCGCATATTGCTGTATCCGTTCCGAACCATTTCAATGGTGATCCCTGGCTCTTTTTCCATATATTTTTCAAATCCGGCAACACGCATCCGGTGTCCAGCCTGCTTAAAATCACCGGCGATCACGCCAATCTTTCCTTTATGATCCAGAGCCTTTGCAAGCTGCTCGCCCAGCTCATAGCCTAGTTTTTCATTGTCAATTCCAATATAAGGGATTTCTGAATCCTCTATGGGAGTATCACAGGCATATACAGAAATCCCCTTTTCTCTTGCGAAATTTAAATAATCTTCGCATTCATAGGAATCTATAGGAGAAACTGCCATCGCCTGGATATCGGTTTTCAGAAGATCCCGGATCATATTTTTCTGAACCTCTTCTTCTGTTTCGGAATCCGGAGACAGAATCACCACATCTGCATGATATTTTTCTGCCGCATCTTTCATTCCGTCGCAGACAGACAACCAATATTCACTGCTTTTAGATTTTGTAACAACACCGATCGTTACCTGCTCTTCTTCTGTTTTCTTTGCAGAAGACCCGCATCCGGAAAGGCTGCAAACTCCTATGACTGCCACCAGAATACAGATATACTTTTTTCTCATGAAGGATACGCCTCCTTTTCTTTTGCAGCTATATTTGCCACGGGAAAAAAGACTCCGGAGCCTTTTTCTCCGGTCCGGAGTCTTTTCCTATCTGGCAATGCAGAGTTTACATTTACATTTTACCAGAGTTTTCTGTAGATTTCTTTTACTTCCTCTTCTGTTACATCACGCATGGTATTCTGAGGACTTCCACTGTCCATGGCATCATGTGCCATTTTGTCGATGACGTTGAAGAACTCTTCTTTATTGATACCGAACTGCTCCAGAGTCGGAGTATCCAGTTCATTTACAAGTGACTCTACTGCTTTCAGGAATTTCTCAGCCGCTTCCTGATCAGAATCAGTTGCATCCGCCACACCAATATCACGTCCCAACGCTCCGAATCTGTCGTATGTTCCGGGAAGCGCAAAGGTAAGGCACTCCTTCAGAAGCATGGCATTGGAAAGTCCGTGTGCTACATGGAACAGTGCTCCGATCGGACGGCTCATTCCATGGATAATGGTAACAGATGCATTGTTAAATGCGATTCCTGCCTCAAGAGCAGCGACAGACATCTGTACACGAGCTTCTTCATTCTTTCCGTCTTTATATGCAACCGGAAGATATTTAAAGATTCTCTTTACTGCAGATACTGCAAAAGTATCGGAAAGTGTCTGTGCTTTTCTGGATGTATAAGCTTCCACACAGTGGCAAAGTGCATCAAGACCTGTTGCTGCTGTGATCTTTGGAGGTGCAGTCATAGTAAACTGCGGGTCGATAATGGCAAGATCCGGCATGAGAACTTTGCCTTTAAGAAGCATCTTGATGTCTTTTTTGGTATCCGTGATAATCGTGAACTGTGTTGCCTCAGATCCCGTTCCTGCTGTGGTAGGGATCGCCGCCATTGGCGGGATCTTTACATCGATCACTTTTCCCATGTAGTCGGAAATGCTTCCACCGTTTACTACCAGTGAGCCGATGGCTTTCATAGAGTCAATGGGACTTCCGCCTCCCAGAGCTACCAGGAAGTCACAGTTCTCATCTTTATAAATCTGTAAGCCTTTTTCGATCATGGTATCTGTTGGCTCACCACAGATGTCAGAATAAATGCTGTATTCAATGCCCTGATTTGTCAGCGCCTTCTCAACTTTTGCACAGTTTCCCAGGTCGATCATTACTTTATCGGTTACGATCAGAGCTTTTTTACCAAGGAGTTTCAGTGCTCCTTCTGCCATGTCCAGTGCTCCGGAACCGGAAATAATTTCTCCAGGTACAATAAATTCTCTTGCCATTGTCAAAATCTCCCTTCAGTCAGTACAATTTTTTTCATAATAGCAGCAGGTCTACTGCTGTCCGCTCCTCACAAACAACAGCATTTTCCTCTTCCTGCTGCCTGTTATTTACGATCCAGTATCAGTATCTCCGAATCCTTAAAACTCGGCGTCATGAAGCCAGGTATATCTCTCATCCTCGCAGCGGTCTGTCTGCAGCCACGGATTTCCGTCAATGTGGCGGATCATCCAGCATGTATACATCTGATATCCAGGTGCAACTGCCTGCGGATGAAGCTCTCCTCCTGGAATTGCGGAAAAGCTCTCGTCTGTACTCTTAAATACCTGATCACCGACAAAGCTTGCTCCAAACCCTTCCGGATGATCAAATTTGAAAAAGTATGTCTCAGGCTGCGGATGTCTGTGCGGCAGGTATCCGGACCAGTTTCCTCTGTCATTGAGAACCTCACCAAGAACCATATTGGACTCCGGTGAAATGTCATGATCGAAGATGGTGTTTACTCTTCTCTTCGCAACATTTCCGAACTTGCCTACGCAGGAATATCCCCACGGAGCATCTTCCGGTTTGTAGAGTTTTGCACCGAAATCTTTCTCGTTCTTTGTGCACTGAACAAGGATCTGTGACTCTGCATTTGCTACGACTGTAATCTCAGTTCCTGTGCATCCGTGAACACACCATGGTCCCTCTGTGAACACGTCTTTTCTGGTTGCTGCTGCTTCGTTTCCGTTCCATTTATAGGTAATGTTTCCGGAGAGGAGGAGAACTGCTGTCTCCTCACCCTCTCTTAAAAATGTTCTTGTCTCTCCTGCTTTCATACGGTAAACACGGATGTCCATCATCATGGCCTTGTACTCATTATCGTATGTTGTAAGAATCTTTTCGCCTTTTTCGTCATATTCCGGATAACCAAATACTTTACTCATTTTCTTACCTCCCAGATTAGTACAGTCTTGCCTCTTCACGGCCTTTCATAACTCCCTCGCAGGCCTTTCTTACGCTTTCTTTCTCAGATGTTGTTGCGATTCCTACATCCCACCAGGACTCATATCCGTCTGTCATGGTCTTCGGGATAACTTTGAGATCAAAGAGGCATGCGATCTCCTGCTTTTTGGCATCTTCCAGAGCATCTACCAGCTCCTGGATTGTACGGCAGGTATAGGTCTTCAGGCCATAGCCCTCGCCGATCTTTGCATAATCTACAGGGATCAGATCTCCGGTCGGTTTCTTGCCGTCTGTATAACGGAACTCTGTTGCAAGGCTTCCGATTCCGTGGTTCATCTCAAGGTTGTTGATGCAGCCAAATCCGCAGTTATCGAATACCATGATATTGACTTTCTGTCTCTCCTGCATGATAGTCATGATCTCACTGTGAAGCATCTGGAAGCTGGAATCTCCAACTACGCAGTATACTTCATTATCCGGCTCAGCAAATTTCACGCCGAGGGTAGCGGCAACCTCATATCCCATACAGGAATATCCGTACTCTGCATGATATCCACCACGTTTGTCTGTTCTCCACATACGCTGCATACAGCTTGGAAGGGAACCGCCTGCTGTGATGATGGTTGCATCTTTGTCGATAGTTCTGTTGATCGCTGCAAGTGCTGCTGTCTGTGTGATCTTTCCGTTTGTAAGCTTTACATATTCCGGGATCGTACGAGGATCTCTTGCCTTGATCAGCGGCTCAAAATCATCTCCTGTGTACTCAATGCTTCCAAGGCGCTCCATCTCTTTATCCCATGCAGCTTTTGCTTTCTCGATCTCATCTGTATATGCAGATTTATATCCTCTTGCACGAAGCTTTTCTGCTAGTGCTTCTACGGTAGCTTTTGCATCACCCACTGCTTTTACTGCATCCATCTTGTATGCGTGGAATCTGCAGTTGTTGATACTTACAAACTGAACATCCTCATTCTGGAACAGATGCTTGGAGCTTGTTGTAAAGTCAGACATTCTGGAACCGATAGAAATTACCACGTCTGCGTCTTTACCAATGATGTTGGAAGCGTAGGTTCCTGTTACACCGATACCGCCAAGACAGTACGGATTGCCGGACTGGCAGGCACTCTTTCCGGCCTGTGTCTCGCCGAATGGGATCTTGAATTCCTCGCAGAATTTCTCAACAGCTTCTCCGGCTTCTGAGTAACGGACACCACCACCAACAACGATAAGCGGTTTCTTCGCTCCTGCGATGACCTCTGCCACATCCTCAAGCTCTTCCTCTACTGCAACCGGTCTTGTGATCCTGTGCACTCTCTTCTTGAAGAAGTACTCCGGGAAGTCAAAGGACTCACCCTCAACATCCTGGCAAAGTGCGATGCAGCATGCACCTGTTTCAGCCGGATCTGTAAGAACTCTCATTGCATTGATCAGAGCGGTCATGACCATCTCCGGTCTTGTGATCCTATCCCAGTATTTGCAGACTGGTTTGAATGCATCGTTCGTACTGATGGCAAGGCTGCTGCTCTGCTCCAGCTGCTGGAGAACCGGGTCAGGCTGGCGAGATGCAAAAGTATCTGCCGGAAATACAAGAAGCGGAATATTATTTACAGTTGCTGTTGCACATGCTGTTACCATGTTTGCAGCTCCAGGTCCGATGGAGGAAGCGCATGCAATGATTTTTTTGCGGTTGCTCTGTTTTGCAAAAGCGGTAGCAACGTGACACATACCCTGCTCATTTCTTCCCTGAAGAACCTTCAGCTGTCCCGGATTTGTATCCAGTGCCTCACCAAGTCCTACAGCAATACCGTGTCCGAAGATCGTGAAAAATCCTTCTACGAATTTTGTCTCCACTCCGTCCATGGAAACATACTGATTATCCAGAAATTTTACAATTGCCTGTGCAGTTGTCATTCTTACTGTCTTTGCCATTTTTTCCACTCCTTTTCTTTATACTCTTGCGATCATTTCGCCAAATTTTTCTTTTTCATCTTTAATAAATGCGTGAACTTCATCCGGTCCCGGAAGGGAATCGGAGCAGTTGTTGCTCTTAACCATCATGGATGCCTCAGCAGAACCAAACTCCAAGCAGTCAATGATCTCCCAACCCTGATACAGTCCATACAGGAATCCGGAGCCGTATCCGTCGCCGCCGCCGAAGCCTTTTCTTGCCTCAACCGGGAATGGCTTGATGCTGAACTTCTGTCCATCAACTGTGTAGGCTGTGGAACCCTTCATACCGTGTTTGATGACAACGATCTTTGCATTTTTTGCCTGCCAGTAAGCTGCACTCTCCTCATCAGCCATGCCTTCTTTGATCAGTTTCTCTGTAAGGTCAAACTCTTCTCTGGAGCCCATGATGATGTCAGCTTCCTTAGCTACGATGGAATAGTAGATGGAAATCTCATCTGCATTCTTCCAGTTGTACTCTCTGTAATCAATATCAAAAATGATCTTTGTGTTTACTTTCTTAGCAAGCATAACTGCTTTGATCGCTGCTTCTCTGGAAGGGCTCTCTGCAAGAGCAGTTCCGGAAATAAGGATCGCTTTTGCATTTTTGATATAATCCTCGTGGATGTCGTCTACATGAAGCTGCAGATCTGCAATACGGTTACGATACATGAGGATACTGCTTTCCTTTGGAGAAAGCATCTCGGTAAAGGTAAGTCCCAGCTTCTCTCCGTTTGTACATTTTGTGATCTGTGAGGTATCGATTCCTCTCTCATCAAAATAATCTACAACATACTCACCGAACTGATCATCCGAAACCTTTCCGATAAATCCTGCTTTCAGGCCATGCTTGGTAACACCTACAGCGATGTTTGCAGGAGATCCTCCTACAAATTTCTCAAACATATGTACCTTCTTCAGGGGTTTGAACTCCTCCTTTACCTGATCGTTGTAAGCAGGATTAAAATCAATGGCAACTCTTCCAAGGAGCACCAGGTCCATTGGTCTGGATTCATCAAATTCGATATACTTCATGATCTTACCTCCGTTTGTTTGATGGTTTATTTTTTACTTCTTTTTTATGTGCTTTTTTGATTTGCGTGCTTTTTCTTTTATTTAGCGTGCTTTATTGCGTGTTTCTTATGATGTTAATATAGCACTGTTTTACAATTTGGGCAAGTACTTCTTTTCATTTTTCTTTTTTTCAGTTATTCTATACAATTTTTGTAGTTTTGTTTTGTTCAAAGTAGCTATTATCTGTATGTGCATTTGCGTGTTGATATTTTTAGCACGCTATTGGCACGCAATCAAATGTATCCAGACAGTTGTTTTCTTGGAATCTATATTCCATATCGTAGTATCTTACAGATTTCCTGTAATATAAAAAAGCCTGCAGTTTTCATCCTGCAGACTATTTTATATGATACTTTGCACAATACATGTTCAAAGGTTATATTTTGTTTTGATCTTGATATCTGTAAAGAGATATTCTCTCTCCGGCTCCTGTCCTTTTGTCAGGATATCCGCCAGGATCCTTGGCGGTTCATACCCCTGGACATATCCATTCTGGTCGATCAGAAAATCCACATGATCATTCTTCAGTGCCCGTTCATTCTTCGGAGTCTGATCGTAGATCACAACGTAGGGCCTGCGGTCAAGTCTCAGCTTTTCAAATGCCTTACCCACTCCTGCCTGGCCTCCGGATACCACCAGGATCCCGCTGATCCCTGAAGTACTCATCATGGCATTTTCTATAATGTGCTCCACCTCAGCTGCTTCATCAAAGCTTCCGTGAACACCGGCAATCTCCAGATGTGGAAAAGCCCGCTTGGCTTCCTCCACAAAGCCATCCACTCGCTGATTGTCAACATGATTGCTGAAATATCCGGTGATGATCAGGATCTTTCCATTTCCTCTTGTCAGCATTCCAAGAAGTCCGGCTGCGGTACGTCCGCTCTTGCGGTTATCCATTCCCACAAAACAGGTTCTTCTCGTTCCTACAATATCAGAGTTAAAGGTTACTACTGGGATATTCTTCTCTTCGATCAAAGCATTCAGTTTCTCCCGGACAGTCTCACTGTCTACCGGCATGATCGCAAGTCCCCGGATTCCTTCCTGTTCCAGTTCCTCAATGGCCTGCAGCTGTTCCTCTTCATCAACGGAAAGACCCTCTTTCAGGATCAGCTGGATCCCTTTTTCTTTCAGTTCCACGGCTGCCTTCTCAATACCACGATTTACTTCCTGCATAAAAGAAGATCTGGCAAGCTGTGTCACCACTCCGATCTTCAGTCTTTCATCTTTAGCTGTTCTGGAATGTTTCCGTTCTTTCTGTACATATCCCATCTCGTCCGCCAGACGGCAGATCTCATCGGCCGGACGCGCACCATAGGGACAATTCTTACCGTCGCCCAGATAGACGAGCGACTCCTCCGGCAACTGGCGGCGGATCTCGCGCCAGACCGTCAGGCCGCCCAACCCCGAATCATATACGCCGACAGGCCGGTTATCCATTTCGTTCCTTCAGTTTTTCAGTGATAAATTCGAGGATTTCGTCGTCGCTCATCGCGCCGCCGTCGATCGTCAGCGCAGCCTGGCCGTAAAACGGCTCCCGCTCGGCCATGTTGCGCGACATGAATTCGACCAGCTCCCGGTCGTCGAGTCCCCTCAACTTGGGGCGCTTCCAACGTCCGTGAGGACTCAAACGCGCTGCGATCTGCTCCGCAGAACGGCGGATATAAACCGTCAGACCGGCTCCGTTCATACGGGCCATGTTGTCCGCCCAGACGGGAAGCCCGCCGCCCGTGGAAACCACCAGGTCGTCGCCCGAAGCGATCAGCTGTTCGAGCATCCCGCGCTCCGCCTTGCGGAAATACTCCTCACCGGCGTAATGGAAGATGTCGCACACGTCGGCACCCTCCTGTTTCTCGATCCGGTCGTCGGTATCGGCGAAGTCGTAACCCAGCCGCCGGGCGAGCCGACGGCCGATGGTGGTTTTTCCGCACCCCATGTATCCGACCAGAAAAACGATCATATCCTAACTCCTAAAATAAATTCAACTGCTCGGTATCGACGAACACCTCCTCCGTGTCGCCTTTCGGACGTTCGATTTCGAACTCGGCGTCCGTACCCTCGACGGTCATCGTTTCGGGCAGGTCGAAATCCCCCTCCGAATCATTCGGAGCATCCTCCCCGGACAGCTCCGGCCGCTCGGGTCGCTCCGGCTCCACGAAAGCGAGCGTCGCCACGTCGTAAGTCGTAAGACGCTTGCCCTTGGCCCGGTGGCTCTTCACGCCGACGAAACCGTCCACGTCGATCTCCTCCGCCGGACGCGAAGCCTGCGCCCCCTGGAAAGTCAGCACCAGCACAGCCCCCGGGCAGGACGTCACGGCCACCAGATCGGCATCTTCGTCCAGGAACGGCTGCATCTTTTCGCCCTGCTCGGCCGTAAAGCGCTTCAGATAGTAGTAATTCTGCGAGCGGTCGAAATAGGCCACCGCATAGACCGTATCGGGTGAATATTTCGACACGTGAACCGTATCGTCGGGAAAGTGCTGCGTAATGTCGAAATTCGTCGTGTAATAGACGTTCTTGGCCGTGCGGACAATGAGTTTGTCATCCCCCTGGAACTCACCGAGCAATACGCCCCGGCCGTCCGTATTGAGCCGGTGCACGTCTTCGTCGTACCAGATCTGCTGTCCTCCGAGGGTCGAAGTACCCCGCTCCTTGAGGACGATCTTATGGATGCCGTAACGCGAGAAGAGGTTGCCCTGGCTCTGCCGCCCCTTGATCGCCACGGTCGAGAAATCGAGATCGACGATCACCTTCTTCAAACGCGGACGCGGCTTGAAGTAAATCTTCAACACTTCGGCCTCACCGTTCGGATTGACAGACATATAGAGGATTTCACTCTTCGGGTCGCCTTTGGTGATGTTGTACTCCTTGTCGCGCGTGATACCCTTGATGGCGCAGCGCTTCATCAGGATCGGGCCGTTCTTGCCGTCGCGGTAGAGGACGTTGTAGATCGTCCGCTCGTCGTTGCGCTTGAACACCCCGATATAATAGATATTCTTGTCGAAAAAGGCTTTGTCGCTCACCTTCGTAATCACATAGCGGCCGTCTTTGGTGAACACGATCACGTCGTCGATGTCCGAACAGTCGCACACGAACTCGGAATCCTTCATCGACTTGCCGATACCGAAGAAGCCCTCCACACGATCGACGTACAGTTTGGCATTGGTGACAGCTACCTTCGTCGCTTCGATCGAGTCGAACTCGCGCAACTCGGTACGCCGCTCGCGGCCCTTGCCGTATTTGTCGCGGATACGTTCGTAATAAGCAATCGTATAGTCGGTCAGATGCGCCAGATGGTGCTGCGTCTGGGCGATATCCTCCTCGATCTGCCGGATCTCGTTGTCGGCCTTGTCGCTGTCGTAACGCGAAATACGGATGAACTTCAGCTCCGTCAGACGCTGGATGTCCTCGGTCGTGACCGCACGGCGCAGCACCTTGGTAAACGGTTCCAACCCCTTGCCGACGGCTGCGTAAGCCTCCTCGCGGGTTTTGCAGCCCTCGATGAGCTGATACAATTTATTAACGATGAAAATCCGCTCCAGAGAAGCCGCATGCCATGCTTCGTTGAGTTCGTTCAGGCGGATTTCAAGCTCCATTTTCAGCAGCTCGCGGGTATGCTCCGCCGAACGGCGCAGGATCTCGCTCACCCCCAGGAAATGGGGTTTGTCATCGCAGATCACGCAGGCATTCGGGGCGATCGACACTTCGCAGTCCGTAAAAGCGTAGAGCGCGTCGATGGTCTTGTCCGACGACTCGTCGGGCGCGACCTGCACGATGATTTCGACCTTCTCGGCCGTATTGTCGTCCACCTTGCGGATCTTGATCTTTCCCTTCTCGTTGGCCTTGACGATCGAATCCTTGATAGACTCGGTGGTCGTGGTGTAGGGAATCTCGGTGATGGCCAGCGTCCGCTTGTCGATCTTCGAAATGCGGGCACGCACCTTGACCGTACCGCCCCGCAGTCCGTCGTTGTAGCGGCTCACGTCGATCATGCCGCCCGTCGGGAAATCGGGGTACAGCACGAAATCCCTCCCCTGCAAATGCGCGATCGCCGCATTGATCAGCTCGATGAAGTTGTGCGGCAGAATCTTCGACGCCAGACCGACCGCGATACCGTCGGCACCCTGCGCCAGCAGCAGCGGGAATTTCACGGGAAGCGTCACCGGCTCCTCGTTACGGCCGTCGTAGGAGCGCATCCACTCGGTCGTCTTCTTGTTGAAAACCACGTCGAGGGCGAATTTCGACAAGCGGGCTTCGATGTAACGGCCCGCAGCGGCTTCGTCGCCGGTGAGGATGTTGCCCCAGTTGCCCTGACAGTCTATCAGCAGGTCCTTCTGTCCCAACTGCACCAGCGCATCCTTGATCGAAGCATCGCCGTGCGGGTGATACTGCATGGTCTGGCCCACGATATTGGCCACCTTGTTGTAACGACCGTCATCGACGGCTTTCATGGCGTGCAGAATACGTCGCTGCACCGGTTTGAGTCCGTCCTGCACGTGCGGAACGGCTCGTTCCAGGATGACATACGAAGCGTAATCGAGGAACCAGTTACGGTACATACCCGTCAGCTTGCGCACGCCGCCCTCCTCGGAGAGCAACTTGCCGTATTTGCCCGTCGGAGCGGCGGACTCTTCGGCCCCGACACTCCCCGCAGCGTCATCCGCCGCCGCAGGAACCTCGCTGGGCAGATCGTCCCGTTCCGTCATATCTTCTCTTTGTTCGCTCATAGTCTATGTTCTGTTTTCGGTTTCGCACCGGCACCGCACAAGAAAACCGCACCGGCCGACAAGAAACGGCGGTTACCCGATCGCCAGGTCGCTCTCCACGATATCCTCCTCGATACGCAGATTGCCGATAATGAAGCCCTGCCGTTCGTAGGTATTCTTGCCCATGTAGAACTCCAGCATATCGTGGATCGGGTCGTCCTTCGTAAGCCGCACCTTATCCAGGCGGATATCCTGGCCGATGAACCCCCGGAACTCGTCGGGAGAAATCTCGCCCAGACCTTTGAATCGGGTGATTTCGGCGTTGGCGCCGCATCGTGCGACCGCCCGATTTTTCTCCTCCTCGCTGTAACAGTAATGCGTCTCCTTCTTGTTACGCACGCGGAACAACGGTGTCTGCAACACGTACAGGTGTCCGCCGCGGATCACGTCGGGAAAGAATTGCAGGAAGAAGGTCATCAGCAGCAAGCGGATGTGCATGCCATCGACATCGGCATCGGTGGCGATCACGACCTTGTTGTACCGCAGGTTGTCCATATCCTCCTCGATGTTGAGCGCCGCCTGCAACAGGTTGAACTCCTCGTTCTCATATACGACCTTCTTCGTGAGGCCGAAGCAGTTGAGCGGCTTGCCCCGCAGCGAAAAAACCGCCTGCGTACGCACGTCGCGGCTCTTGGTGATCGAACCGGATGCCGAATTACCCTCCGTAATGAAGATCATCGACTCCTCGGCCAGCTCGTTCTTGTCCGTCAGATGTATCTTGCAGTCGCGCAGCTTCTTGTTGTTGAGCGACACCTTCTTGGCCGTTTCGCGGGCTTTCTTCTGAATACCGGAGATCGCCTTGCGCTCCTTCTCGTTCTCGACGATCTTCTTTTGCAGAATCTGGGCCGTCTCGGAGTGCTTGTGCAGGTAGTCGTCCAAGTGCTTGGCCAGAAAATCGACGATGAAGTTGCGCAGCGGAACCCCCGGTTCGATCTCCTTCGAGCCCAGTTTGATCTTGGTCTGCGACTCGAACACCGGATCGGTCACACGGACCGAAATGGCAGCTATGATCGACGTGCGGATGTCGGAAGGGTCGTAATCCC
>ERZ779885.2243-NODE-2243-length-18062-cov-9.913367_pt1 | contig 18062 bp, 15 predicted proteins | sample MGYA00511554_ERZ779885 | MGnify/ENA primary metagenome ERZ779885 (study PRJEB29588, sample SAMEA2160998) | human gut metagenome | biome: human gut; feature: human-associated habitat; material: faeces | place: Denmark | collected 2008/2010 ... | reverse complement strand
CCAGCCGTTACGGCGGGCCAGCTCATCAACGCCAGGCTCGACATCGTGCTCGGCAACGATATTACGACGCCGGTGGCCATCAATGAGTTCAACAAGGCGGGCTTTGATTCCGTCTTTGACAAGACCCGCGTCAACATTGTGCTCGACCACTTTGTCCCCAACAAGGACATCAAGAGCGCGACCCAGTCCAAGCAGTGCCGCGAGTTCGCAGACAAGTACGACATCCTCAACTTCTACGACGTTGGCCAGATGGGCGTTGAGCACGCGCTCCTGCCCGAAAAGGGCATCGTGACAGCGGGCGACTGCATCATCGGCGCGGACAGCCACACCTGCACCTACGGCGCGGTGGGCGCGTTCTCCACCGGCGTCGGCTCCACGGATATGGCCGCCGGTATGGCAAAGGGCATGGCCTGGTTCAAGGTCCCCGCCGCCATCAAGGTCGAACTCAAGGGTCAGCTGCACAAGCCTGTCACAGGCAAGGACGTCATTCTGCATTTGATCGGTGAGATCGGCGTTTCCGGCGCACTGTATAAGAGCCTGGAATTCGTCGGTGACGGTGTGAAGTCCCTGACGATGGAGGACCGCCTCTGCATCTGCAATATGGCCATCGAGGCCGGTGCCAAGAACGGCATCTTCCCGGTGGATGAAATCACCGAGGCATATTTGAAGGGCCGCAGCCAGCGCCCGTGGGTCAAGTACGAGGCCGACCCCGACGCCGAGTATGAGCGCAGCATCGTCATCGACCTTGACGCGCTCGAGCCGACGGTCAGCTACCCGCACCTGCCGGAGAACACCCACCTTGCGAAAGAGGGCAAAGACATCAAGATCGACCAGATCGTCATCGGCTCCTGCACGAACGGACGCATTGAGGACATGGAGGCCGCCTACGAGATTCTGAAGGGCAGACACATTGCTAAGGGCGTGCGCGGCATCATCATCCCCGCCACGATGGCCGTCTACAAGGAGTGCATCCTGCGCGGCTACACCGAGGCGTTCATCGACGCGGGCTGCATCGTCTCGACGCCCACCTGCGGCCCCTGCCTGGGCGGCTACATGGGCATTCTGGCGGCGGGGGAGCGCTGTGTCTCCACCACCAACCGCAACTTCGTGGGCCGCATGGGCCATGTGGATTCCGAGGTCTACCTCGCCAGCCCCGCCACCGCGGCGGCCAGCGCACTGACCGGCTACATCACTGACCCGAGGGAGGTTTGAGCTATGAACGCAAAAGGTCCTGTTTTCAAATACGGCGACAACATTGACACCGACGTCATCATCCCGGCCCGCTACCTGAACACCCAGAGTGAGGCCGAGCTGGCCAGCCACTGCATGGAGGACATCGACAAGACGTTTGTCACCCGCGTCAAGGCCGGTGACATCATGGTCGGCGGCGAGAACTTCGGCTGCGGCTCCTCCCGTGAGCACGCGCCCGTCGCCATCAAGGCCTCCGGCATCAGCTGCGTCATCGCCAAAAGCTTTGCCCGCATCTTCTACCGCAATGCCATCAACATCGGCCTGCCGATCCTCGAATGTCCCGCCGCAAGCGAGGCAATCGCCGAGGGCGACACGGTCAGCATCGACTTTGACACCGGCGTCATCACCGACGAGACGACGGGCCGGACCTTCCAGGCCGCCCCGTTCCCGCCGTTCATCCAGAACATCATCGCCAAGGGCGGCCTGATGAACAGCTTGAAGGATTAAAAAGGCTTCCCCCGCGGGGGAAGCTGTCACCGAAGGTGACTGATGAGGGGCGGCGCTGCCTTTATTGCCCGTTTATGGGCAGTTGCGGAAAGCTCGCCCCTCATCCGACCTCACTACGTTCGGCCACCTTCCCCCTCAGGGGAAGGCTATATGCGAGAGGAGACACCCATGAACAAAAACATCACTCTGATCTACGGCGACTGCTCCAGCCCCGAGATCGTGACCCAGGCGGTGCGCGTCCTGGATAAGATCGCGGCCAAGCATGGCCACACCTTCACCTACACCCGCGCTTACATGGGCGGTGAGGCCATCGACAGGTTCGGTGACCCGCTCCCCGCGTCGGAGCTGGAAAAGTGCAAAAGCTCTGACAGCGTCCTGCTCGGTGCCATCGGCGGCCCCAAGTGGGAGGGTCTGCCCGGCGACCAGCGCCCCGAGAAGGGATTGCTGCGCCTGCGCGCGGGCATGGGCCTCTACGCCAACAACCGCCCGGCCAAGATCTGGCCGCAGCTGGCGGACGCCTCCCCGCTGAAAAAGTCCATCGTTGACCAGGGCATTGACTTCATCGTTGTGCGTGAGCTGATCGGCGGCGTCTACTTCGGCGAGCATAAGACCATCGAGCAGAACGGCGAGAAGGTCGCCATCGACACGATGCCCTACTCCGAGCACGAGATCGAGCGCATTGGCCGCATCGGCTTTGAGACGGCGATGAAGCGCCGCAAAAAGCTGACCTGTGTGGATAAGGCCAACGTGCTGGACACCAGCCGCCTGTGGCGCGCCGTCATGCACCGCCTGCAGGCCGAGTACCCCGAGGTCGAGTACAGCGAGATGTTCGTGGACAACTGCGCCATGCAGATCTGCAAGAACCCTGCGCAGTTTGACGTCATTGTGACGGAAAATATGTTCGGCGACATTCTCTCCGACGAAGCCAGCGAAATCACCGGCAGCATCGGCATGGTGCCGTCCTCCTCCCTGGGCGAGGGCACCTGCGGACTGTATGAGCCGATCCACGGCTCTGCGCCCGATATTGCCGGGCAGGACGTCGTCAACCCGATTGCCTGCATCCTCTCCGCGGCTATGATGCTGCGCTACAGCTTCGATACGCCCGCCGAGGCCGACGAGATCGAGGCGGCTGTCAACGCTGTTCTCGACGAGGGCTACCGCACCGCCGACATGATGGCTCCCGGCTGCACCAGGGTAGGCTGCACCGAGATGGGCAACAAGATTTTGGAGCATATTTAAAAGGCTTCCCCCCGCGGGGGAAGGCAAAGCGTTCCCCGATGGTTCCGCACCATCGGGGGACGCTTTTATTTCTCCATCACATCCCGCCAGGGCCGTTTTTCGGCAAGCTCGTTGCGGCGGTGGTTGCGCCAGATAAGCAGCGCTGCCAGTGCCGCGCCGAACAGGATGACTGCCGCAAGGTTGGGCAGGCCCACCGAGGGCAGCAGCGGCGTGATCCATTTGTCGACGAACCAAAACTCCACGAACCACAAAAACAGCATGGCGGCTGTAATAGCGCCGTACCGCACACCTTTTTCGGTGGAGGCCGCCCACTCGGCGGGGACAATGCGCTGCAGCAGCCACGCACTGGGCATCATAATGGCAATGCAGAGCACAAGCCAGACCGCGTCGTAATAGCAGTCCCACGCCCGCCCCATCACCGTATAGGTCGCGGTGGAAACCAACGCAAAGGTGCACAGCCACACAAGGCTGTCTGCCATGTAATCCGCCAGCTTGGGTTTGGGCATGCTTGCCAGCAGATTCCGCTTAAAAACATCTACATCCCCGATGACCGATGGCAGATAGTCGCGCCGGGCCTCGGCCTGTGCCGCCATGGCAATCAGGTCCTTGCGGATCAGCTCGATCTCATACCCGATGCCGCGTGTGTTGTCTGCCACGCTGATGATTTCCGTGATGGTGTCGCGGTCGCACTCTGCCAGCGTTGAAAAAATCAGGTCGTTCTCTTTTTTCAAGTCGCGGTATTCGTTGCGCATTGTTTTCATGGTTCAGCCCTCCTTGTCGTGCAAAATGCGGTTCACAGTGTCGCTGGCGTTCTGCCATGCCTCCGTAAATTCGTTAAGGTACTGCACCCCGTCGGGAGTCAGGCGGTAATATTTGCGGCTCGGCCCGCCAGAACCCGCACGGTACTCGGCGGCGATCACCCCCTTGCGCTCGAGCCGCAGCAGCAGGGGATAGAGTGTGCCCTCGGTCAGGTCGGCAAAGCCGCTCTCCCGGAGGGTGACGGCAATGGCATAGCCGTAGGTCGGTTCCCGGTCAATGATCTTTAAAATGCAGCCTTCCAGCGTGCCCTTGCGCAGCTGTGCCTGGTCAAACACCGGCTCACCCCCTCTGACTACCTTGCATTACCATATTCTCTGACTATATTGTATTGCAAAGTAGTGGGAATGTCAAGAACAATCTTGCAGGGTACATCCTCAATATGTTGACAAAACGCATCAATAACAAGTATAATTGAAGAAATTCACAGAAAAGGAATGTTGTAAATGCTCAACGGTACACGAAAAAAGATGGACAAGAAATCAATATATTTGCTTTTCTTGTCTGTGCTTGCTGTATGGACATTGATTCGAAACTTTTTATATCATGGCGCTCCATTGAACTCTATAATGTACTACGAAAAGACAGGCTATTTTACAGATTTCTTTGAAGTATTGGCTACGAGTTCTGACAGAAGTGCGTATTTAAACATGAATCTGCAATATCCACCACTTTCAATCCTTATTATGAAAGCCCTGCTAACGTTTATTCCATTGGACATGAGCGGTACAAAAGATAGCATTTTTGGGCTCCGCGCTACACAAGAAGGACTAATGTTGTTTGTCCTTTGCTTTATGTTCTGCATCTTTATCATGTTTGCTATGATATGCAAGAACTTAAAAATAGGGAAAAGGGAACTAGTGTCTTTTTTCTTGTTTTTCTCAACGCCAATGATTTTTCTTGTGAACCGGGGCAATACATTGGTCTTCGCAGCAATTTTTGTTATGGTCTTTCTGTTTGGGTACAATTCTCAGAAAGCGTACATACGGGAACTTTCCTACATTGCCTTAGCAATTGCATTTAATATTAAAGTCGTTCCGTGCATCCTTGGATTCTTGTTGCTTAAAGATAAAAAATATAAAGAAGCGGTAAGGTGCGCAGTTTATGCTATTGTGATTCTTTTAGTGACATTCCTTTTCTTTGATTCTCCCATTGACAGTATGAAGAATTTTTTCGGTAGTTTGTTCCTTTGGGGAGGGGCAATGTCCGGTGACTTGGTAAAAAGTACGGATATTGCTACAACGCTACGAAGATTGTTTATTGTTGCAAGTGGGACAGAAGATGTATTGTATATGTACGCACTATGCAAAAGAATAGCAAAGGTCATTATTGTAGGGAGTTTTGTTAGTGCATTTTTGAGCAAAAAAAGATATATCTCCATAGCTGTTTGGGCAACGGTTATGGTTGCGTTTTCTGAGATGTCGTTTGCGTATAATTATGTATACCTTTTGGCACCATTTGTGATTTTTCTCAATGAAGCCACATTTGATAATATTGGGGACTATGTTATGGCGGCAGGATATACTTTGATTTGGGGGTCATTTACAAGCAATACGTAAATGATTGAATTAATGCTTGATGCAGATGCGCAAAATTATTTGTATACGCAACTTCCCATAGCATTACTAGGAATAGGAGCCTTGATGATTCTTCTGTATGGCATTTGTGACGCATTTAAGAGCAGCGTTGGATATGTAAAAAGGCAGCACAAAAGGATTGCCAGAAATTCTAGACTAGGTTCCGAAGTAATAGATTATTAAAAGGTGAAAAATTGGCTGTTGCACATGCCTTCATTTTCACCAAAATGAGTTTTTGATTTTTCGATTCTACGAATAAAAGAAGGGCTGTCACATGTGCAACAGCCCTTCTTTGTGAAAGTTTGTATTTATGATTTAAATTGGATTCTAAGTAAAACGCAACGTATAAAAACGACATTCTGATAAGCTGTGATAACCTGTATAGGCTGTCGCAGCTTAATTTTTGTACCAGCAATTCGCCACCGCGTCACACGCCCGCTGCACCGGGCTAACGTTCAGCACGGCCAGCGTCACCGCGGCCAGCAGCACGGACCAAAGCACAACGACAATCGTCGCCTTCCCGCGCATAAGGTCGTACAGACCCAGCTCGACCAGCAGCGCCTGCACCGGCAGATGCAGCAGGTAGATCGCCAGCGTGTGCCGCCCCAGCCCGGCCAGCAGATGCCGACGGCTGGCCAGCGCAGTCAGCGCCGCCGTGGTCGCGATGCCCACGAGGTAGAACACGACCCGGTACTGCACCCTGTCGCCGCCCGCATAGCTCACATCGTGGAACAGCTCCGCGCTGTGGTCCATGATCGGGTCAGCCCGCAGCACCCAGAGAAAATACGCTCCATAGCCAAGCACCAGCCCCGCCGCAGCCACAAGCCGCACCGGGCGGTGCTCCGCCGCAAACGCGGCCAGCCTGTCCAGCTGCGGGCGGAGCAGCACCCCGCACGCATAAAACGGGTAGAATGCAAATACCCGCACCAGCGTGAAGGGCCAGTCCACCAGCCCGGCAGCCAGCGCCAGCGCCACGGCCAGCGCCATGCCAAGGCAGGAACCGGCCAGCCCTAGCCTGTCCCGCAGCCGGCACAGAACCGGCAGTGTCAGATGCCAGAAAATCAGCGCGTACAGATACCATATATGCCGCCACGGCAGCAGCCACGCGGCCAGCAGGCCGCCCGTCTCGGCAAAATTTTCCCGCAGAACGGCGGCACGGAACGCCAGCATCAGCGTCTGTCCCACAAGGTACAGCCACAGCTGCTGTGTGACCAGCTTGCGAGGGTTGAACCGTGCTACCAGCCCGCTGCAGATGCAGAACAGCGCCATGTGGAACGCATAGATGCAGAAAAACGACGCACTGACAAAGGAATACCCCATGCGGTACTGCTCGATAAAATGGCCGAGCACAACCAGCAGGATGCCAAGACCCTTCAGCTCGTCAATATAATCGCGGCGCTGAGGCATTATTGGTTCTCCCACGGGGAGCGCACGATCTCGCCGGAATCGACCTTGCCGAACTCGGCGACCTCTGCGCTGGCCTTGACGATGCCGCCCGGAGCCACATGCACGCCGCGGCCCAGATGGGCGTTGTGGTCCACGATGGCTCCCGCGTTGACGATGCAGCCCACGCCCAGATGGGCGTCCGCACCGACATACGCCTGCGGCAGGATGATGCAGCCCGGCTCCAGCACGGCGCTGGGGCTGACAGACGCGGCGTCACTGATAAAAACCGGCGTGCTGTAGCCCGCTGCTGCCAGCTTTTGCAGCAGCTCGACGCGCAGCTTGTTGTCGCCCAGCGCCACAAAGGCGGGGCGTCCGCGCTTCAAAATCGCGGGGTCAACGTAATCCCGCAGGCCGCCCACGGCGTCGGGGGCGTTGTCGTCCAGAAAGTCCGCGCTGCCCCAGCCCTCGTCCATCAGCCAGTCGTTCAGCTGGGTGCCAAAGCCGCCGCGGCCCAAGATCAGCGGGCGCTTTGTGTTAAAACCGATTTCAATGAATGCCATAGTTATCCCTCCTGTTGGGTTACTTCACCGTCGGGGGTCTCGCCCTCGGCGGGCTGTGCGTTGGGGTCCTCCAGGCTGGTACGGGGGTGTACGTCCAGCGGATTGGCCAGTGTGCCGTTCTGCAGGTCGCTCAGGGCCTGGGGGATGCCGGGGAAGAACCGGGCAATGCCGGTGCCGCCGCAGTGCAGACCGTCAAAGAAGTCTGTCTCCTGCAAGCCTTCAATGCACGCAGGGTCGTAGCTGCCGTAAATCGGCACGTTGTTGTCGGCGCAGTACTGCCGCAGCCAGTTTTCCACCTGGAAGAAGCCCTTGTGGTTCTCCGGCTCGGTCAGCAGGTAGCCGTACAGATACGGGTGCCACGGCGACAGCACAAGAATGACCGTTGTGCCCTGCGACTGGGCGTACCTGACGAAGGAGTCGAACGCCTGGATCTGGGTCTGGCTCAGCTCGTCAAAGCCCTCCATGTGTACGCTGTTAAAGCTCATACAGGCCTCGGCGGCCAGCGTGCGGATCTGGTCCTCGGTCTGATTGCGGAACGCTACATCGTACAAAACGCTGCCGTCGGACCGCTTGATTGACGTGGTCTGGTTGTAGGGGTCGCCCTCGACGGGGTTAAACTCTATCGTGTTGCCCTCGTCGTCGGTGACGGTGGCCTGCCCGCGGTTCTTTATGTAGTAGTCTACATTGCCCTGGAAGTACGCCGGGTCGGCCAGCGCCTTCCACAGCTCGACCTTGTCAGGCTCCTCGTAATCGGTGGGCACGTTCAGGACCTTCGTCAGGAACTCGTTGTACAGGTCGGCGTCGGCGCGCGCGTCAAACGCGGCCTCGCTGCCGTAGAACACCCACGGGTCTATGCTCCACAAAAGAACCTTCGGGGCCTTGCCGTAGGTGACCATCTTGTAGTAGCTTGTCATGTTGTCGCGCACGTCCGCGCCGGTGACGCCCATGTTGAAGAAGCTCTCGACGCCGGTGTTCTCGCGGTTGAACTGCAGAACACGGCTTGAGCCGATGCCGATGGCCTCGGGCGTCTCGGGCACATCCTGTGCAAATAACTGTACCACCTCGCGCTCGTCCATCTGCTCGAAGTTTGTAACGTCGTAGCCCTGGAGCATCAAGTCAACGATGCGGCGGGGTGCCAGCGCGCCCTGGAACAGGCCGCTGCGGTCCACATTGTAGCTGAACGCCACCATGAACACCAGCACCGGCACAAACAGCAGGAACTTGAACGCCGTCTTGATGCCGAAGTAGAGCCGCCGCGCCAGCCCGCGCAGGAACAGCACGAACGGGTTGACCTTCTTTCTGCGGCGGCGCTGCCGGGCGGGTGCGCTGCCGGGGGCACCGCGGTGGATCTTGACCGGCGGTGCGGGAATCGGGGTAGGGGATTTCGCCATGATACACCGCCTTTCTCAATACTGCTGGTAGATGAACGCCGACTGGCCGAAGGCGGCGAAGAACAGAATCGCTGCAGCCATGCCGTAGTAGAGCGTCCAGCGCAGCGGCCAGACCTGCTGGCGGATCCAGCGGGCGACGCTGCGGCCCTTGTGCTCCGCCGCAAAGACGACGAAGCAGCCAAACAGCAGCACGACAGGCAAACGGCCATCAATGCCGCTGCTGTAGATGAGATTCGACACCTGCGCCCACGACCCTGGCAGACCGTCCCAGCCCTGTAAAAGCGAGCCGTACACGGCAAACGGGTCGGTGTTGTAGATAGCCGACGCGAAGAACACGAGCGTCAGGCAGAACAGCGCATTGGTGAAAAGACACTGCCAGAATACCTTGAACCAGTCCATGCGGTAGAGCGGGTTATAGCGGTTGATTCTCTGCCGCGCCCCGGCGGTCATGACACCGAAGGCGGCCAGCAGACCCGTGAACAGGCCCCACGCCAGATACCGCCAGTCCGCGCCGTGCCACAGGCCGGAGCAGACAAAGACGATGACGATGTTTAAGTAGTGCCGCCACGGGGCGCAGCGGCTGCCGCCGAGGCTGAAATAGATGTAGTCGCGGAACCAGCTCGTCATCGAGATATGCCACCGCCGCCAGAAATCGTTGAAGGTCCGCGCCTCAAACGGGGACTGGAAGTTCTCGATCAGGTCATAGCCCAGAATGCGCGCCGCGCCCAGGGCAATGTCGCAGCAGCCGGAAAAGTCCATGTACAGCTGCACGGCAAACAGCACCGTGGCAGCCACGAGGTTCGGGCCGCTCATGCTGCCGACATCGCCGTAGACCAGCGAGACATAGTGGCTCAGGTTGTCGGCAAGGACCATCTTTTTGGTGTAGCCCCACAGCATACGGAACGCGCCGCCCGCGCAGCGGCCATAGCTGAACCGGCGGCTTTTCCGGATCTGCGGGCGCATCTGAGGATAGCGCTCAATGGGCCCGTTGATGAGGGTGGGGAAGAAGCTGACAAACAGCGCGTAGTGCAGCAGGTTTGTCTCGACCCGGCAGCGGCGCTTGTAGACGTCGATGGTGTAGCTCATCGCCGCAAACGTGAAGTAGCTCAACCCCAGCGGGGCCAGCAGATTCTCCCGGTGGGAGAGGATGCTGCCGCCCACCGTGTCCGCCAGCAGGTTCCAGTATTTGTAGTAGACAAGGATCCCGATGCCGAACCCCACCGACGCAGCCAGTGCCAGCACCCGCACGGGCTTGGCCCTGACCTTGCCGATGATGAGGCCGCACAGCCAGGTCAGTACCGTGGCGGCGGCAATCACCCAGACCAGCGGGCGGTTGACGGGGTCATAGCAGAAGAAGCCATAGCTGGCGGCCAGCAGGAAGTAGGGCCGCAGCACACGGGGCAGGGCATAATTGATGAGCGCCACTGCCGCAAAAAAGGCGAGGAACAACAGCGAGGTAATTGCCATGGTCTGATCCTCGCACAGGAAGGCGAGGACCTGCTCCCAAGTTATCGTCATGATTCCTATTCTCCGCAATTATTTCTTTTCTTCCAGGTCGCGCACGCGCTTTTCCAGCATGGCGTTGGCCTGGGTCAGCCGCTTGCACTTGTCGGCCAGCTGGCTGATGGCAATGCTCAGCGAGAGCAGTACCACCAGCACAAAGCAGAACATTAACAAAAACACCAGATTGACCGGCATCTCAATGTCCAACAGGTTGCGCAGCACGTAGACCACGTAGGGGAACGCCGCCGCAATGACCAGCCCGACGGCCAGCGCAAGCCAGAGCAGGCTGTACTTGACGCTCATCAGCCCGCGCTTCAAAAACGCAAAGATGATGAGCAGCAGCACCACCGCGCCCAGAATCATAAACAGCTGTAATTGTGCGGTCATGCGCGGCCCCCCTTGCTTTTGCGGATGGACAGACGGTCAATGATGAGCGCCAGCGAGACCTTGATCATGTAGTAGACGCTCTTGAAGCTGTGGATGCTGGACACGCCGCCCTGCCGCTCCCGCATGATGACGGGGGCCTCGGCCACCTTGAAGCCCGCCAAAATCGCGGCCAGCGCGGCCTCCGGCTCCGGGTAGTCAATGGCGTAGTGCCGGGCAAAATAGGCGGTCATCCGCGCATTGGTCGCGCGGAAGCCGCTGGTCACATCCAGCACCCTATGCCCGGACAGCAGGAAAATCAGCCCGCTCAAGAACCGGATGCCGACCCGGCGCATAAAGCTGGTCTGGAAGCCCTCTTTTTTGACAAAGCGGCTGCCGATGCACATATCGCATTCGCCGTCCAGAACGGGCTGCACGATCTCCATCAGGTAGGCGGGGTCGTGCTGGCCGTCGCCGTCCATCTGCACGGCCACATCATAGCCGTTGCGCACGGCATACAGGTAGCCGCACTGCACGTTGCCGCCGATGCCCAGATTGACCGGCAGGTCCAGGAACGGGTAATGATGCCTGCGAAGCAGCTCGGCGCTGCTGTCGGTAGAGCAGTCGTTCACGACGAGAAAATCCACCTCCGGGCATTCCGCGCGCAGATTTTCCACCGTATTGACGATGTTATCCTCCTCATTGTAGCACGGGATGATAACAAGAACTTTTTTATCCAAAGGGGTGTACCTCTCAATCGGATAGTTGTCACATCTCTTGGCCCCCTCTGCGAGGGTGACTCCCCACTGCGTGGGGAGATGTCGCGTAGCGACAGAGGGGCTCGGGCCCGAAGGGCTCCGCCCGCAGGCGGTGGGGGAGAGAACCTTGCGGTTATCCGAAACATTTCGGGTCGTGGCAAGGTTCTCTCCCTCCGGCCCTGCGGGGCCACCTCCCTCCCAGAGGGAGGCAGGGAGAAAACCGCAGAGCGATTTGCAAAAGGAAACGTAGGGGCGGATTCCATATCCGCCCGGGTAACCTGCCGTTGCTGCACACGGCTGCGGGCGAGCAATGCTCGCCCCTACAACGCGGTTCCGCTCAAACGTCTTTGACCGTAAACTCCTCCAGCCGCTTCAGCAGCTCGGCACGGCGGTAGTGGGCGGTGTAATACGCCTTTGCCTTCGCGCCCAGTGCGGCCCGCTCGGCGTCGGTCATGCGGTACAGCGCCAGCATATTGTCCGCCAGCGCCTTTTGGTCGCAGGCCGGGCTGACAAGCCCGCCGCCGCTCTCCAGGACTGCCGCATAGCCCGCGCCGTTCATCGAGGCCAGCACCGGCTTGGCCGCGGCCATGTAGCTGGCCAGCTTGCCGGGAACGGTCAGTCCCAGATCGGGTGAGTCGGAAAGCGAGATCAGCAGTGCGTCGGCCAGCGCCGTAAACCGGGGCACATCAGCGGCGGGCACACTGCCGTAAAACGTCACGGCGTCCCCGGCGTGCAGGTCGGCAGCCTGTTTCTGTAAAGCCTCGCGGCTCATGCCGTCGCCGACCAGAAGAAGATGCAGGTGCTCCGCCCCGGCGGCGCGGGCGTCCAGCACGGCACGGATCACCATGTCCAGGCTCTGCGCCGGGGTGAACGTACCGGTGAACACTACGTTGAACAGCCCCGCAAACTGCGCCTCCAGCGCCGCGTCATGCTGTGGCACGGCATAGAAATCCTCGCAGTACTGCGGAATGACCGCCACATCCGCCGTGCTCTTGCCGGTGCGGGCGCACAGCCGCTCTTGCAGCGGCCCGCTCATGGCGATCAGACGGTCACAGCGCCTGTACAGGCTGTCGCTGACCGACTGCGCGACCCAGCGCATAAACCTGTTTTTGACAGGCAGCACGCTGTACAGATTCTCCGGCCAGAGGTCAAGGACGTAATTCGTAAACGGTATATGGTGCTTTTTTGCATACCGGATGGCAGGCCAGCACATCAGCACGGGGCTGGTGTTGAAGCAGAACACCGCATCGTACCCGCCGGGCAGACGCTTTAACGCCCCCGCCGCGTAGAGCGGCCAGCTGACGTAGTTCAGAAAAATCGTCTTGCCGGTGTTGCCCTTGCGGGGGATCTCCCGCGCACGGAACACCCGCGCACCCTTGTAGACTTCCTCAAACGGGCCGTCGGCGCTGTAGCCGTCGAACCATTCGCCCTTCGGGTAGTTGGGCAGACCGCAGAGCACGTCCACGGAGAGACCGTCCTGCACGAAGCCTTCGACAATATCGTTGATGCGGAAATTTTCCGGCCAGAAATGCTGGGTCACTACCAGTATGCGCATAATATATCGTGTTCCTGTCGCTTAGTATTTGCGCCACACCATCTTGTTGACAACACCGGTGTAGCTCTGGATGATCTTGACGACCTTGTCGGAGACATTCTCGTCCACGTAGTTGGGCACGGGCAGGCCGAGGTCGCCGTTCCGGTTCATCTCCACAGCCACGTCCACGGCCTGCAGCAGGTGGTCGCCGTCGATGCCCGCCAGAATGAAGCAGGCCTTGTCCAGCGCCTCGGGGCGCTCGGTGGAGGTGCGGATGCAGACCGCCGGGAACGGATGGCCGACGCTCGTGAAGAAGCTGCTTTCCTCGGGCAGCGTGCCGGAGTCGGACACGACGCAGAAGGCGTTCATCTGCAGGCAGTTGTAGTCATGGAAGCCCAGAGGCTCATGCTGAATGACACGCTTGTCGAGCTTAAAGCCGCTCTGCGCCAGACGCTTGCGGCTGCGCGGATGGCAGGAGTAGAGGATCGGCATATCGTACTTTTCCGCCATCTTGTTGATGGCGGTGAACAGCGAGGTAAAGTTCTTCTCGGTGTCGATATTCTCCTCGCGGTGGGCAGACAGCAGAATGTACTTGCCCTTCTCGAGACCCAGACGCTGGTGGATGTCGGACGCCTCGATTTTTTCCAGATTCTGGTGCAGCACCTCGGCCATCGGGGAACCGGTCACGTAGGTACGCTCCTTCGGCAGGCCGGTGTCGGCCAGATAACGGCGGGCATGCTCGGAGTAGGCCATGTTCACATCGGAGATGATGTCCACGATGCGGCGGTTCGTCTCCTCGGGCAGGCACTCGTCCTTGCAGCGGTTGCCGGCCTCCATGTGGAAGATGGGGATGTGCAGCCGCTTCGCACCGATGACGGACAGGCAGCTGTTTGTGTCGCCCAGCACCAGCACGGCGTCGGGCTGGATGGCGGCCATGAGCTTGTAGCTCTCCGAGATGATGTTGCCCATCGTCTCGCCCAGGTCCGCGCCGACGGCGTTCATGTACACCTCGGGGTCGGCCAGCTGCAGGTCGTGGAAGAACACGCCGTTCAGGTTGTAGTCGTAGTTCTGGCCGGTGTGGGCCAGGATAACATCAAAATATTTGCGAGTCTTGTTGATGACGGCGGCCAGACGGATGATCTCCGGGCGGGTGCCGACGATGATGAGCAATTTCAGCTTGCCGTTGTTTTTAAAGGAAATGCTGCTGTAGTCAGACATACTTTTCTCCTTAGTAGCTACTATGTGCAGGGGATGTAGGGGCGAACATCGTTCGCCCGCAGAAACGTTACGACCGGGGCAAACTTCCGGGTCGATGACGAGCATCGACCCCTACATCGTAGGGGCGGATTCCATATCCGCCCGGGAACTTTGCCGCTGCCGCACACGGGCACGGGCGAGCACTGCTCGCCCCTACAATGCGCCCGTTTTACACCTTCTCAAAGAATGTATCCGGGTGGGCCGGGTCGAACTGCTCGTTCGCCCACATCAGGGTGACGAGGTTCTCGGTCTCGCTCAAATTGATGATGTTGTGGGTGTACCCCGGCAGCATGTGGATGGCCTGGGGCTTGTCGCCGGTCACCTCAAATTCCAGCACCTCGCCGCTGCCGACGCGGCGCTCCTGAATCAGACCGTGGCCCGAAACCACGATGAAAAACTCCCACTTCGTGTTGTGCCAGTGCTGACCCTTTGTGATGCCGGGCTTCGAGACGTTGACGCTGAACTGGCCGCAGCTCTCGGTTTTGAGCAGCTCGGTAAAGCTGCCGCGGGCGTCCTCGTTCTTTTTCAGGTCAAAGATGACCTTCTCTTTGGGCAGATAGGACAGATACGTCGAGTACAGCTTTTTTGCAAAGCTGCCCGCCGGAATCTCCGGCAGTACGAGCGTTGCGGGCTGAGCCTTGAACCTTTCCAGCAGGTCCGCAATTTCGCCCAGTGTGACTTTATGGGTCACCGGCGCGGCACAGTAGCGCCCACTGTCATGGAAAACCGGCGTCAGACCGTCGTAATCGCAGCGGTGAGGCTTGCCCTCCAGCGCGTCGAGCATTTCCTCCACCAGGTCGTCAATGTACAAAAGCTCCAGCTCGGTGGCGCGGTCATTGACCGTGATGGGCAGGTCGTTGGCGGTGTTATTGCAGAAGGTCGCCACGGCACTGTTGTAGTTGGGGCGGCACCACTTGCCGAACAGATTCGGGAAGCGGTAGACCAGCACCGGTGCGCCGGTCTCCTGCCCGTAGGTGAAGAACAGCTCCTCACCGGCCAGCTTGCTCTTTCCGTAGTCGCTCTCGCCGTAGCGGCCGATCAGCGTCGCTTGGATCGAGCTGGACAGCATGACCGGGCAGCGGTTGGCGTGAGATTTGAGCGTGTCCAGCAGGGTAGAGGCGAAACCGAAGTTGCCCTGCATGAACTCGTCGTTATTTTGGGGACGGTTGACACCCGCTAAATTGAACACAAAATCGGCTTCCGCACAAAAATGGTCCAGCTCTGCGGGGGGCGTGTCGAGGTCATACTCAAACACGTCCTCGATCTGCAAGGCGGGGCGGGTACGGTTCTTGCCGTCGCGGACAGCCTTCAGGTTCTCGCAGAGATTGCGCCCCACAAAGCCTTTAGCGCCGGTCACAAGGATCTTCATGCCTTCTCGGCCTCCATCTCTTTCAGGGCGTTCCGGACGTAGTCGGTGGTCAAAATTTTCTTAACCGTGCCCTCCACGTCCAGACGGTGCGTGTTGTGGCTCGTGTAGGAGTCGTCGGCCATCGTGTGGACCTCACCCTTGACGACGAACTTGTCGTAGTTCAGGTCGCGGTTGTCGGCGGCCACGCGGTAGTAACCGCCCATGTCCTCACTGCGCAGGCGCTCCTCGCGGGTCATCAGGGTCTCGAACAGCTTCTCGCCGTGGCGGGTGCCGATGATGTTCGTGCCGGTGTCGCCGAACAGCTGCTGCACGGCCTTAGCCAGGTCGCCGATGGTGGAGGCGTCGGACTTCTGGATGAACAAATCGCCCGGGTTTGCATGCTCAAACGCGAACATGACCAGGTCAACGGCCTCGTCCAGGTTCATCAGGAAACGGGTCATATTGGGGTCGGTGATCGTGATGGGGTTGCCGGCGCGGATCTGGTCAATGAACAGCGGAATGACGCTGCCGCGGCTGCACATGACGTTGCCGTAGCGGGTGCAGCAGATCGTCGTGCCGCCGCGCTCGGCGGCCACGCGGGCGTTGGCAAAGATGACGTGCTCCATCATTGCCTTGGAGATGCCCATGGCGTTGATGGGATAGGCGGCCTTGTCGGTGGACAGGCAGACGACGCGCTCCACGCCCGCGTCAATGGCGGCGTGCAGGACATTGTCCGTGCCGATGATGTTCGTCTGCACGGCCTGCATCGGGAAGAACTCGCAGGAGGGCACCTGTTTCAGCGCTGCCGCGTGGAAGATGTAGTTGACGCCGGGCATGGCATCCCGGATGGACTGCGGGTTGCGCACGTCGCCGATGTAGAACTTGACCTTGCCGGCATACTGCGGGTGGTTGGCCTGCAGCTCGTGGCGCATGTCGTCCTGCTTCTTCTCATCGCGGGAGAAGATGCGGATCTCGCCGATGTCGGTGGACAGGAAATGCTTGAGCACTGTATGCCCGAAGCTGCCCGTGCCGCCGGTGATGAGTAGGGTCTTATCCTTAAAAATGCTGTCTGCCATGATGGCCTCCTTATATTTGACCGCGCAAGGGCGCAGCTTACCTTTATAATCTTATTTATTCTAGCACAAAATTCCCCGCTTGAAAAGGGCATGGGGTTGGAAATTGCTGCTTTTTGTGGTATAATAGCGAAGAAATCACAGCAAAATGCTTTTTACAAGGAGGACACGCCCATGCGCGCCTACGAACGTCTTTTAAAATATGTAAAGGTCCACACGACCTCTGACCCCAACAGCGGCACCCACCCCAGCACGCTGCGCCAGTTTGACCTGGCGAAGATCCTCGTTGAGGAGCTGAAGGAGCTGGGCCTGACCGATGCCCATGTGGACGAGCACTGCTATGTCTACGCCACGCTGCCCGCCACCCCGGGGCAGGAGAGCGCCGCGCCGCTGGGCCTTATCGCCCACATGGACACGGCGGACGACGCCAGCGGTGAGAACGTCCGGCCGCAGATCCACGAAAACTACGACGGCGAGGCTGTCACGCTGCCCGCCACCGGCACGGTGCTGGACCCCAAGGTGTTCCCGCTCCTGCGCGAGATGAAGGGCCAGACCCTCATCACCACCGACGGCTCGACGCTGCTGGGCGCGGACGATAAGGCCGGTGTGGCCGAGATCATGACCGCGCTGGAGCGCATCATTGCCGAAAATCGCCCCCACGGCAAGCTCTGCATCGGCTTCACCCCCGATGAGGAGATCGGCGAGGGCGCGAGCCTGTTTGACGTCGAGGGCTTCGGCGCGGCCTACGCCTACACCGTTGACGGCGAGGACGTCGGCGAGATCAGCTATGAGAACTTCAATGCTGCCGCTGCCGTCGTGACCGTGCACGGCTTCAGTGTCCACCCCGGCAGCGCCAAGAACTCGATGATCAATGCGCAGAACGTGGCCATGGAGTTCCACGCCGCGCTGCCCGCCTTCTCCCGCCCCGAGCACACCGAGGGCCGTGAGGGCTTCTTCCACCTGACGAGTATGCAGGGTGACGTGACCACCGCGCACCTGGGCTACATCGTGCGCGACCACGATGCCGCCAAGTTTGCCGCCCGCAAGGCCCAGATGCAGCATATTGCCGCCTGCCTGAATGAGCGCTACGGCGCGGGCACGGTGGAGCTGGACATCAAGGACAGCTATTATAATATGTTGGAGAAAATTCAGCCCCACTTCCATCTGGTCGAGAACGCCCGCAAGGCCATCCGCGCGGCGGGCCTTGAACCCATCGAGACCCCGGTCCGCGGCGGCACCGACGGCGCGACCCTGAGCTATATGGGCCTGCCCTGCCCGAACCTCGGCACCGGCGGCTTCAACTTCCACGGCGTCTGCGAGTGCACCACCGTGGAGCGGATGGACAAGGCCACCGAAATCCTGCTGAACATCGTGGAGCTGTATTCCAAATAACTTCTACAAACCAAAAAGAACGTCTGCACAGTGTGCGGACGTTCTTTTTGGTTTTAACCCACGTTGATATGCCCCACCGGCATCACTTTCCGTTTGTTGTCGTCCGGTTTTGCCGTCAGGCTGATGGCCAGCGAGACCGGGCCCACGCGGCCCATGAACATGACCAG
>ERZ779885.2232-NODE-2232-length-18104-cov-6.771400_pt1 | contig 18104 bp, 19 predicted proteins | sample MGYA00511554_ERZ779885 | MGnify/ENA primary metagenome ERZ779885 (study PRJEB29588, sample SAMEA2160998) | human gut metagenome | biome: human gut; feature: human-associated habitat; material: faeces | place: Denmark | collected 2008/2010 ... | reverse complement strand
TGTCGTCCACGCCGATCGCGACCAGCACGCTCACGTTCTCGACCGACCCGCCCCATGAGCGCTTGTGCCACACACCGTCCATGAACACGTACGGGCACTCGCCCCCAAGCGGCCGGTTGCGCCATTCGTCGATCTGGTCGTACACCTTCCTGAGCTTGTCGGAGAGCGTCTGCGAGGGCATCCGCTCGCCCCACAGCAGCTGACTGATGTCGTCCACGCGGCGCGTGCTGACGCCGGCCAGATACATGTCGATCAACGACTCCTCGACGCTCTGCTCCCGCCGCCGGTAGCGTTCGATCACCGCCGACTCGAACAGGGCGCCCTTGAGCTTGGGCACCTTGAGTCCGAGCCTGCCGGCCTTGACGGTGAACCTGCGCGCGTAGTGGCCGGCCCGGTACGCCTTGCGTCCATCGCTTCTCTCGTATCTGGCGGCGTTGGCGATTAGGTCGGCCTCCTCGTCGAGCATCGCGTTGACGATCTGCTCGACCTTGTCGCGCACCATGGCGTCGAGCTTGGTCTCGAACATGGCCTGGTCGAACTGTATGATTTCCTTGGACATGGCCCGTGCCTCTTTCCAATCGCGGTTTTCCTGTGTTAGCGACTGAAAATCGTACCCGGTGCGAGCCATGTTCATATCCGGGAAGCCCGAATCACAAAGTGCGCAAAAAACCGGGCGTTATCGCGCGACCGGCGCCCGGACCGCAACGGCGAACTGATCGTCATCGACACCCCGCCGAACGGGTCCGTCGTGGACGAGGCCATCAAGACCGCGGACTTCGTGGTCATCCCCACCCTGTCCTCGCCCATCGACCTGCAGCAGACCATGCTCACCGCCGCCCAATGCCAGGACGCCGGCAAAGACTACGCCGTGCTCATCGTCATGGCCCGCAAGGGCACCAACGCCCTGCGCGCGTTCAGGACCGCCGTCGAGGAATACGGGGCCGGCATCTTCGACACGGAAATCCCGCTGAGGGAGGATTTCAAAGCCGATTTCGGCCACACGTTCAGAAGCAATCTCAACGGATACGAGGACGTGTGGAACGAGCTGAAGGAGGAACTGCGATGAAGAAGGCCTCGGGACGACTTACCATGAGCATGCAGCCACGCCGCGAACTCGAAGGAAAACCAGTGACCAGGCTCATGGACGTGCAGGACAACACCGGCCGTGGCGACGGCGAAACCGTCCGCAAGGTCATGACCACGTTCCAGATGGACGCGGACCTCAAAGCCGAACTCAAACGATACTGTGCGGACAACGGCATGAAAATGGGAGAGACCATCAACCAAGCCATAGAACAATGGCTTCAAACCAAATGAATATTAGGTTCTGTATCAACAAATACAGCGCGACTTTTTCTGTCTACCTGGCCTAGGGTCAGAAAAGCCGCGCTGTATATTGCTAAGAATGTATTTAGCCTCTTTAATAAATGAGGTTTAGTTCCACTGTATTAATCTTAGTCTTTCCTTCCGAATACGCTTTAAGTAAAAATGTGCTGTACGGTATGTTTGCACGAAGTGGTGATTTCTGTGATATATAACGCATTCCATCACTGGATACGCCAACAACAATATTTGCATGATCTAAAGTACCATCAGGATTATTGGCACCACTACTATCAATCCAATCATAGTAAATAATCGACCCCATATATGTTTTGAAAACAGAAGAGGCAGCTGTGAAAGATCCAGAATGGTTGAGCATGAATTTATAGTTGTAATCCGCATTAGACCAGGTCCGTGAAGAATCATTCTTTTCTGTATCATAGTCCCAGACATTCGTAAAGTATTTTGTTACAAGATTATACGGAACAAGAGCTTGGCCTCCAGCATGCACTGCCTGAGAAACAAAATTTGTACAGTTTCCACCAGATTTGAAAATCGGATATTCGGTATTAAAAGCATCTACCGGCCCAGTGGTCCATTCATCTACATAATTAAGCATACGACCTTCCGAGATTTGTGATGCCCGAGGCTGCGGCGATGTGTCACCTGGCAGGTTCCCCTCATCTTGAGTGTTCGGAACAGAGTCAGTGTATGCCGTGTCGGGTAAATCACTGTCTATGCCAAACAAATTCTGGTTTTTGCTGTATTTCTTTGCAAAAGCAGCCAAATCATTTGCTTGCATGTATTCTGAATAATCAACCAATTGGTCTGAAATTACTGTATATGCATTTCCAGATGACGCTGACAATGTCAGAATATGGATGTCCTGCCAAACTGATGTCAGATCCTCGGTCTCCCCGTCATACAGAGTCACCGTAGAACCATCAGATGAATGCGATTCAATTGTTTTTGTTTCCAAAACGGCAACTTGTGCTGTGTTGGAAATTACTTCACTCGAGAGAATGGACGACTCCACTGAAGCCGATATAATATCCAATGAACCTTTCTGGAAACAAACCAAATCTTGTGCGGCTTGGCTTGAAGCAATAGCGTTTTGCTGATCATCCCGGCTGTCGCTTTGCAAAAGTGCATTCAAATGCGCTTCCGTAAGATCCGAATACGGATATTTGTACGCATCCTCTATATTCTGCATATAGTTTTGAATGGGAGCACTTAATACATCATCAAGATTTTGAGATGTCTGAGCCGATGCGCTATTAGGTATACCGAACGCCAATGCAGTTACAGATATAGCAACCAGTACGGTTTTGCTCCACTTTCTATACATATTGGCCTCACTGTCTAGTGATGATTGTTTCCCTCATATCATTGTATTGCATTTAATGTTACAACACGTTATTTTTCGATAACGTTAATCAGCTCAATTTCACTTTTGACGGCATCGCTACAAAGGCTTTCCAATTGATTATCATAATACTTTGGAGATTTTGACCATTCAGCTAAATCATATTCAAAAAAACCGGCATTACATGTTGGTATTGGTTCATCATCAAGGTAATCCAACACATCCTGTACATCATCTTTGAAACGATGCAATACGCTAGGAGATTCAACATCAGAATCAGAAAGCTCCATATACTCAGTTATCTCACTCGAATTAATCCACCCAGAATAATGATCATATGCAGCAACTGCATCTTCTCTATAAACTTCACAAAGATTTTCAGATTCGCGAATCTGAATAATTCTACATATTAATAAATATGAAATTAGTGCAAAAATAAGCACTACAACTACCACAATGCATCTACGCGCAATAATATACCGACGTTGATTTGTGTGTTTTAAAGTCATATCGCATCAACCTAAATAATAGATGTTATATACGCCTGCCTGTGTTTACCACGCACTTTACGAAAATCTATCATTTCTTCGTTAATTTACTTTTCTGCGTATCAGAACAGTGATTCCTGGATGTACCCATGCAGGGCGCGATTGCGTTCATCAAACGCGCGCACCGGACACGAAACGGAATCGACGGACCCCTCCAGATGGGCACGGGCCGGCCCCACGTCGAACAGTCTCGGGTACTTGCCATAGGGCAGACAGTCCGCACCGGACACGTAGCGCACGACCAGGCTGCCGTTGCGTCGTTCGATCTCCTTGACGCCGCCCTTCGGCTTGCGGTAGGGCAGGGAGACCTGCGCGGCGATCTTCGAAATGAAGCCGTGCGACATCCACGGCTCGTCCTCCGGGAGCGTCAAATCCTTGAAACGGGTATCATCATCCATTGCCAATCACGGTCCTTTCGTGGTTGCCACGCCTCCGGAGATTGCCGTCTCGCGGGGGCATTTTCATACCAAAATCCAGTGTGGACTTTAGCCACCATAGTAATCGAACAAGTGTGGACTTTAGCCACCGACATGCGTGGACTTTAGGTAGGTTCGGTGGATAACTGCCGTGGACTTTAGCCACCATTTGAGGGACTTTAGCCACCGCAATGTGCTCTTAGCCATTGTGGGAGTAGAGCTGAGCGGGGGGTAGTGCCCGAAAGGTTGCGCACTTTGGATCATGGCCGTCCATGGCGCGATGATCAGTTCGCTGCCTGTAGGGTGTCATCGAGTCGGGACATGTCGAGGTAGCGGCGGGTCGACCATTCGTTGTCGGTGACGTATCTGATCCTCGCGCAGACGAGCATGAGGGCGCTGTTCCCGTCGGGGAAGCTTCCCACGACACGCGTGCGCCGCCTGATCTCCCGGTTCAATCGCTCGATCATGTTGTTCGTGCGGATGCGCCTGCGGTGTCCGTCCGGGAACTCCGGCAGCAGGTACGTGGTCGTCTCGCCGACCCCTCGCGCAGGCAGTTCGCGGCGGCCTTCAGCCTCCTGGCCTCCATCTCCGCGGCGACGGACTCCGCCTTTGCCAGGGCGGATTCCCGGGATTCCATGGCGAATATCGCCTTCAGGGCCGCCGACGCCCATTGCCTGTGGGTGGGCGGCGTCTTGGAGAGCACGTTGCGCATGAAGTGCACCATGCACCGCTGGTATCTCGCCTTCGGCAGCATGGAATTGACCGTGGAGACGAGCCCGGCGCACCGGTCTCCGACCACCAGCCGGACGCCTTTGAGGCCGCGTTCGATCATGCCTCTGACGAACTGCTCCCAGCTGGCCCTGTCCTCCTTCATGCCCTCCGCGACCCCGACGACCTCCCGATGGCCCGTGTCGTCCACGCCGATCGCGACCAGCACGCTCACGTTCTCGACCGACCCGCCCCACGTGCGCTTGTGCCACACGCCGTCCACGAACAGGTACGGGTACGAACGCTCCAACGGCCTGTTGCGCCATTCGTCGATCTGCGCGTACACCCCCTTGAGCTTGTCCGAGAGCGTCTGCGAGGGCATCCGCTCGCCCCACAGCAGGCGGCTGATGTCGTCGACCTGACGGGTCGAAACGCCGGCCAGGTACATGTCGATCAGCGCCTCCTCGACGCTCTGCTCACGACGCCTGTATCGTTCGATCACCGCCGACTCGAACAGCGCGCCCTTGAGCTTCGGGACCCTGAGGGTCACGGTCCCGGCCTTCACGGTCAGGTCACGCTCGTAATGACCCGCTCTGTAGGCCTTCCTGTCCCCGGTGCGCTCGTAGCGGGCGGCGCCCGTGATCTCGTCCGCCTCCGCGTCCAGCATCGCGTTCAGCAATTGCTCGACCTTCTCCGACACCAACCGGTCGAGTCTCGTCTCGAGCATGTTCTCATCGACCTGTAGAATCTGATCCTGCATGGTTCCGTCGCCTCTTTCCATAGCGGTTTTGTTTGGCGACTGAAATCGTACCCAGACGACGGGCCATGCCTCTTCATTCAGGCTTCAACCAAAGTGCGCAACAAACCGGGCGTTATCGACGGAGAATCACGATGTGTGATTTGTCATCCTCCAGCCTGAGGGGTTTTCTATTGCGACAGGGGCTACAACGCAGGCATACGCCCCTGCCAGGAATCACGCAGAGGCTATAACGTCTTGCGCATACAACGCACTGCACAGCAATAATGCCGGCGACAACACGAATGTTCTTATCGTGTTACACCCATTTGGAATCGGCATCGCCTTGGCTCGGCACCAGCAGCTGCAGGATGCGATCCATATCCTCTGGTGACGAAAAGACGATTTCGATGCGACCATGCTTGGTGCTGCCCTTAATCGACACCTTGGTATCGAAATGATTTTCCAAACTCTGCTGGATGGCGGAACCAACCCAAGGATTGGTCTTGGACGTCTTGGGCTTCTTCGGCTGCTCCCCCGACGCAATCTTCATGGCGACGATTTCTTCGGTGCTGCGTACAGAAAGACCTTCCGCAATAATACGAGAAGCCAGCTTGTCCATTTCCTCCGGATCGCTCAGGCCCAATAGCGCACGCGCATGACCGGACGATAGCACACCGGCAGCCACTCTCTTTTGCACAGAAGCCGGCAGGTTCAGCAGTCGCAAGGTATTGGCGATTTGCGGGCGAGACTTGGACACCGACTTGGACAGTTGTACTTGTGTCAACCCGAACTCTTCAATCATCTGCTGGTAGGCAGCCGCCTCTTCCAGCGGATTCAAGGCCACACGGTGCAAGTTTTCCAGCAATGCATCGCGGAGCATATCATCATCCGCAGTGGTTTTGACGATGGCGGGAATCGTCTCCAACCCAGCCAACTGAGAAGCACGCCAACGGCGTTCACCCATAATGAGCTCATACGGGCTGTCCAAATGACCGGCAAACGGATTCGTGCTGGATTCCGTCTCGTCGTGCTTGGCGGCTTTGGCCGCAGCAATCTGGCTTGCCGGACGCTTGCGCACGACTATCGGTTGCAGCACACCAACTTCCTTAATGGAAGCAGACAGCTCATTCAACTCATCTTCGTCGAAGATGGTACGAGGCTGATGTGCATTGGGCCCGATATCAGACAGTTTGAGTTCAGCCAGATAACCACCGGCTACCGGCTTGAGCTCGTCCTTCTTATCTGTGTCAGCGGTCTTTGCCGCCGATGCAGTCAAAGATGTTTCACGTGAAACATCTTTGACAGTGACGGATGTACGATGTGCCGTCTGAGACGCAGACGACTTGCCGCCCTGCTGAGGTGCGGCGACCTTACCGGTTTGAGGTTTCTCCGTACCGAAAAACAGGTCGCTAGGATGAGTAATGGTGTCCAATGCGGGCATGGATGCGCGTTTACCGGCGGCTTTCTTGGCTGCTTTGCTGGACGATACCATCTGAGGCGCGGCAGGCTTTGATTCCTGCTGGGCAGTAGCCTTCTTGGCGGGGGCTATGTCAGCAGTGGCCTCCGGAGTAGACGAATCCTCCGCAATCATTGCGGGCTGCTCCGCCACCGGCTCCTCCCCTGGCAATGTGGGGAACAAAGCGCCAAGGCCCTTACCAAGTCGTGATTTTGATGCCATTACTTGTTCCTCCTCGCATCAATGGTGTCAAGGACTTGTTGCGAACGCTGTGCGATTTCCAAAGCTGCTTCACCATACGATATGGCACCTATGCCACGAGGATCATAGGCAATCACCGATTGGGAGAAACTCGGCGCTTCGGAGATCTTGACTGAACGCGGGATGGTGGTATTCAGCACAATGCTGGGATAGTGTCCCTTAACCTCGTTATATACTTCACGGCTCAATAACGTTCGGCGATCGAACATCGTGACGAGCATGGTGGACACCAGCAGTACGGGATTGAAATGCTCTTGCACCAAACCAATCGTGTTAATCAGCTGGCCAAGACCCTCCAATGCGTAATACTCAGCCTGGATAGGAATCAGCATCTCGGTCACTGCACACATGGCGTTGATGACCAAGAGGCCCAAGCTGGGCGGGCAATCAATGAACACGTAATCATAGTGTTTATCTGATTGACGTAGGTAGAGGTCTAGGGCCTCCTTCAGCAACGTGTTTCGGTTGGGCAGATCAGCCACTTCCAACTCAGCACCGCTGAGATCGATTGATGCAGGCACAACATCAAGTGTGGGAAAATCAGGACAGACCGTGATAACATCACCCAGATCGGAACGCCCCTCGATAACGTCATAGACCGAGGGCTCTCCCGATGCATGAGATACACCCAACGCCGTAGAGGCATTGCCCTGCGGGTCCATATCGATGACCAACACCTGCGCGCCCTTGTTCGCCAGCGCCGCAGCGGTGTTTACCGTGGATGTGGTTTTACCCACTCCCCCCTTCTGGTTGGCCACGGCGATACGACGAGTCCGTTGAGGCTTTGGGAAATCGGTTTTCTTGAGTACATCGTAGCGTGAGCTTTCATCAGCCATTTGGCTACCAAGCACTGAACCGTGACCATCGAATATTCGCTGAAGCGTTTCGGAAGCCGATTCTATAGGTTCCGACTGATGATCCTTGGTGGCCATCGCTCCTCCTTGCACAGACGTAAGTTCCAGTGTTCTCATTCGTATGGACATGATGCTCGTTATCCACAATTGCGATATGCAATGTGGATAAGTGTGGATAAGTGTGAATGACGTTGAGTGTTAGATTGTGTATTCACAGACGAAAAACATTGAAAAATCAATGTTTTCATCATTATGCACATCGTCCCGTAAAAATGTGGATAACTTTTACGCACATATGGAAATGTGGATAACTCAATCAGTACTCCACTCATCGCTTATCCACAATCACCACGTGGGTAGGCTCAAGATCCGGCCCGACAGCCGCCTCAACGACACGTGGACGACGACCACCGAATTTTGCAATCTCCTTGCCAGCCTTGTCGATTTCAGCCTGAGCAGACCGTCCCTTCAGTGCGATCAACTGTCCTGACGGTTTCAGCAACGGCAACGTCCAGCCAGAGAGTTTGGTCATAGGAGCAACCGCACGACACGTGACAACAGCGAACGGATGAATTTCCCGCTTCCGTACCTGCTGGATGACGGCATCGGAGCGTCCACGAATAATCTCAACGTTCTGCAGTTGCATCAGGCCAACACATTCATGCAACCATTCGATTCGCCGCTCCATCGGTTCAATCAGCGTGAAGTCATGATCCGGCAAACACGCGGCAGCCACCAATCCAGGAAAACCACCACCACTGCCGACGTCGGCAACTGTTTTGAAGCGAATACCATTCGTCGCATTCCGAACGTACGGCACAATCGCAGCGGAATTCAGAATATGCCGTTCCCAAATGATATCGACGTCACGGGGGCCGATCAATCCACGAGGTTCACCCTCTTCGGCAATCTTGGCATGGAAACGCTCCAACTTCGGCAACGCATCACCCAAGACCTCAGCAAGTACAGGTGACCCCTGCAGCTGATCCGTCATAGCCATCTCCCTCACCATGTTTCACGTGAAACAATCAACATGGAGAATGGCGCCGCTCATTACGACGCCATTCTCCATGCGGTCACTTTAGTTTGTTCAAAGACGACATCCGTCGAACGTCCCTGTCATCTCAAAAAAACTCGCCGAGCAATTACTCCTGATCAAGCTCGTCGTCTTCGGCGGTATCCTCGACTCTATTCTTGAGATACACCGTCACGTAACGATGAGGCTCCTCACCGTGCGAGCGAGACTTCAGCCCCTCTTCCCGAACCACATCGTGAACGACTTTACGTTCGAAGGAATTCATCGGCTTCAAGTCATACGGCTCGCCGGAATCCTTCACTGCGTCAATGGCATCCAAGGCGATATCACGGAGGTGCTGACGCTTGCGCTTCAGGAAACCGTCGACATCCACAATCAGATGAGAACGCTCGCCGGTCTTCTGCTGTACAGCCAGACGAGTCAATTGCTGCAGAGCATCAACGACTTCACCATTACGGCCAATAAGATGTTTGATGTCAGTATCGTCATCAGCAACGATTTGCACGGTGGGGCGGTCATTACGCACGCCCATCTCAATGTCGCCCTCATAGTCGGCGATATCCAGTAGGCCTTCAAGGTAATCCGCGGCGATGTCAGCCTCTTCGTTGAGCTGGTCGATCGACTTCACGTCATCCTGTGCCATACGCTACTCCTTCATGTCGTGTTTGAATTCCAAGTCTAAGCCCTGCTCCCCCGAACAGAGAAAGTAATGTCGGTGCGTGTTGAATGTTTCACGTGAAACATCGAACTCGCACCGACATAGTCGTCACTTCTTTTTGCGCTTACGCACGGGCTGTTGACGCTGATAGCCCTGAGTGGCCTTACGCTCGGCCTCTTCCTTGGCCTTGGCCAATGCTTCTTCTTCCAGAGAGGGCAGGCCGGCCTTTGCGCGGCGAGCATTCTCATTACGATGATCGCGCTTCTCCTTGTCCGCCGCAGCCGGAGAGCCAGGGGTCGGGAATGCGTACACCTGCCACAATGTGCGGCAGAGGTTGCACACGTTGTTGGTCAGCCAGTAGACCAGCACGGCGAACGGCATGGCGACACCGGAGAAGATGTACATCACCGGGAAGAGCCACAGCATAGCCTTCTGCATGGTCTCGGTCTGCTTGTTCATCGAAGCAGCTGCCATGTTGCGCTTCATGCTGAAGTACTGCATAAACCACAGGCAGAAACACATCAGGAACACGAAGATACCGATGACCGCCTTGCCACTAGCGGCAGCACTGGTGAAGTTATCGGTCACGCTGACAATGCCGAACACATCGGTTTGGGTGAATTGCTTGGCGGTTGCTACGTCGAACGCGCCCAACGCATCGCGTTTACCGTTGGCAATGTATGGAATGGCCGACAGCGTATAGAACATGGACATGAACACCGGGCCCTGAATGAGCATAGGCAAGCAGGAGCCAGCCGGATTGACGTCATTGTCTTGATACAGTTTCATGGTTTCACGGCTCATGGCCTCCCTGGAAGCCTGATCCGTCTTGCCTTTGTACTTGTTCTGAATACGCTGCATCTTCGGCGCCAATGCCTGCATCTTGCGCATCGACTTCATCTGCTTGTAGAACAGCGGGAAGATACAAGCCTGCACCACCAGCACCAGGATGATAATGGCAAGCACCCATGAGACACCAATCGGGCTCACGCCCAGCATCACGAAGAAGTCATGCACGATCTTCATGATCCAGGTCTGCAACCACTCAACGGGAGTCAGGATTTTATATAGAAATCCCCAAAACCCGCTATCAAGCAGAAATTCATTTGAGTTCATCGTTGGGCCTCTCTTTGGGTTGTGGCCAATGGTGTCAGTCGAGGCTCTTCATGAGCCTTCGACCACGAAAACCTGTAAAAAACGGAATACCGTTGTGGAACATCGTCGATTCCCCCACGACTCCACGGCCGGCAACGCAGTAATCTCAGCACGGCGAGCACTCCCCCTTTGAACGCGCCATACCGTTCCAATGCCTCAATGGCATAATTCGAGCACGTTGGATAATACTTGCAACAAGGCGGTGTGTTTGCCGAGATGTGCTGTTGATACCAGCGCACCCCACCAATCATCACCGCCTTGAAAGAAGCTGTCATGCCTCAGCCACCTTATGCGCCACCGTGGCAAAAGCCTTCGCGATCTGCTGATCTAGCGAAGCGAACGATGCGGTCGCTGCACTGGGCTTGGCGCGCAAAACGATATCGCAATGCGCGGGCAGCAGATCCTCATGGGCTCTGGCCAATACACGAAACCTACGCTTCACCGTATTACGGGTGACCGCATGTCCTACCGATTTGGAGACAGCTAATCCCAAACGGCGATGCACCGTCCGGTCGTCATCATCATGATGGTCGTCGGGCACCAAATAGTGCACGACGATATCCTTGCCACCTGCTTTGCGCCGGCGTTTCAGCACGGTGACGAAATCACGATGGCTTTGAAGCCTCTCCACCTCGACTATGCCTGTGGCACTGATCGGAATGATCAGGCGGAGAGGGTCTTGCGGCCCTTGGCACGGCGACGGTTGATCACCGCACGGCCAGAACGGGTGCGCATGCGCAGGCGGAAGCCGTGCTTCATGTGGCGACGACGGTTGTTCGGCTGGAACGTCCTCTTCATAATCCATTGCTCCTAGGTCTATTCGGCAACGCTTCGCGCTGCCCTCACGTGAGTCAAGCTATACCAAAGTACTCTCACCCCTACCCTCAAGTCAAAACGGACGGAGTATTTTCACATTTCGACACGTTGCGAGACACGCCCCAAATCTCTTATAATCGGCGGAATACCAACCATTCACGGCCAAAAGTTATCCACAAATTACATGTTTGTTATTCACAATCCAGTTATTTCAACACGCGACACGGTGGATAACTTGTCTAAACCAGAGTAAATATTATCTGTTGTACGTATTTCGCCACAGCGACAGAAGGGGCCACCATGGTTAACGCTTCCGGCGACCCCGTAATCGAGGCCGCCCACATCTGGTCAGACACGCTGACGGTGCTCAAACACAGCGCTTCGCTCAGCCCACGAGAAAAAGGCTGGTTGGAAGGCGTTGTTCCTGAAGGCGTCTTCGGTTCGACCATCGTGCTGTGTGTGGACAACAACGACACGCTTCAAGCCATTCAGGGTGATTTGAACGATTCCCTGCTTCAGGCATTGCGTACGGTAACCGGCGAAAATATGTTTCCCGCGTTCAAGGTCGTGCCGAAAACCGAGCCCGAACCGCTTTCGGAGGCAAAGCCGGCGCAGCCATATCCTTCGGAAATTTCTCCGACTGTCGCCGAATTCGGTAAAGAATCCTATGGTGCAAAGCCGGCAGCCGCACCGCGGGAACCGATGCCCGCCACCGAGCCGCAGTTCCCGGTCGGTCAGCAGAAGATGAATCGCGATCCCGAGACTCATCTCAATAAGAACTTCACGTTTGATTCCTTCGTGCCCGGCGATTCCAACCGTTTTGCCCGTACGGTCGCACTGGCCGTGGCCGAAGGTTCCGGGCAGGATTTCAACCCGTTGTGTATCTATGGCGGATCGGGCCTGGGCAAAACCCACTTGCTGAACGCCATCGGCAACTATGCACTGGTCAAGGATCCCGGGCTGAAGGTTCGATACGTCACGTCTGAGGAATTCACGAACGAATTCATTGACGCGCTGCAAAACCCGAACCAAAGCCAGGGGCAGATTGCTGAATTCAACCGTCGATACCGACAGGTTGATGTGTTGCTTATTGACGATATCCAGTTCCTCGGCGGCAAGGAAGCCACCTTGGATCAGTTCTTCCATACGTTCAATGCACTGCATCAGGCAAATAAGCGTATTGTCATTGCTTCCGATGTAGCGCCCAAGAATTTGAAGGGTTTCGAGGCTCGACTCATCTCGCGCTTCGAATCCGGCCTGACCGTAGACGTCAAGCCGCCGGATCTGGAGACCCGAATCGCCATTCTTCGCATGATCGCCTCGATGAACGGCTCGAAAATCCCCAGCGATGTGTTGGACCTCATCGCCGAACGCTTCACCGAGAACATTCGTGAACTCGAAGGCGCGCTAACCCGTGTTACGGCCGTGGCCTCGCTGAGTAATCAGCCGGTGACCCGCGCCTTGGCCGAGCAGACGTTGCAGGACTTCTTCACCACCGATGTGGAAATCAAGCCCACGGACATCATCAGTCAGGTGGCGAAGTACTTCCACCTGACGTTTGAGGATCTTGTCGGTAAATCACGAACCAAAAACGTGGCTGTTCCTCGTCAGATCGCCATGTATCTGGCTCGCGAAATGACCAGTATGAGCCTGATGGATATTGGCCAGGTCTTTGGCGGACGCGATCACACCACAGTAATGCATGCCTGCACTCGAATCAGTGACCGAATGCAGCAAAAACAGGAGATCTATAACTACGTTATGGAGCTCACGGTTCGCCTCAAGCAAAGCAACACCAACTGACACAACGCTTCTGAGAGACGAAAAACGGCACTTTTTGGACTGACTTTCCGAAAAGTGCCGTTTTTGGTTGCTCAGGCGGATTCTGGTGGATACGTCGAGGCAACGGATTCGAGACATTAGATTCCTCATGGCTCCCCTTTGTGAGGGGATCTGTCGGCGCAGACGACTGAGGGGAGTTTCGAAGGGGAACACGCAAAAAAACCATGAAACGAGAGAATCGATTCTGAGGACCGATTTTGCGGGTTTGGGCGAGCGAGACGGAAAAAGTGCCGAAAACGGTCTCCAGAATCGATTCTCCTCGACGAAAAACAGTCTTCAACACGCCGTGCGAAAGTGCGAAAACCAAAAAAGTTATCCACATAGTTGTGCACAGATGTGGGTAAACTCGGCGGATAACTCGTGGATTACCCACTGTTTTGTTGTGGAAAACTCGTGCATAACCGCGACCTCGATGTGGAAAACTCAAATTCGACGAACTGGCTGTGGAAAACTCGCCCACTTATCCACAAGCCATGCAGAATTTGTCCACAATTTTCAGGGACTTATGAACCGTTGCAGTTGTAGGGCTCAGCCCTACTTATCCACACTATCCACCGGCCTTATTATGGCGATTACTTACTCAGTTACGTGAAAAGCATCATCGCCATAGTAACAGCCGGTCATCCAGCGTACGTAAGTTCGCCACCTAACGGCTAGAATATTTCTCAGCCAATCCGACGAAGGGAACAATCACACATGAAAGTCGAAATCGATACTGCAGCCCTGGCCGACGCCGTAGCCTGGACCTCCCGAGTCATCGACGCACGTCCCTCCAACCCGATTCTCGCTGGTGTCAAGCTGGAAGCCATTGACGGAACGCTGCAATTCTCCGCCTTCAACTACGAGATTTCCGCTCGCCACCACATCGAAGCCGGCGTTGACGAAGCCGGTTCCGTACTGGTTCAGGGCAAGCTGCTGGCCGATATCACCAAATCGCTGCGTTCGGAGAAAACGTACCTGGTCACCGACGGCTCCACGCTGACCATCACGTCCGGCAAGTCGAAGTTCACCTTGCAGCTCATGCCCGACACCGAGTACCCGGATCTGCCTGTGGTACCGGCCATGCTCGGCCAAGTCGATGCCCCGACTTTCGTTCAGGCCGTGAACCAGGCGTGCGTTGCCGTCTCCCGCGAAGAAAACCGCCCGGTACTGACCGGCGTTCGCATGCAATTCCAAGGCGACAAGGTCGTCATGACCTCCACCGATCGCTTCCGTTTGGCCCGCGCCACCTTCACTTGGACTCCGCAGAACCCGGACGTCGACACCACCACGCTGGTTCGCGGCTCCCTGCTCAAGGATGTGGCCCGTGCTCTTGACGAGCACCAGAACATCCGCCTTGATTTCGATGCCGATAGCCCGACGCTGCTCGGCTTCGAAAACGCCGGCCGCGTCTCCACCTCCCAGCTCATCGACGGTGAATTCCCGGCGGTCGACCGCCTGTTCGCCGACGAATATCCGATTCAGGCCGTAGTCAACAAGCAGGATTTGCTCGACGCCATCAGCCGTGTGGCTTTGGTCGCCGAACGCAATGCTCCGATTCGCATGACCTTCACCGGTCAGGAAGTGGCGCTGTCCGCCGGATCGGTCGACGAGGCTCAGGCCAACGAAACACTGGACATCGACATGGATGGCGACGACATCACCGTGGCATTCAACCCGTCCTACCTGAAGGAGGGTCTGTCCGCCGTAACCGAACCATTCGTGCGCATCAAAATGACGACCCCGGTCAAGCCGGTCGAGTTCAATGGCCAGCAGGAAGCTGATTCCGACGAGTCCATGGACTACCGATACCTGCTCGTGCCGATGCGCTTTAACAACTGAAATCCCTGAATTTCCAACGATTCGCTAATGCGCATCTCCCGTCTCGCACTCGACCACTACCGCTCATGGAGTCAGGTAGTGGTCGATTTCGTACCAGGCGTGAATATCCTGTTCGGCAAGAACGGTCTGGGCAAAACCAATCTGGTGGAAGCCGTCGAAGTGCTGTCCACCGGATCGAGCCATCGCGCGTCCAGCACGTTGCCGTTGATCGAACGCGGGCAGACCACGGCCACCATCCGCGCGAACGTCGCTGATGATGCCGGTCAAACCACTACGTATGAAGCGTCGATTCATGCGCGTGGTGCCAACCGAGCCCGCATCAACTCGGGGTCGTCGCTGTATCTGCGCGATATCATCGGCAAGATTCCAAGCGTTTCCTTCACTCCCGAAGATCAGCGGTTGGTATCCGGCGATCCGGGAGCACGCCGCGTCATGATGAATCAGGCTGCGGCTCTGCTCGAGCCCGGATACATGCAGACGTTGCAACAGTTCACGCGCATCGCCAAACAGCGTGCCACATTGTTGAAGCAATTGAATGCCAATGCCAACAATGGCCAGCCGATGGATGCGGTTCTGAGCGGTTTGGAAATCTGGACCGGCCAGTTCATCGAAGCCGGTGTGGCGTTGACCCGTATGCGCGCTCATGTGATCGGTCTGCTTGCCGAGCCATTTGCCGCGATTTACGCCGACTTGGCCGGTGCCGGCGAGCAGGTGACGCTCACATATGCGCCTTCATTCGACGAAGTGCTGATGTTCGACGATCCGCATCCGCAGATTAGCGAGCATTTCCAACGCATCTACCCTGGTGAAGTGGCTCGCGGCGTGAACCTTATCGGTCCGCAGCGCGATGACATGAACCTTGACTTGGCCGGTATTCCCGCCCGCGAGTTCGCTTCGAACGGCGAGATGTGGACGATGGCGCTGGCCTTGAAAATGGCATTGTTTGAAATCGTGCGTGACCGGTTGGGATTGCAGCCGATTGTGATTCTCGATGATGTGTTCGCCCAGCTTGACGACAGCCGGCGCACGCAGATTCTTGATTTCGCCAGAAAACAGGATCAGGTGCTGATTACCGTGGCCGCTGAAGGCGATGTACCCGACTATGAATCGGCCCATCGCATCGACGTGGCCACACTGGCCGAACCAGCTTCCGTGATACTGCCAACTCTGGGCAATTTGTCCGATTCGCGGGAAAACGAGAGTTTGGGTAAGTATGACGGAAAACCCGCGGTGGACAGCGCGTCCGTAGAACGGAAAGTGTCATGAACCCGCCGATCGCCCGCCAACTCAACCTGGACGAGACCAAACTGCCGGCCGAAATATTCGAGCGGCTCTCCCGTCGCGGGGCGACCTTGAAGGACTACAGACGCCGCCGTGAAGAGGCCATCGAAAACTTCGGCAAACCGGGGCGCGATCCGGCTGAACTGGGCAGCGTGATGACCACCATCGCCGGCAACGGCGTCTGGACGGCGAATATGAAGCTTGCGCAATTGCGCAACCATTGGGACCAAGTGGTGGGTCAGGCCATCGCCAGCCATTCGGCAGTCGCCGATTTCACTGACGGCGTACTGACCATCCGCGCCGAATCCACGGTCTGGGCCACGCAGCTGACCTACCTTATCCCCCAACTCACCGATACCATCCGTCGCAATCTCAAAGGATTGACCATCACCGAGATTCGCGTGACCGGCCCGGCCGCCGGATACACACGCAAATGGGCTCGGCGGCGGTAGCCAAGATACCAAACAAATTCGCAGAAGCCTCGCTATGGCGCTCGTCGGGTTAGACGAGTAAAATCACATGCAGTATGGTCAAATGGCTAGAAGAGCCCTTTACGGGCCTCGTAAGCCATATCACCTCCGTGAATGACCTTCATGACGGAGGTCGACCCTGTAGTCACGGAAGGAAGCCTGTTGGCAGACGAAACCAGCAAAGAGGAGCAGCTGAAGGCGGCTGCGGAACGCATCAACAATGCGGAATTGACCGAAGGCGAACTTGACGAATCCATGGCCCCCGAGCATTATGAGGCCTCCGATCTGAGGGTGCTCGAAGGACTTGAGGCCGTGCGTATCCGCCCCGGTATGTACATCGGTTCCACCGGCCCGCGCGGTTTGCACCACCTGGTCTATGAGATCGTCGACAACTCGGTCGACGAGGCGCTGGCCGGATACGCCAGCCATATCGAGATCACCATTCTGCCGGACAACGGCATCCGTGTGGTGGACGATGGTCGAGGTATCCCGGTCGATGAGGTGCCCGGCGAGGGCGTCTCTGGTGTGGAGACCGTGATGACCAAGCTGCACGCCGGCGGCAAGTTCGGCGGCGGCGGTTATGCAGTGTCCGGAGGTCTGCACGGCGTGGGCATCTCCGTGGTCAACGCACTCTCCACCCGCGTGGACATCGAAGTGCGCCGTCAGGGCTTCCACTGGACCCAGACGTACATCGACCAGCACCCCACCGCGCCCTTGAAGCAGGGCGAGCCGATGACCGAAGGCGAGTCCACCGGTACGTCTGTGACTTTCTGGGCCGACCCGAAGATTTTCGAGACCACCATCTACGACTTCGAGACGCTGCGTTCCCGCTTCCAGCAGATGGCCTTCCTGAACAAGGGCCTCAAGATCAGCCTGACTGACGAGCGTGAGAACGACCAGGCCGGCGACGAGGTGGCCGGCGACGCCGCGGACGAGCCCGGCGCAAAGCACCAGACCGTCACCTACCAGTACCTCAACGGCATCAAGGACTACGTCGACTATCTGGTCAAGGTGCGCAAGGCCACGCCGGTGGAAGAGGACGTCATCAGCTTCGAGGCCGAAGACCTGAAGCTCGGCATCTCCGCCGAACTCGCCATGCAGTGGACCACTGCCTACTCCGAGGCCGTGCACACCTTCGCGAACACGATCTCCACCACCGAGGGCGGTACCCACGAGGAGGGCTTCCGCGCCGCGCTGACTTCGCTGGTCAACCGTTACGCGCGAGACAAGGGCATCCTCAAGGACAAGGACGAGAACCTCTCCGGCGACGACGTGCGTGAAGGCCTGACCGCCGTGATCTCCGTCAAGCTCACCAACCCGCAGTTCGAAGGCCAGACCAAGACCAAGCTCGGCA
>ERZ779885.2224-NODE-2224-length-18154-cov-2.763799_pt1 | contig 18154 bp, 14 predicted proteins | sample MGYA00511554_ERZ779885 | MGnify/ENA primary metagenome ERZ779885 (study PRJEB29588, sample SAMEA2160998) | human gut metagenome | biome: human gut; feature: human-associated habitat; material: faeces | place: Denmark | collected 2008/2010 ... | reverse complement strand
AAAACGGCTGGAATATATTGAAAATTCGGAAAAAGAGGGTGCGGAGAATAGCGAAATAATGTCGGAGGAAGCCCGTTCAACCGCTTTGAGAAAGCTGATGCAGGATGAAAGTGAACTGACTTTGGAAGATATGGCATTGAGTGAGGAAGAAATTTATAAGAAGGAACAGTTTAAACGCTGGAACAGCAATATTTATGACCAGATAGACAATATAGAGAAAAGGCGGAAGGAGTTGGAGGTTTCGTCCTTGTCTTTCAACAGCTTTTATGAATATGCCATGCAGCGTGTACCGGATATCTGTAAAGAGAATAAGATTGAGTTTGATTTCAGCTCGTTCCGTTTTATGCTGAAAGATTTCTATAAAGGTGGTATTTTTGAGAAGACGTTGAACGAGGATTTTGACGGTAGTCTATTTGATGAAACTTTCATTGTTTTCGAGATCGATTCGATAAAGGAGCATAAATTGCTTTTTCCTTTGGTCACCTTGATTATCATGGATGTTTTTCAGCAAAAAATGCGGATTAAGAAGAAACGTAAAACGTTGATAATTGAAGAAGCGTGGAAGGCGATTGCTTCCCCGTTAATGGCTGAATACATTCAGTATCTTTTTAAAACAGCCCGTAAATATTGGGCGAATGTCGGTGTGGTTACGCAAGAAATCCAGGATATTGTAGACTCACCTATTGTAAAACAGGCTATCATAAACAACTCGGATGTGATTATGTTGCTTGACCAGTCGAAGTTCAAGGAACGCTATGACGAAATAAAAGCCATATTGGGGCTGACCGATGTGGAGGTGAAGAAAATCTTTACGATCAATAGGCTGGAAAATAAGGAAGGACGTTCCTTTTTTCGGGAGGTGTATATTCGTAGAGGAAGCTGCGGTGATGTTTACGGAGTGGAGGAACCCAGGGAGTGTTATATGACGTATACGACTGAGAGGGCGGAGAAGGATGCCCTGAAATTGTATAAGGAGCAACTCGGGTGTTCGATTCAGGAAGCGCTTCAGGCGTATTGCCGGGATTGGAACCGCTCAGGAATAGATAAGTCTTTGGCTTTTGCACAGCGGGTACATCAGGAAGGGCGGGTACTGAATCTTCCTGAGAAGAAAGTGCTTGGGGAGTGACAAGGTGTGAAATAGTTTGTTTCGGATGATAAGTTGATTGGTGATGATGAACAGGATTTATTGGTTGCTTCTGGTATCGGTAACATTGATGGTTAGCCGAGAGGTTTGTGCACAAGCTACCTCTATTAATTATGATGCGCGTACTATTGCGGCCATGACATCGGAATATGCGGCTGCTGCGGGTGCAGAGGGTTACTATGATGTACAGGTAAAAGATATTCTGGCCAAATACGGAGTAGCGGAGGTTGCTACTGCAGGCATCTTCACGTCAAAATTTCTGGAACGTAAGGCCCTTACCGATCTGGGTATTTGGAGCAGCAGTACTGAGAATCACTATTACCGCCGTATTTATAACCTTGTTTCATCAAAAATAATTCCTCTGATATGGGATGTTTCCGGGGAGCTTCTGCATTATCCGCATAGGGCTATGTACTGGGGCTCCTATCTTGTGAAGGTGTGTACGGAGGTGAAGGCTCTTTGTATGCAGTTCGAGTCTGTTGTAACAAACAGTTCTTTATCTTTCAGAGATATCAACTTTTTGGAACTGGATCCGCGTTTTGCTGCGTTTATGCAGTTTTCGAAGGTTGGAAATGCAGACTGGCAGTCAATGTTGGATGACTTTACAAAAATATCCGGGAATTTTACTGTAGACAATCTGAAGGAAGACGTAGGTACGCTTTATTCGATAGGTACGCAACTGGCAACGTCGGGATTTGATAATCTGACGGGTGACTTAATGGGGAACTCTCAGTTTGAGGGCTCCTTTCGGAATAAAGCTAAGGCGGCGGTGGAAGTTGCAAAGAATGTATATGACATTTATAAGGAGAGCGACGGAAATATGGAGAATGTTTTCCGTCAGTATTTGGGCAATGATCCGACGGCGGCTGATTTATTCAGCTTTTCATCTTACAATATGACGGGGTGGATTGATGATTATATGAATGAGACTAAGGGGAGTTATTATACTCAACGCTGGTTTATAGCCCGGACGGATGCCGGGAGTGAGGTAGTGTGCGATTATAACCCGCCAACGGATGATAACAGTGTCCTTAATACGGGTGAATGGGTGCGTTTTGCGACTAATGACCAGTCGTTCTATCCCAATAGTTCGCAACTGGAACAGGTGCTTTCTAACTCGGAACAGTATGCCGGATGGTCGAGGGCATATATTAACCAGTTGAACGGGCAGAATAACGGATATACCTATTCAATGAGCAGATCTTTGCTGGGTTATCTGATAACTAAAGGGGGAAGGCTTACGAAAAAGGCATACGCTTACAGGATAAAAGTCACTAAGTATTGGTCATTTTCGGAAGAGGTGTATGAAGAGGTTTTTGACTCGTACACAATGGATTTGAATACATTCAAGATGAAGTTAAACACATTGCTCTCCGAATATAATGATAATGAAGAGGGATATGTGTATCAGTTAAAGAGTGGGCCGAGGAATTATTACCAGGTAGCTGACGAAGCAAAGCTGAAAGGTTGCGAGAGCGTGGTTGTAAGTATGACTTGCACAGATAATGCAAGACTGGGTGAGGGGGCTACCCAATATAAATGCCGGCAGTGTGGAGGTTCGTTGGACGGGCATTCTAAAGAGTGTGCCATGAGGACAACGGTAGTGGAAGAGTCGGAGAAGTTGGATACCTCGGAACTGGAGCTTAAGAAGCGGGAGTATGAAAATGAGTTGCTCCGTCTGAAAAATGACAGGCTGGCATTGGAAACAGAGAATAAGCGCTTGGTCTCCCTTATGGAAGGGGCTACGGAAGATGAACGTGTCGCTTATAATAAGCAGATAAATATGAACAATGACCGCATTGCAGCCCTAGACGGACAGATTTTACAGAAAGACGGACAATTGAAGGAGTTGCAGGAGGCAATGGGTGAGGCAGAATCTGACGGTGGTGTTACTGCTGACGATTATTACCGTATTCCGGCTATCATGCAGGATTGCAGGACTGCTTACAATCTGACTTGGCAAGGAGATGGCTGGTGGAGCGGATATACTTATTACAGATATGCCAATGCACCTAATATTAAGGGGACGATTACTTTTCAGGCTTCCCTTTCCATAGCCCGTAAACCGAAATATTTTCTCGGTATCAAGATACATCGTGCTATCCTGAAAATCAGTTGGTCGTTGTCGGCGACTTATAGTGATACGCAGGTGATAGATAATATTGAACTGGATCCAGACATGGGGGATGCCGAGAAAAAGAAACTGGTGAATGACCGTATCTCGGAACTGGCCGGCCAATATCCCAATTGCCGGTTGAGTACGGAATATATAAAGTCGGAAATGATTGGAGAGGATGTTTCGGAGGATAAGTTTCATTTGTTATGGGCTTCTGACCGTTTAGCTGTTGCCCGGCAAGTGGAAGCTCGGTTAATGAACATCTATGCAGATTTGGTTTCGTTGAAGAAAATGATGCATTATAAATTGACGATTCTGGATGTACTGGGTGATATTGCCCCTTATGTGAATGATGAGCAGGGGAGAAAGCTGACATTGGCAGAGAAGTGCAGGAAGCGTTGGTTGCGGAATGCTGCGGAAAGCCACCATTCATTGCATTATAATGGGAAATATGAGGAGGAAGAGGATGGTAGGAAATGAAAGAAGACAGGTTACGGTTGCCTGGGGGCAATGGAGGAATGTATGGATGGTCCTTTTTCTTTCGGCATTATTCCCTGTGGGTAGTTTTGCGCAATATTCATTTGATGTGAGTTCGGTTGAGAGCTATATAAATGACCATAAGAAACAACGAAGTTTGCTGATGACACGTGCCACATTGGAATATGGAAACCAATTGCTGCACGAGTATAGTAAGAAGCAGACTGTGGCTTATAAGGATTTGAATTTTGATTTGGACAAATATACCCGGGCCTTTGATATCATCGATGTGATGTATCAGTCGTTACGCTTGGGTATGAATGTATATAATACTTATGATAATGTATCGGACCGGCTTCGGGATTATAGGGAGTTACTGGAAACATTTAATGAGCGGGTAGTGAAACGGGGGAGAGTGGAACTGGCAGATACGCTGTTGCTTGTGATTAATCGCAAAGCCATAGAAAAAATAGCAAAGGAGGGTGAGTACCTCTATAAGTCGGTATATGATCTTGTACTGTATGCTACCGGGGTGGCGGCTTGTTCTGCGGCGGATTTGATTGTGGTATTGGAGAATATAGATGATGGCCTTGTCCGTTTAAGGGGACTGGTAAACAACGCTTATCTCGCTACATGGCGGTATGTGCAGTTAAGGATCGGCTACTGGAAAGAGAAGGTATATCGTACACGCACTAAGCAGGAAATGATAGAGGATGCTTTCGGAAGATGGCGTCAAGTGGGTATAAATATAAAAGTAAATTGAGATGAGGAAGAGATTATTTTTGTTTTGCTTGTCTTTGCCGGTTTTAATAGCCGGAAGGGCGCAGGTCAGCGTTTCATACAAACATGATGATTCGAAGATGAATCAGATTACTGTGATGGAATCGGGTATGGGGAGCCTTACCCCGAGTTGGTATTACAATATGCTCCATAACAATTACAGCTCCGGTGCAGCTTCGAAAAACAAGACTCTGTTCCGGACCACAGCGGGAATCAACCTTTATAACCAGAAGGATGATGCCGAGGAGATAGATTCAGCATTGGTCAAACGTGCGGCTATTGAAGCCCTGAATGTGGCGGATCGTTCGGGTGGTGCTCTGGACCTGGCCTGGAAGGTGGAGGGACCGAAAATAAATGAGAAGATGTCTGCTCTGATAGCGAATATCAACCGTATCCGGACCATAGGAGGGAGCGAGGATGAATATAATTATTGGCTGCAATATTATAATGTGTATCAGTCAGCTATCAAAAGCACTCAAGATGCATATATGCCCAATGCCCAAAGGAAAAGGGAATACCTGCGTATTTATCAGGATGCGAACAGGAAAAATGATTTGTTGGTGAGATATCTTGTAAGACTGTCTAATAAAAGGAAGATCGCTGAACTGCTGTCGGCCGGAGCGGAGAACCGTTCTGCCGATAAATCTGGTATTGTTGGTTCGGCCATGGGAAGATGGAAAGCTTCGGGTATGAGTACAAGTTCGGCTCCGATTGTATCTGGGGAATGATTGTGCCGGAGGGTAGGCTTCTTTTGGGTATGGGGCAGGATGTTTGCGTAACGGATGTTTTGTAGAGAGTTGAATGAAAAATGGTATGATAACCTAGCCAACTTGATTTGGCGAATAACTGAATAGAAAAAGGATATGGCAGATAATATTCTATCGGATTTTGGTATTGATATTCTTGAAGAAGAGATTGATGATGTGATATTCCAGACCAACGAGTTTCTTTGTGATGCCACGTTTACAGGCTCCCAAGGGCCTTTCTGGTGGATATTACAAATGAGTATGGCATTAGCTGCGCTCTTCTCGCTGATTTGGGCCGGAGGTATGGCGTATAAGATGATGTTGAAAAATGAACCGCTGGATGTAATGAAACTGTTCAGGCCTCTGGCTGTGGCCATAGTGATGTGCTGGTGGTATCCGCCTGCCGATACCGGTATGGTAAATAGTGGTAATAGCTGGTGTGTACTGGATTTTCTGGCTTATATACCTAACTGCGTGGGGTCTTATACGCATGATTTGTATGAAGCGGAAGCTACTCAGATTTCGGATAAGTTCGAGCAGGTGCAGGAGTTGATTTATGTGCGCGATACGATGTATACGCGACTTCAGGCGCAAGCGGATATTGCTCATGCAGGGGCTACGGAAAGTTCGTTGGTGGAAGCGGCCATGGAGCAGACGGGGGTGGAGAGTGTCACCCAGATGGAGCAGGATGCTTCCAAACTGTGGTTTACCTCACTGGTCAGCGGGGTGACTGTATGTATAGATAAAATAGTGATGGTCATTGCTCTGATTGTATTCCGTATAGGATGGTGGGCTACGATCTACTGCCAGCAGATATTGCTCGGTATGCTGACTATATTCGGACCGATCCAGTTTGCTTTCAGTCTTCTGCCGAAGTGGGAGGGGGCTTGGGCCAAGTGGCTCACGCGCTATTTAACGGTTCATTTTTACGGTGCCATGTTGTACTTCGTCGGGTTTTACGTATTGCTGCTTTTTGATATCGTCTTGTGTATACAGTATGAGAATCTTAGTGCCATTACCCAGAGTGAAAATACAATGGCTTCATATTTACAAAACAGTTTTTTCTCCGCCGGTTATTTGATGGCGGCTTCCATTGTGGCATTAAAGTGCTTGAATCTGGTTCCGGATTTGGCGGCATGGATGATACCCGAGGGGGATACGGCGTTTTCGACGCGCAATTTCGGTGAGGGGGTTGCGCAACAAGCCAAGGCTTCAGCCAGCGGTGCGATGACTTCAGTCTTTAGATGATAGGGCGTTGTAAAACGGGAATGGAATGCAGCAATATAAATTTTAAATACGGAATTTTATGGTAATAAAGAATTTGGAGAATAAGATTAAGTTGGTGATGATTATTACCGGCCTTGTTGTGGTGGCTTGTGTGATTATCAGTATCAGTTCTATCATGGCTGCTACCAGTATGGTTGTAGACTCGCAGAAGAAGATATATGTGCTGGACGGAAATGTGCCTATCCTTGTGAACCGGACTACTATGGAAGAAACGCTGGATGTGGAAGCCAGATCCCATGTGGAGATGTTCCACCATTATTTCTTCACGTTGGCTCCAGACGATAAATATATCAAATATACGATGGAGAAGGCAATGTATCTTGTGGATGAAACGGGACTGGCACAGTATAACACCCTGAAGGAAAAGGGGTTTTACAGTAATATTATGGGCACTAGTTCAGTATTCTCTATTTTTTGTGATAGCATCCGGCTCAACATGGATAAGATGGAGTTTACCTATTACGGGCGGCAACGGATTGAACGCAGGACTTCTGTCCTTACCCGCGAGCTGGTGACTGCCGGGCAATTGAAAAGGGTACCGAGGACTGATAATAATCCACACGGGCTGTTGATCGTGAACTGGCGTACTTTACTGAACAAGGATTTAGAACAACGAACTAAAAGCAGTTATTGATGCCATGGGTTGGAAAAAATTAATAATCGGAGAGAAAATGCCAGATAAGGATGATCCGAAGTATAAAAAACAGTATGAAAAGGAAGTACAGGCCGGTAAAGGTGCGGCTAAAGCTCTCGGCGTAGATAAAGCTGCTATAAAGACCCAACAGTTTGCTATCAAATATCCCAAACTTTTTTTGGGCATTGTGTTCGGCTTTGTGATTTGTTGCCTGGGGTTTAATATCTATCGCATGGTGAAGGTCTATAACCAGCCTGCAACGGCTGTTACAGCTACGAGCAGGCAGGATGACAGGCTTCGGCAAAAGATGAAACATATTCCTGCTGCCGGCAGAAAGCTTGAACCTGGTGCGTCCGGCAGTAAGGCTTTGTCTCGTGACTATTCGGTGGAGGAGATAAAGAACATGAAGGGATGTGTCGAATCATTGATTCATAAAGAGGGAGGCATGAACCATGAGGATTCTGTGTTGGTGAAACGTTTGCTGGAGAAATTGGTGCAGAGTAATAATTTAAAGAGTGAATAATATGTTTTTAGATGATATCAATTTTAAACAGCCGAAATACATGATACCGCTGATTATCTATGTACCTGTGTTGTTTACGGCTTACTTCGTGCTGGACATGTTTAAAACGGAACTGGCGGAGAAGCCGACAGAACTGGAAACTACGGAGTATCTGAATACGAATCTGCCTGTGGCGAAGATAAAGAATGATGGTATCGGGAACCGCTATGATAACATGTTAAAGTCTTTCGGACGTATTCAGGATTTCAGTGCAGTTGAGAATATCGAACGCGGTAATGGCGAAGAGGAAAAAGAAGAGTTTTCTTCCAAATATACGGATGAAGATCTGGCAAGGCTGGATGAAGACGCAGCCCGGAAAGTGGAGGAGATGGAGAAACTGCGTGAAATGCAGGAGAGAATTCGCTCCGGGGCAGAGAAGGGAAAGGGTATGACGGGAAGTGAAACGGGCTATCCTCTGACAGAAGAAGAAAGGCTGGCTCATAGCCGCAGGCGTGAGGAAGAGGCTATGGCTGAATTGAACAAAGCTTTGGCCGAAGCAAGGCTTAAAGGGCAAAAGGGATTAGCTCCGGGCACTGATACGGTGGAGAATGATATGCATGAACCTGCGCTGAAGGGCAAAGTGGAGATGAAAGCAACTGTAGCGGATGATGGTGCAGTGAGGAGCTTGGAAGAGGATAGCCGGTCGAATGATGCGGTGAAGCTGGTGACGGAACGGTCAGACTATTTCAATACCATTGCCGAGAATGAATCTGAACCTCATTTGATTAAGGCTATTATTGATGAGAATATAAAAGCGGTGGATGGTTCGAGGGTTCGCTTGCGCTTGTTGGATGATATACGTGTGAATGATATTGTTCTGCAGAAGGGGGCATATGTTTACGCGGTCATGTCGGGGTTCGGTTCACAGCGTGTGAAAGGGAATGTACAGAGTATCCTTGTGGACGATGAACTGGTGAAGGTGAATCTGTCTTTGTATGATACGGATGGGTTGGAGGGACTGTATGTGCCGTCCAGCAAGTTTAGGGAAACGGCTAAGAATGTGGCGTCAGGCGCTGTTGGGGGAACAATGAGCATGAATGGCAATAGCGGTGGGGACATGTTTCGCCAGTGGGGGATGCAGGCCTTGAATAACGCATATCAAAAAACAAGTAATGCCATTTCTTCTGCCGTAAAACAGAACCGTGCCAGGTTGAAATATGGTACTTATGTTTATCTGGTAAACGGACGGGAGAAAAGGGACAAATAAGGATAAATAATTAAATAATAGAATATGAGGAATAAGATGGTAGCCATTCTGACAGGAATGGTGTGGCTCTCTCCGGCAATGGCACAAAATACATTTGTGAATATGGAGGTGCTGACGGTGAATGAGCAAGTTACGACTGTGGTGACAGCCAGTGAACCGATTCGTTTTGTAGATATATCTACTGAATTGGTTGCCGGTGACCAGCCGATAAATAATACGATCAGGTTAAAGCCCAAGAAGGGTGCCGCCGATGGAGATATATTGGGCATTGTGACTATTGTGACGGAGCGTTACCGGGCGCAATACGGACTGGTGTATACCTCGCGGATGCAGGAGGCTGTGTCAGATAAGGTGATTCAGCTTGAAGAACAGGTGGGTTACAGGAATCCGGCTGTGAGCATGTCTACCGAGGATATGTATGCTTATGCACATAAAATATGGAATTCGCCTGCCCGGTACCGTGATGTCAGTGCGAAGGGAAATCGTATGACCATTCGTTTGAACAATGTTTATACGGTAGGGGAGTACTTTTTTCTGGACTTCTCCATTGACAATCGCAGTAATATCCGGTTCGACATTGATGAGATCCGTTTAAAACTTATGGATAAGAAGATATCGAAGGCTACCAATGCACAGGTGGTAGAATTAAGGCCGGCTTTGATGTTGGATAGGACTACTTCTTTTAAGAAGGGGTATCGTAATGTGTTGGCAGTGAAGAAGCTGACTTTCCCTAATGACAAGGTACTTACGATAGAGGTCAATGAAAAACAGATTTCCGGCAGGGCTGTGAAACTGAATATTGATTATGAGGATATGTTGTCGGCTGACAGTTTTAATGAGTTATTATTGGATATAGAATAAAGGAAGGAATAGTTATGAAAAAACTCCTGATGATGATAATGGCGGGAATGATTGGTGCTTTTTCATCTGTCCACGCTGCGGATAAAGATACCCGTATACAGATTGGTACGGGGCTGCTGTATGAACGTGGCTGGGATTTGACAGTAAGTGTAGAACATGAAACAAACTATCATAGTGCCTGGGAATATTTTGGAAACGTTTATCTGAAATGGGATGAGTGTGCATCCTGCGGACATGTATGTCCGAAATCTTTTTGGAATAATTATAATACGTGGGGAGTAGGTTTCGCTTACAAGCCGTCAGTGATGCGGGGTAGAAATTCTACCGGTAATTTACGTCTGGGTGCATCGGTAGGCTCTGACCGGGATGATGTGTTGGGAGGCGTACATGTAGGGTATGAACATAATTATACCCTTCGCAACGGGTTGATACTTTTCTGGCAGGTGAAATCGGACTTGATGATTAACGGCAAGGATCTGTTCCGGACGGGGGTTGCCGTGGGGATAAAACTTCCTTTAAGATGAATGCTATGGGCAGAATGTTTATAATACTATTGTCATGGGTGGCACTGGCTTGTGCCTCTTGTGACGGACACCGGGACTTTCCGGATGATTCCATGAAGGTGGGTGACGTTCTTTGTACGGATGGAGATGTAATGAATCCGGAAGCTTTCGGAAAAAGCGGAAAAGAAGCAATTGCCATAGTATTCCATATTAATAATGATAATAATGTAGAAGGTAGGGGATATGCTGTTTATTTGTGGGACTTGGAGCAGGCTGCTTTTGCAGATAGTACCGGTGTGAAGCAGGGAACTTCGGCAGACTTATCCGCTCTGGATGGAAATGCCAACACTTACACCATGTACGAAGGAAAAAACTGCGGTTCGCCTTTGGCCGAGCGTGTATTTGCCCTTTGGAAGTATGGGCAGAGTGCTTATATTCCATCGGTAGCACAGATGCGACTGTTGAAAGCATCCAAGACTGCTGTCAATCCGTATATAGAATCTTGTGGAGGGGATGTGTTGCCCGACGAAGCGGACTTGTGCTGGTATTGGACCTCGACAGAGGTAGGGGGGCAGGAAGAGAGCAAGGCTTGGCTTTACTCTTTGCAGAGTGGTGCTATACAGGAAACTCCAAAATTACATTCTTATAAGGCCCGTCCGGTGATAACGATAAACTATTAAATGGGCGGAAATGGAAGAAAGTAAAGAGTTGCAAGGCTCGTATAAGATATTCAGGGCGGTCATCTATATCTCCGTCCTGGTGGAGTTTTTTGAGTATGCCATTGATCCGGCTATGATGGATTATTGGAATGGGGTACTTTGTGACGTGCATGACCGCGTCAAAACGTGGTTTCTTTATCATGACGGGAATCTGGTTTATTCCAAGCTGGCTACCTTTTTTCTGATCTGCATTACTTGTATCGGCACACGCAATAAAAAGCATCTTGAGTTTGATGCGCGTAGGCAGGTGTTTTATCCTCTTGTTTCGGGGGTAGCTTTACTGATACTGGCAGTCTGGCTTTATGGTTATCCGATAGATTTCAGGCTTTATGGGTTTCGGTGTAACATCATATTGTATATGATTATTTCTGTAGTAGGTACTGTACTGGTGCATATTGCTTTGGATAATATTTCCAAGTTTCTGAAAGAAGGGCTGATGAAGGATCGGTTTAATTTGGAAAATGAAAGCTTTCAACAATGTACGGAGTTGATTGAAAATGAATATTCGGTAAATATTCCGATGCGTTTTTATTATAAAGGTAAATTCAGGAAAGGTTTTTGCAATATAACTAATCCATTTAGAGGATGTTACGTGGTTGGAACACCGGGCAGCGGGAAGACATTTTCGCTCATCGATCCTTACATAAGACAGCACTCTGCTAAAGGCTTTGCTATGGTCGTGTATGATTACAAATTTCCTACGTTGGCAACCAAATTGTATTATCATTATCTTAAAAACAAGAAAGATGGGAGATTGCCGAAAGGATGTAAATTTAATGTCATTAACTTCGTGGATGTTGAATATTCTCGTCGTGTGAATCCGATTCAGAAGAAATACATTGATAGCTTGGCTGCGGCTTCGGAAACGGCAGAAACATTGTTGGAGTCTTTGCAGAAGGGAAAAAAAGAAGGGGGCGGAGGATCGGACCAGTTCTTTCAGACTTCTGCCGTTAATTTCTTGGCGGCGTGTATCTACTTCTTCGTTAATTATAAAAAGGAGCCTTACGATAAGAGTGGAAAGAAGTTGTTGCTGGAAGAGAAGTGGAATCCTGCATTAAATAAGAATGTGCCAACGGGAAAAGTGTTTGATTCATCCGGTGTGGAGGTCATTCCTGACTATTGGCTGGGTAAATACTCTGATATGCCGCATATCCTGTCGTTCCTCAATGAGAGTTACCAGACAATTTTTGATGTGCTTCAGACAGATAATGAGGTGGCTCCGTTACTTGGGCCTTTTCGTTCTGCATTAATCAACAAGGCTCTCGAACAATTGGAAGGCATGATCGGGACCTTACGTGTATATACTTCGCGATTGGCCACTAAAGAGTCTTATTGGATATTTCATCGTGATGGGGATGATTTTGATTTGAAGGTATCGGACCCGGAAAGTCCAAGCTATCTGTTGATAGCCAACGATCCGGAAATGGAATCGATTATCGGTGCTTTGAACGCACTGATATTAAACCGTCTGGTGACTCGTGTAAATACCGGTCAAGGGAAAAATATACCAGTAAGTATCATTGTGGATGAGTTGCCGACTTTATATTTTCATAAGATTGACCGATTGATCGGTACTGCCCGTTCAAATAAAGTGGCAGTGACGCTGGGCTTTCAGGAGCTCCCACAATTGGAGGCTGATTATGGGAAAGTCGGAATGCAGAAGATTGTGACAACCATTGGTAATGTAGTGGCCGGATCTGCCCGGAGTAAAGAGACTTTGGAGTGGTTGAGCAATGATATCTTTGGTAAGGTGGTCCAATTGAAGAAAGGGGTTACCATTGACCGTGATAAAACGAGCATTAATCTCAATGAGAATCTGGATAACCTTGTTCCTGCATCCAAAATATCGGATATGGCTACCGGATGGATTTGTGGCCAGACCGCCCGGGATTTTGTTAAAACAGAGATCGGGAGGGGAGATAGCATGAACATACAGGAAGCGGAAGAATTTAAGACTTCCAAGTTCTTCTGCAAAACGGATTTTGATATGAAGGAGATTAAAAAAGAGGAAGCTTGCTACAAACCGTTACCGAAATTCTACACTTTTGCCTCCAAGGATGTCCGTGAACGGATATTGTATGCTAATTTCATTCAGGTAAACAAGGATATAAAAGATATGTTGGATGAGGTGTTTAATAGGGGAGGGGCGAAATAACTTATTTTGTTTTGGATTTCTTGGTTGGGCTGGATAAACCGGCCCAACCAATCTTTCTTCAATAGATGGTTTTAAATACTTTTGGATGAAGGAGCGTCCATCTCTTCACACACCCGCATTTCCATGCCTTTATATACCACCACAATCTTGTGTAACTGTGTAGTACCAATGGAACGCTTCACTGTTTCTGTTTCAGCGTAGCGATTGGCTTGGGCAATGGCTTCCCGGCGAAGTTTCTCCACACGGATTTCGGGGTCTTTGTACTTGGCATATTTTAATTCTACAATGTAGCTGTGTCTCATGTCGGAATAGATTTCCAGCATCGGGCAGAGGAAGATGTTGACGTAGCCCCCCTGCGTGTCCTGCTTGGAGACGGGACGATAGAAACGGTTTTGTGCCGTCATGGCAAGGGTGAAGCCGTGGACGAGGAATTCGCCCTTTTGCTTGTCGCGCTGAGAGGCGTAGCGTTTCAGGCAGTCGGCAATGTAGCCGAAGTAGGCTTGCCAATCTCCCTTATATGCAAGTTTTTTGGAGAATTCGTTCTTTTCGCTGCTGCTGAAACTTAAGTCTGCTTCGTTGTAGGTACTCAGCAGACAGGTATACAGTTGTTCCTGAACCACTAAATTGGGGATGGTCCAGTTTTGTTTCTCCCTCATACATTTCGTTGATAGTGAGCATACCGAAGTAGTAAAGCAGGCTCACGAAGTTGTCCGGATTGGTGATGCCCGCGGCAGGAAAGCCCGTTTTCAGTTCATCGGTGAGGTAGCCCTGACTCACTAAAGCCTGTATGACGGAAGCGTCGTGGGCAAACTCCTTGTCCTTGCGGATGAGCATATGCAGTTTCTCGTAGTCAATGCGGATGTTGTCTTCTACCATTTTAAGTGGTGTTTTGCCTTTGCTAATATAGTTCTTGACGAAGTAGAGCACCATATTGGAATTGTACATCGTGGTTTCACCGTAACATTCCTGCGCAAAGCAATAGTTGTTGTACCACGGCTTCATTATTTCTATAAGTTCGTCTATGCTATGGTTGAACGGGCTGGTAGTAGAATAATAGGTCAACATCTCGCGCACTTCTTCTTCGGTGAAACCCATCATCTGGTTAAAATCCGGTTCGAGGGAATAGTTGGTGCCGATATTGAAGCCACTGGTGAGGTCATCCATCGTCACGGGGCTTACACCGGTGATGAAGCAACGCTTGATGCTGGAATCCGTTCCCGCCTTCACCTTGTTGAAGAAGGCACGCAGGTAGCCTTCACCGTGCGTCTCGTTAGTATAGCGGTGCAGGCTTTCGGGGTCAGAGAGGATGGCATTAGTAAAATGGTCATACTCATCTATGAATAGATAAAGTTCTTGTAGGGTGGCGCGTAGTACAGTTTATATTTGAAAGCTGCCTATCTCCGTTGATTTTCTTCCACATAACAGTGCTCCTGAATGCCATACTCCGCCAATGCAGTATCTGCTTTCCATATTCGGCACATTCATTGTACAACACATCTTCTTTGATGCGTTTCCCGACGTGCCAATACGTCAATGCGAATCGCTTACCCCTTTTACAGTTGTTTGTCAAATCCTTGCAGATTGTGAGCAGGTCTGTTATTGCCCTTGTGCCGTTTCTGCGAGTGTATTCCGCCTTGCGGTAGTGCGCCAGCACAAGGCTTTTGAACGGCACTTCCTCGTCCGTCATGGGGTGGAAGAACAGCCGCAGTTCTCTATGTGGCGCGTCATGTTGTCGAATCAGCGACTTGTGCCCTTTTTGTCGACGATCCAGGAAGAATGAGTTTTTACCTTTATCTTATCGGATTGAAAATCATTATATTCATAACCGGCGGATATGGAATATCTGTCGGGACGGGGAGCCTCTCAGAATTGGCTATAGAAGTGAATAACTTACGGCTTTTCAACTGACAAGCTTGTCACTACATATAGCCGCAAACTTACGGCTTGGGAAGTGAATAGCTTGTCACTTTTCCCCTGCCTTTCTCGTTCTTTGCAAAAGAGGATAGCAGCAAAAGCAGTTTACTGCGAGTCAAATAGCATCTCGCGTCCGACAGAAGGTAGTCAGAGCCAACCTTGCCATTAAATAACACACAGTCGATTCGGCTCCCTGATTCAAATTTATGTTATTCTCCGCCAATCCGTCATAACAGCCCCCGGTGGCCGGATTATAAATAATCTGATGCAAATGGTTATTCCCCAAAAACCAGTTGAAGGCATCAGTTTGCATACGTAGGTATTTTTCCTCTTTGAATACCCGATAGAATGTACCTAAAGCAATCACTGTTCCCGCCACATCTACCGGTTGCTCACCAAATCCATGGCGAGTTTCTCCTTTATGCATCCATCCCTGGTTGGAAATCACCTGAAGACAATTCCCCACAAACAACTTCTTCAATAAGAATTCGAAAGCTTCCAAGGCTATCTGCTTATACTCTTCTCTGCCAATGGCCAGATAAGCCAACAGCATCGATTCCGGCAAAATACCGTTATCATAAGTGAGATACGTCTCAAACCACAACCACTCTCCGCCTGCCGTCCGGCGATAGCACTGAACAAGTTTATTGGCCAATAGCCCTATATAAGCATCCGCCTGAGCCGATGGGCACACACGGGTGTAATAATAAAGTCCTTCGAGCATAAAAGCTATACTGCGGGGAGACTCTATCCGTCTGAACTGCTGGAATGTCCGTTCGAAAACAGCCACTGCTTCTTCTCTCCACAAAACCGGGAAATGTGCCGAACAAGAGATAAAATAACCTAAGGCATAAATAGCCCGTCCGTTACTATCATCCAACCCTACTTCTTGATTTTGTGAAGTAAACAACCCATCCTGATCCGCATAATTCAGAAAAGAACCATCCGGCTGCTGACAGTAGCGGATAAAGTTCAGATAAGTCCTGATATAACGCTCTTTGACCTTACCCTTTCCAATGGCAACAACCTGGCACATTGCTATCAGTGCACGCGCCGTATCATCCAGTGTATATCCCGTGGAGCTATCCGGCCGATTCCCTTTCGCAAACTGAATTATTCCCCATTGCCGACTCATACGCCGGATATGAGAAGTATTCACGGGAGGTAAAGAGTAAATCAACTCTTCCTCCGGTTCACCGGTCCGCTGAAAAAGCAGTGTGTAGGCAATTGCTACATTTTCCCAAGCTGTGGCTGCCGTCTTCTGCAAACCCACCAGCTTCATCTCAGTCCGCAGACTTTCATCGGCAAGCAAACGATTGGCGGCTATGGCCAATTGAACCGAGTCTTTAAAGTCAAAGATGATACCGGAGTCGTCACTCAGCAATTCCAATGCATGCGGAATAGGAGTAGCTATGATCGGACAGCCACAACTGATAGCATAAACAAATGTCCCGCTGACTGCCTGATTCGGGTCGCTTGAAGTGAAAAGATACACATCTGTCAACTGTAAATATTCCAACAGAACGGGCAATTCAAGATATTGATTAATAAAAAGTACATGTTCTTCCAGATTCAATTTTTTTATTCTCGCTTTCAGCAGATTGCGGTATTTCTCTCCTTCCACCTTCAACACTCCCGGATGTGTCTTTCCGATAATAAGAAAGATGACGGAAGGATTCTCTTTCACAATATCCGGCAAAGCATCTAAAGTGGTCTCTATACTTTTCCCGGGACTGAGCAAACCGAAAGTAGAAAGGACTCGTCTACCCGAAAGTTTATAAAAACTCTTCAGCATATCCTTATCCTTAAATGACACCAGATGAGTGCCGTGAGGAATCACCTCTATTTTATCATCAGCAACATGATACACCTGCTGTAAGATGCGCCGGGAGTTTTGCGTCATGACTACCAGATGCTTGCAGGCAGTTATCATTCTCCTCACACTTCCATACATAGCAAGAGAAGGCTGCGAAAGAACTGTATGGAAGGTAAGAATCACAGGCTTGGACAGTTGCTCCAGCATTTCAAGGAAGGCTTCTTCCTGCTCGGCATACAATCCGAATTCATGCTGCACAAGCACGATCTCTATTTCAGGGTCTTCGTTCAGCTGTCGGGCCAAGGTGACAAAAGCCGATGCATCCGAAGCATTGAGGATATACTCTACGGCTTGTTTCCGGGTGTAGGCGTGCTTCTCCGTATCGGAAGCCTCTACTGCACATATTCTGATGGAGTAAGAATCTCCAAACTTAGACTGAATAGCCCGGACCAGATCCTGGGCAAAGGTGGCTATGCCACATTCACGAGGAGGATAAGTAGTGATACATACTATTTTTCTCATTTAATTTCTTTTATTAATTCATCCAGCAACTCTGTCAGCTTCACTGACACACAGGCAACATATTTATCAGCCGCCCCATAATATATATAGAGTGTGTCACCAAACAAGGCAGTGCCTGTAGGGAAACAGACTCTATTGACTACACCGGACAGTTCATATTCTGTCATGGGGGTGAACAACGGATAAGGCAAACGGGCTATTTCAATGGCCGGATTGTCAATATCCAGCAAAGCCGCGCAAGCGGAATAAACATAACCGGAAGGAGTATCATAGACACTATGATAAATCAGCAGCCAACCGGCGCTTGTCTCTATCGGCGGACAACCGGCTCCAATGTAGCTCGACTCATGGTCGTGATAAGGTGCCAGCAGAATACGTTTCGCAAAATTCAGGTAATATCTTTTCCAGAATTCTTTTGTCAACATATCCAGGCGTTCCACTGCCACGTACTGAATATCGGGACGGATGCGATGCATGAAATAAAACTTCCCATTGATTTTACGGGGGAAGAAAACCACATTCTTATCCATCATATAGAGCGGATGCCCCTTCTCATTAGTCGCTTCGCGCTTATTGCCCGAACGGAAATACTTACTGATAATGGCTTGCTGTGTACGAAGTAGTTCCCGAAACTGTGGATAAGTAATTTGGGAAGTAATAATACCTTGCTTCTCAAAATGCCTCAAATCAGAAGAGAGCGCCAAAGCTCCT
>ERZ779885.2222-NODE-2222-length-18168-cov-4.719925_pt1 | contig 18168 bp, 17 predicted proteins | sample MGYA00511554_ERZ779885 | MGnify/ENA primary metagenome ERZ779885 (study PRJEB29588, sample SAMEA2160998) | human gut metagenome | biome: human gut; feature: human-associated habitat; material: faeces | place: Denmark | collected 2008/2010 ... | reverse complement strand
TTAAGATGGAATGAAGCTGCGTATAGAAAATAAATAGTAGCAGATCATTCTGGGCAGATAGAAACAGGCGACAGTTTTTCAAAAAACTGTCGCCTGTTTTTTAAAATTTCATAGGAAATTCAGAAGAAATTTCCTGTGAAATTAAAGGCACTACGTGCCGGGGCACATTCTTTTTAATAGATTTCGGCTTATGCTGAAATCTCATACGGTTCAAAAATTCTGCGGAACAGCATGGACATGACATATGCACATACGGAAAATCCACAGACGCATCCGAATACGACAATGCAGATTGCTGTAAAAAGAGAATATACGCTAAAGAAGATTAGCGGTATCAGCAAGACAACCAGCAGAACAAAATCGGAAAAATGTGTAAAGATCATATGAGGTATATGCAGCAGGATCTGGCGTGTAGTGAAATAGAAACGTGCCAGAACCGGAAAAAAGTACAAAAAATAAATTCCAATAAAAATCATAAACAGAAAAGAGATCATACGTAAAACCAGATAAAAGTTTCCTGCCTGTTGAAAGGAGATCATCAGATTTCCGGCAAGAAGCGCGATGATCAATGAAAAAGCCCAGAAAGAAACGGTTGCCTGACAGAAGTTCTTTTTAAATGCACGAAAATAATCTCTTGAGACATAAGACTCTTCATTTCGAACCAGTTTCAGTGACACCGAAAAAAGGGCGGTCAGTGAAGCACCTAAGGTGAGCACTGGAAGACTGGTAATCACAAATAAAAAGTTCAATAAAAGCAAATCGACGATTCTGGAAAAAAGATTCATTATTTTATTATCTTGATTCATAAATACACCTTCCAAATTTCTTTTATATAAGTATAAGATGAAATATGCAAAAATACAATACAATTAGTAAAAAAATATATTTTACTAAAAGAGAATAACATTAACCAGATAAAACGTATGAAAATAAGGTTAAAAATGCACAAAAATATCATAATATAATTGCACATATTGACAAAAATGATATTGTGAAAAAGAAAACAACGGTAAAACATTGACGTATTACTGGTAAAATGTTAACTTGTATATAGATACAAGATTTGGAGGAAATGAAATTGAAAAGAGAAAGGAAACAGTGGGAGAATGAGGAGATTCTCCAGATAGGAAGAAGAGAGGCGCATACAGATTTTAAGCGGCACGATAATTTTTCTGAAAAGCTTTCGCTGAACGGGGAGTGGAAATTCCTTTTCTTAAAAGCACCGGAGTATTCGCCGGAACATTTTGAAGAAAAGAATTATGCTGATGAGAGCTGGGATGAAATAAAAGTACCGGGATGCTGGGAACGGAATGGATACGGAAAACTTCACTATACAGATGTATGGTATCTGTTTCCAATCAATCCACCGTTTGTACCATCAGAAAATCCGACAGCTATTTACAGAAGAAGCTTTGAGGTAAAAGAAGGATGGAAGAATGAAAAGATCATTCTTCGTTTTGATGGAGTAAGCAGTGCTTATGATGTATGGATCAATGGAACGCACGTTGGATACAGTAAAGTAAGCAGACTTGGAAGCGAATTCGATATCACAGATTACTGTGAGACCGGGGAGAATCAGATTACGGTAAGAGTTTACCGCTGGTCAGATGGAACCTACCTGGAATGCCAGGATATGTGGTGGTATTCAGGGATTTTCAGAGATGTGACAGTTTATACAGAACCAAAGAAGGCAGTCAACGATTATATTGTAGATGCGGATCTTGATAAGACTTATGAAAATGGAATTCTGAAGCAGACGATTTGTGCAGATGTAGCTGCGGACAGAGCGGTATGGAAGCTCTGGAAGGACTCCGAAGAGATCGCGGCTGGTGAGATCAGTTTGGAAAATGGTTGTGGGGAAGCCACAGATCTGGTTGGAAAAGTAGAGAGTTGGAATGCAGAAGAACCGAATCTGTACCGCATTGAAGTTACACTTTTTGAAGGAGAGCAGCCGGTTGATGTGATCGAAACACAGATTGGTTTCCGGAAGATTGAAAATGATGGAAAAAACTTCCGGGTTAACGGAAAAGTAATTCTGATAAATGGTGTGAATATGCATGATTTCAGTCCGAAGGGTGGAGCAACTGTTGATCCGGCTGTAGTGGAACAGGATCTGATTCTGATGAAGCAGTATAACATCAATGCAATTCGCTGTTCACACTATCCGAAGGCATCATACTTCTACGATCTGTGCGACAGATATGGTTTCTATGTAATTGATGAAGCGGATCTGGAGACGCATGGATTTGAATGGATTGAAAAATATGAATGGTTGAATGAGGAAGAAAGTTGGAAGAATGCATATTGTGACAGAAGCAGCCGGATGGTAAAGGAACATAGAAACCATCCATCGATTATTATGTGGTCACTTGGAAATGAATCGTCAACAGGAGCAAACTTTGATGCATCGGCAGCGGGAATCAGGGCGCTTGATAATACAAGACTGATCCACTATGAAGGAGACTTTGAAGCAGATATCACAGATGTATATTCAACAATGTATACACGCCTGGATGGTATGAAGCGTATTGCGGAAGGAAATGATGCGCATGGAAAACCGCATATCCTTTGCGAATATGGACATTCCATGGGGAATGGACCAGGAAACTTGGAAGAGTATCAGGAACTGTTCCGTAAATATCCAAGACTTCAGGGTGGTTTTATCTGGGAATGGTACGATCATGGAATTGAAGAAAAGGATGCGAACGGAAATACAACCTATTATTACGGCGGAGATTACGGGGATGCACCGAATAACTCCAATTTCTGTATGGATGGTCTGTTAAGACCGGACAGAGTGCCATCGACCGGGCTGGAAGCGTATAAGCAGGTTATCGCTCCGGTTAAATTCACACTGGAGGATGCCGAGAGCGGAGAACTGAAGATCGAAAGCCGTTATCAGTTCCGCACGATGGAGCATGTAGTACTTATCTGGGAAGTTGTACATGATGAAGAGGTTGTATGTGCAGGAAAAGTAGAAGCACTTGAGCTTGAACCTGAAAAGACAGGAAAGATTACACTTCCGTACAAGGTAGAAGAAATCCTTCCTGAGACAGATTACTATCTGAATCTGTCGTTGGTATATAAAGAAGCAAACCAATACGCTGAAGCTGGAATGGAAATCGCACATGCACAGTTCAAGCTTCCATATCACAAGAGTGGAAAAGCACAGCAGGAAACAAAAGGTGCAGCACTGGAAGTCATCAAGAGCAAGACCAGAGTTACCGTGCAGAACGATCAGGTTGAAATGGTATTTGACCGGGTACGTGGAAAACTGCTGACTATGAAGAAAGAAGGAAAGCTCTGGATTACAGAAGGACCTTCCCTGAATCTGCAGAGAGCAACGATTGACAATGATATGTACAAGATCGTGGACTGGAGAGAAAAATATTTCTTATACAGACAGCAGGAACAGTGTGAGTGCTTCCGCGTACAGCAGAAAAATGAAACAGTAGAAATAGAGATTCATACACATTTCTCGCTTCTGAGTCAGGCATTTGGATTTAAGGGAATTTACACCTACATTATTTATCCGGATGGAGCAGTCAGGTTTGACCTGAAGATGAACGGATTCAAATACAGCAAGTTTGTTCCGGAATTTATTCCGAGGATTGGAATTGAATTTAAGATGCCAGGTGAAATGCGAAATGTTGCATGGTATGGACTTGGACCGGAAGAAAATTATCCGGATATGAAAGCCGCAGCATTTGTCGGTCTATATCATAAGAAGCTGGAAGAAATGCATGTAGAATATGCAATGCCGCAGGAGAATGGTCACAGAGGAGAAGTAAGATGGCTTTCTATAGGAAATGAAAAAGAGAGCATGCTTGTAAAAGCAGAAACTCCGGTTGGAATCGATGTACATGATTACACGATTGAGGCATTGGACAAGGCAAAACATATTGGTGAGATCGAGACCTGTGATGAAACAGTGGTACATATTGATGCAAAGCATTCTGGCGTAGGTTCAAATTCCTGCGGAGAAGAACAGTTATACGCAAATAAAACCCGTATCAATGACTACGAGCTGAAATTGTGGATAAGCTGTGTCGAGAATAGCAGATTAACAGAGGAAAGCAAGAAAGTCAGGGGAATGGAAAATGAATAAAAAGTCTTTGATAAATCAGAAGAATATTGCATATATTCTGATCGCGCCGGTCGTTGTGATCTTTCTGATTTTTATGGTATATCCGGTTTTACGATCACTGTATCTTAGCTTTTTTGAACTGGTGTCAGGTTCATATGAATTTGTTGGATTAAAGAACTATGCGGCACTGTTCAAAGATGAGATCTTTTACAAGAGTTTGTTTAATACCTGCATCTTTTTGATTGTACAGGTACCGGTTATGATTGGTGGAGCACTTTTGATCGCGGTAGCAATCGAACAGAAATTTATTAAAGGAAAAGCATTTTTCAGAACAACGATTTTCCTTCCTTCGGTAACAGCTCTTGTAGCTTATGCACTGGTATTCAAGGTGTTGCTGAATGGAGATCACGGACTGATCAATTATGTGATCGAATTATTCGGTGGAAAAGGAATCAACTGGTTCTATGAGGAATGGCCGGCAAGATTTGCGATCATCATCTCAATCACATGGAGATGGCTGGGATACAATATGATCATCTTACTTGCAGGTATCCAGTCGATTCCAAGTGAACTGATGGAAGCAGCTGATATCGATGGAGCAACCTTCTGGGATAAGTTGTTTTATATTACAATCCCGATGGTTAAACAGATCATCCTGTTCTGTACGATCACATCAACGATTGGTACACTTCAGCTGTTTGATGAACCATTTATCTTAACAGAAGGTGGTCCGAACTATGCAACAATCACAATGGGACAGTATCTGTACAATAATGGTTTCCGATATCTGAAATTCGGATATGCATCTGCAATCGGATATGTTATGACAGTTATCATCGCTTTATTGTCAGTCTTCCAGTTTAAAGCAACAAAGGAGAAAGAGTAATGAAAAAAGTAGGTAGAGTTTTTGGCTATATTGTATTGGCAATCGGCGCATTCTTATCATTATTTCCTTTCTATTTTATGTTTGTATCAGGAACAAATACGAATGCCCAGATCCTTTCGGTTCCTCCGAAGCTTACGATCGGAACAGAGCTGGCAAAGAATTTCGCTATTTTAAGCGGAAAGATCGATCTGCTTCAGAGTACCTGGAACACATTGTTTATTTCAGTTGTTTATACAGTGCTTGCCCTGCTCCTCTTCTCGGCAGCAGGTTATGCACTTGCAAAATTTGAATTTAAAGGAAAAAAGATTATTTACGGATTTGTAATGGGATCCATGATGATTCCGTCACTGGTTATGTATGTTCCGTTGTTTGAAATGATGATCAAGCTGAATCTGACAGACAGCTATTGGGCAGTAATTTTACCGCTTTTGGCAAATGCTTTCGGAATCTTTCTGATGCGTCAGAATATGCTTGCATTCCCAACTGCACTAATGGAGGCAGGAAGAATTGACGGGGTAGGGGAAATCGGAATTTTCTTCAAAATCGTTTTACCGAACATCAAACCAGCTCTCGGAGCACTTGTAATCTATATGTTTACAAGTATGTGGAACAACTTTATGTGGCCACTCATCATTTTAGGAAGTGAAGACAAATACACACTTCCAATCGCTCTTGCTATGCTGGATGGAAATCCGACAAACAAGAACTATGCAGTAATTTTGCTGGCAACAGCCGTAGCTACGTTACCGATTCTGATTATCTTCCTGATTTTCCAGAAACAGTTCGTAGCGGGAGTTATGGGTGGAGCAGTAAAAGAATAAAGGAGGAAAAGATTATGAGAAGAAGAATGAACAAGGTGATGGCAGCAATGCTCATCGGTGCAATGACAGCATCGCTTGCACTGACCGGATGTGGCGGAAAGAAGTCCGCATCAAAAGACGGAAAAAAAGAACTAACTGTATGGGCATGGGATGTGGCTCTGATGCAGCTGGAAGAAGCAGCTGAAGAATATCAGAAAGATCATCCGGATGTAACTTTCAAATTTGAAGAAATGGGAACAGATCAGATTTATAAAAAACTTTCTACTTCCCTTGCTACAGGAAATGGTATTGCCGATATCATCGCAATCGAAGGCGATGTTCTGGTAGGATACGCAGACAAATTCCCGGAAGGATTCCTGGATGTGTCTGATGCGATCAATACAGATGATTTTCTTGCATCAAAAATCGGAGAAGTAAGCTACAAGGACAAAATCCATGCATTTCCGTGGGATGCGGGCCCGGCAGCAATGTTCTACAGAACAGATTACTTTGAGCAGGCAGGTGTAAATCCGGAAGATATCCAGACATGGGATGACCTGATTGAAGCAGGAAAGAAGATTGAAGCAAGCTGTAAAACACCAAGTGGTGATCCGGTTAAAATGATCCCTGTTGATCCAAAGAAGAGTTCTTTATATTCTATGATTCGCGGAGAATTCGGGATCGGTGTCTTTGACGAAGATGGAAAACCGATCGTAGATGATGAACGTTCTATTGAAGCAATGGAAGAGGCAAAGAAAATTTATGATTCGGGTGTAGTTCTTAACTACAATGGCTGGGATGAATATGAACAGACAGTTGTAAATGAATCAGTTGCAGCAATTCCGGAAGCAGTATGGATGATCGGTACGATCAAAGACAAAGGACCTGACACAGCTGGAAAATGGAGTGTTATGGATCTTCCTAAGGTTGATGGCGGAGAATACAGCGTAAGCAACGGTGGATCTGATCTTACAATCAACGCAAAAACAGACTATCCGGATGAAGCAAAAGATTTTGTGAAATTTGCAATGACAGATACAAAATTACAGGCAAGCGGATTTGAAAAATATGGATTATATCCATCATACATTCCAAGTTATGAGGAAGAAATCTTCCAGAAAGGTGATTCTTTCTTCGGAGATACAAATATTTATGAAATCTTTATTGAAAATGGTAAAAATGTAGCAGAAATTCCGGTTTCTCCAAATGCACAGGAAGCAGGAGATTCTATCGGAGCAGCAGTATCCAAGATTTTCTTAAACGGTGCAGATGTAAAATCAACAATGAAAGATCTTGAAGATGAATTGACAACAAAATTTAAATAAGAGATTTGAAAAAGAAAGGGGCAAAAATGCCCCTTTCTTAAGTGATATATGGTATACTCATGAAAGTAGGTAAAATAAATGAAAGATTCAACGAAAAAGTATCTGGGGATTTTAGGCCTTTTGACTGTTACGATCATTTGGGGAGGCGGATTTGTAGCCAGTGATATTGCACTTGCAACACTGACACCATTTCAGATTATGTTCATTCGGTTTTTTATTGCAGCAGTGATCATGACAGTATTGGGGAAAGACAGTATAAAATCGGTTACCAGAGAGGAGATTAAATGCGGAGCCATGTTAGGTTCGGCGTTGTTTGGGGGATTTGCGCTTCAGATCATCGCACTCCAGTACACAACACCATCAAAGAATGCATTTTTGACGGCGACAAATGTTGTAATTGTTCCATTTATTGCATTGGTGATATATAAAAAGAAAATCCCGGTAAAAAGTCTTGTAGGTGCAGGAATGGCAATTGTTGGTGCGGCAGTTTTGTCTTTGCAAAGTGATTTCTCTATGGGGATAGGGGATCTTATGACACTTGCATGTGCCGTGTGTTTTGCGTTGCAGATTTTTCTGACAGGAGAGTTTGTCGGAAAGATCAGACCGACTGTACTTAATTTTCTGCAAATGACTACCGCATTTGTACTTTCGGGAGTCGGACTGATTGTGACCGGTAGTTTTCGCTTTAAACCAAGCATGGAAAGTCTGTTGGCAGTTCTGTACCTGGGTATAGTAAGTACAACCATCACCTATTTACTGCAGACCGTTTCTCAGAAATATGTAGACGAAACAAAATCAGCGATCATATTATCCATGGAAGCAGTATTTGGAACGATCTTTTCTGTTATTTTGCTGCACGAAACAGTAACTGTCCGGATGATAACCGGTTCGGTTCTGATATTGGCAGCAGTTCTGGTATCTGAAGTATCTTTTTCAGAAAAAACAAATAAATAATATAAGGTGGAATAGAGTATGGCAACAATCAAAGATATTGCCGCAAGAGCTGGGGTATCAATTGCAACGGTTTCTCGTGTGCTGAACCATGATGAGACACTGAATGCGCAGGAAGAAACAAAGCAGAGGATCATGGAAATTGCGGAAGAACTTGAGTATGAAGTGCGTGTGCAGAAAAAGAGAAAGAAAAAACTGAAAATAGGAGTGTTCTGTTCTTATTCTCCTAAAGAGGAGCTGGAAGACCCTTACTATCTTTGTATCAGACTTGCAATCGAAAAAAAACTGGAAGAAGAAGGGTATCGTAAGCAATCTGTTACATTGAATGATACAGCTGATTCCGTGGGCAGTGTAGACGGAATCGTGTGCCTTGGAACCTTCAGCAAGTCACATATCGAGATTGTTTCCGGCTGGGATAAACCGACTGTATTCATCGATGCCAATCCGAATCCGCTACAATTCGATTCCATTGTTGTGGATTTTAAAAATGCGGTAAACAGCATTGTGGATTATTTTGTAGAAAACGGTCATACAAAAATAGGACTTATTGGTGCGCTGGATTGTGATCAGGATGGAGAAGAATTGCAGGATCTCAGAAAAGATTATTTCCAGAAGGCGTTGGAAAAGAGAAATCTATATCATAGCGAATATGTTAAAATCGGAAGCTATCATGCGAAAGACGGTTATACGTTATTGAAACAATTATATGATGAGAAGCATTTGCCGACAGCTTTGTTTGTTGCAAATGATTCTATGGCGGCAGGTGCTTATAAAGCAGCATATGAACTTGGCTTATCCATTCCGGATGATATCAGTATCATCGGATTTAATGATATACCGAATGCAAAATATATGATACCGCCACTTACAACAGTTAGACTGTATATGGAATTTATGGGGGAATATGCGGTTCAGTTGTTGGAAGAGAGGATCACACAGGGGCGGGATATCTGTGTAAACGTAGTAGTACCGACAAAATTATATGTGCGGGATAGTGTGCGGAATATATTTTAGGTTATAAAAGGCAGGGAAAATAGTATATTAGCCTTGCGAAATAAAAGGAGAAATTTCGCTAAGAAAATAGCAGAAAGAAGATGAAAAGTATGAATGAAAAGTTTTTAAACAATCTTCTTACCAGTATTTCGGTATCCGGATTTGAAGAGCCGGTGCAGGATATTGTAGAAGAAGAAATGAAGGAATGTGCAGATAAGATCTACAGGGATGAAATGCAGAATCTGACCTGTGTACTGAATCCGGAAAGTGATGCACGTATCATGCTTTCCGCTCATGCAGACGAGATCGGCCTTATGATCTCAAATATCCGGGAAGACGGAAGATTGCAGGTAATTGACAGGGGCGGCATTGTTCCGGCAACCTATCCGGGACGTCAGGTGCGGATCAAGACGAAACATGGCGAAGTCTACGGTGTTGTAGAAGCCTATCGCGGATTATTCAAAGAAGAGAACCTTGGAACAAAGCATTTTTTGATCGACATTGGGGCAAAAGACAGAGAAGATGCATTGAAATATGTCAGCCTCGGAGATCCTATTGTACCGGATACACAGATCCGTAAAATGGCAAACGGCAAATTTACAGCGCGAGCCCTTGATGACAGAATCGGTGTTTTCATCATTATGGAAGCAATGAAAAGAGCAAAAGAGCTGGGCTGCAAAGCGGGAGTTTACGGAGCTTCAACAACAGGTGAAGAAACGACAAAAACAGGAGCTTACTGGACAAGTTCACGGATCAAACCTGCCATGGCCATTGTGGTAGATGTAACTTATACAAGTGACTGCAGTGGAATGGATCCGGCGGAATCAGGAACCGTTGTTTTAGGTGGCGGACCGGTTTTATGCAACAGTCCGATCGTTGTGAAAGCATTTAATGATGAAATGGAAAAATGTGCAAAAGAATCAGGAATTCCAGTTCAGAGAGAAGCTGCAAGCAGGCTTAGTTATACGGATGGAGATAAGATTCATTTTTCTAATCAGGGAGTACCGATGGTACTGGTATCTATCCCGCTACGTTATATGCATATGCCTGCAGAGGTTGCAGATGAAAAAGATGTAGAAGGCTGCATTGAACTGATTGCACAGTTCCTTGCAAAATATAACGGATAAAAGATAAAAGAAAAGATACGATATTACTTTAACAAATAGAAGCGAATATCGTATCTTTTTATTTGGTCTTATCGCAATGCTTAGAAAAATACATTTCCCCCAACGTTGATCCCGGACATTCCGGTACTTGCGCTTCGGAACTGGTAACATCCGCTTACGGATGCAAGCCGTGCTCCGCCGAGCGCTTCCTGAGCGACCTGATAGCATAAGGATACAGGTCCTCTTTGCAAGACGCGGCTTAAGCTTCCGTCCCAGGTTGGAGCAAACTGACCGCTCTGGTAGACGACACCGCTGATCGTATTCGGATACAGCGGACTCGCTACACGGTTCATGATGACTGTAGCAACGGCAAGAATACCGTCATAATTGTAACCGCCGGCTTCACACTGCAGAATTGCAGCAAAGAGAACCAGATCTGTGGTCTCGGCAGGAGTATCCGGAACTGTAATCGTCGTATTGCCGCCGGAACTACCGGAATCCGTGTTCCCGGAGCTGCTTGAAGTATTATTGGAAGCAGTCTGTGCAGCTTCTGCCTGTCGTTGTTGCTCAGCAGCTTCTTCTTCCTGTTTTTTCTTAAGTGCGGCAGCAGCGGCTGCCTGTGCTTCTTTTGCTTTTGCCAGTGCTTCGGATGAAGCCTGAAGTTCACCGGAAGTAGAGGAAATCTTATCATTCAGTTCCTGTTCCTGTTGGTCGAGATTTGTTTTCATCTCTGCCAGAGAAGCCTGCTCTGCTTTCAGATCAGAGTCCTTTTTAGCGACAAGCTCGTGAACCTTCTGTAATTCATCCAGCATATTTCTGTCGTATTCTGTAATGTTCTTGACAAATTCTGCTTTGTTTAAGAAATCTCCCATGCTTTCAGAAGAAAAGATGATCTGCAAGAGTGACGTATTTCCTGTTTCGTACATATATTTGATTCTTTTCTTCATAGCATCATACTGTAACTGCTCGTCCAGTTTTGCGGCGGCAAGATCCAGTTCTGCTTTCTGTACGGAAGCATCCGTATCCTCAATTTTTGATGCAAGATCTGTGATCTCAGCGCTGAGACTTGTGAGGTCCTGATTCAGAGAGTCGAGCTGGTTCTGAAGACCGTTTGTCTGCTTTTCGAGAGAGTCTACAGTGTCATCGGCGTAAGCTTTTGTAAACGGGGAACAGACCAGGGCAGCGGTAAGGAGTGCGATGGTTGTCCTTGAAAATGCTTTTAACCTTTTCTTCATAATTCTTCCTTTCTTCAAAATTGAGCCTTTATTAGTATACTACAAAATGCCTGAATCCGCAAATTTTGTTATACATGCACGGGAAATCGTGCTATACTAAGATTTGAAATGTATTTTTAGCTTTGCCATAAATGAGGGAATTATTCATGAAAAAGATAAAAATGATAGGGCTTGATCTGGATGGTACTTTACTGAATGATAAGAAAGAACTGACCAGTCATACAAGAGAAATACTTACACGTGCGATCGATCAGGGAGTAACAGTACTGGTTGCAACAGGACGTCCGGTGACAGGGATCCCGGAAGTGCTCCGGAATTTCCCGGGGATGCGGTACGCACTGACATCGAACGGCGGAAGGATCCTGGATTTACAGGAAGACAAAGTACTTTATGCCAATATGCTCTCTTATGAGATGGGCGCGGCGATCCTTAAGATTTTTGGAGATTATGATACGTTCAAGGAGATTTATTTTGATGGAAGAGGTTTCGTGCAGGCAGATGAACTTCTGAAAGTCGGAGAGTATCTGCGGAATCCTGCGATGGCAGATTATATCCGAACCACCCGCAAAGGCATTACGAGTCTCTGGGAGAAGATGGAAGAGATGAATGGGCATGAGATGGATAAGATCCATGCACTTTTTAAGAATCAGGACGAACGGCTGGAAGCAAAGCAGCGGATCATGGAGCTTGGGGATTTAAGCATCAGTGATTCGATGGGAACGAACCTGGAGATCAATGCACCGGGAGTCAACAAAGGCATGGGACTGATCCAGCTCGGCAGGCTTCTTGGAATTGAACGGGAAGAGATCATGGCATGCGGGGATGGCAACAATGACCTGATGATGTTAAAAGAAGTCGGATTTGGTGTTGCGATGGCAAACGGAGCAGATGAAGTAAAAGAGGTGGCAGATTATATCACTTTGTCCAATGAGGAGGATGGCGTGGCGGCTGCCATTGAAAAATTTGTATTGAATCCCGAGAGGGGATAGAAAGAGGGAAAAATGTTAGATATTTTAATTGCTGTCATTCTGGGTATCGTGGAAGGTATCACAGAATGGCTTCCAATCAGTAGTACAGGGCATATGATCCTGGTAGAGCAGTTCTTACATATGAGTACAAGTCATGAATTCAACAGTATGTTCCGTGTTGTGATCCAGCTCGGTGCGATCATGGCGGTCGTTGTTTTGTATTTCAATAAGCTGAATCCGTTTTCAAAGAGAAAATCAGCGAAGCAGAAGAGAAATACAATCAACCTGTGGTGCAAAATCGTTGTGGCTTGTCTGCCGGCAGCTGTGATCGGGCTGTTATTTGATGATATCCTTGACAAGTATCTTTACAATTATGTAGTTGTTGCACTGATGCTGATCATTTATGGTATCTTCTTCATTCTGATCGAGAAAAAGAATGAACACACCAGACCGCAGGTTACAAAGCTGGCAGAGCTTACCTATCAGATGGCACTGATCATCGGAGGCTTCCAGGTCCTGGCACTGATCCCGGGTACTTCACGTTCAGGAGCAACCATCCTTGGAGCACTGCTCATCGGAACTTCCCGCTATGTGGCAACAGAATTTACCTTCTACCTTGCAATCCCGGTTATGTTCGGAGCAAGTATCTTAAAGGTTATCAAATTCGGATTTCATTATACCGCGATCGAAGTGGTCATTTTGCTTGTGGGATGCCTGGTAGCGTTCTTCGTATCCGTATTTGCAATCAAGTTTTTGATGGGATATATCAAGAAGCATGACTTTAAGGCATTCGGTTATTACCGTATTGTACTTGGAGTTCTGGTACTTCTTTATTTCCTGATCTTCGGCTAAAAGAGAATAATCACGAAAAAAAGTGGGAATTTATGCAAAAAAATGTATAAAAACCCACTTTGTTTTTTCTTTATAACATGATAGAATAGGGGAAATGGATAAAATTTGGAGGTTGGTATTATGAAAATGAAAAAAGTAATCAGTGTTGTACTTGCATGTGCATGCGTATTCAGTTTTGCAGCTTGTGGATCAAAGAGTGACTCTGCAAAATCAGACAAGAAAGAAAAGCTTGTTATGGCTACAAACGCAGAATTCCCACCATTTGAATACTATGACGGAGATGAAGTTGTCGGAATCGATGCAGAATTCGCAGCAGCGATCGCTGACAAACTTGGAATGGATCTGAAGATCGAAGATATGGCATTTGATTCTATTATCCCGGCCGTTCAGAGCGGGAAAGCAGATATCGGAGCAGCAGGTATGACTGTAACAGAAGACCGTGCTACACAGGTTGATTTCTCTGACAGCTATTACACAGGAGTTCAGGTTATCATTGTAACAGATGACAGTGATATTACAGAACCGGATGATCTGAAAGGAAAGAAGATTGGTGTTCAGCAGGGAACAACAGGGGATATTTATTCTACAGATGATTTCGGTGATGATAATGTAGAGCGTTTCAACAAAGGTATGGAAGCTGTACAGGCTCTGCAGCAGGGAAAGATCGATGCAGTGATCATTGATAACCAGCCGGCTAAGACATTCGTAGAAGAAAATGAAGGTCTGAAGATCCTGGAGACTTCTTATGTAGAAGAAGACTATGCACTGGCAATCAAAAAAGGTAATGATGATCTGGTTAAGAAAGTCAATGATGCGATCAAAGAGTTAAAAGAAGATGGAACATTTGATAAAATCGTTGCAAAATATATTACAGACTAATCGGGTACAGACTGGTGGTGTCTTATGAGTGATTTTAAAGCAAGATTTATAATGAATTTTATAAAAGATGACAGATGGCACTACATTGCAGACGGACTTAAGGTTACATTAATTGTAACCTTTTGTGCTGTCCTGATCGGTGTAGTTCTCGGATTCCTTCTGGCAATTGTCCGTTCCACATACGATAAGACCGGCAAGCTGAAGCTCCTGAATCTGATCTGCCAGATTTACATCACGGTCATCCGTGGTACACCGGTTGTTGTACAGCTGCTTATCATTTACTTTGTAATTTTTGCAAGTGTGGATGTCAGTAAGACGATCGTAGCGATTCTGGCATTTGGTATGAACTCCAGTGCTTATGTTGCTGAGATTTTCCGTTCCGGTATTATGGCAGTTGATAACGGACAGTTTGAGGCAGGACGAAGCCTTGGATTTAATTATCGTCAGACAATGATCTATATTATCATGCCGCAGGCGTTTAAAAATGTCCTTCCGGCACTTGGAAACGAATTTATCGTTCTCTTAAAAGAGACTTCTGTTGCCGGATATATTGCCCTTCAGGATCTGACAAAGGGCGGAGATATCATCCGAAGCAGAACCTACGATGCGCTTATGCCACTGATGGCAGTTGCGATCATTTACCTGGTTATGGTTATGATCTTCAGTAAACTGGTAAGTATGCTGGAAAGGAGGTTAAGGAACAGTGACCACTAATGGAGATGTATTGATCCGTGTAGAAAATCTGCAGAAAGCATTTGGCGATTTTCATGCACTGAATGGAATTACAGAAGAGATCCACAAAGGAGAAGTTGTGGTAATCATCGGACCGTCAGGATCCGGAAAATCTACATTCCTCCGTTCCCTGAACCTTCTGGAGGTGCCGACCGGAGGCCATATTTATTTTGAAGGTGTGGACATTACAGATGCAAAGGTAGATATCGACAAACATCGTCAGAAGATGGGAATGGTGTTCCAGCACTTTAATCTTTTCCCACATAAGACGATTCTTGAAAATATCACACTGGCTCCGATTAAGCTCCTGAAAAAGGATAAAGCAGAGGCAGAAAAAGAAGCAAGAGTACTTCTTAAGAGGGTTGGACTGGAAGAGAAGGCAGATTCTTATCCGTCACAGCTTTCCGGTGGACAGAAGCAGCGGATCGCGATCGTGCGTTCCCTTGCCATGAACCCGGATGTAATACTCTTTGATGAACCGACATCCGCACTGGATCCGGAGATGGTCGGAGAAGTACTGGAGCTGATGAAACAGCTTGCCCAGGAAGGCATGACCATGGTTGTTGTTACACATGAAATGGGATTTGCAAGAGAGGTTGCTGACCGTGTCATGTTTGTGGATGAAGGAAGAGTAAAAGAGCAGGGAACTCCGGAAGAGTTCTTTGCAAATCCGAAAGATGAACGGTTGAAAGAATTTTTGTCAAAGGTTTTGTAAAACTAAAGAAATATGAAAGAAAAAGTTCTGTTTTCTTAAGAGACAGGACTTTTTTCTTTAAGAATTATTAAAAACACTTGCTATTTTTTTATTTGTGTATAGTATAGTCAGTATGAAGAAAAAATTAAAAATTTTAATTCCACTTATTATTACATTTTGTATGAATGCTGTGGTATATTGGGGAGTGCCGCTATTACGGACGGGAATTAAGACTCATAATCTTTCTGGTCCGGCGGATGAAGTGATTCCTTTTATGCCACAGTTTATTATTATTTATTTTGGGTGTTATCTTTTCTGGGTAGTGAACTATTTCATGGCATCGATGCGGGAGGAGAAGGTGAAATACCAGTTTTTTACTGCGGATTTTTATGCGCGGCTGGTATGTATGCTGTGCTTTATTTTTTATCCGACCACGAATACGAGGCCGGTTCTGACAGGGACGGATATCTGGACGCAGGCAGTACGGTTTCTGTATACGGTTGATAAGCCAATCAACCTGTTTCCGTCCATTCACTGCATGGCAAGCTGGTTCAGCTGTATTGCGGTCAGGAAGAATCGGAAGATTTCCAACTGGTATAAAGCTTTTTCTGTCCTGATGACGGTACTGGTTGTGATTTCGACACTGGCGCTTAGGCAGCATGTATGGCAGGATGCAGTAGCAGGAATTCTTCTTGCAGAAGTAACCTGGCAGATCAGCAGACGGACAAATGGATGGCAGATCTATCGGCGTCTGACAGAAAAAATAGCAAATAAACTTGGAAACTGGACAGGAATGAAGAGAGATGGGAAATAAAAAGAAGACGATCTTCAATGTCATATTTTTGCTGGTGGTATTTGCCGGTACAGTGTATGGCGTATTTCATGGGGAAGATATTGGTGAGATTGCGAAGATCCTGGGGCAGGTCAATGTATTATGGCTGATTCCGGGAGTGATCTGTGTTGTGGTTTTTATCTGGGGAGAATCGATCATTATCTATTATATGATGCGGACACTGAAAATCCGGCTGAAAAAATGGACATGTTTTTTGTTTTCATCGGTTGGATTCTTCTTCAGCTGTATCACACCTTCGGCATCTGGAGGACAGCCGGCACAGATTTATTATATGAAAAAAGAAAAGATACCAATACCGGTTTCGACGCTGGTGCTGATGATCGTTACGATCACTTATAAACTGGTACTGGTGGTTGTCGGATTGTGGCTGGTACTGTTCGGACAGGGATTTATCCATAAATATCTCTGGAGTATCCGGCATATCTTTTATCTGGGGACAGCTCTGAATGTTTTCTGCGTGACAGCGATGCTGGTGCTGGTGTTCCATCCGCAGCTTGCAAGAGAAATTCTGGTAAAAGGAATGGCACTGCTTGAAAAGCTGCACTTTCTACACCATAAGGAGGCGCGTATTGAAAAGCTGAATGCATCAATGGATCAGTACCGGGATACAGCAGTTTTTCTGAAGGAACACAAGCAGGTGATCGTGAATGTATTTGCGATTACCATGTTCCAGCGGTTTGCGCTGTTTACGGCTACATGGTTTGTATATAAGGCATTTGGGCTTGGAGGTGTAAAAGCAGTCGCAGTTATTACACTGCAGGCGGTCATTGCGGTATCGGTAGATATGCTTCCTCTGCCGGGAGGTATGGGAATCAGTGAAAAATTATTTGCCATGATTTTTATTCCGGTATTCGGAAAACGGCTTCTTTTGCCGGGAATGATCCTGAGCCGTGGGATTGGATATTATACAGAGCTGGGGCTGAGCGCCTTGCTTACGATCGTAGCAAATTTTACAATTGGAAGAAAGAGGGAGATAGAATGTTAGGGGTTTATGATTATACGGTAGTACTTACATATGTCAGTTTGATGGTATCAATTGGAGGAATGATGTTTGCAGTAAACGGGCATCTGCATCTGGGCGTGATGTGTCTTGCAATCTCCGGTCTTTGTGATATGTTTGATGGAAAGATTGCAAGAACAAAAAAGAATCGGACAGAAGTGGAAAAGCGTTTCGGAATCCAGATTGATTCGTTAAGCGATATTGTTTGCTTCGGAGTTGCGCCGGCTGTTCTTTGTTACTGTTTCGGAATGCGCGGTGTGATCGGTGTGGCAATCCTGATGTTTTATGTACTTGCAGGTCTGATCCGTCTTGCGTGGTTCAATGTGATGGAAGAACAGCGTCAGGAAGAAACAGCAGAGAAAAGAGAATGTTATCAGGGGCTCCCGATCACATCCATGGCAATCGCACTTCCGCTTGTGGTTGTATTAAAACCATTTTTAGGTTGTGAATTTATGCTTGCGCTTCATGTGGTCATGCTGGTGGTCGGCATTCTGTTTATCACCAATTTCAAACTGAAAAAGCCGAAAAATGTGACCATGGGTGCGATTGTAGCTGTTGTGGCAATGGCAGTGATCGCTATTCTGGTCCGGCACTATATGCGTTATATGAGCATGATGTAATGAAACCAGGTTATGAGCAGGTAGCAAAGTGAAGGGCAGAGATCTGCCTGACAGCTACATTATCAGGCATGGATAAGGCGGACAGGAGGTCATTAACAGTTAAAGATAAATTATAAAATCATATAAGTAGATATGGAAAACTTCATCCGCATCATACTACAGTAAGTGGCTATAGATATTATTCTGA
>ERZ779885.2219-NODE-2219-length-18174-cov-4.794139_pt1 | contig 18174 bp, 14 predicted proteins | sample MGYA00511554_ERZ779885 | MGnify/ENA primary metagenome ERZ779885 (study PRJEB29588, sample SAMEA2160998) | human gut metagenome | biome: human gut; feature: human-associated habitat; material: faeces | place: Denmark | collected 2008/2010 ... | reverse complement strand
CCCCGTCGATCACAAGGGGGCGGCGGCGGCCGTTGCCCGGTTCGGCCGCTGCAGCTGCCGCGGTGCTCCGGCCTGCGCCCTTGCCGCCGGATTTCTTCGCTTTGAGCCTATCGATATAGTCCCGGAAGTCGGCGGTATAGAAGCTCTCCGGAATGCGGTTGGAGATCGCATATCCGGCAAAGCCGCCGATCGAGCCGGTGATCACGCCGCCGAGCACGTCGGTAGCGTAGTGCACGCTGAGATAAATGCGCGAAACGCCCATGGCGAGCGCGAACAGCAGCGCCGTCCAGCTGACCTTTTTGTTGCCGCGGAGGAACACTGCAAGCGAGGCTGCCATTGCCGCGGTCATATGGCCCGAGGGGAAGCTCTTGTCGCTTTCGGTGTGCTTGCCGAGCATTTCCCAATACTGCTGGAAAATGCTGCCGTCGTGCGTATACGGGCGGGGCCGGGCGACGAGCGGTTTAAAGCAGACGTTTGTTACCAAAGCGCCGATGGCAAGCGCGAGCAGCATCGTTGTGCCGTACCGCCGCGTTTTTCGGAACAACATCAACGCAATCGAGAGCAGGATGAGGAAGATGCCGCCCTTGCCGAGGAGCGAGATGAACGAGAGGAACGGGGTGAAGAACCACCCGGCGGCGACGTAGAGCTGATGGATCGCGGTTGCGACCGCTTCGTCAAAGCCCGCGAAGGCCGTATTCAGCCACAGCGCCAGAGCCGTGAGTTGCATAAGCCGGACTCCTTTTTCTTTTAAATAATTGCATGGATATCTTTGGTATTATAACCGAGCCGCGCCGGAATTGCAAGTCAGCCGACGACACGCCCAAATACGCGCAGCTCGTCCCCCTCCGCCACACGGATGGGGGCATACCGCGGGTTGAGCGACACAAGCTCCACGCGCCCCGGAGCGCGCTCGAACCGCTTGCAGTACCCCGCGCCGTTATAGAGGAACACGCCGATCTCGCCGGAGCGGAGCGTTTCCTGGCGATGCACCCAGACGATCTGCCCGTGAACAAAGCGCGGCTCCATGCTGTCTCCGGCAATGCGCACGCCGAAGTCCGCGTTCGGCGATACCTCGTCGCCGACTTCGACGGTGTCGTAATCCGCCCCGTCGAGCAGCTCGCCCGTACCGGCGGACACCGCCAGCCGGTAGCACGGCGCGCCGCTCCTCCGTGGGCGCAAACGCCGCGACGACATCCCGGATATGATAGAGACGGCAGAGCTCCACAAGCTGACGGGCGCTCGGCAGCGTTGTGCCGCGCTCCCACTTGCTCACCGCCTGCGTCCGCACCGGGAAGCCCGCCTCGGTGATGTATTTTGCCACCTCCGTCTGGTTGTATCCCGCGGCGCGCCGCGCCGCCGCCAGACGCGCGCCGAAGCTGTTGTCGTCCATGGGCGTTCTCCTTCCTGTGGGTCTGAAATTTTCTATCTACAATATATAGGGTACTGCCAAAAAACGCAAGCCTTTTTCTCTTATAAAGCGAAAAATTACCGCTTGATTTCGCTTATAAAGCGAATTATAATACAATTAATCGCTTGTAAGGAGAATTTTTCGGTATGAACGCGCTGAATATGCCTCTGGAGATGATCGCTGTATGCTCGCCGGACGGGGAGCTTTCCCCGGCGCGGTTCCGGCTGGAAACGGAAAGCGGCGAGCGCGTCACGGTGCGCATCCGTCAGATCCGCCGCCGGGAGGAGATCCGGCTCATGGGCGTGGAATCGATCCGGTTCGACTGTCTGGCGCTGCTGGGCGGACAGCTGCGACGCTTTGAGCTGCGCTACGGCGTGCGCGCGCACCGCTGGACGCTCTGGCAGTTTCTCGACCGGGATGTTCCCGCGAGCCGATAGATAATCTACACATGTGACAAATTCAAAAATCTGTTGAGCTTTTTAGCGGCGTTCCGGGTTGCAAAGCGGAAAAATTGCTATATAATGTGGTATATTGTAAATTCTTCCGTTATGGGGTGGTTCTCATTCGCTGGGACGTTTTCTTCCTGCTCTGGGCAGGGATGATGGTTTTTCATCTGGTCACATATTTCGGCTCGCAGTATCTTGAGGGCGAGCCGCACACCGTGGGCGGCTCGCTCGACGAGCGCATTCCGTTCCATCCCGGATGGATCTATATTTACAGCTCCTGGTTCGTGCTGCTGCTCGGCGTGCCGGCACTGCTCAACATCGTTGCGCCGGAGCTCTGTCTCAAATACATGCTCGCGCACAGCATTGACCAGCTTTTGAGCAACATCATTTATCTGATCTACCCGACGACGTTTGAACGCCCCGTACCGCCGAAGAAGGGGCTGACCGGCTTCGTCATCGGTACGGTGTACGGCGCAAACCACCGCTTTCTCAACTGCGCGCCGAGCGTGCACTGCTCGGTGTCGTTCCTCTTCGCATTTGCCGCGCTCGCCGCGCCCATGCTGCCGCTGTGGCTGCGGCTGGTGATCGTTGTGTGGTCGCTTGCGATCGTCGCATCGACGATGCTCGTCAAGCAGCACATGGTCATCGACGCCGTGACCGCGCTGCCGGCCGCCGCGGTCTGCTGGCTGCTCGCAGGGCTGGTGAACTTCTCTTCTCTTGCCGCAAAGTTTTCTTAAATAAAATCGTCCGCCGCATTCCGATGGAATGCGGCGGATATTTTTCGTTTTTCCTTTATTTCAGGGCGCGGCGCAGCGCGTCGGCGACGGTCTGCACCGTCTCGCGCGTGAGATACGGATGCATCGGGAGGCTCAGCACCGTGGCGCACAGCTCCTCCGTCACCGGGCAGGGAATGTACTGCTTCAAGCCGTCGAACGCCTGCTGGGTGTGCATCGGCTTCGGATAATACACCATGGTGGGGATGCCCTGCGCTTTAAGCTCCGATTGCACGCGGTCGCGCTCCTCCCGGCTGCGCAGCCGGAGCGTATACTGCGCCCAGCTCGAATACCACCCCTCCGGAACTACCGGCAGGATCGCCGGGATACCGGCGAGCGCTTCGTTGTACATGGCCGCTGCCGCGTTCACGTCCGCGAGCTCGTACTTTTCAAGGGCGTCCATCTTCACGAGCAGGATCGCCGCCTGGATCGTGTCGAGACGGGAGTTCATGCCGATGCGGACGTTGTCGTATTTAAAAGAGCCCTTGCCGTGGACGCAGAGGGAGCGGATCATGGCCGCCGTTTCGTCGGAGTCGGTGAACACCGCGCCGCCGTCGCCGTAGCAGCCGAGGGGCTTCGCGGGGAAGAAGGACGTGCATGCCGCGTCGCCGAAAGCGCCGTTGCGCTTGCCGTGCAGCATGCCGCCGAAGCCCTGCGCCGCGTCCTCCAGGAAGAGCAGGCTGTGCTTTTTGCACACGGCGGCGACCGCCTCATGGTCTGCGGGCAGGCCGAAGAGATCGACGTCCACCACAGCCTTCGGCGTGAGCTTTCCTTCCGCAATAACGGCTTCGATGGCCGCCTCAAGACTTTTCGCGTCCGCATTGAACGTATCGGCGCAGACATCATAGAATACCGGCGTGCCGCCCACGGAGGAGACGACCTCGCCCGAGGCGAAGAACGTGAAGTCCGGCACGAACACGGCGTCGCCGGGGCCGACGCCCCACGCCATCATGCACAGCTCCAGCGCGTCGGTGCCGTTGCCGCAGGTGATGCAGTGCTTCCGCCCGACGTAGGCGGCAAGACGCTCCTCAAGCGTTTTCACCTGCTCGCCGCTGATGAAATGCGCGCCGGACGCCACGGCGATCATGGCCGCGTCCATCTCCGGCTTCAAAACCTCATACTGCTTTTGCAGATCACGAAATTGCATTAGTCCTTTACCTCCGTAAGTCCGTTTTCGCCCTCGCGGTATTTCCGGCCGCATTTGGGGCAGTTCAGTCCATTTTTCAAAAGCTCGCCGCATTCGCCCGCCCAGCCGCAGCGCCGCGCCGGAACGCCGAGCATCAGCGCGTGGTCCGGCACATTGTCCGTCACGACCGCGCCCGCGCCGATGAGCGCCCAGCGCCCGACGGTGTGACCGCAGACGATCGTGGCGTTTGCGCCGATGGACGCGCCCTCGCGGATGAGCGTCTTTTTATAACCCGCCGCGCCCTTGGGATACTTCGCGCGCGGCGTGAGATCGTTTGTAAATACGCAGCTCGGGCCGCAGAACACATAGTCCTCCAGCTCCACGCCCTCGTACACCGAGACGTTGTTCTGGAGCTTGCAGCCGTCGCCGATGCGGACGTTATTCGATACGTTCACGTTCTGGCCGAGCGAGCAATGTCTGCCGATGAGAGCGCCCTTCTGGATGTGACAGAAATGCCAGATGCGCGTCCCCTCGCCGATCGTGACACCCTCGTCCACCACGCTGGACGGATGTACATAGTATTCGCTCACCGGTCAAACCTCCCAACATAGTCCATCGTCGAGCCGCGAGAGAGCGGGAAGCGCACGGGCTTTCCGCTCGCGGCGGATTCGTATATGCCGAGCACGAGTTCGAGCGCCTTTCGCCCCTCGATGCCGGAGCAGACCGGCTCGCGGTCGTGTTCGATCGCGTCGATCATGTCGCGGTAGAGCGGCGTGTGGCCCGTGCCCATGTCCGCAACGGCGTATTTTTCGATCGCCCCCGGAAGGGAATCCGTGCCGTTTTCAAACTGCCAGCGTTCGACCTGATCGAGATACTTGCCGGATACGGACACCGTGCCGGTCTCGCCGAACACGGCAAGCGCATCGCTGAGGTTATTGGGATACACGTTCACCGTGCCCTCCACGGTCGCATAGGCGCCATTCTTAAAGCGGATGAGCGCGAGACCCATATCCTCGGCCTCGATGTACGGATGCGTCAGACGGTCGGTGTAGGCGAATACCTCGTCCGCGTCGCCGAACATCCATTGCAGAAGGTCGGTATAGTGGATGCACTGGTTCATAAGCGTGCCGCCGTCGTTCTTCCACGTGCCACGCCATTTCCCGGCGTCAAAGTACGCCTTGTTGCGGTTGCGGCGGATCTGCGCCGCGCCGTGCAGAAGACGGCCGAAGCTGCCGTCCGCGACTTCCGCGTGCAGCGCGCGCATCGACGGGCAGAACCGGAGCTGATGGTTCACGCAGAGCTTCACGCCGTTTTTCGCGGCCGCTTCGATCATCGCGTCGGCGTCCTCGAGCGAGAGCGCGACCGGCTTTTCCACGATCACGTTCGTCCCGGCTTCGAGACAATCGCAGACGATCTGCCGCTTGATGCCGCTGCCGAGAGCGACCGCCGTGAGAGCGGGGCGCTGCTCGGAGAGCATGGCGCGGTAGTCGGTGTAGAGCTTCACGCCGGAGCGCTTCTCCTCCGGGAGCATCGCAAGCGCCTTTTCTCGGTTTTCCTCCACGAGATCGCAGAGCGCGACGATCTCCAGCCCGGTCTCGAGCGCGGCGCGGATATGGTTGGCGCAGATCATCCCGCAGCCGATGAGAGCATATTTCATAGTTTTGTCTCCCGCAGAATATCGCAGATTTTTTCCGCCGCGTGGCCGTCGCCGAACGGCTGGTAGGCCGGGTCGATGTGCTGCTCGGCAGAGAGCTTTTTTAGAATATCGTTTTTGTCCGGCCGGGCGAGCTGATTGCGGTTATCGACCATTGTCTCCGGCCACACCACATGATCCATAACGAGCAGGCACTGCACACCGGCATAGAATGCTTCGCACTGCAATCCGCCAGAGTCGGTAACGATTTTTTTCGCATGCTGCGTGAGATGCACCGAATCGGAATACCCAACTGGCTGCGTAAGAATGATGTTTTTAAAGCCGTGCCGCTCGCGCAGACGCAGCGCACGGGCATGGTTGCGCGGATGCACCGCGTAGATCGTCGGCGCATCCAGATCGTTCATAGCGGAGAATATCTCCTCGAGCGCTTCATCGCTGCCGGTGTTCTCCTGCCGGTGGCAGGTCATGAAGTAATACTCCTTCGGCACGCTCACGCGGTTGCCGTCAAAGTCCAGAATGTTGGGGTGCTCCCACGGCTGGTTGGCAAAATGCAGAAACGAATCGTACATGATGTTGCCCACGAGGTGCGCCTTGGCGGCGAGATTTTCCTTCCGGAGATTCTCCATGCAAGACTCCGTCGCCGCGAAAAGAAGACGGGAGCAATGGTCTGTGCAGACGCGGTTAATCTCTTCCGGATTATCGTTCGTGCCGAGACGGTTGCCCGCTTCCACATGCAGCACGGGGATCATCAGCTTCACCGCCGCGAGCGCCGCGGCCAGCGTGGAGTTCGTGTCGCCGTACACGAGAAGCGCGTCCGGCGTTTCGGCAAGGAGGACCTTTTCGATCTCGATGAGCATGCGCCCGGTCATCTCCCCGTGCGTTCCGCCGGCTATGCCAAGATTATAGTCCGGCCGGGGGATTCCCATCTCCTGAAAGAAGATGTCCGACATATTGGCGTCATAGTGCTGACCGGTGTGGACAAGAATCTCCCGGTGTTCGCGCCGGAGAGCGCGAGAACCGGCCGCAGCTTTGATAAACTGCGGCCGGGCTCCGACGACGGTAACGATCTTCATTTTAGAGCACCTCGATGTTGCCGCGCTCGGTGACGGCCTTCATCGCGTTCTTGGTGTCGAAAACAAATTTTGCGTTTTTCTGCACGAAGGCATAGTCCACGTTCGTGTGCGCGGTCGTGACCATGACGAGGTCGGCCTCGCGCAGCGCTTCTTCCGTGAGCGCCGGGATGCCGGTCATGCTCATGCCCTTCCAGCGGAAGGACGGCACCCACGGGTCGTAGTACGCGATCTCTGCGCCGCGCTTTTGAAGCTCCTTGATGACGTTGATCGCCGGGCTCTCGCGGAAGTCGGCAATATTCTGCTTGTAGGCGACGCCCAGCACAAGGATCTTCGCGCCGTTCATCGACTTTTTGAAGGTGTTGAGGATGCGGGCGGCGCGATCCACGCAGTACTCGGGCATGCGGTCGTTGACCATCATGGACGATTCGATCATCGAGGTGTGGAAGCCGTATTCGCGCGCCTTCCAGCTCAGATAATAGGGATCGAGCGGGATGCAGTGGCCGCCGAGACCGGGGCCGGGATAGAACGCCTGGAAGCCGTAGGGCTTGCTTTTGGCCGCGTCGATCACTTCCCAGATATTGATGCCCATCCGGTCGCAGAGAATGGCAAGCTCGTTGATGAGGCCGATGTTCACGTTGCGGTAGGTGTTCTCGAGGATCTTCTCCATCTCGGCGATGGCGGGAGAGGAGACTTTATAGACCGGCGCTTCAAGGACGGTCTCATACATGGCCGCGGCGATCTCGGTGCACTTGGGCGTGCAGCCGCCGACGACCTTGGGGGTGTTCTTCGTTTTATAGATCAGGTTGCCCGGATCGACGCGCTCGGGCGAGAAGGCAAGATAAAAGTCCTCGCCGCATTTGAGACCGGACTTTTCGAGGATGGGCTTGCAGAGCTCCTCGGTCGTGCCGGGATACGTCGTGGATTCGAGCACGACGAGCATGTCCTTATGGACGTACGGCATGATGCTCTCCGTGGAGGAGCGGACGTAGCTGATGTCCGGCTGCTGGTGAGCGTCGAGCGGCGTCGGCACGCAGATGCACACGCAGTCGCACTTCGCCGCGTCGGCAAAGTTGGCCGTGGCGACGAGCTGTCCGGCCTTGACAAGCGCTTCGAGATCCTCGTTCACCACATCGCCGATATAGTTCTTGCCGGCGTTGACCATGTCCACCTTTTCCTTCTGCACATCAAAGCCGTAGACCTTGAAGCCGGCCTTTGCCTTCTCCACAGCGAGCGGCAGGCCGACATAGCCGAGACCGATAACGCCGAGCGTGGCCTCACGAGCGAGCAGTTTTTCTTTGAGTCCCATGTGTATTTCCTCGATTCCGTTACGAAGTTGATAAGCTATCCTTAGGATAATATCACGGCTGATCCGTTTTTTCAAGAATCAACGTGTATTGCGCCGAAAAAACGTTTTACGGGTATTGCGGTGTACAACCTCCGGCGGAACAATTCTGCGCTCCGGCCATTCCGCCGCGCCGTTCGGTTCATCCGTGGGAAAGAAGCTTCTTCCTGTATTCTTTCATTCGCTCCATATGGAGCAGCTCGCCCATTTCCTTTTGAGCCGCCGCACTGTGCTCGCCGCCGGGAGCAAATGTCAGCTCACCGAACACGGGTTTGCCGCCGATATCGTAGAGATCCACCCGGACAAACGGAAACGGTGCGCTCAGTTTTCGGGCAATGTCCAGCATTTCATCGTAACAAGACGGCTTCGGCGCTTCGGCATATCGAAATTCATTGCAAATATCCTGCCGGTCATTCCAGTCAACATCCTTGTATACCTCTATCGGCGTTTCTCCGGAAAATCGATCCGAAATCCAGAGAACATACCGCGGCTCCCCGTGAAAACAGTAAAACTTATAATCGCTGGGGAATCCGCCCCCGTCCGCCGTCATGAGATGCTCACAAATATAATGCTGATTTTCTTTCGCCGCAAAAAGGATGCCCTCCTGGCGGAAAGTAATCCGTTGTTTTTCCCAGCGGCGGAGTCTTTCCTTTGCCTGTTCCGGATCAACCGGCTCTCCGTGTGTGCGGAATACGTGGTTACTCCAGCCGCTGGTCGCTTTGATCGCGCACTGCACCGGAAGCGAGTCCCATGGGATGTCATTCATGTCGTCCCACACACCGTATATCGGGTTGAGCGTGTATTCACAGCCCTGCTGCCTAACAAAATCGCGCACACGGTATTTATCGTAGCATTGCTGTACCAACGGGCTTTTATTGTAAATATAGTACTGGAGCCAGAGCAGCTTTTCATTGAACAGCTTTGGATGGCTCAGATCGATCGGGTTTTCCGGTATATAATGACCGTATTTCACGCGCAGGCGAATGTGCAGCTTGGGAAACAGCGGCGCCGTCAGGAGCAGAATAGCGTTTTCTCTCACTGCGCGGTTCGTAAGCGTTTTGCGGAAAAACGCAAATCCCTTCGACACTTTAGATAAAAAGCCACGGATGCGGTTCATTGTTCATTATCCTTTCTTCCGTCAGAAACCTTCCGCTTGACCGAGCCAAGCAGTTTGTACATCTTGTCCCACAAAAAAAGAAACGACGGGCTTTTGCGGAACAGAATAAACCACACGCCGTTCGGAACGATAAGGCAGATCGCCAGGCGGATCAAGCAGTGGAGCACATTGTATTCTGAAAACGGCGCGCAAAGCAGCGACACAAGCGCGCAGGTAGCGGCAATCAGCGCCAAATATCCAATATATGAAAGATAGTACGGTATCGAGCTTTTTTTGAATACTTTTTTATATATCAGATATGGGTCAAACGAGATCATGATCAGGATGCTTGCCGTTGTTCCAAGCAGCACACCCGTAACACCCAGACCGCAGGGACCCATGAGAGCATACGAAATAAACACATTGAAGATTGCGGAGAAGAGGTGGCGGTATTTGACCTCCCAGTGGAGGCCGCAGGCAACGCGGTATTTGTATACCGCACCGTTCAGCCCATCCAGCAGATAATTGATAACAATCAGAGCGACTGCCGCGTCCGGCAGAAGCCATTTGGTATCGTGCAGCCATACGCCGGCAATGAACACATTGTAAAGGTGCCAGAAGCAGATCGCCGTGAATCCGTACAGCCAGAAATACGTAAACTGCAGTACGTGGAAAAGATGCTCCTTTTTTTCCGTATCGTCTCCGGCGCACACGTCGCCGATCCCGGCGGCAATGGAGCCAAAAAGCGTATCCATCAATCGGGAAATGTATTTTTTTAATGTAAGATAGTTCCCGTAGACGCCCACGGTGCCGACGCTGATAAATGCGGATATGAGAATGTTATCCGCCGAGGTCAGCGCAATGCCGCACAGGTTGGACACAGTCAACCCGGTGACGTTTTTGAATATATGCTTTTTGGTTTCCCGGTCAAGAGGCGCCGCCCCCGTTTCGCGCAGCTCTGGGTACATTTTGTCCGCCTGATACTTGAGCGCATAATTTGACGCTATGCCAAGCAGGAGCCCCGATACCGTGTATGCATAAAACGCCGTCACCGGGTCTTTGCGAAGCGCAAGGAGCAGCACGATTTGAAGTACCGTTGCGGCTATGGACGTGCCGGCCGTAACAAGCGCGTTGACATAGTTTTTCTGCATACAGTACAGTAGGTTCTGCTTATACGAAAAAAGCCAGTAGGAAGCGGCGTTGTTCACAAGGAACAGAACATAGATCACTCGAACATTCACGAGACCCGTGGTTTCCTTCATGAGATACGGAAGGAACGGAAGCAGCACAAGACCGGCAAGCAAGATGAACGACCCGATGAAAAAATAGGCTTTTTTATAGAAAAGCATCAGCGAGCGGATCTTTTCGCTGTCCTTATCCGCAATAGGCTTATACAGCTCATACGTAATGGCCGCGCCGATGCCAAGTTCCGAAAAGGACAGCACCGAGAGGATGCTGCTGAAAAGGCCGTTTACGCCGAGATACTCCTCTCCCAGCACGTAGATGAATACCGTGCGGGACGCGAAGGAGAGCAGCATACTGACGAGCTGTCCGGCAAAGCCTGTTATGAAATTGCGGAATGCATTGATCGTTCGCATGGTCCATATTGCTGCGGGGGCAGCTTCCTTATAAAAGATATTTCCGATAAGCGTCCAAAAGGACGGTCTTTTCCCGTTCCCAGCAGAGCTCCCGCTTGGCACGGAGAAGGTTCTGTTTGCAGGAGTTGTAAAACTCGCGGTCTGTACGCATCCGTTCCAGACACTGCGCAAGGTCATCCACGTTTTCTGGTTCGCAGATAAGCCCTATGCCGTACTCGTCTACAAGCCGGTGCATCTCCGGGAGATCGGAACAAATTACCGGCGTGAGACTTTGCACATTCTCAAAGAATTTGTTGGGAAGAGTATAGTAATAGCTTAAACACAGGTTTTCGATTGGCATTATACCAACATCCATCGCGCCGGCATATTTCCAGATCTCATTGACCGGTACCGGTGGGAGAAAGCGGAGCCGCTCCGCGGCACCGCACTTCGCGGCGATCTCTTCGAGCGTCCGCCGGTATTCATCGTCGGAATTTCCCATCAAAATGAGCGCCGCGGACGGGATCTTTGCCACAGCGCGTATACCCGTCTCGATGCCGTTGCCGGAGGAAAGGCCGCCGTGGAACATAGCAAGAAAGGTCACGCCCTGCGGGGCAAATTCCCGCAGCACGGCCTGCCGGTGCCGTTCTATTTCCGCTTCATCCAGCTCCCAGCAATAGGGTGTCGAACGGATAACGACTGGGCGCTGTTTCAAAGCGTGGATTTTCTGAACCTCATCGGCGATGCTGTCATTTACCATGATGGAAAAAGCGCAGCGGCGCATAAGAAAGCGCTCCTTCCGGCATCGTTTCGCACGATCCTTTTCCTTCCGAACGCCGCGGGCGTAAAGATCGAACTCATGGGAGTCGTAGATCAGCTTCGGACGGCGGAGGAAAAACCGCGTGACTATATACGCCACCTCAAGATTCGGAAGATTATGGCAGCTTATGACGTCCGGGTGGTTGGCATGAAGCACTCGGCCAAGCCGGATCCATTCGCCGAAGATATGCTTCCATTTGGAGAGAATAGAATGTTTTCCCTTCAGCGGTCTCATTTTAAACGGCACCAGTTCAACACCGGCAAGCTCGGCTTCCGGTACGTAGTCCGGTTCATAATAAATCGCCACGACCCGGTAGCCCGCTTCCTGCGCTGCTGCCATCTCCCTCTTATTCCGGCTGGCGGATGAAAGCGGAAGTCCCGGCATCAGTTTAATATAGGTTTTCAACACTGCACCTCCTCAGCGGCAGATGAGCCGCTTATATTCCGCCGTCAGCTGTTCGCAGACAGCATTCTCCGAGAAATTGTTCCGGCAGAACCGGCGGATCGCCTCCGGATCGTAATCGTCATACCGTTCGATCATAGTTTCCATCGCGTATGCAAGCCCCGCGGGATCTTCCGTCTCCACGGCAAGGCCGGTCTCGGGCCGTACAAGAGTTTTCCACGCGCCGGTTTTTGTCATGATAATAGGAAGTCCGCAGCCCATGGCCTCCACAAACACAATGCCGAACGTCTCATACCGGCTCGGCAGGACAAACGCCTGACTGTCCTTCAGACGGCGGGCGCATTCCTCACGCGAGCAGCTTCCGGCAAACTCCACCGCGCCATCAAGAGCAAGCGCCTTTGCCTGCGCACGGAGATTCTCCATCTCCTCCCCGTCGCCGCAGATCGTAAGCATTGCCTCCGAATGCTTTTTTCGCACCTCGGCAAAGGCGTCAAGCAGCACATCCACTCCCTTTTTGCGGTCGAGCAGACAAACGGAAATAAAGCGGAACCGTCCGTTCTGCGGCGGAGCATGGCGTCCGTTTTCGAAAAACCGCCGGTCCGCCAGATTGGGAATGACCTGCACCGCTTTCCGATACAGCGGCTGTATAGCGTTTTTCAGCCCTTCCCCTACCGCGATCACAGCATCCGCGGCATTATAATCGCGGGAGACCGCGGCAAGCTCCTTTTCGCTGAGCATATTCCGTTCAAACCACGTGACATGCTCCGTAACAACAATCGGCACATGCAGCCGCCGCTTGAGCGCACGGGCATACCGGATGGCGCGGAACGAGTGAACATGAATGATATCCGGCCTCCCGCTCTCACGGAGAATGCGGTGCATTTCGCGCAGAATGCGAAAATATGTAAGATGGAACCGCAGCGGCTTTACATGGATCAGGTATTCCGTAAGATTGCCGTCTGAGCGCTTTTCGGTCTGCACTCCACGCTCGCCGTCGTTATAGACCGCCATGACCGTGACCGTGTGACCGTAACGCGCGAGCGCCGCCGCCTGTTCAGCGAAAAAGCTCCCCTTAACGGGGTCCTCCTTTGTCGGATACCACGACGGCAATACCAGAATATGCATTTTCAGTCCCTCTCCGGCGGCAGGAGCGCCGTTACCTCGCGGATCTCCGCGGCGATGCGCTCGTCCCACGTCCAGAAATTTTCGTCAGCAAAGCGCTTTGCACCCTCACCGAGACGTTTCCGTTCATCTTCGTCCGACAGCAGACGACATATCTCTTCGGGCAGACAGGAAAGCTCTTTTTCCGGAAGAAGTATACCGTTTGCTTCGTTTTTGATTACCGAACCGGTCGTCCCAGTGTCAACGGTGATGATCGCTTTTCCGCAGCGCATAGCTTCAAAAAGCGGATTACCGAGATTTGATGCAGAATACAACGAAAGGAACACATCCGCGCGCTGCAAATAGTCATAGACCAACTCATGGGATATTCTTCCCGTGAAAATCACGTGCTTTTCCAACCCCAGCGCGCATACCTGTTCTTCCAGATTTTTTCTCTCTTCCCCATAACCAACGATAACAAGCTTTGCCTCCGGATGAGACTTTACAACCTCTGCGAGTGCATCAATTGCCAGATTCACCCGTTTTCCTGCCTGCAGGCGGGAGAGAGTCATTAATACTGTATCCGATTTATTCAATGGAAGCTCCGCTCCCAGAGAGGCAGCCGGCGCTCCCGGAATATCTACGCCGTTGCGCCAGAAAAAAATCTTTCTACTCTTATTTCCGGAGCGCTTCAAAACTTCGTCTCCGCGCGTACCGTCGTTTGTCATCAGCACCATGTCCGCCTCAATGCCGTATGCCTGGAGCTTTGGGTAATAGCGGAGACGGTTAACAAAATTATCTTTTTTCGTCATCATGTCCCATATGCCATAAAACCGCGTGACCAACGGCATACTGTAGGTCCTGCTGATTTGTTTCGCGGCGTGCACTGCGTGGGTGTCCTGTCCGTAAACCACAGTATTATCGGCGGCAAGATGCTGTTCATTTATAAGTCGCCCTGCTTCCCGGATCAGGATATGGCGAATGGCAAACACATTGGCAAAGCCAAAAAACCATCCAATTTTCCGGATTCTGGTCTCCCTCAAAAAAGGAGGATTAAACCGCACGATATAAAGTCCATCCCCGTAGTCCCGTTCGCCGAGCGGCGTATCCTCTTTTGTGCCGACATCCACAATCCAAACCTTCCATCCGGCAGCAATAAACCCCTCTACCGTTTTCCAGAACGTAGGGGCGCCAACATTATGCCGTTCTCCGAGACCGGCAAACGTAAGAATAAGAAGATTCTTCATTATTTTTCCTCCAAATCCGAAACGATCTGACGAGCGCGGTGAACCCAGAGATTTCCGTTTCTCAGTGCTTCGATACATTGTTTTTCATATTCTTTTCTTTTCCCTGGATTGTCCATTATGCTTTGCAGCGCGTTCGCCAGAGCTTCCGCCTCATACGGCACGACCAAACCGATGCCGTTTTCACGGACAATGGCCGAAATCGTCCGAGCGTTTGTAACAACAACAGGCAGACCATAACTCAGGTAGTCAAAAAGTTTTACATTGACCGCTAAATGCGTGTATGGTGTCGGAGACACCGGTATGACCGAAACGGCAGCGCGTGCATACAGCGGCTTCAGCCCCTCGCCCGACGTATGATGCACCTCCAGCCACGGAGCTTCCTTATACGGACTTTGAAACGCTTTCCATTCCTTTTCCCGGCAAACAAGGATCAGACGGTATGTCCTGTCTCCGGCGTTTAGCTGCTCAAGCGCCTCAAGCAGCATCCCGACGCCGTACCCGCCGTCCAGCCCACCGACATATATGCAGGTCTTTTCCTCCGGGCACCGCTCAGAAAGATGATCTTCGCCTGCTGGGGGCAGCGAACGCATATCTGTATAGGAAAAATACTTCTTACACTCTTCCGATGGAAAGTACACGATGTCTGCACATTTGAGCACGTTATTTGTGCGCTGCTGCAAATAATCCAGCCAGTGATCCTTCAGCCAGCCGGTAAGATCTGTCCGGCGGGGATACAGTTCCGGAAACATCCAATAGAAATCCCGGTAGAAATACCCGATGGGAATTCCCATTCGGGAGATTTTCCGGATAAGAGCGATATCGCAGCGGAACGTGATCGGCATAGAGGGAGATTCGATATAGCAGATATCCGGCCGGTTTTCCCTAAGCCACCGCCGTATCTCCTGTACCGCTTCGGTGCGCGCCTTTCTTCCCCAGCGCTGCTGTGCTCCGGAGAGGAGCTTCACCTCATGCCCTGCGTCGAGAAGCGCCCGGTACATCTTCTGCGGGCGTACCGACGATCCGGAGGTGCCGGAGTTAATATCCACATAGGTGATATACAAAATCAGCATGAAAGAACTCCCTCATAAAGCTCGGTAAGCCGCGCGGCGATGGTCTCGGGGGCGAATTTCCGGCGGATGTCCGCGGAGATCGCCGCGCTGTCGTAGTCTTCGCGGTGGAGCATCATGCGCTCCATGGCGCCGGTGAGAGCGCTCTCGTCGTCCACAGGGATCAGGATGCCATTCTCCTCCGTGACAAAATCCTCCGGACCGCCGCAGCGCGTGGCGATCACGGGAAGCCCCGCCGCCATCGCTTCAATGTAAACGACGCCGAACGTTTCGCTCCTCGACGCCAGCACAAAGCAGTCCGCCGCGGCGTACGCTTCGGCAAGTTCCTCTCGCGGACAGTGGCCGCGGAAGGAGACGCGGCTGTACAGCCCCAGTTCGGCGCACAAAGCCCGCAGCGCGCCGCTCTCCGGTCCATCGCCGAAAATGATAAGCCTCGGCTCGCCGTGCAGCGCAGCGAACGCATGGAGAAGCCCCGCCATGTTTTTCACCGGGATGAGATTGCCAGCCGATACGAACGTGAAGCGCTCGTGCGCGATCCTCTTCGGCGCAAACCGCGCCGTATCCACGATATTGGGTACGACAATAGCTTCGACCCCGGTGTTGGCGCGCATGTTTTTCGCAAGTGCCAGGCTGACCGCCAGTACGGCGGCACAGCACTCATATTTTCTTTTCAGATGTTCCGCCTTCTCCGGTGAAAGCGCACGGTTGTGCAGGGAGGAGTGCTCAGTGAAAACGAACGGAATGCCCTCCCGCTCCGCCATCGCAGCAAGTTCAAAGCCGAAATGCTGGTGGATAACGTCCGGCTTCCAACCATCCTTTGCTATGGCGCGACGGATGCCGGAGGCCGCCAGCCGTCCGGCCAGCTCCGGAAGCCCCATCGGCAGCGCGCCGCAGGGAACCGAAGCGTAATAAACGGGTATGCCGTCCAGCGTGTATCGATAACACCCCCACGGGCGGGAGTGGCGGATCGACCGCGTGTCCACGGCGGCAAAGCGGACATCGTGTCCGGCATCCCGCAGCGCTTTGGCCTGATCTAGAGCAAAAATATTTACTTCGTGTTTTCTCGGACTGTCAAAGCCAGAGGCTGCAATGAGGATTTTCATCCGTTATTCTCCTGCAAGAATGTCCGCAATGCGGCGGCAGGCGTGGCCGTCGCCGTAGGGGTTCGCGGTACGGCTCATTTTTTCGTACGCCGCCGCGTTATCCAAAAGCTCCGTGAAGCTCTCGTAGATCGTTTCCTCCCGTGTGCCTACCAGCCGGAGCGTTCCGGCCGCGACGCCCTCGGGCCGCTCAGTCGTATCGCGCATGACGAGCACCGGCTTGCCGAGGCTCGGCGCTTCCTCCTGAATGCCGCCGCTGTCGGTGAGCACGAGATAGCTGCGCGCGAGAAAGTTGTGGAAATCCAGCACATCCAGCGGCTCGATGATATGGATTCGTTCGTCGCCGCCGAACAACTCCGCCGCCGTTTCGCGCACGGCGGGGTTGCGGTGGATGGGGTAGATCGCGCGGACATCGTCGTGCTCATCGAGCACGCGGCGGATGGCGCGGAACATGTGGCGCATCGGCTCGCCGAGATTTTCCCGGCGGTGCGCCGTGATGAGAATGAGCCTCTTCCCTGCCGCCCATGCGAGCTCCGGATGGGTATAGTCGGCGCGGACGGTCGTTTTCAGCGCGTCGATGACCGTGTTGCCGGTCACGTGGATCGTGCCGGGGTCGCGCCCCTCGGCGAGAAGATTTTCCTTTGCCTGCTCCAAGGCAGATTCCGTCAAACGTATCCGGGTTTGGGCATCATTCAGCTTAAAACGACTTCCGGCTATTTCCAATTGCATCATTTCACCCAATCGCTCTTTATTCAAGCGACTCATTTCTTCCTCGGCCTTCGCCACCCGAACTTTATTCCGTCCCTCTCCCCAGTTGAAAATAGGTATCGCCACGGATGCCATGGCACTAAAAGAACCGGAATTAGAATCATCACCGTTCAATTTCAAACCACCGCCATAACCGTAACCCGCGGAAACACCCACTTGAGGCAGGAAATCGGCACGGGTCACGTTTATCTCCTTCCGTTTCATCTCCACCTGTTTCTCCAACATGTTATAATCCGGCCTTTGTTCCAGCCCGTCCGGCAACGCCAGCACACCGGGCATTATCGTGGCCGATAGTGAATCGGTCAGTACCAACTCGGTATTCAAATCCAGTCCCACTAAACGACAAAGATTCATTTGAGCCAACTGCTTTCCATGTTCCGCTTGCTGCAGTTGTAACAAGGCATCATTATATTTCACCTGAGCTTTCAACACATCATTCAACGGGGCCATCCCCGCCTGCTGAGCATCTTCCAAGTTCTTCACCAACTCGTTCACCACCGACTTGTATTTCCGGGCAACCAACACCAATTCCTGTACCCGGACACATTGCCAGTAAGCCTGTTCCAATTCGACAAGCACTTCCGAACGATTCAACCGAATATTTTCCTCGGCAAGCTCTTCCCCAAATTTAGCAGCCTGATGTGCCGCCCGGATTTTCCCCCCCATAAACAAAGGTTGTTGCAATTGAACCGATGCCATATATACCCCTCTCAAAGAAAGCGTCAACGGGATATCCGGTAGAAAAGCATATTCATGAAAGACCGGTTTTCCATCCGTCCCCATCACGGGTTTTCCGTCAGCACCGATGACAACATTGGGTTGCAATTTCCCGTCAGCACCAGGCACGTAAGTCGGCAGATACCCCCCGCTTAATTTGTATTCCTGCTTTTTCTGATGATACAGATAAAAGCCCGATGCGGAAAGTTTCGGCAAATAATTTGCCCCGTATTCTTTCTTGGTCCACACGGCCTTCTCTTTTTGCTTTTCCGCGATAGCCAATTGTTTGCTATATTCAAGAGCCATCTCTCTGCATTGCTTTAAGTCCAACTGCCGCTGGGCACGTGAAGGAGCGAAAGCCAATAACAACCCGATTGATAATATAATAAAACGCATAGTGTAAAAGTTTAGAGTTTAGAAAATTCTGTGATTGCCGATTAAATGATTCAGTGATTTA
>ERZ779885.2216-NODE-2216-length-18194-cov-12.180275_pt1 | contig 18194 bp, 10 predicted proteins | sample MGYA00511554_ERZ779885 | MGnify/ENA primary metagenome ERZ779885 (study PRJEB29588, sample SAMEA2160998) | human gut metagenome | biome: human gut; feature: human-associated habitat; material: faeces | place: Denmark | collected 2008/2010 ... | reverse complement strand
CGTTGTCCACGGCCAGCAGCATCGACATCAGCGCCACGAGGGTCTTGCCGCTGCCCACGTCGCCCTGCAGGAGGCGGTTCATCTGGAATCCCGTCACGGTGTCCTGCCGGATTTCGCGGATCACGCGCTTCTGCGCTCCCGTGAGCGGGAAGGGCAGTTTTTCGTTGTAGAAGGTATTGAACGCCTTCCCGACCTTCGGAAAGAGGAAGCCGTCGCTCTTGGCCAGCCGCGCCGTGCGCCGGGACTGGATGTTGAGCTGCACGCCGAGCAGCTCGTCGAACTTCAGCCGGTACTGCGCCTGACGCAGCAGCTCCTGCGACTGGGGGAAGTGGATGTTGTAGTAGGCCTCGCGCAGCGGAATCAGTCCGTAGCGGGTGCGCAGCGCTTCGGGCAGCGGGTCGGCAATGCGTTCCCGCACGAGCGTCCAAAGGTTGCAGACGATCTGGTACATGCCTTTCGCGCCCAGCACGTTCGAGAGTTTCTCGGTCGAAGGGTAGATGCCCTGCATCCCGCTCTCGGCCTTGTGCGAGAGGGTCTGTTCGACGGTCTCCAGTTCGGGGTGGGCCATCGACAGCTCCCCGCGGTAGAACGACGGCCGTCCGAAGACGAGGTACTCGCGTCCGACCTCGATCCGCTTCTCGATCCACTTGATGCCCTGGAACCACACCAGCTCGGCCGAGCCCGTCGGGTCCTGCACGCAGGCCGTGAAGCGGCGTTTGCGTCCCGCTCCGGCGTAGCCGACGCCCGTGACACGGGCGCGGAACTGCACGTAGGAAAGTCCCGCCGCATCGGTGATCTCGGCGATGCGGTAGATACGCGTGCGGTCGATGTAGCGGAAGGGGTAATGGCGGAGCATGTCGCCGAGCGTGCGGATGCCCAGCTCGCGTTCGAGCACTTTCGCCCGCGCTTCGCCGACCCCCGCGACGTACTTTATGTCGTTGTCGAGATACTCCATCGGACAAATATACGAAGTTTTCCGCGATTCCGGATTCCGCGGCTCCGATTCCCGCCTTCCGGGCGTGTATCCCGGGCGAACCTTCAGGGCGGATTCCCCCGGGGGCGTGTTTTTCCGGACGAATCTTCCGGGCGGCCCCCTCCCCTGGGCGGGGCGTGTTTTCCGGGGGCGTGTTTTCTTCGGGGCCGGGCCCCTCCCCTCCGGTGTGCCCGGGACGGCGCCGGAGCCCGCCCGGACTGTTCCGGATCGCTTCCCGCTTCAGCCTCCTGCCTCCGCGGAGGGAGAAACCGGAACCCCCGGCATCCGCGGAGGGAAACCGGGGGCTCGGGGGATGCGGCGCTTCGGCGTCATTCGGCGCCGAAGCGGTAGATGCAGGTATGGGTGTAGGTCTCCCCGGGCCGGAGCGTCGTGGAGGGGAAGGCCGGGTGGTTCGGACTGTCGGGGTACTTCTGCGTCTCGAGGGCCACCGATTCGCGGTAGCGCAGCGGTTTGCCCGTCTTGCCGACCGACGACCCGTCGAAGAAGTTGCCGCAGTAGAACTGGATGGCGGGCTGGTCGCTCCATACTTCGAGCGTGCGGCCCGTCGTCGGCTCGCGGAGTCTGGCCACGAACTCCACGTCGCCGTCGGTCGTGCGGTCCGCAATCCAGTTGTGGTCGTATCCGCGGGCGTTGCGCAACTGCGGATCGTCGGCTCCGATCCGCTCGCCGATGGCGTGCGGTTCGCGGAAGTCGAAGGGCGTGCCCGTGACGTCGGCTGTTTCGCCCGTCGGGATGAGCAGCGAGTCCACCGGCGTCGTGCGGCTCGCGCGGAGCGTCAGTTCGTTGTCGAGCACCGTGCCGTTGCCCTCGCCCTTGAGGTTGAAGAAAGAGTGGTGCGAGAGGTTCACCACCGTCGGAGCGTCGGTCGTCGCCTCGTAATCGACGCGGAACTCGTTCTCGGGCGTCACGGAGTAGGTCATCCGGATCCGGAGGTTCCCGGGGAATCCCTCCTCGCCGTCCTTGTGCAGGTAGCTGAGGACGAGCTGCCGTTCGTCGGCCGACACCACGTCCCAGACGACGCGGTCCAGCCCCGTCATGCCTCCGTGGAGGGTCTGTCCGTGGTCGTTCGTCGGCAGCGTGTACTGTTTGCCGTCGAGCGTGAAGCGGCCCCCGGCGATGCGGTTGGCATAGGGACCCACGACGGCCCCGAGGAAGCGTTCGCCCCGGTTGTCGATGTAGCGGTCGAGCGATTCGTAGCCCAGCACGATATCCTCGTAGCGGCCTTCGCGGTCGGGCGTCCAGAGCGCCACGACGCGCCCTCCGTAGTTGGTCGCTTGCAGTGCGATGTCGCCCGCGCGGAGGGTGTACAGCTCCACCGCCTTGCCGTCCACCGTGCGGCGGAAGGCTTCGGCGGGCAGCAGCCGGATCTCGTCTGTTCCCGTGTCGGAGCCGCAGGCGGCCAGAAGCAGCGCCGCGGCGATAAGCGTTCGTTTCATCTTTTTCGTGTCGTTGGCTCCCGGACGGGCCGGGAGGCGGTTATTCGTTCAGTGCGTTGCAGACCTTGCGGTTGATCTCCCGGATGCGTTCCGGCTCGACCTTCATCACCTTGCGGTCGTAGGTCATCAGGCCGTTCACTTCGGTCTCGACGTCGGAGGTCTGCGTATAGACCGCCGCCGAGAAGTAGCGCAGGTGGCGGAGCAGCTCCTCGGCGTACTTTTCGTACTCGTCGGTCACTTCGCGCGGCGAGTTGAAGCGTACGTAGCCCCAGTTGCGGTCCTTCTCCCAGAGGTGGCCTTCGACGACCTGGCCGATGCCGCCGAATTCGCCCAGCACCGATACGCGGTCGGTGTCGAAGAGCAGCAGCGCGGGCATGGGATAGTTGTGCTGGTCGAGCATGTCGCCCGCCCGGTAGTGGTTGCCGCCGCTGGCGGCGTCCACGAGGCGCGTCGGGTCGTAGGCCTTGGTCCACGCGGCGATTTCGGGCGTCTTGAACTGGCCCCACGTCTCGTTGAAGGGAACCCACACGCCGATCGAGACGAACGGACGGAGGCAGTCGATGATCTCGCGCCACTCCTTGCGGTAGCAGGCTTCGGATTCGGGCGACCGCTGCTTCTCCTCGCCCGTGAAGTACCGGTTCATCTGCCAGCGGGGCGAGCCGGGGGTGATGTCGCCGCTGGGCATGTCCTGCCAGACGATGATGCCCGCCTTGTCGCAGTGGTAGTACCAGCGTGCCGGCTCTACTTTCACGTGCTTGCGGATCATGTTGTAGCCCAGCTCCTTGGTCTTCACGACGTCGTAGGCCAGCGCCTCGTCCGTCGGGGCCGTGTAGAGCCCGTCGGGCCACCAGCCCTGATCGAGCGGGCCGAACTGGAAGAGGGGCTTGTCGTTGAGCATCAGCCGCGGGACGTTGTGGCGGTCGCGTCCGGTCGAGAACTTGCGCATCGCCGTATAGCTGCGCACCTGGTCCACGATGCGGCCGTCGTGGCGCAGCGTCACCTTCAGATCGTAGAGGAAGGGCGTGTCGGGGCTCCAGAGCTTCGGCTCCGCCACGGACAGCTCCACGGGGGCGCCGTTGAGCGCGCGGCCGGCGGCCACCTGCGTCTCCCCGTCGTAGAGCGCGACTTCGACGAGGTCTCCGGGAACCGCCTCCGAGAGGGGCGCTTCGACGAGGAACCGTTTCCGGTCGAGGTCGGGCGTCGTCCGCACCTCGCGGATGTACCGCTGCGGCACGGCTTCGAGCCATACGGTCTGCCAGATGCCGCTCACGGACGAGTACCAGATGCCTTCGGGCCTGTCGGACTGTTTGCCGCGCGGCTGGTAGCTCTTCTCGGTGGGGTCCCAGACCCGGACGCGGAGGGTGTTGCCGTTTTTCGCCAGGGCTTCGGTGATGTCGAACGCGAAGGGGGTGAAGCCGCCCGTGTGCGAGCCGACGGCGATGCCGTTCACCCAGACGTCGGTCTTCCAGTCCACGGCGCCGAAGTGCAGCAGCACCCGTTTGCCGTGCCATTTCCCCGGAACGGAGAAGGTCCGTTCGTACCAGAGGCCGTTCGCGGCGCCGGGGCACCGGCCCACGCCCGAGAGCGCCGACTCCGCGGCGAACGGCACGAGAATCTCGCCGTCGAATTCTTCGGGCGTTTCGCCCAGCGGGCGGATCGCGTAGTTCCACAGGCCGTTGAGGTTCTGCCACTCGCCGCGGACCAACTGCGGGCGCGGGTATTCGGGCAGGACGTTCTGCGGGTCGAGATTCTCGCCCCAGACGGTTTTGATGCGGTCGCCGGCGGGCTGCCATTGCGCCGCGGCGGAGAGTGCCGCCAAAATGGCGGCGGTCAGCAGGAAGGTTCTTTTCATAATAGAAATAGGTGTAGCGGGATTGATCTTTTCGAATCCTAAAAATAGAAAATTCCCGCCGTTTTTGCAAATTTGCAGCCCGATTTCCGGCTTTCGGCCTCTCCGGCGGGAGCGCGGGGTCCGGGAACGGGCCGGACGACGGCCTTGTTGTATCCGGCGTCGGCACGGTACGTCCGGGTGTCGGCCTCGTCGCGGAGGCGTTTCCGGCAGACCCGCCGATTTCCGGCTTCGGCCGGGAAGGGAAAGTGTCCTCGGACGGCTTTTCCGGCGACGGCGGCGCGGTGTCCGGATATACTCCGCGCATACGCACCGCCGGACGCGGAAAAGGGGGCCGCACATGTGGAAGTGTACGGGCGTCGCAGCGGAGTATAATAGGATTTTCGGTTTGTATTGTGTTGATGTGTAGTGCGTTATGTTTTGTATCGGGGGGGGGTGAAACGGGCTTTTGTCTCCATATTATACTCTTTTGGGAGGATAGTATACAATTCGGCACAGGAGAAAATCTACCTTTGTTTTACAAAAATCAGCCGCTATGCGTTACGCGAACAACCCGATTCTGACACCCCGCGACCTTGCGCCGAGTCAGGAGTCCATGAAGATCGAATGTCTGCTCAATCCGGGCGTTTTCCGCTTCGACGGAAAGACCTGGCTGCTGATCCGGGTCGCCGAGCGGCCCGAACAGCGCGAGGGCGAGATCAGCTTCCCGCTGCTCGACGACGCGAACCGGATTACGGTCATGCGCGTGCCCTCCTCCTCGCCGGAGCTGGACCTGTCGGATCCGCGGGTCATCAGCTACAAGGGCAGCGATTACCTTACGACCATGTCCCACCTGCGGCTCATGAGCAGTACGGACGGTGTCCGTTTTGCCGAAGAGCCGGGCTACGGGCCGATCTTCGGCAGCGACGCCTACGAGTCCTACGGCATCGAGGACTGCCGCGTCACGCTGCTCGAAGGGACGTATTACCTGACTTATACCGCGGTGTCGGCCAACGGCGTGGCCGTGCGGATGCGCAGCACGACGGACTGGAAGCGTTTCACCGACTACGGGCTGGTGCTGCCTCCCCACAACAAGGACTGCACGCTTTTCGACGAGCGGATCGGAGACCTATATTATATGCTCCACCGTCCGAGCAGCCCCGAGATCGGCGGCAACTACATCTGGATCGCCGAGAGCCGCGACCTGCGCCACTGGGGCAACCACCGCTGCGTGGCCCGCACGCGCAAGGGCATGTGGGACAGCGCGCGCATCGGGGCGGGCTGTGCCCCGATACGGACCGGCGAGGGGTGGCTCATGATCTACCACGGCGCCGACGGCGACAACCGCTACTGCCTCGGGGCCATGCTGCTCGACGCGGCGGACCCCTCGAAGGTGCTCGCACGCAGCGACCGGCCGATCATGGAGCCGTCGGCCCCCTACGAGCTGACGGGGTTCTTCGGAAACGTCATCTTCACCAACGGCCACATCGTCGAGGGCGACCGCATCGTCATGTACTACGGCGCGTCGGACGAGGTGATCTGCCGGGCCGACCTCTCGGTGCGGGAGATTCTGGAATCGCTGAAATAGATCAGTTCAAACAATAATCAATAATCCATTAACCGACTTAAAACCAATGAAAAGCTCTCTGACTCACTGCTTCGGTTCGCTGCTTTGCCTGCTGGCGCTGGCCGGCTGCCAGGGCGGCGATGCGTGCTGCGGCGGCGTCCGTTCGACGGCGCTCGACGTCGATCTGACCAACCGTCTCTATCCCAAGGTGAAGACCCCGACCCGATCGCTCGTGGTGGTGGACCTTCAGAACGACAATATCGAAGGCCAGGTGGCGGCCATCGGCTTGCAGGGCATCGTCAATCGCGACAGCGAACAGAAGGTGTACGTGATGAACAGCCGCTGCAAGGATAACCACGGCGGCTGGAAGATCGGCCCGACGGCGATGGCGCAGATGGGGCAGTTCTGGCTCGACCGCGTGCTGACGGACATCCCGCAGGAGACGTTGACGCTGGACAAGACGAAGACCAACCCCGCTTTCACGGCGATGGTGGAGCGTTACAAGGACAAGATCAAGGGCGTGGTCATCTACGACCCGAATCTCGTGCAGGCCACGATCGAGGCCGCGACGACGATCGCCGCGCAGACCGACGGCCTGATCGTCTCGCCGGCGCTCTACGAGCAGGTGAAACCCTACGGATTCCCCGTGATCCAGGACCTGCGCGGCAAGTTCCGCAGCAACATCGAGTGCGTGGACTGGCTCGTGGAGAACTACTTCGACTCGGCCTGCCACGACGTGGCCTTCACCTGGTCGCACATGACCCTCGACTTCGAGGAGAGCTGGGGCGCCGCCAACAAGGACTACGTGGTGGCCAACCGCCTGTTCACCTACTTCCTCGACATCCAGATTCCCGAGGAGTGCCATTACTACGAGAACATCGTGAAGCGTTACCCCGCCGGCACGCAGATCATGGGCTGGACCGACGAGCTGAAGGCCGACAAGCTCTTCGCCGACTACGGCTACGTGATGATTCCCTTCATCTCGGTGGAGAACATGACCGTCATGTCGTCGTTCCCCTCGGTGCAGGGCACGCCCATCGAGCCGAAGGCCTACGAGGCCGATCCCAACACGACCTATGTGGCGATGCTGGTGGCCGACGGCGACAACCTGCTGCATACGATGATCTATGAGCCATATACGATCGAGGAGTCGGAGCACTTCGGCGACGTGCCCCTGACGTGGGTCATCAATCCGGGCATCGTCGATCTCGCGCCGCGCGTCTTCACGTGGTACGACAAGGTGCTCAAGGAGGCCGGACAGGAGATGGCCGCCATGATGGGCGACGGCTCGCCCAACACGGACCGTTACAGCGGCTTCTCGTTCTACTGCGCGCTGACGCGCCACTACCTCGACCAGGCAGGCATTCTGACCATGAAGCAGATGATCGACGGCGAGTCGGTGGCCTGGAACGTACAGCCCTACTGCGTCGAGGGCGGCTATGCAGGTACGGACTGGCGCGGCATCGAGTCGCACGAGTACCACATGGACGGCAATACCTTCCATATCGGCACGACCAACTCGCGTCCCGAGTACCTCGACAAGGCGCTGGCCCGCACGCCCGAAGGGGAGCCGTACTTCCTCTCGGTGATGATCGGGACGGCCAGCGAGGACGCTGCGACCTATGCCACGGAGGTGAAGAAGTACCTCGAGTCGCGCAACGACGGCCGCAAGTACGTCTTCGTGCGCACGGCCGATCTGGCCGCCACCTACCGCGCCTACAAAGGACTTCCGATCAAGTAGATCCGTAAAAACGGCCGATTCCGTTCCGGTGTGCCCGCACGACGGGCGCACCGGAACGATCGGACATCCCCGGCCTGCGCAGGCCGCGATCCGCGAAACCGAGGCAAACGACAAAATAACAACCTGAAACCGACAAAAACGAAACTCCGGAAAAATCAAGGAAAACAGACCACCGACCGGTCCGCGGGACACAGTGTCCTTGCGCGACCCTGAAATGACAACCGATCAAACTTCTTAACGATTAAAAAATGCTATGAAAAAAAGCTTACTGAAATTGGCTTTTGCAGCAGTGATAGCGGTGCTTGCGGTTCCGTTCGCAGGCAGCCGGGCTGTTGCTCAGACCCGCAATCTGACGGGAACCGTCGTCGATAAGCAGGGCAATCCCGTGATCGGCGCGGCCGTAGTCGTCGAAGGAACGACGAAAGGAACCTCGACGGGGGTGGACGGCTCGTTCTCGCTCGACGGGGTGAAGGAGAACGCGAGCCTTACGGTCTCCTTCATCGGTTACAAAACCCTCACTACCCCCCCCCCTCGGGGCGAAAACATCCATCACGATCACGCTGGAAGAGGATACGCAGCTGCTCGACGATGTGGTGGTGATCGGTTACGGCGTGCAGCGTAAGAGCGACGTGACGGGGTCGATCACTTCGATCAAGGAAGACGTCTTCCAGTCGCGTTCGGTCGAGAATGCGCAGCAGGCGTTGCAGGGCAAGGCTCCGGGCGTGCAGGTGCTCTCCTCGTCGGCCGCTCCGGGTTCGTCTCCTTCGATCCGTATCCGCGGTTTCTCGTCGAACAACTCGGGTGCTTCGGAGCCGCTGTATGTGGTGGACGGTCTGAAAGTTTCGGACATTTCCTACCTGGATCCCTCGTCGATCGAGTCGATGGAGATCCTCAAGGACGGCGCTTCGGCCGCCATCTACGGTGTCGAGGCCGGTAACGGTGTCATTCTCATCACGACCAAGAAGGGCAAGAAGGGCGAGGGCCGCATTTTCTACGATTTCACCTACGGCATCACCTCGCTGGCCCGCAAGGCCGATCTGATGAACGCCGAGCAGTATGTGGCCTATCAGACGGCGGCCGGAAACAGCCAGGTGCTCACTCCGTGGGACGGCAAGACCGATACCGACTGGTTCGACGTGCTCTACGGAGACAACGGTTCGTTCCAGCGCCATACGGCCGGAATCGAAACGGCCAACGACAACGGATCGGTGTACGCTTCGCTGTCGTATATGGACAACGACGGTATGTATTACGGCGACAAGGACTGGATGAAACGCATCACCTTCCAGCTCAACGGCGACTACAAGATCAAGAAGTGGCTGACCTTCACGACCAACAATACGATCGAGAGTTCGCGTTATCAGAAACAGACCGACGGCGTGGGTACGGGCAATCAGGCGATCAACCCCTACGGTATGGATCCGCTGCTGCCCGCTTTCTACGACAAGGACAATCTGCCTGCGTATATGACCGAACTCATCGCACAGCAGGGCGACGATCTGTTCATGAAGAACGGGAACGGGGACTATGTAGCCGTTCCCTTCGCCGCCAAGGATGCTACCAGCCCGCTGACGCACTATTACAGCAATACGGGAAATCATAAGGATTTCGCTCTGCGCGGCACTTCGTCGCTGATTCTCACTCCCGTCAAGGGCCTTACCGTCACTTCGCGTGTCGGCTACCGGCTCGAATCGACCAATTACAGTTTCTACGGAGAACCGACCTACATGGCCGTATCGTCGCGTACGAATCTGCAATTGGAGGGTAAGACCACGATGAACCGGTTCTACATGTGGGAGAACTTCGCCAACTACAACCGTACGTTCGGCAAGCATGCGATCAGTGCGATGGTCGGTATGGCCTATCAGTACGAGTGGAGCAACTACACTTCGGGTTCGACCAACGGACTGACGAACGATGCCGATAACTTCCATCACCTCGACTATGCTTCGGCCGATGCGACGAAGGGTGTGGGCGGCAAGGTCGGCGAATCCTCCAGCATCAGCTATTTCGGTCGTATCGGCTATACGTTCGACGACCGTTACAATATCATGGTCAATTTCCGCGCCGATGCTTTCGACCGGTCCAAACTGGACAAGAAGGCCCGCTGGGGCTACTTCCCCTCGGTATCGGCCGGCTGGACCATTTCGAACGAGCCTTTCATGCGCGATATCGACCCCAAGAGCCTTTCGTTCCTGAAACTTCGTGCATCCTACGGTATTAACGGCAATATACGGACATTGTCCGGTTTCCCCTATCTGTCGTCGATGAACGTGGGCGAGTACTATCCGATGAACGGTCAGTTGATTACCACCATTTATCCTTCGGATGTACTGGCCAACAAAGACCTGAAGTGGGAGACGGCCCGGCAGGTCGATGTCGGAGTCGATGCGCGCTTCCTGAACAACCGACTGACCTTCGGTATGGACTTCTACAACAAGAATACCGTGGATCAGCTCGTTATCCTGACTCCCCCGCTTTCGACGGGAACCACGAGCATGGCTAAGAATGTGGGTAAGGTGAACAACCACGGTTTCGAATTCGAGCTCGGCTGGCAGGATCAGGCCGGCGAATTCTCTTACGGAGTCAATGCGAACCTTGCGACGATCAACAGCGAAGTGAAGAAACTGGAGGGACCCCGTATTCTGGACGGTATCGTCGCTTTCGACAAGGGCCAGCCGATGTGGAGCTATTACGGTTGGAAATACCTCGGCGTCGATAAAGAGGACGGCAGCGCCATCTATTACGACAAGGATGATAACGGCACGATCGACGACAAGGACAAAGTGTACCTGGGATCGGCTATTCCCGACTTTACCTACGGCATCACCCTCAATGCCGCTTACAAGGGCTTCGATCTGACCGTATTCGGCAGCGGCAGCTACGGCGGCGAGCTGATGCTCAGCGCCGCCCGCAATACGCCTGCCGCCAACAAACCCTCCGTACTCTGGACGGAGTCGTGGGACGTGATGGGAGCTAAGGCCAAATATCCGCATCCCGATCCGATCGGCGACAAGTATGCCGGCGATTCGAGCATGTGGCTCAAGAGCGGTTCCTACTTCAAGATCAAACAGATCCAGCTGGGATACACGCTGCCGTCCTCGATTACGAAGAAGATCGCCATTTCGCGCCTGCGCGTATATGTTTCGCTCGACAACTTCTTCTGCATCTCTTCTTATTGGGGTATGGATCCGGAGGCTGTCAGCGCTACTTCCGCGATCGGTATGGACTACGGTGATTACCCGACTCCGAAGACTCTGACGTTCGGCGCAAACCTTTCGTTCTAACCTAAAAACATTACGACTACCATGAAAAAGCATATTATAGCGTTGGCCGGTCTGCTTGCCGGGGCGATGATGGTGACCTCCTGCTCCCAGGCGCGTCTCGATGACGTGGAACAGCTCGGAGCTATCGAGGTGGACAAGACCTATGCGGAAGCGGACGATGCCACGGCGCAGCAGTTGATCGCAAACGTTTACGTCACGGTCAAATACCTGATGATGGGCGACTGGGGCGTGCATTACATAGCAACCACTTCGGCCAAGACGGCCGAGTGCTGGCCGGGCGGTTCGGGCCCGAACGACGGTACGGACTACCATCGTATGTCGGCCATGATCGACGACTCGGAGAACAACGCCTACAAGGAGATGTACACCCGGTTCTACAAGATCATGTATAAGTGCAACCGCATCGTGGACCAGCTCAACGACGGTTCCGACGAGCGCAAGCGCGTGATCGCCGAGGCGAAGGCCTGGCGCGCGTGGGCGATGATGCGTCTGACCCAGCTCTGGGGTTCGGCTCCGTTGGTGGAGCATGTGCTCGACGGAGACAAGTATTCGTTCTACCCCGGCAATTCGGACCCCGAGGAGAACTGGAAGTGGATCATGCAGCAGTTCGACGAGGCTCAGGCCGTGCTTCCTTCGAAGAGCGGTCTGGGCGGCCAGAAGGCGATCGGCGGCCGTTGGACCAAGGAGGCTTGCTACGCTTATATGGCGCAGGGCTATATGTGGCGGAACGATTACGAGAACGCCAAGATCGAATTGGCCAAGGTCATCAACTCGGGCAAGTACGAACTTTGGACCAAGACCGCGACCATGGGTCCGTCGAGCTACGGCGTGAATATGGAGCTCGCCAAATCGAACAATGCGGATACGTGGAAGGACGGCAATGAAGAATACGAGTATCTGACGCTCTACCGCGCCGAGGCCGACTTCTGCGACGAGTTCCTGCTCGAGCTGGATATAGACGGCGATGCCACGACGATCGCCAACACCGAACCTTACTGGTTCCGTGCCTACATGAACTGGCGCAAGGACGAGGTGAATCTGCCGGGCAATACCACCACCGCTTCCGACGGCTGGGGGTTCATCAACCCCACGAAGACCTTCGCGCAGGCTTTCGCAAGACATGACGGCAACAGCATCCGCCGTCGTGCGAACGTCGCCACTTACAGCGAGGTGTACCACGATTTCCCCTATCTGAGCGAGAGCGCCCGCGGCGTCATGTCGAGCGGCCTGTTCGAGAACGAGGGCTATTTCCGCATGAAATACTACGATTTCGTGGACGATGTGGTCCCCGAGCGTTTCGCTTCCGGCCAGACGAACGGCAATACGACCAACTTCCCGCTGATGCGTTATGCCGACGTGCTGCTGATGTACGCCGAGGCATGCTGCATGTCGGGCGAAGGTACGGCGAATATCACCGGTTTGGAGGCGCTGAACAAGGTGCGCCAGCGTGCCGGACTGACACCTGCTCCTGCGCTGGATATGGACAACGAGGAATACGGTATCAAGGCCGAGCGCCGTTTCGAACTCTGGCTCGACGACTGCGACCGCTATGTGGACCTGATCCGCTGGGGCGATTACAAGGATTTCATCACCGATACTTCGGACAAGGGCGTGAGCGAGCACTGGGGCAACGAGTGCGTCTGGCTGCTCGGAATGAAGGATAAGAATGTGCGCACGGACGATCCGCTGGATGTCAGCAACTACGAGGTGCGTTACGACCCGCTGTCCGTGCGCGGTTCGTGGAACGACCGTTTTTATCTCTTCCCGTTCCCGTACGCCGAGACGACGCAGAACCCCAACCTGGACCAGAATACCGGTTGGTAACGGATAGCGGTTCCGGAGGTTCCGGAACGGCATGACGATCCGGCGATGGCGGTGGAGCGATCCTGTTTTCACATGGCCGTCGCCGGATTTTCCGAAATCCGGGAATCATTGAACCGGTTCCCGGGTACGAAGGGCTTCGCGGTCCGGACATACGGTCCGGGGCGGAGCCGAAACCTGAAAATACAACCGAACGAATGAAAAGAATCGTATTGATCGCGGCGATGCTGTCGGCGGCTTTCCGTCTGCCGGCCGCCGTGGAGCGGACGTCGCTCGACAGCGACGGCGGGGTGGCCGGCTGGAGGCTGCTGCCCCAGGACGAGGTGCGCGACGCACGGGCCATGATGGAGGCCGGATACGACGTGTCGGAGTGGATTCCGGCCGTCGTCCCCGGAGCCGTGTTCACCTCCTATGTCGAGGCGGGAATCGAGCCCGACCCGAACTTCGGCGACAACGCCTACCGGGCGGACCGGAAGAAATACGACCGGAATTTCTGGTATCGGACCGAACTGGCTACCGAGGAGCTTCCGGCGGGCGGGCACTGCTGGCTCTGCTTCGAGGGGGCGAACCGCCGTGCCGAGGTCTATTTCAACGGCGAACGGCTGGGCGGTCTCGACGGATTCATGGACCGCGGGCGGTTCGAGGTGACGGAGCTGCTCCGCCGCGACGGGCGGAAGAACGTGCTGGCCGTGCTGGTCCGTGCCCCGAAGACGCCGATCGCCAACCATGCCAGTCCGACCTATATTTCGAGCGCCGGATGGGACTGGATGCCCTATGTCCCCGGCCTGCTGAACGGCATCACGGATGACGTGTGGTTCGAGACCTCGGGCGGCGTTTCGATCGTCGATCCGTGGATACGGACGAAAGTCCCCTCGAAGGGCGAGGGCATCGTGTCGCTCGAGACCGAGCTCTGCAACCATTCGGACGAGACGGTGCAGGGCGTGCTCCGGGGCGTGATCCGTCCCGGGGAGATCGTCTTCGAGAAGCCGTTCCGGATCGACGCCGGGCAGCAGCGCGCCGTGGGCGTGCATCCCCGCGAGTTCCCGCAGCTGAAGATCGCCGATCCGGCGCTGTGGTGGCCCAACGGTTACGGCGACCCGAACCTCTACACGTGCGAGCTGACCTGCGAGGTCGGCGGCGAGGTTTCCGACCGCCGGACGGTGACGTTCGGCATCCGCGAGTACTCCTACGACTTCGCGGAGGGAGTCTTCCGGCTCTCGGTGAACGGCGAGCGCATCTTCTGCAAGGGCGGAAACTGGGGCATGAGCGAATGGCTGCTCCGCTGCCGCGGCGGGGAGTACGACCTGAAGGTCCGGCTGCACCGCGAGATGAACTACAACATGATCCGCAACTGGATCGGTTCGACCACCGACGAGGAGTTCTACGAGGCGTGCGACCGCTACGGCATCATGGTATGGGACGATTTCTGGCTCAACTCGCACCCCAACCTGCCCGACGACCTCTTCGCCTTCAACCGCAACGCCGTGGAGAAGATCAAGCGGCTGCGCAACCACCCGTCGATCGCCGTCTGGTGCGGCGACAACGAGGGCGTGCCCCTGGCGCCGCTGAACGAGTGGCTGCGCGAGGACGTGCGGACCTTCGACGGCGGCGACCGCTGGTATCAGCCCATTTCGCGCGAATACGGTTTTTCGGGCAGCGGCCCGTGGACCAACGCGCACCCGATCTGGTACTTCACGGCCTATCCTTCGGGATTCGGCGAGCACAAGCTCGACGGGTGGGGCTTCCGCACGGAGATCGGCACGGCGGTCTTCACCAACTACGAGAGTTACAGGAAGTTCATGCCCGACCCCGACCGCTGGCCCATGTCGCAGGAGATGCTCGACAAGCACTTCTTCGGCCGTTCGTCGTTCAACTCGCGGCCCGACCGCTATTTCGCCACCGTGGAGTACAACTACGGAAAGGCGTCCGGCACGGAGGATTTCTGCCGCAAGGCCCAGTTGCTCAATATCGAGGCCAACAAGGCCATGTACGAAGGGTGGCAGCACCACATGTGGAACGACGCCACGGGCGTGCTGACGTGGATGAGCCAGTCGGCCTATCCGTCGTTCGTATGGCAGACCTACGACTACTATTACGACCTCAACGGCGCGTACTGGGGCGTGCGCAAGGCGTGCGAGCCGGTGCACGTGCAGTGGAGCTATGCCGACAATACGGTGAAGGCGGTCAATGCCACGCTGCGCGGCTACGAGGGGGCGCACGTCACGGCGACGGTTTACGACATGGAGGGGCGCGAAGTGAAGCGTTATTCGCGCGAGGCGACCCTCACGGTGCATCCGAACAGCGCTGTGGAGGCGCTGCGGCTTCCTCTGCCGGCTGACGGAAACCTCGCGCGCGGCAAGCGGGCCGTCTGTTCGTCGTCCGGCGTGACGGATTACCACGCCGCCGAGGCGGTCACGGACGGCAATACGGGGTCGGCGTGGTCGGCCACCGGAGGCGAAGGGGAATGGGTCTATGTCGATCTGGGCGCTCCGACCCGTTTCTCGACGATCGTGCTGTCGTGGGAGAGCGAGGTGGCCGCACGGTACGACGTGCTCGTCTCGGACGATGCCGAAACCTGGCGGACGGTCCATGTCGGCGACAAGGGCTCTTCGCCCATCGACGAGATCACGATCGAACCCGTGACGGCGCGCTACGTCAAGGTGCTCGACGTGAAGAGCTGGCAGCCGGGCCGCAAGATGGCGCTGTACGAGATCGAGCTCTACGACACGGAGGCGGAACCGGCCGGGCTCTCGCCCGTGCACTTCATCCGGCTGCGGCTGACGGACGCCGCCGGGAAGCTGCTGTCGGAGAATTTCTACTGGCGTTCGAACCGGCTGGGCGACTACCGCGCGCTCGACGGCCTGGAGCCTGCGCGGCTCGACGTGCGCTCGAAGGAGGAGACCGTCGGCGCGAAGCGCATCGTCCGGACGACGGTGACGAACCGCGGCCGCGGCGTGGCTTTCGCCGTGCGCGTCATGCCGACCTACGCCTCGACGGGCGAACAACTGCTGCCCGCCGTCATGGACGACAACTATTTCACGCTCCTGCCGGGCGAGAGGCGGACGGTGACGACCGAGTTCGACGCCGCGCTGCTCGGGGAGGACGCGTGCCGCGTGATAGCGAGACCCTATAACGATTGATACGATGAGACGTTTCTGGTTATTGTTTTCCGTGCTGCTCGCGGCGGCATGGACGCCTGCCGGGGCGAAAGTCCGGCTCCCGGCCGTCGTGGGCGACAACATGGTGCTGCAACAGGCGACGGACGTGAAGGTCTGGGGCTGGGCGGCCCCGGGTTCGGAGGTGCGGGTGGCCCCTTCGTGGGGGGCTGCCGTGCGGACGGAGGCCGACGCCGAAGGCCGCTGGTGCACGACGTTGCGCACGCCTGCGGCGTCGTTCGAGAAACGCACGATCCGCATCGGCGACGGCGACGGCGAACCGGTCGTGCTGCGCAACGTGCTGATCGGCGAGGTGTGGCTCTGCTCGGGCCAGTCGAACATGGAGATTCCCGTGCAGGGCGGACGCGACTGCCCGATCGAACACTCGCTCGAGATCATCGCCGAGAGCGCGCAGTATCCCGACGTGAGGCTCTTCTCGGTGAAGATCGACGGCGGCCTCACGCCGCGCGAGGACGTGACGGGCGCCTGGTGCGAGGCTTCGCCCGCCACGGTGAAGACCTTCAGCGCCGTCGGCTACCTCTTCGGGCGCAACCTGCGCCGGGCGCTCGGCGTGCCCGTGGGGATCATCAACAGCAGTTGCGGCGGCACGTGGATCGAGGCGTGGTTCCCGGCCGAACTGCAGAAACATTTCGGGGATTTCGACCCCGCGTCGCTCCCCACGCGCGAGGGGCAGAGCGGCATGACGACCGTCGAGATTCTCTACAACGGCATGATCTACCCGCTGCACAACTTCGCCATCAAGGGCTTCTGCTGGTATCAGGGCTGCACGAACGTCGGACGCAGCACCTACTACGCCGAGAAGATGGTGGCGATGATCGACCATTGGCGCGACCTGTGGGGCGGCGACCGCAAGCCGTTCTACTACGTCGAGATCGCTCCGGTGGAGAACGGCGAGCAGAACGTGGACTGCGCGCTGGTGCGCGAGCAGCAGGCCCGGGTGATGGAGATGACCGACAACGTGGGCATGGTTTCGACCAACGACCTGGTGTACGACTACGAACGCTGGAACGTGCACCCCTCGCAGAAGGAGCCGATCGCGCAGCGGCTGGCCTACTGGGCGCTGAGCCGCGACTACGGCTACGGCGACGCGATCAAGACGATCGGGCCGCGCTACAAGTCGATGGAGGTGCTCGAGGGCGGCGTCGTGCGGCTGTCGTTCGACGGCAGCGACTGCGGCTTCCTCGTCAAGGGCGAGATCGAGGGCTTCGAGCTGGCCGGGGCCGACGGGAAGTTCCACCCGGCCCGCGCCGAGCGTCGTCGTCCCGATCCCACGGTGCTCTACGTCTCGACCTATGCCGTGGGCGAACCCAAATACGTGCGCTACAACTTCAAGAATTGCAGCATCGGGCATCTGTGGGACGCCTTCGGGCAGCCCGTGATTCCGTTCCGCACGGACGATTTCGACGAATAGAACCGGTGCGGCGGGCGCGCCCCGGGAACGGAGCGTGTCCGCCGGGCCGGAGAAGATAACGGACTTAAATCAAACGACCGAAATGAAAAAACTGATTGCGACTTTCGCGCTCTGCCTCTTTGCGGCGGGCGCTTCGCGGGGGCAGAACTATTCGGACATGCTCTACCGCGACTGGGCCGGGCTGCGTGCCTTCGCCCAGGTGAACAGGAACCTGACCGTGGAACCCGAGGTGGTCTTCATGGGCAACTCCATCACCGAGGGGTGGTTCAACTACCATCCCGACTTCTTCAAGAAGAACAACTTCGCGTGCCGCGGCATCGGCGGGCAGACCTCCTCGGAGATGCTCGTGCGCTTCCGGCAGGATGTCATCGAGCTCCATCCCCGGGTCGTGGCGATCCTCGCCGGAACGAACGACATTGCGATGAACAACGGCTATATCGCCCTGGAGAACACCTTCCAGAATATCGTGTCGATGTGCGAACTGGCCAAATTCAACGGAATCAAGGTGCTGCTCTGCTCCGTGACCCCCGCCGCCTATTTCAACTGGCGGCCGCAGGTCGAGCCGGCGAAGATCATCCCGAAGCTGAACAAGATGCTCAGGGAGTACGCCGAGGCGACCGAAGGCGTGGAGTGGGTCGATTACTTTACTCCGATGGTGGGCGAGGACAAGGCCATGCGCGCCGAGTATTCGCCCGAAGGCAGCCACCCCAACGGCGAAGGGTACAAGGTGATGGAGCGGATCGTCGTTCCGGCCATCAACAAGATCCAGGGAACGAACAAGAAGTATTTCATCTACGAATAGGTCCCCGGCGCGCCTTCGCGCCGGAGGGCGGGACCGCTCCCCGGTGCGCGGCGCGCGCGACCTGGCGTCAAATTTCGAGACAATGAGAATCTGCAAACCGATTTTTCTGCTGCTGGCGGGGCTGCTGCCCC
>ERZ779885.2204-NODE-2204-length-18239-cov-5.917565_pt1 | contig 18239 bp, 19 predicted proteins | sample MGYA00511554_ERZ779885 | MGnify/ENA primary metagenome ERZ779885 (study PRJEB29588, sample SAMEA2160998) | human gut metagenome | biome: human gut; feature: human-associated habitat; material: faeces | place: Denmark | collected 2008/2010 ... | reverse complement strand
AAAACCCCAGCCGCAACGGCTACACCTACTACGGCTGCGATAAGTTCCCCACCTGCGATTTTATGACCTGGGACGTGCCGGTAAAGGACGACTGCCCTGTGTGCGGCAAGACCATGTTCAAGAAGGCCGGTAAGGGCTTCAACAAGCCCTTCTGCGCCAATCCCGAGTGCCCGAACTTCCTGCCGGAGGACAAGCGCGGCTATCGCCGCCGCAAGACCGATGACGCCGCGGCGTCTGCCGAGGGTGGCGCGCCGGCCGCGGAGGAAAAGCCTGCGGCGCAGCCCGAGACGAAAAAGTCCGCTGCGAAAAAGACCACGGCTGCCAAGAAGCCGGCTGCTGCCAAGAAGACTACAGCGGCCAAGAAGCCTGCCGCGGCCAAGAAGACGACCACAAAAAAGACTACGACCAAGAAAGCGGAAGAATAAATGGAAAGCGTAACTGTGATCGGCGCGGGCCTGGCCGGGTCCGAATGTGCCTGGCAGCTGGCCCAGCGGGGCATCCCCGTGGTGCTGCGGGAGATGAAGCCGGAGAAGAAGACCCCCGCCCATGTGACCGGCTATTTTGCGGAGCTGTGCTGCTCCAATTCCCTGCGGGGTGCGGGGCTGGAGAACGCCGTGGGCCTGCTGAAGGAGGAACTGCGGCGGCTGGACAGTCTGATCCTCCGCTGCGCGGACGCCACGGCGGTGCCCGCCGGCGGTGCGCTGGCGGTGGAAAACCCGTTCATTGCGAAGGCACGGCTCCAGCAGATGATGCGCGATTTTGCCCCTCCCCTGCCCCCCAGCGACTGCCCCCGCGAGGATATGCGCTGGGAAAAGACCCCCACGGCGAGCTCCGCGCTCCGGCTGGACAAGGATGTGTCCGTCGCCATGGAGAAGATGGAGCAGATCCGCCGCATCACCGAGTCGCTGCCCGGCATCGACTGCGGCGCGTGCGGCTCCCCAAAATGCAGGGCTTTCGCCGAGGATATCGTCGCCGGACGGGCCGAGGCAGACATGTGCGTATTTTCCGATAAAAACGATAAAGACAAGTAAAGCATTTTCTTCAGTTTATTACGGCGAGCGGATATCCGCCGCCTTCAGGTGGTAACGAAATGATCCTTACAGACCTTCACATTCACTCCTGTCTCTCCCCGTGTGCGGACGACACCATGACGCCGGCGGCGATCGTTAAAGCCGCCAAGGAAGCGGGGCTGGAGCTGATCGCCATCACGGATCACAATTCCGCGCGCAACTGTCCCGCCGTGGCTGCCGAAGCGGAAAAAGCCGGCATCGGCTTTATCCCCGGCATCGAGGTCACGACCTCCGAGGAGATCCACTGCGTCTGCCTTCTGCCCGATCTCGGCAAGGCGGCGGCGTTCTCCCGCTGGCTCGACACGCTGCGCCCCGGCATTGCCAACCGTCCGAATGTCTTCGGACGCCAGACCGTGATCGGCTCGCGCGGCAGCCGGACGGAGGAGCGCGAGCTGCTTTTCATGGCGCGGCGCATTTCCGTCAATGAGCTGAGCCGCGCCGTGCGGCAGTATTCGGGCCTGATCTGGCCCGCGCATGTGGATAAGCCGTCCAACTCGCTCTATTCCATTCTCGGCTGCTGGCCGGAGGATCTGGACATGGACGCCGTGGAGCTCTACTACGACACGGAGCCCGCGGGCATTCCGGAGAGCGTTCACCGGCTGCGCTGCTCGGACGCGCACCGGCTCTGGGATATCAAGGGCGGATATCCGCTCCCGCTCGAGAGCGCCGATTTCGCCGGATTGAAGAAATATCTCCGGGGCGAATAAAATGATCACAACGCGCGGCAGGCCGGAAACCTGCCGCGCTGTGCCGTTTATCCAGAGAGGAAGAGAGATACATACGATGGATTCCGAAAAGAACACGGCGGCGGGCAGAAAAAGCCTTCTCCGCCGTCACGTGAAGCTGACGCTCCGGTATGTGCGCACGTTCGTTTTGTGGGCAGCGGCGGGGCTTGTGATCGGCGCGCTCGGCGGGCTGATCGGCACGGCATTCTGCTATGCCATCCGCGAGGCTACGCAGCTTCGCGGCGCATACCCTTGGCTTTTGTATTTTCTGCCGGCCGGCGGTCTGCTGATCGTATGGCTTTACCGGCTGCGCGGCATGCACCCGACGGACACGAACGGCGTGCTGCTCGCCATCCATGCGCCGACCTCCATCCCCGGCTCGACCGCGCCGCTCATTTTCGTCGGAACGACGATCACGCACCTGTTTGGCGGCTCCGCCGGACGCGAGGGCGCGGCGCTGCAGCTCGGCGGCGTGCTCGGCTATCAGCTGGGCAGGGCGCTCAAACTCGACGAAAAGGACATACACCTCATCGTCATGTGCGGCATGAGCAGCGTGTTCTCCGCGCTCTTCGGCTCGCCGCTCACGGCGGCAGTGTTCGCGATGGAGGTTGCAAGCGTCGGCATCCTTCACTTTTCCGCCATTCTGCCGTGCCTTACCGCGTCGCTCACGGCGGCATATCTTGCCAGCGCGCTCGGCGCGGCGGCGGAGACGTTCCCGCTCGGCGCGGCCGTGCCGTTTACGTGGGCGAGCGCCGGAATGGTCGTCGCTATCGCGGCGGCGTGCGCGGTGCTGAGCATCGTCTACTGCATCGCGCTGCGGCAGGGCGGAAAAGCGCTTGGCAAAGCCGTCCCGAACAGCTACCTGCGTGTCTTTCTCGGCGGCAGCGCCGTCGTGCTGCTCTCCGTGCTGCTCGGCACGCGGGATTATAACGGCGCGGGCATGGACGTGATCGCCGCCGCCATGCAGGGACATGCCCGCCCGGAGGCGTTCGCGCTCAAAATGCTCTTCACCGTGCTCACGATGACGACCGGCTACAAGGGCGGCGAGATCGTCCCGGCCATGTTCATCGGCGCGACCGCCGGATGCGTGCTCGGCGATCTCTTCGGTCTCGCGCCGGGGCTCGGCGCGGCGGTGGGGCTGCTCGGCATGTTCTGCGGCTCGCTCAACTGCCCGATCAGCGCCATATTCCTCGGCGTGGAGATGTTCGGCGGGGCAAACATCCAGTACTATGCCATCGCCGCCGCCATCAGCTTCATGCTCTCGGCAAACTTCGGCCTTTACAAGGAGCAGAAGATCGTCTATTCCAAGATACGCGCCGAGTTCATCAACCGCTATACAGACTAAGTCTTATACAAAACGCCCGCGGGGACTGTTATGATCTCCGCGAGCGTTCTCTATAAGTATGATCCATGCCGCCCTGCAAGGCGTCCAGAAATTGCTTCACATGATACCCGTCCGCCGCGGCGTGGCAACACGTGGTGGAGAGCGGTAAACGAATAGCCCGTCGGTGCCATTTTCAAGAAATACCAGAAGGTCTCTCTCCGGTTCCACGCCGCCACATCAATGGACATGAATTACGGTTTCTGTTTCATAAATGTCTCCCTGTTCCCGCCCATTAAATGGCAGAAAAGAGGAAGGCACAACCGACGCAGCGTAGAGCTAAAGGCGTATCCGTTTGATAAAACAGCAGCGTCTCCTCCGCACTTACACTTAGGAGAGGCGTTGCTGTCTCAATTTATTCCATTGGGGTCGAATCTATCAGATTTACCAAGATTGCAGTCCTGACAAAGCGTCCGCAAATTGGGAAGTTCCGTTTTTCCGCCCTTGCTCACTGGTCGAATATGATCTACATGAAGCTGTACATGATCCTCCTTTGCACTACGTCCGCACAGAACGCAGCGGAAACCATCTCGCCTCATGACCTCATACCGCAGTGATGGACTCATTTTACTGCGCTGATATTCCGCAGACTCTTTTCTGTACTTTTCTTCTTTTGCCGCTTCAATAATCTGCTGTATTTCTTCGAAATTATAGCATTCATCTTTATAGTAGCTGTTTCTGCCGCCAGGCGATGTATAACGAACCTCACACCGAACGAGAAACCTCGTCACTGGATAAAGCATCGCATCTTTGCATATTCTTTTCTCTATGTTTCTACCAAGATTTTCCGGAACGCCCAACTCGTGCAATTCAGACTCGGATAGGTAATCGGGGACATTCGACAATTCTCTGCCATATTGCCGATCATTCGTCTCGTTCTCCTTTGCATATTGCACAAGCTTTTGATACTCCGGGAGATTCTCTCCAATGCACCGCAAAACATAATTATAAACTGGAGCGTCATACATAGTTTTGTTTGCGCATGTCCGTGTTATGACGTGAACGGGCGGTATCCTATAAAAACTATATTTTCGGTTGATATTCAGAATAGCCTGATAGCTTCTGCTTTTTTCCCTCACGATGCCTTCAAGAATTTCTCTGTTGCCGCATTTATACTGCATCCACCTTGATGCCAGGAATAAGTTTTTGTGAAAATCGCTATTTTCTTTTTTATCTTGTATGCTTTTCTCTGTCCGCGGCGCTTCTCCGGAGTGATTTTTCTTTTTCCGCCAAAGGCGTATCTGACGAATCAGCAGGACAATGAGTACTATAAGGATAATAACAAATGGGATGCCAAAAAGCTGCAAAAAATTTACTAAATATGGATCCGAGAAGTCCAAGGAAATCACTCCGTTAATTCAATAATGCCAGGTTTTTCAAACGCTGAATACGCACTAACATGAGCCCCTCAGATATACCAAGGGGCTCAGCCTTTTTCTTACAGCAGATCGTCAAAGAAGCGGATGTTCTTTTCCTCGAGCGGGAGTTCCCCGGCCTGCTCCTTTTTCACGATCTCGACGATGCGGTCGTTGATGGGCGTGGGGACGCCGCACTTGCGGCCCCATTCGCACACGACGCCGTTGATCGCGTCGATCTCGCAGGGCTTGCCCTTTTTGAGATCCTGCAGCATGGACGGCTCGATGGCGCGGTGCTTTTTCATTGCGATGGGGACAAGCAGCTCCGCAATGGCGCGCTTGAAGCCGTTTTTATAATAGAACAGCTTCGTAAGGTCCTTGCCCTGCACGGGCGCGAACGTCGCGCCCGCAGCGTGGCCGACGTCGATGCACTCCTTCATGCAGCGCACCGCAACGCGCCGGGCGTCCTTCTTCTCGCTCACGTCGCCGAACACGCCGCCCACAACGGTGCCGAGACCGGAGAACGTCGCGTTGATGAGGAGCTTCGACCAGCGCGCGCCGAGGAGGTTATCCTCCATCGCCACCGGGCACATTTTCTCAAGCAGAGAACGAACCTCCGCGAGCTTTGCGTCCGAAACGCCCTGCATGCCGCCCATATGGAATGAGAGGCTGTCCGGGTCGCTCGTGAGCACGCACTCGCCGGGAGCGTCCATCGTTGCGCCCCACTCGACCACGCAGCCGATCGTATGGCTCTCGCCGACGATCTCGGCGATGCCCGGCTCGGGGATGCCGTTCTGGAACGTGACGATCACGCCGTCGGGCGCGAGCAGGGGCTTCAGGAACGTGACCACTTCCTTGTTGTGCAGCTGCTTTGTCATAAGGAAAATGACGTCGTAGGGCGCAGTCATCTCCTCCGGGGTGATGGCCGTCACCGGCGTGGAGAAGTCCACCGTGCCGGTGATGTGCGCGCCCTTTTCGCGCAGTGCGTCCACATGGGCGCGGTTGCGGTTGACGAGTTCAACGGGGACGCCGCCCTTCGTCATATAAGCGCCGAGCACCGTTCCGAGAGAACCGGCGCCGTAGATCGCGCATTTCATTCGACCGTCACCGTCCCATCCTCGGCGAGCGTGACGCTCATGCCGGTCTTGACGTATTCGAGGAACTCGTCGCCGAGAGAATCGACAACGGGCATATGCGTCTCCGTCCACACATCGGAGAGGATGGCGCCGGCGGCGGATATGCCGCTGGTGAAATGGTCGACGCCGAAACCCTTGAGCGACGTGGTCGTGAACTGCTTGCAGAGTTTTTCACGGTTGACCTCCTCCGAGAAGACCCATTCGTCGAGCCGGTAGGTGTAATGCTTCGACCCGAAAGCGGCGGAGAAGCGGTCTTCGTAACCGCGCTGGTAGATGATCTCCTTGGGTGCGAGGTTCGAAATGAGCTTGTCGACGTAGTTGTCGGAGCCTTCGGCCACGTAGAACTCGCCCGTCGAAATGTCGAGGAACGCCACACCGGTCGTCTGCCGGCCGAAGTAGACCGAAGCGAGGAAGGCGTTTTCCTTGTTGGCCAGGATATTGTCGCCCAGCACGATGCCCGGGGTGACCAGTTCGATGACGCCGCGCTTGACCAGCCCCCGCACCTGCTTGGGGTCTTCCAGCTGCTCGCAGATGGCTACGCGCTCGCCCGCCCGCACCAGCTTGGGCAGGTAGGTGTCGATGGCATGGTAGGGGAACCCCGCCAGTTCGACGTAGGTTGCCGAACCGTTGGCCCGCCGCGTGAGCGTAATGCCGAGTATGCCGCTGGCCTTGATCGCGTCCTCGCCGAAGGTTTCGTAAAAATCCCCTACCCGGAAGAGCAGGATGGCATCGGGATGCACCGCCTTGATCGAATAATATTGCTTCATCAGCGGTGTCTCGACATATTTTTTGTCTATTTTTTTCTCTGCGTTCACAATAAAAAATTGTATGTAATTTCCATACAAAGATAACAGAATTTGGTTCTCAAACCAAGCCGGGAATGGAAATTATTTTTGTTTTTTTTGCTACGCAAAGATACTCTATTTTACAGAATTTCATTTATTTCGAATACTTTTCGGTAAAATTCGGCCTTCCACTCCACAGGCCGCGGATAGGCCCGCGACGAGGAGGGCATACGCCACAGCCGCATGTCCCGCCCGGCATATTCGAACCCGACGCACTGGCCTACGGCCGGTTCGCCGCACCCCGTGATCGCACGCAGCGTATCGGTGGCTTTCTGGCCGGTGGTGACGAGGGTGCGGCAGGCAGGGATACGCGCCAGCAGGGAGGCGAGATCCACCTCGCGCACGACTTGAAGAAAATTATCCGACGCATTGTCTTTCAGCCGGATGACTTCGACCGCCGTGTCGTAGAGTGCGATCCCGCGGCAGCGGCAGAAGGCCTCGATGCGCTCCTTGTCGAATTTCCGGCCGCCGGGCATCAGGAAATGCGACTTGTCGCCCGTGGCAAGGTAGCCCACGATCCGCCACATGTCGTTTTGCAGGTTCGGGTAGAAGAAATCCATCGACCAGCGGATGCGCTTGGGCGGGAAGCTGCCCAGCATCAGCACCCGGGCATTGGCCGGCAGGAAAGGTTCGAGGGGATGCAGTTCGCTATTCATAGAACTTATTGTCGAAATTTACGAGGTACAGTTTATCGGTGGCGCGCGTCAGCGCCGTGTAGAGCCAGCGGAGCATGTCGCGCGTCATGGGCTCGTCGCCGAACAGGCAGCGGTCGACGAAAACGGCCTTCCACTGCCCGCCCTGGGCCTTATGGCACGTCACGGCATAGGAGAATTTCACCTGGAGCGCGTTGAAATGCGGGTTCTCGCGGATCTCCTTGAAGCGCTTGATTTTACTTTTGACGTCGAGGTAGTCCTTCTCGACCTCGTAGAAAAGGCGCGAGGACTCCTCGCGGGTCAGCGCCGGGGATTCCGAGGCGATCGTGTCGAGCAGTATCCTGCATTCGATCTCCGTATCTTCGTAGTCGGGGAATTCGAGCACGACGTCGGCGAAACGGAAGCCGTAGAAATCCTCGTAGCGCCGCAGCCGTTTGAGCCGCGCGATGTCGCCGTTGGCGATAAAGTGCATCGGGCAGTTTTCGGTGTGCCCGGTATAATAATAGTTGTTCTTCACGACCATCAGCATGTCGTTGCTCTCGATCTCCTCCTCGGCATAGAGCACGTTGCGGCGGATGCCCTCGTTGAAACGGTTGGCACGCTTGTTCGAACGGGTGATGACGATGGTTTCGTCGCGGCCGTACCTGGCGTAACAATCCTGCAGCTTATCGAGGAACTCCCCGCCTTCGACCGCCTCGATGTCGGGGAAGCCCATTTCGAAATGGGGGATTTCGTGGATGCCGTTCTCGAGCATGCACCGCACGAGCGTGGCATTGAAAAGGATCCCCGACTCGGCCTCCTGGCGCACCACGTCGTCCATCGTGGCGTACTCGACATCGCCGAAACGGGCGAGCGACGCAGCGTCGAGCGCCGGGCTGCAATCGGCCCCGACGGGCGGCAGCTGGGTGCTGTCGCCGACGAGCACCAGGCGGCAGTCACGGCCGCTGCGGACGTATTGCACGAGATCTTCGAGCAGCGACCCGGAGCCGAAAAGCGCCCCGCCGCCCGGACTGTCGGAGAGCATCGAGGCCTCGTCGACGATGAATACCGCCCCCTTCTCGGCATTGAAGTTGAGCGAATATTTCGATTCGTAATCGGCATTGGTGCGCTGTCGGTATATCCGCTTGTGGATGGTAAAAGCCTTTTCCTGAGCGTATTGGGCGAGGACTTTGGCCGCACGGCCCGTCGGGGCGAGCAGGATGGGTTTGATATTCAAATCCTTAAGCGCCCCCACGAGTGCCGCTATCAGCGTCGTTTTGCCCGTGCCGGCATACCCGTTCAGCACGAAAATCCGCGAAAAATCGTCACCTGCAAGGTATTCGGACAATTTTTCTATGATTTTTTTTTGCCCAAGAGTTGTTTCAAAACAAATTTTAGCGTAAATTTGGGTCGCAATACGTGTGCTGAACATGCGTGTGTTATATTTTGTACAAAATTACAAACAAATATTAGATTAGCTTAAAAAATGAAAAAAATCGCTCAAATCATTCTTGCTGTAGCTATCGTGGCGCTGGTCTACGTTATCTACGACCAGATCTCGACCCCGATCAAGTTCGATGACGAGTTGAAGGCCAAGAAAGCCCAGGTCATCGACCGCATCAAGGACATCCGTACGGCACAGCGCGCATTCAAGTCGAAGTACCAGCGTTTCACGGGCAGTTTCGACACGCTGACGAATTTCATCCTGCAGGATACGCTCGAACTCGAGCGCAAGATCGTCGACGAGGATGACTCCGTAGCCATGGCACAGCTGAAGAAGATGGGCAAAAAGAACGTCGAGAAGTTCAAGATCGCCGTGATCGACACGATCTTCTCGCCCAAGCGCCTTTCGAAACAGGACGTAGAGCAGTTGCGTTACATCCCCGGCACCGATGACAAGGCCCAGTACATCATGGAGGCAGGCATCATCACCACCGAGTCGAAGGTCGTGATCCCGATCGTGGAGTGCCGCGCACCCTACAAGATGTTCCTCGACACGGTGGCTTACCGCCAGGAGATCATCAACCTGATCGACGACGAGGTGAACAACTTCAACCGCTACCCCGGCGTCAAGTTCGGTTCAATGGAAGCTGGTAACAATGAAGCAGGTAACTGGGAGTAACACTCCGCAAGCTACAAATAAGGTGTCCATTCAGCTTACGTTGGATGGACACTCTTTTTCGGCGCACGGCCTCGACGGGGAATTCCCGGGGGAGGAGCCCGTGGAGGCGGAGCTGCTGACGGCACGGACGATGCTCGTCCCGGAGGAGGTGCTCGGCACCGGGGACGCAGGAACGCTGCTCGCGGCAAACGGCATGGCTCCCGCCGCGGAAGAGCGCGCCGTATGCAGCCTCCCCGTGCAGGGCATCGTCGCCGTAATGGCTGCGCACCGGGAGGCGTTGCGGCAGGTGGAGGAGAAGCTGGGAGACCGCATCCGCTACACCACCCCGCTGCTCCGGGAGGTGCAGGCCGGAACACCGACCGTATGGGCATACCGCACGGCGGGGCTCCTATATATTAAGGTGTACGACGGCAGCCTCCGCTTCGCGGGGGTGATCCCCGCACCGGACACGGCGGACGTATGCTACTTCACGGAACGGCTCGAAAAGGAGTTCGCGCTCAAAAGCTGCGAACTCAGGATTTCCGGCGACGACGCCAAGGCGTGCGGCAAGTTGCTGAAAGGTTATTTCAAACGGATCGTATGCGAATAGTCAGCGGAAAATACAAGGGGCGGGCCATCAACCCGCCGCGCAACCTGCGGGCACGCCCGACGACCGATTTCGCCAAGGAAAACCTGTTCAACGTACTGGGCAACCTGGTGGATTTCGAGCAGTGCGACGTGCTCGACCTCTTTGCCGGGACGGGGTCGATAAGCTATGAGTTCGCCTCGCGCGGAGCACGGAGCGTCACATCGGTGGAGATCAACCCGGTGCATTACAACTTTATCCGGCAGACGGCGGCACAGCTCGGCATCGGCAACCTCTATCCCGTGAAGGCCAATGCGTTCCTCTACCTGAAGAGCTGCACCAAGCAGTTCGACGTGATTTTTTCGGACGCCCCCTACGACCTGGAGGGCAGCGAACAGGTGGTGAAACTGGTGCTGGAGGGCAACCTGCTGCGCCCGGAGGGGATTTTCATCTTCGAACACTCGAAAAAAATGGATTTCTCGGCCTGCGAGGAGTTCTGGCAATTAAGGAGTTACGGAAGCGTGCAATTTTCTTTCTTCAAAAAGCCGTAAAAGCGTTTGCCGTTTTGAAAAATTACACTATCTTTGCACTCGCAATAGACCAAACGGTGCGTTAGTTCAGCTGGTTAGAATACGTGCCTGTCACGCACGGGGTCAGGGGTTCGAGTCCCCTACGCACCGCCAGCAAACCGAAGGGAAGATCCCCAGAGGCAAGGAACAGGAAACGAGGCAGTTTACGACTGCCTCGTTTTTCGTTTCCCCGCATCGCATGGCGGTGCGGACGGGGAAAGGCAAGGCAGATAAGGGTACGTCGACGAGCATAAGGGAGGGGGTACGCCTGCCGGAACAAGGGGAGGGCTCACGCCGGAAAGAAAGTCCCCAAGGACACCTACCCTACGGTTCCGGGAAAGGGAAACAATAGGATGCTCTGGAGAATCCGCCCGGCGACCCCGGAAAGGAAAAACATCCGCCGGCTCCGGAGCATCCATCCACATCCCCGGCGGGAGGCGGGGAAGCAGTAGACAGGCCGGGAGGGGGCAGGGAACAGCACACCTGCCGGGAGGCACGTATCCGGCGGCGGCACAGCCGGACACGGCAGGCAAACGGCAAAAAAATATCCCGGAATTATTTGCAGGTTTTAGAAAATATAGTATCTTTGCACTCGCAATACCAAAATGGTGCGTTAGTTCAGCTGGTTAGAATACGTGCCTGTCACGCACGGGGTCAGGGGTTCGAGTCCCCTACGCACCGCCAGCAAACCGAAGGGAAGATCCCCAGAGGCAAGGAACAGGAAACGAGGCAGTTTACGACTGCCTCGTTTTTCGTTTCCCCGCATCGCATGGCGGTACGGATGGGGAAAGGAGAAGCAGATAAGGGTACATCGGCGAGCATAAGGGTACGCTGCCGGAACGCGAGGGCAAGCCGGCAGCCTGCCTGCCGTGCAAAACCGGAACCCGGAATGAAACTTTCGGGGAGGCTCCGACGTATTTATAAACGAGCAAATACAATTCCGCATGAAATACGATTTCGATGAAATAGTCCCGCGCCGCGGGACGAACGCGATCAAATGGGATATGGATACCGATCCCGAGGTGCTGCCCATGTGGGTGGCCGACATGGACTTCCGCACGGCACCCGCTGTCGCAGCCGCCTTGCAGCGGCGGGTGCAACACGACATTTTCGGGTATGCGACGGCTCCGAAAGCCTACTACGACGCGATTACGGGGTGGTTCCGCCGCCGCCACGGCTGGCAGATACGGCCGGAATGGGTGCTCCATACGACAGGCGTCATCCCCGCCCTGTCGGCCGTCATCAAGGCCCTGACGCAACCGGGCGACAAAGTCCTGATCCAGACGCCGGTCTACAACCATTTCTTCACCTCGATCCACAACAGCGGATGCCAGGCGGCCGAAAGCCCGCTGGTATACCGCGACAACACCTACACGATCGACTTCGACGACCTGGAGCGTAAAGCCGCCGACCCTGCCGTGAAGCTGATGCTGCTATGCAACCCGCACAACCCTGCCGGACGGGTCTGGACGCCCGCGGAGCTGCACCGCATCGGGGAGCTGTGCCTGCGCCACGACGTCGTGGTCGTAGCCGACGAGATACACTGCGAGCTGGTGATGCCGGGATTCCGCTATACGCCGTTCGCCTCGCTCTGCGAGGAGTTCGAACGCCGCTCGGTAACCTGCACCTCGCCGAGCAAGGCATTCAACCTCGCGGGGTTGCAGGTCGCCAACATCTTTGCGGCGGATGCGGCCCTGAGGGCAAGGATCGGGCACTCGCTCCAGATCAACGAAACCGGGGAGATCGGCCCCTTCGCCATCGAAGCGCTGATCGCAGCCTACGACGAAGGCGCCGAATGGCTCGATGCGCTCAACGAATACCTGCATGGCAACTACCGCTTCTCGCGGGAGTATTTCGACCGCAACCTGCCGCAGTACCCGGTGCTGCCGCTGGAGGGGACATATCTGGTGTGGGTCGACTGCCGGGCATCGGGGCTTACGTCCGACGAGCTGGAGACGAAGCTGCTCGAAGAGGCGAAACTGCGCATAAACCCCGGGGCGATATACGGCGAGGCCGGCCGGGATTTCATCCGCCTGAACATCGCCTGCCCGCGGAAATTGCTGGCCGAGGGGCTCGACAGGTTGCGAAAGGTGCTGAAACGATAGTTTGAGAACTCCATTCCGGCATCGTGCATTCAAAAAAATACGCAACGGTGTCAAAACTTGTCATTACACCTTCCGACCTTTGCACCGACTAAACACAACTGCTATGGGACGGGCAAGAGAAAATTTCAACAGCGTCTATTTTAAGGACGAAACAGGCGCACAAATGTCGTTTGCAAACGGAAGCTATGCCAACAAGCTGCGCTTCATTTTCTGGAACCTGATGGACTCGCACGTGCTGAAATTGGAAGGGCCGGCATGCGATTTCACGATCGAGGCGTGGGCAAAACGCGCCTATCTGGTGCAGGAAGACCGCAGGACGCATGAAGTAAAACGCTATGAAATAATGAACTGCACATACCGGGAGCTATCCGGGAAAATATCGAAGAAACACGCCCCCGAAGAGACGCCGTCCTGTTAAAACAGCGTATGCTGCGTGCTGCGGAGGCTTTTTACCGGCCGCTCTTTCACCACATCGTCGTCGCAAAGATGCCCGATCATCAGCGGCGAGCGGGGATCGTGCCTGCGGCGGTTATACTCCGCCGTACCGTAATTGCCCCGGATGGCATAGCAATAGACACAGCCGTTCAGACAGCTTTCATAGGTGCCGATGTCGATGCTCTCGACGCAATTGCAGATATGGCGCTGGTTCGCATCCTTCTTCGCCGCGATCGGATAGCCCGCAATGCGTTCGACCAGCCCGCGGTCGATGCACATGCCGGCCGGGATGCCCAGGTGCCGAAGGTCGACCTTTGCGGTGCAGGTCTTCAATGCGATAGGCGTCGACGCCACTGTCCGGCGGAACGACACGGCCATCCGCTGGATTTCGTCCCGCTGCAAGGGCCCGATGCCGAGCGCCCCGAGAACGCCGCGGACATGGCGGTAATGGTCGATGAAGCCCAGCATGCAGGTCGTCGTATGATCCCGCAGGGCATGGGCGATCCGGGCGAAGGCCTCGCAGTGGAAATCCACGTCGCAGGCCGCATTGGTGAGGATCGGGTCATAGCGCCACACCACCCTGTCGCGCCCTACCTTATCCGAGAGGCGTTTGAAGGTCTCGATCCGCTTTTCGAGCGGCGGCAGGTGCTTTTCCAGGTCGGCACCGTAGGGATTGAGCGTATACTGGAAATAATAGTTGTAACCCGACAACTCCCCGAGCCGCGGCAGCATCGGCGCCGGGTTCTTCGTCCAGAATACGATGCAGTCCACGACGTCGCGCCCGAGGCTGATGCGGCTGAGCGTCCTCGGGTCGAAGGGATTGGGTACAAGGAGGTAACCCTCCTGCAGGCGGTTGAAAAACCACGGCGCATAGAAAGCCGGAATATCCGTCCGGCGGCTGGCACTGATGATCATATCGGTAAAACGGGTTTTCCGTCGGTTCTATTTTGTCCGGGAGTACGTTATCCATATCCGGGAAGCCGTCCCCCGCGGCCGGATGCGCGCCGCCTTTATCCGGAAGCTGCGCTCCCCGGGCGGCAGCACGCCGCAGTGCGGCCTGGTCAGGCTTTCCGGCGGCCGCTGTGCAGGATGACGATCGTGACGGCTGCGACGATCAGCAGGATGCCCGCAGCGCCCTGCACCGTAAAGGGTTCGCCGAAGACCGCGACGCCGATGACCACGGCCGTAAGCGGTTCCAAGGCCCCGAAAACCGAGGTCAGCGTCGGCCCGATGCGTTTGATGGCCTGCACCAGCGTCATGTTCGACACGGCCGTGGCCGGAAGCGCCACCCCGAGGATGCAGAGCCACGCCGTGCCGTCCGTCTCGATGCGGATACCGCCCGTAACGAGGCCGCCGGCAATGAAATACAAAGCCCCCAGCCCCATCACGTAACAGGTCAGCACCGTGGAGTCGATCCCCACGGCACGGCTCTTGCGCACGCCGACGATATAACCGCCGTAAGAGACGACCGAAACGGCGGCCGAGACCATGCCCAGCGTGGTATTCCCCCGGGTGAAATCGACGTTGCCCAGCGAAAGGAGCACGGCGCCGACGATGGACATGCCGATGGCCGCAAAGACCCATACGGAGCCTTTTTCGCGGAAGAAGCACATCATGGCCAGGGCGACGGCCAGCGGATACATGAAATGAATGGTCGACGCGACGCCGCTGGCGATATGCTGGTAGGCGATGACCAGGCTCAGCGACGTGGCGGCGCGGAAAAGGCTCAGGAAGAATACCGTCCGCAATTCCGGCCATGAGAGGCGGAAACTGCGCCCGGCGAGCAGCGCCAGGGCACCGAGAAACAGCGACGCGACACCCCAACGGTAGGACAGCACCTCGAACGAAGAGTAGCCCAGGCCGAGCAGTAACAGTGTGAAGAGCGGCGCCAGCCCGAAGGTCGACGACGACAGGGCCGCGTAGAGAATACCTTTGGCACGTTCCATAAAACCGGGATTTCAGGAGGCAAATGTAGGAAATATTGCCGGTTTACACGAAATTTTTTGCAATTTTGCAGCGACTATGGATAACAAGATGGACAACCAGGAAGAAATACGGCTCCGGCTCGTCCGCCCCGACACCTCGACCCGCACGGAACTTCCCGTGGCGACGAGCGGCGTCTCGGCGGGTTTTCCCTCGCCGGCCGACGACCACCTCGACCCGCCCCTCGACCTGAACCGGGAGCTGGTCCGCAATCCGGGTGCGACATTCTTCGCTCGGGTCGCGGGCGACAGCATGCAGGACGACGGCATCGCCGACGGCGACCTGCTGGTCGTGGACAAGTCGCTGGAGGCCTACGACGGCTGTGTCGCCGTATGTTTCCTCGACGGGGAATTCACCCTCAAACGCCTGCGGATGGGACAGGGCAAGATCGTCCTCGTGCCCGCGAACAAGCGCTACAAACCGATCGAGATCGGCCAGGAGAGCGATTTCACGGTATGGGGCGTGGTGACGTACGCCATCAAAAAGGTCTGAAGCGGCCGCCGAAACGCCGCAACTACCTCACCCCTAGCAATATCCCAGCGAGGGAGCGGCAACGCCCAGGGAGAGGGCGACGGACGACATGCAACACGAAAAAACGATGTACGGACTTTGCGACTGCAATAATTTCTTCGCCTCGTGCGAGCGGGTCTTCCGCCCCGAACTGGAAGGGCTGCCCGTGGTCGTGCTGTCGAACAACGACGGCTGCGTGATCGCGCGCTCGAACGAGGCCAAGGCGCTCGGCATCCGCATGGGACACCCCTATTTCCAGATCCGCGACCTCGAAAAACGGCATAATGTAGCCGTCTTTTCGAGTAATTTCAACCTCTACGGCGACATGTCGCGGCGCGTGATCTGGACGCTCCGCCGCATGGTTCCTGCCGCCGAGGTATACTCCATCGACGAGGCGTTCCTCGACTTGCGGGGCATCGAAACCGGACGACTGGAGGAGTTGGGACGGCACATCAGCCGCACGGTACGCCGCAATACGGGCATCCCCGTGAGCATCGGCATCGCCCCGACCAAAACGCTGGCCAAGATCGCGTCGAAACTCTGCAAGGAGTACCCCAAGTTGCAGGGCGCCTGCCTGATGTACCGTCCGCAGGACATCGAAAAGGTACTGCGCAAATTCCCGATAGAGGATGTCTGGGGCATCGGGCGCAAGCACCGGCGCATGTTGCAGGCCGCCAACGTACGTACGGCATGGGACTTCGTGCAGCGTCCCGAGGCATGGATACGCGGCCGCATGGGGGTCACGGGGCTGCGCACATGGAAAGAGCTTCAGGGCGAGGCGTGCATCGACTTCGAGAGCGCCCCGCCGGCCAAACAGCAGATCACCGTCTCGCGCAGCTTCGCGCACGAGCTGACCCAATACGAGGAGATACACACCTCGGTGGCGGCGTTCGTCTCGATGGCCGCCGAGAAACTGCGCCGCCAGCAAAGCCTCTGCGGCGAGGTGACGGTCTACATCCTCACCAACCGCCACCGCGAGGAGCTGCCCCAGTATTTCGAAAGCCAGACCGTGCGCCCCGTGGTGCCGACCGACGACACGCTGGAGCTGGTGCCGCTGGCGGCAAAGGCCCTGCAACGCATATTCCGCAAAGGCTACGGCTACAAGAAAGCCGGGATTACGCTTTCGGACATTTCGTCGCGCACGGGGCTGCAAACCGACCTGTTCGACCCCGTGGATCGTGCCAGGCACGCCCGGCTGATGGACGCCATGGACGCGACCAACCGCACCTACGGCCGCAACAGGGTCGTGGTGGCGGCACAGGGGTTCGCCCCGCTGAAGATGAACCGCCAGCACCTCTCGCAGGAATATACGACCGACTGGAAACAGATCATCACCGTAAAAGCAGACTGAAACGACCAACCATGAATAGCAAGACCTATCCCCGCACGAACGACCGGCAGACGGTCTACCTGAACACGGTCATCGGCAACCCGATGATCGAGGTCGGGGACTACACGATCTACAACGATTTCGTGAACGACCCGACGCAATTCGAAAAGAACAACGTCCTGTACCACTACCCCGTCAACGGCGACCGGCTGGTGATCGGCAAGTTCTGTTCGATAGCGTGCGGCGCCAAGTTCCTGTTCAACAGTGCCAACCACACGCTGGGATCGCTGGCCAACTATACGTTCCCGCTCTTTTTCGAGGAGTGGGGGCTGGACAGGAAGGATGTCGCCGCGGCGTGGGACAACAAAGGCGACATCGTAATCGGGAACGACGTATGGATCGGGTACGAAGCGGTCGTCATGGCCGGTGTGAGGATCGGCGACGGCGCGGTGATCGCGGCGCGGGCGGTCGTCACCAGGGATGTCCCGCCCTACACCATCGTCGGCGGCGTGCCGGCCAGGGAGATCCGCAGGCGTTTCGACGCGGACACCGTAGCCAGGTTGCAGGAACTGCGATGGTGGGACTGGCCCATCGGGAAAATCCGCGAAAATCTGCCCCATATCATGCAGGGCGAGATCGGGAAACTCACCGAAGAATAGGCTTTGCACGCGGCAACGGCCTAAAACACAGCGACCTGTCCACAGCCGGAAGGCAGCCTGTCCACGGACGGAAGGCAACCAATCCACGGCCGAAAGGCAATCTGTCCTCGGCCGGGAGCGTTTCGTCGCAGCGGATTTTCAGAACCCTTCGGCGCCGAGGCCCCGTATCGCCCCTGGCCGGGATTACGCCCGAACGGCACGACACCCCGCTGTGAGGCGGGGTGTCTTACAATCGTATCGGAATCGGAAATGCCCTTACGGAGGCGGCGGGCGCAATGCGACGGCAAGTCCGGCGCAGGCTCAAAACCGCTTGGTATAGGCGTGGCAGTACGGCTGCGTACCCTTGCGCTCGTAGTATCGCTGGTGGTAATCCTCGGCGGGCCAGAAACGGCCCGCAGGGGTGACTTGCGTCACGACGTCGTAGCCTTTGCGCCGCAACTCGGCGATGAGCCTCTCGGCCGTCGCCTGCTGGGCGGGCGAGGTGTAGAATATCTCGGAACGGTACTGGTCGCCGAGGTCGGGGCCCTGCCCGTTTTCCTGGGTCGGGTCGTGGATTTCGAAGAACAGGCGTGCCAGCGTCTCGTAGGACACCTTTGCAGGATCGAATACCACACGTACGGCTTCGGCATGTCCCGTACGGTGGCTGCATACCTCTTCATAGGTGGGATTTTCGGTCGTGCCGCCGATGTAGCCCGACTCGACCTTCAGGACTCCGGGCACTTTCCAAAGCATATATTCCACGCCCCAGAAACAACCTCCGGCAAAGATCGCCGTCGCGCCACGCTCCGCGGCCTGCCCTGCGGGCGGCATCCCGTCC
>ERZ779885.2198-NODE-2198-length-18257-cov-31.171959_pt1 | contig 18257 bp, 16 predicted proteins | sample MGYA00511554_ERZ779885 | MGnify/ENA primary metagenome ERZ779885 (study PRJEB29588, sample SAMEA2160998) | human gut metagenome | biome: human gut; feature: human-associated habitat; material: faeces | place: Denmark | collected 2008/2010 ... | reverse complement strand
CGACCGCCCGCTGGCCGCGGCGGCCGCCGCCGTCTGTGCGATGGGCCTTTGCGGCGAGACTGCCGCTGCCCGCCTGACCGGCGAAGAGGGCACCGGAACGCTGCGCATGTATCTGATGGATGCCGTGTCCAACCTGACCGGCGAACAACTTGACCAAGGAGCAAACGATGAACTGTACTGCTGAGATGCTGCGGCTCTATGCCGTGACCGACCGCGCCTGGGTGGGCGAACAGACCCTGCCCCAGCAGGTGGAAGCTGCCCTGAAGGGCGGGGCCACCTGTGTGCAGCTGCGGGAAAAAGATCTGGGCGACGCGGCCATTCTGGCAGAGGCGCTGGAGATCTCCGCCCTCTGCAAACGGTACGGTGTGCCGTTCATTCTGAACGACAACGTGGCGCTGGCCAGGCAGTGCGGAGCCGACGGTGTGCATCTGGGGCAGGAGGACATGGACCCTGCCGAAGCCCGGCGCATCCTTGGCCCGGAGGCCATCATCGGCGTGTCGGCCCACAATGTGGCCGAAGCCAGAGCCGCTGTGGAGGCCGGTGCGGACTATCTGGGCTGCGGGGCCATGTTTGCGACTGCCACCAAGACGAATGTGACCGCCCTGCCCAAAGAGACGCTGCGGGCCATCTGCGCGGCGGTCCCCATCCCGGTGGTCGCCATCGGCGGCATCCATAAGCAGAACCTGCTCAGCCTTGCCCACTGCGGCGAGGCCGGTGTGGCGCTGGTCAGCGCCATCTTCGCGGCTAAGGATATCGAGGCCGAGTGCAGGGAATTGAGAGCATTGGTAGAACAGCTATAAAGTTGTCCTTCGTACAACCTCTCAGTCTCGCATCCGCTCGACAGCTCTCCTGGTAGGAGAGCCTCTGGCGAAACCGGAGACTTTGCAAGGACTGCCAAGGCCTCCCCTACAAGGGGAGGTGGCATTGCGAAGCAATGACGGAGAGGTTGTATCAAGAAGAACGAGATCTCGGCAGACCGGGGGCACCACCTTCTGCCGGAACAGACTTCATGCAAAGGAGTTTTGACATGAACACCGCAGGGTTTGTCTGCGGAGGCGCCGGAAACCACCCGTTTGATGGGCGAAGTCCGGCTCTTTCGTAACGATAGAAAAAAGAGCAAGAGTGTATCGACTTGTCAAACTGGAGGTAACAAGATGCAGAATTACACCACACAGATGGACGCGGCCCGCAAGGGCATCGTGACCAAGGAAATGGAGATCGTCGCCCAGAAGGAGTACCGCACCACGGAGGAGATCCGTCAGCTGGTGGCCGAGGGCAAAGTCGCCATCCCGGCCAACAAGCACCACACCTGCCTGAACCCGGAGGGCATCGGCAGCATGCTGCGCACCAAGATCAACGTCAATCTGGGCGTCTCCCGCGACTGCAAGGATTACAACATCGAGATGCAGAAGGTGATGAGCGCCGTGAACATGGGCGCAGAGGCCATTATGGATCTGTCCAGCCACGGCAACACCCAGCCCTTCCGCCAGAAGCTGACCCACGAGTGCCCGGTCATGATCGGCACTGTGCCGGTGTATGACTCGGTCATCCACTACCAGCGCGACCTCGCCACCCTGACGGCGCAGGACTTCGTTGATGTGGTCCGCCTGCACGCAGAGGACGGCGTGGACTTCGTCACCCTGCACTGCGGCATCACCCGCAAGACCATCGAGCAGATCCGCACCCACAAGCGGAAGATGAACATCGTCAGCCGCGGCGGCTCGCTGGTCTTTGCCTGGATGTGCATGACCGGCAACGAGAACCCGTTCTACGAGCACTTCGATGAGATCCTGGACATCTGCGAGGAGCACGATGTGACCGTCTCGCTGGGCGATGCCTGCCGTCCCGGCTGCCTGGCCGACGCCACCGACGTCTGCCAGATCGAGGAGCTGGTCCGTCTGGGTGAGCTGACCAAGCGCGCCTGGGCCCACAACGTGCAGGTCATGGTCGAAGGCCCCGGCCATGTGCCCCTGAATCAGGTCGCCGCCAACATGGAAGTCCAGAAGAGCATCTGCATGGGTGCACCCTTCTATGTGCTGGGACCCCTCGTCACCGACATCGCCCCCGGTTACGACCACATCACGGCCGCCATCGGCGGCGCAGTGGCAGCGGCCAGCGGTGCGGCCTTCCTGTGCTATGTGACCCCCGCCGAGCATCTGGCACTGCCCAATGTGGACGATGTGAAGCAGGGCATCGTGGCTTCCAAGATCGCCGCCCATGCCGCTGACATCGCCAAGGGAATCCCCCATGCCCGCGACATCGACGACAAGATGGGCGATGCCCGCCGTGTGCTGGACTGGGATGCACAGTTTGCCTGTGCCATCGACCCGGAGACCGCCAAGGCCATCCGCGACGCCCGCCTGCCCGAAGACGACCACAGCGACACCTGCTCCATGTGCGGCAAGTTCTGCGCCGTCCGCAGCATGAACAAGGCTCTGGCCGGTGAATACATCGACATCCTGTAAGTTCTTCCTCTTTCAATAGAAAACACGAAGCCCCCTGCACGCGGTATGTGCAGGGGGCTTTGCTGTTGGCTGGCGGTCAGCCTTCGAGCTGCGGTGCAGAAGAAGGCTTCTGGATGAGGTTCGTCATGCTCCGGAGGCTGATGCCGATGGTGGACAGGTTGTGCAGCATGGCCGAAGCGGCAGGCTGCAGGATGCCCAGAGCCCCCAGCGCGATGAGGGTGGAGTTGAAGCTGAGCACGAAGCGGTAGTTCGAGCTGACGCGGTGCTGCAGCGCATTGGCGATGGTCTTGAGGGTGACCAGCTCTTCCAGGCTGTCGGCCTTGATGGTGACATCCGCGATCTCGCGGGCGATGGCAGCGCCGGAGTGGATGGCGATGCCGATGTCCGCAGCCGAAAGGGCGGGGGAGTCGTTGATGCCGTCGCCGATCATGACGACGGTGCGGCCCTCGGCTTTGGCCTTCTGGACGAAGTTGGCCTTGTCTTCGGGCAGGACTTCCGCGAAGAACTGGTCCACGCCCACCTGCCGGGCAATGGCCTCGGCGGTGCGGTAGCTGTCGCCGGTCATCATCACGGTGTTCCGGATGCCCAGCTTGTGCAGCTGGCGCAGCACGGAAGCGGCTTCGGGGCGGAGGGGGTCTGCGATGCAGATGACGCCCACCAGCTGGCCGGAAGCGGCCATGTACAGGTGCGAATACTCGGCGGGCATCTGGTCGAACTTTTCCTGCTCGTCGGCGGGAACGATGCAGTGCTCGTCCTCAAAGACGAAGTGGTAGCTGCCGATGACCACCCGCTCGCCGCCGACCCGGCTGGCAATGCCGTGGGCCACGATGTATTCCACTTCGGAGTGCATCTCTTCGTGGGCCAGGCCCTGCTCTCTGGCGGCGCGGACCACCGCGTTGGCCATGGAGTGAGGGAAATGCTCTTCCAGACAGGCGGCCAGACGGAGCACATCGTCCTTCTCGCTGTTGCTGAAGGGGATGATGTCCACCACCTGCGGGGTAGCGCGGGTCAGGGTGCCGGTCTTATCAAAGACGATGGTGTCGGCCTTGGCCAGCGCTTCCAGATACTTGCCACCCTTGACCGTGATGTGGGCCGTGCCGCACTCCCGCATGGCGGAGAGGACCGCCAGCGGCATCGAGAGCTTGAGCGCACAGGAGAAGTCCACCATCAGGATGGAAATGGCGCGGGTGACATTGCGGGTGAGCGCATAGGTGACGACCGTGCCGGCCAGACACCAGGGCACCAGCTTGTCGGCCAGCTCCAGTGCGCGGTTCTCGGTGCTGGATTTGAGCTTTTCGGATTCCTCGATCATGGCCACGATCTTGTCGTAGCGGTTGGCGCCGCCTGCGGCCTTGGCGAGGAAGACGCATTCGCCCTCCTCCACGACGGTGCCTGCGTAAACGGTGGCACCTTTTGCCTTGCGCACCGGCATGGATTCGCCGGTCAGAGCGGCCTGGTTGACCATGGCCTCGCCCTCGATGACGGTGCCGTCCAGCGGCACCATGTTGCCGGAGCGGACCACGATCTCATCGCCGGGCTGAACTTTGGTCAGGGGCAGGAGCACCTCGGTGCCCTGGCTGCGCACCCAGACTTTGTCCACATTCAGGGCCATGCTGCGGGCCAGGTCATCCAGACTCTTCTTGCGGGTCCACTCTTCCAGCAGAGAACCAAGGTTCAGCAGGAACATGACGGAACCGGCGGTGCTGAAGTCGCCGCGCAGGACGGAAACGCCGATGCTCAGAGCGTCCAGCACTTCGACTTCCAGCCTGCGGTGGAGCAGGCACCGGACCCCTTTCCAGACAAAAGCGATGGAGCGCCAGACTGTGTAGGCGGCGCGGATGGGTGCGGGCAGGAACAGCTTGCGGAAGAAGTGGCCCGCCACGAGGTCGCACATCTTCTCCTGATACTCCTGATTGAGCTTCCGGCTGTCGGCGGTGGTGACAAGGGCGTCCAGCTCCGGCTGGTCGAATTTGTAGCGGCTCAGCGCCTGGACTGCATCGGCGCGCCGGCCGCGGTAATACAGGACCACATCGCCGGTCCGCTCGTAGACGGTAGCCTTCTCGATGGCATCGTGGTGGTTGAGATAGGCTTCCAGCACATCGGCGCGGTGCAGGGTCATCCGCACGTTGCAGACATGCACGCGCATCCGGCCCCGGCCCTCATGTAAAATGGTGCATTTCATGGTTACGTTATACCTTCCTCAATAGAAAGAGCCGCCCGCAGGCGGCTCAAGCGCTCAAAAATTATTCAGCGTCCTCGGCGGCAGCAGCCTCTGCGGCTTCGTCCTCGATGACGGCGGCCTCTGCCTTGGCGGCGCGGGCCTCGTTGATGGCCTTTGCGTCGGCCAGGATGTCACCGGCCTGCTCCTGGACCTTGTTGACGGTCTCCATGGTGGAGTCCTTCATGCGCAGGACGGCTGCGGTGGTCTGGGTGTAGACCTTCTTGGCATCGCTGCTGGACAGGATCTTGAAGCCTGCCGAACCAAACACAACGCCGCCGACGAACAGTGCAATCTTTTTCACATCTACCATAATCGTTTTCCTACCTTTATCCATGTTATTGTAAGCCCCGGATGGGGCGGAAAAACCGAACAGCTTTGCTGTTTCTGCGGATATTGTAGCACGGATTTTGGAATTTTCAAGGGATTTTCAAAATGTTAATCGATGTAAACTTTTTACGTACCGTAGTTAGAAATGCCTATCCCTAGGTGGATTTTCCGCCGGACTACAGTTTGTAATCAAAAACAAACCGGCAAGCGCCGCTCAGCGGCTCCAGAAGCAAAAAGGCCCCGGCTCCGCCAAGGGCCGCAAAGGGCCGGAAGCGGGGCAGGGCCAGCATCAGGCAGTAGGTGAAAGCAAACAGGATCAGAGCAAGCGTCATGCGTTCTCCTCGTGGTCGGCGGGGGCGTCCGGGCCGTCGTGGTCGGCATCGATCATCCGGTAGCCCACGCCGAGTTCGTTCATGATGTAGTTGTTGTGGCCGGGGCGGCTGCCCAGCTTGCGGCGGATGTTGGCCATGTTGACCTGCAGCTTTTTGGTGCTGCCGCAGTCGGTGTCGCCCCAGATGGCCCGGACGATGGCGGGGTAGGTCATCACCCGGCCTGCGTGTTCGGAGAGGAAGGCCACGATGTTGTATTCGGTCTGGGTCAGCTTGATCTCCTCCCCGCCCACATAGACCTTGCGCCGCTCGTACTGGATGAGCAGGTCTTGTGCCTGAAAGACGCCGGTGGGGTTGGAGCTGAAGCGGTTGAGCCGCAGTGCGGCCCGCACCCGCGCCAGCAGCTCGCCAGTGCTGAAGGGTTTGGTGATGTAGTCGTTCGCGCCAAGGTCCAGCGCTTCGATCTTGTCCGCCTCGGTGGTGCGGGCCGACAGCACGATGATGGGCGTCATGAACTTCTGGCGCACATAGTGGATAAGCTCGCGGCCGTCGCGGTCGGGCAGGCCCAGGTCCAGGATGATGAGGTCGGGCAGGTAGGAGGTGAAGATGGATTTGCCCAGCTCACAGGTGGGGGCCACATAGGTCTTGTAGCCGTTGGTGTCCAGCAGGGTATAGATGAAGCTGCAGATGGTGGGTTCGTCTTCAACGATGAGGATCTTGAATTTGTTGTTGCTCATTTCAGATGTTTTCCTCCAGATCAGTGGATTCGTCCGTGGATTCGGTTTCCAGCCAGAAGCGGATGGTGGTGCCTTCGCCGGGGCGGCTCTCGGCCTTGATCTCGCCGCCGTGGGCTTTGACGATGGCCGCGCACACCGCAAGGCCGATGCCCATGCCGTGCTTGCCGGGGCTGGCCGTGTCGTCGGCGGGCAGCATCCGGGTGAACAGCCCTTTCAGCCGCTCTTTGGGGATGCCGCAGCCGTCATCCGAGACTTCAAAGATGGCGTGGTCGCCCAGCGTAAAGACCCGGAGGGTCAGCTTGGTCATTCCCTCGGCGTGGAGCACGGCGTTTTCCAGCAGGTTCATCAGCACCTGCGAGATGAGCATCGAGTCCATCGGGATGACTACGAAGCTGTCGGGCAGGTCTACCGTGACGTTCACGTCCGGATAGTGCTTCTGGAACCGCACCAGCACGGTGTCGATCAGCTCTTCCAGCACGGTGGGGGTCTTCTGCACCGAGACGGTGCCGGTGTCGAACCGGGTGACTGACAGCAGGTTCTCCACCATCCGGTTGAGCCACTGGGCGTCCGAACAGACTTCGCCGAGAAGTTTTAACTTCTGCTCTTTGGCCAGCGAGTCATAATTTTCAATGACCGTGGAGCAGGCACCGTAGATGGAGGTGAGGGGCGTACGCAGGTCGTGGGAGACCGCGCGCAGAAGGTTGGCGCGCATCTTCTCGGTCTCGCTCTCCATCCGGAGCTGCTCCTGCAGCTTGATGCGGGTGGTAAGGGTGCTGGTCATGATGGAGACGACCAGCATTACCAGCGCGGAGAACAGGTTCTCCGGCAGGGTGAAGTTGAAGGCAAAGTAGGGCGAGCGAAAGGCAAAGTTGACCGCCAGCACACACAGCAGCGAGGCGGCCAGACCCCACAGATAACCATCGGTATACATCGAGATGAGAAAGACGGCCAGCACGAAGACCATGGAGGCCACGCCGTCGATCCGTCCGCTGAGCACCTGGATGCCGGACACCACCAGAAAGGCCGACGCGATGCCGGACAGCATCACCAGCGCATCGTGCCTGCGGGTGGAAGATCTCATAGAAATGTCTCCTTTCGGATGGATATTCGTTCGGTGTTCAAAGTATACCACACCGGCGGCTAAGAAACAGCAAAGGAGTCGGGAACAGGTGCTGAATGCCGCAGAGCCTGCCCCGATCATAGCACAAAAAGCGGAACGGTGCGAGCGCGGGCCGGGTTTTGCTGTTTGACATTTCCGCTGCAAAAGCATATCATAAAGGTACCTATTATAGAGAGGATGCAGAACACGATGTTTTACTTTGAGAACGACTACTGCGAGGGAGCCCATCCGGCCATCCTGCAAAAGCTGATGGAGACCAACTTTGAAAAGGTGTCCGGTTACGGCACCGACCCCTACTGTGCCAGCGCGAGGGAGAAGATCCGCGCCGCCTGTGCCTGCCCGGAAGCGGATGTGACCTTCATCTCCGGCGGCACCCAGACCAACGCCATCGTCATCGCGTCGATGCTGCACCGGTGGGAAGGGGTCGTGGCCGCCTCCACGGGCCACGTCAACGGCCACGAGGCCGGGGCCATCGAGTACACCGGCCACAAGGTGCTGGGCCTGCCCCACAAGAACGGCAAGCTGGACGCTGCCGACGTCCGCGACTTCTGCGCCACCTTCTATGCAGACGGCAACCACGACCACATGGTCTTCCCCGGCATGGTGTACATCTCCCACCCCACCGAGTACGGCACCCTTTACACCAAAGCCGAGCTGCAGGCGCTGCACGACGTCTGCCAGACGTACCACATGCCCCTTTTTGTGGACGGTGCCCGCCTGGGTTACGGTCTGGCGGCGGAGGGCACGGACGTCACCCTGCCCGACCTGGCCCAGCTGGCGGATGTCTTCTACATCGGCGGCACCAAGGTGGGTGCCCTCTGCGGTGAGGCCGTCGTCTTCCCCCATGGGGCGCCGGCGCATTTCATGACCATGGTGAAGCAGCAGGGCGCTCTGCTGGCAAAGGGCCGCCTGCTGGGGCTTCAGTTCGATGTCCTCTTCACGGATGACCTGTACCAGACCATCAGCCGGAACGCCATCGCCACGGCCAACGCCTTGAAGCAGGGGCTGGCCGCCAAGGGCTACCGCTTCTTCCTGGATTCGCCCACCAACCAGATCTTCATCGTTTTCTCCAACGAGCAGCTGGCGGAGCTGGAGGGCAAGGCCAAATTCGGCTTCTGGGAGAAGTTCGACGACACCCATACCGTCATGCGCATCGCCACCAGCTGGGCCACCCGGATGGAAGAAATCGACGGCCTGCTGGCCCTGCTGTAAGTGTCAAACATCGGCCCGTCTCTTTGTGCAGGATGCGGATTGCAATTTCCGGCACAGTATGATATCTTTATTCAGATGAAGGTCGCGCTGTGTGCAGCGCAGAAAGAAGGGTAATGATATGGGCTTTTTTGATAAGCTGTTCGGCGGCAAGGGTGCAGCCGAGACGAAATTCAAGGGCGAAAAGAAGACGGTGATGATGCCGCTGGCAGGCAAGGTCATCCCGCTGGAGGAGCTGCCGGACGAGACGTTCGCATCGGCCATTCTGGGCGGCGGCTGCGGCATCGAACCCACCGGAGATACCGTTTACGCACCGTTTGACGGCACCGTCACTCAGGTGCCCGAAAGCCTGCACGCGGTGGGCCTGATGAGCGATGACGGCATTGAGCTGCTCATCCATGTAGGCATGGATACCGTGGAGATGAAGGGCAACGGCTTCACCTCTCTGACGAAGGAAGGCTCCAAGGTCAAGGCGGGCACCCCGCTGCTCAAGGTCGACCTCGACGCCATCCGCGCCGCCGGTCATCCCACGGCAACGGCCATCATCGTGACCAACGGCGACGACCTGTCCGAAATGTCGGTCGTGGCCTCCGGCGACACCGCCATCGGTGTGCCGCTGCTCAAGTTCAAGGCATAAGTGTTCCCACCCGGAAGAGCTTCTTCCGGGTGTTTTTTTGCGGTCAGCGCCTTAAAAGTATGACTATTGAAAGAAAATGCCGCATTTGGTCTGTTTTTTTCTTGAAGCGGGGAACGGCTTATGATAGGATAGACAAAGTGCGGGCCTGGGCCCGGTATCACCAAGGATTGTGAGGAAAGGTATTATGGAAACGAAAAAACCTGGTATGTCTTTAGCAAAACGAATGGCCATTTCGCTGGTCTGCGGCCTAGCGGCGGGCCTCGCCTTCATGTTCCTGCGCGAGAGCCTCATCTCCGGCGGGAAGAGTGAGATCTGGACCACGATCAACGATCTCCTGTTCCAGGACATCACCGCAGAGGGCGCAGAGCGCTCCTTCGGCATCTTCTATATCATTGGCCAGCTCTTTATTAAGGCGCTGCAGCTGGTCATCGTCCCGATGGTGTTCACCTCCATCGCGCTGGCCATCGGCAGCATTGCCGACACCCGCACCATGGGGCGCATCTCGGCCAAGACCCTGTTCTGGTTCCTGCTGTGCTCTTTCCTGGCTTTGCTGCTGGCCAGCAGCGTGGGCTACATCACCTTCTCGATGGGGCTGTTCAACACCCACATCGAGGGCCTGACCGAGGCCACCGGCTCCACCGGCTCCAACCCGCTGAACGTGGTGCTGAACATCATCCCCTCCAACATCATCACGGCCTTTGGCAGCAATGGTGCAGTCCTGAGCGCCGTCTTCCTGGCAGTGGCCACCGGCCTGAGCATGAATGCGCTGGGCGAGAGCCGCACTGCCACCATGCGCCGCCTGCTGGGCGAGGTGAATGACGTGGTGGTCGTCTTCCTGAACTTCATCGTCAGCAAATTTGCTCCCTTTGCCGTCTTCGTGCTGCTCACCCGCACCTTTGCCATCTACGGCATCAACTACCTCAAGCCTGCACTGGTCTATGTGGTGGTCACGGTGATCCTGCTGCTGGTCTTTCTGGTGGTGGCCTACCCGCTGGTGATCGCTCTGGGTGCCAAGCTGAACCCTATCACCTTCATCCGCAAGATCGCCAATGTGGCTGTGTTCGGTTTCTCGACCTCGTCCAGCGCCGCCACCCTGCCCCTGAACATCAAGGTCTGCGAGGAGGAGTTCGGCGTGGATGAGAGCATCGCCTCCTTCGTGCTACCCCTGGGCATGACCATCAACATGGACGGCACCGCCATCATGCAGGTCATCGCCACCGTCTTCATCGCGGGCTGCGCCGGTTATACAGTCACTCCCGGCCAGCTGGTGGTCGTGGCCCTGCTGGCTCTGCTGGCCTCGGTGGGCACCCCGGCTGCCCCCGGTGCAGGTGCCGTCATCCTCTTCACCATCCTGTCCGGCGTGGGCTTCGTCAACGACGGCGCTCTGCTGGCCTACTCCCTCATTCTGGCCATCAACCGCCCCATCGAGATGCTCGTCACCTCGCTGAACGTCGTCGGCGATGCCGTCGCCAGCATCTGTGTCGCCAGGAGCGAGGGCCTGCTGAAGGAAGAGGTCTACAACAAGTAATGGGATGAGGCTGCGCCCCATCTGAAATCGAAAAAAGCTCCGTCCCCCTCGCTGCCTCAGCGAAACGGGACGGGGCTTTTCTTGTGGGTCGGTTACTGCACGCCGGTCAGTTCAGCGAGCTTGTGATAGATCTCGGTGTTGTCGAAGACGCCGCGGAAGTTCTCTGCGCCGACGCCCTTGGCATAGAGGTTGACCATTGCGCCGGTGTGGGCGTAGGTGGTGTGGTCCATGCCGGACTTGTGGTTGATGGTGTGGCAGATGGCCATGGAGAACGGGATGTAGGTGCCGTAGAGCTCATAATCCTGCTGGCTCATCTTGCTCTGGGAAGAAGCGCCGACTTCCAGCGTCCGCTCGTAGGCCGTGCGGAGATTTGCCACCTCGTAGTCGGTCAGCAGCAGCTTGCCTGCGCTGGCGGCATCGGGGTCGGTGGGAAGAGTCAGACCGAAGTTGGCCTTGACGTCGGCCATGGCTGCCTCGAACGGGGTCTTGTTCGCCACATAGCCCTGCACGTAGGTGGAATCGAACTTGGCATAGGACATCTTCTGGTGGGTCAGATTGGTCAGGAAGGTGTCGTAGTTGGTGGTCTTGTAGCCGATGGCCATGCCGCCGGTCTCGTGGTCGGCGGTGACGAGGATCAGAGTCTCGTTCGGGTGGGCGTTGTAGAAGTCCACAGCGGCCTGCACGGCGTTGCTCATCTCCAGCACATCGTGGATGGAAGCAGCGGCATCGTTGGCGTGGCAGGCCCAGTCGATCTTGCCGGACTCGGTCATCAGGAAGAAGCCCTTCTTGTTTTCCAGCAGCTCGATGCCCTTCTTGACGTAGTCGGTCAGCTGCCACTCGCCAGCGGCGGCATCCATGGCGTAGTTCATGGCCTTGCCGTCGGCCAGATTCTCGGCGATGATGAGGGTCTTGCCCGCACCGGCGGTCAGGGCTGCGGCCCCGGCCTGGGTGGTGACGACGTTGTAGCCGGCCTGTGCGGCAACTTCGTGGTTGTTGGGGCCGGTGCCGTCGCCGTTCACCTTCTGGAACTCGCCGCCGGCAAAGTACTCAAAGCCGGAATTGGCCAGCTCGACGCCGATCTGGTAGTAGTTCTTGCGGGTGCTTTGGTGGGCGTAGAAGGCGGCCGGGGTGGCGTGGTCGATGTTGACGGAGGACACGACGCCGACCTTGTAGTTCTTCTGCCTGTGCAGCTTCTCGGCGATGGTCTCATAGGGCACATCGCGGGTCCAGGGGCACATGTTGATGACGCCGCTCTCGGTCTTGTTGCCGGTGGCGATGGAGGTCGCCGTGGAGGCGGAGTCCGGGCAGAAGGAGGTGCTGTCGTAGGTGGTCACGCTGCCGACTTCGGGGAAGGACGTGAAGCTCAGCTCGCCCTCGGTGACGGCACCGTTATTCTCGGTGGTGCCTTTATAAAAACGTGCGGACTGGATCTGGGCGGTGCCCATGCCGTCGCCGATGAACAGGAAAACATACTTGGGCTTTTTGGTCAGGCCGAGGATGCAGTTCTCCTCCTCAGCAGCAGAGGCAGCCGGTGCGGCTGCGCTGGCGGCCACCGGGGCGGTGCTCAACAGACCGGCAGCCGATGCCACAGCACCGACCTTCAGGAAATTGCGGCGGGTGATCTTGCTCTCTTTCATAGCATTTATCCTCTCTTTTCGGTCCTCCCGGACCTGTCTTCGCATACTCTCTGGGAACGGCTTTATTCTACCGTTTTATCCTGCCGCCCGAAACCATGACCGGGAAAAGAGTGGGTAAAACCTTTGGGGCGGAACCGCCGGAAAGGTAAAGAAGAGGCTCGCTTTGTAAGGTTCTTGTGTTTTGCCGAAAACAGCGTCCGTGACAGCTCATTTCTTCAAAATTGAAATATTTTACGGTTTTATCACGAAATCGTCCTCATGGTCTGGCCGAAAAAATGGTATTATGGATGCAGACAAAAAATTTGAGAAAAGGAGAAATTCCCATGGCACAATTCGTGAACCTGAACCCCGGCTCCCTGCGCGAGCTGCACGTTGGCAACGAGCGGCTGGTCTCCTACAACGTCGAGATGACCGAAGTTACCGGCGGCACCTTCTGGAAGGCCTACACCCCCGCTCAGATCGCGGGCACAGAGCCGTTCGTCCTCAAGGGCGGCTTCCTCGGCAACGCGACCGCAAGCACCGACCTGATGCAGTATTATGATCCTATCGACCTCTCCGACAAGAAGCTGCGCAAGCTGGCCAAAGAGATCGGCCCGGCCTGGGTGCGCGTGTCTGGTACCTGGTCCACCAAGACCTATTACGACTTCGACGGCCATACGAACGGCGTCATCCCGGAGGGCTACAACGCCATCCTGACCCGCGAGCAGTGGCTCGGTGTGCTGGATTTCTGCAAGGACATCGGCGCAAAGCTCCTGATCTCGGTGGCTGACTGTGAAGGTCTGCACCACGCCGACGAGCCCTGGAACCCCAGCCAGGCAGAGCAGATCTTTGCCCTGAGCAAGGAGTACGGCAAGGCCATCGACGCGGCTGAGTTCGTCAACGAGCCCAACCTGCTGGCCATGTCCGGCTGCCCCAAGGGCTACACTGCCGAGCAGTATGTCCGCGATCAGGACATCTTTATCCGCTGGCTGCATGAGAACTACCCCGACTGTTCCTTTGTCGGCCCCTGCTCCACCGAAGGTGTGCTGAAGAAGCACGGCGAGAAGGCACAGGGCGGCGGAGTCGGCGATATCCTGCCCCAGTGCTCGACCGACGACCTGATGAAGGGTGCCCAGGAGAAGCTGGACGTTTACAGCTACCACTATTACAATGGCGTGTCCGAGCGTCTGGAGCCTGTGATGCCGTTTGCCCACTGGAAAGCCGACAAGGCACACACCGAAGAGTATCTGGCGGTCGCTTCCAACATGGCAAAGTTCCACGCCGAAAAGCGGGACATCTACTGCCCCGGCGGCGAGATGTGGGTCACCGAAGCAGGTGACGCGGGCGGCGGCGGCGACACCTGGGCTTCCACCTATCTGGATGTCTTCCGCACCCTGAACGAGCTGGGCAGCTTCTCGGTCGTGACCAGAGGCATCATCTTCCACAACACCCTGGCCTCCAGTGACTACGGTTATCTGAAGCCCGAAGTCTTTGACCCGCGCCCCAACTACTTCGCTGTGCTGCTCTGGAACCGCCTGATGGGCACCACCGTCTACGACGCCGCAGAGCCTATCCGCGAGGGTGCGCACGTCTACGCCCACTCCCGTGCGGACGGCAAGCCGGGCAAGGCGTATCTGGTCATCAACAACAGCTTGACGGAGACCACCACCGTTACCCTGCCGAAGGAAGCGGAGGTCTACCAGCTCTCCGCCGAGACTTTGCGTTCCCAGACCATGCTCTGCAACGGTAAGGCGCTGGTCCTGGGCGAAGGCGATGCGCTGCCGGAGATCACCCCGGCAGCAGCTCCGGCGGGCGAACTCGTTCTGCCTGCTGCGACCTGCACGTTTATTGTGTTGTAAGACAGGAAAGCATGACCCCCTCCATCCGACCGGATGGAGGGGGTCATTTTTGCATCTTGAAAAACAGGTCAGTCGTTGATCTCCGGGAAGCCTTCCAGCTTGGACGTGCAGTGGGGGCAGCGGACGGCCTTGATGGCGATCTCGCTCTGGCAGTAGGGGCAGACCTTGGTGGTCGGCTCTGCGGGGGCCGCGTCCTCGGTTTTCTTCTTGCTGAACAGGGCGTTGAAGGTCTTCAGGACCAGGAACAGCACGAATGCCACGATGAGGAAGTTGCGGGAACTCAAGAGGTTTCGTTCGGTTTCGCTCAGACCTGATGGGCGGCGATCCACTGCTCCATTTCCTCGGCGATGGCCTTGATGGAACCATCGGTGAAGGGAACCTTCAAGCCGGCCGTCTCGCACAGTTCCGCGTAGCTGGCCATACCGGCGCGGCGCACCAGTCGGAGGTAGCGCTGCCAGGCGTCCTTGTGGTCCTTGAGGCTGAGCAGGAAGAACTGCAAAGCGGCCATGGTGGACAGGCAGTAGTCGATATAATAGAACGGGCACTCATAGATGTGGAGCTGACGCTGCCAGCCTGCGCCGCGGCCGTAGAAGGGCAGGTTGTCGAAGTCGATCCAGGGGCGGTACTTGTGTTCCAGCTCCAGCCAGACGGCGTTCCGCTCGTCGGGGGTCAGGTCGGGGTTCTGGTACATCCGGTGCTGGAATTCATCCACGATACAGCCATAGGCCAGGAAGAGGAAGCTGTCCTCGGCGTGGAGCAGGGCGTATTTCTCGGTGTCCTTGCCGAAGAGCAGATGATGCCAGGGGGCCGTCAGGAACTCCATGGCCATCGAGTGGATCTCGGCGCTCTCCATACCGGGGCATTCCAGGTCGGCGGGGACTTTCGGGTCCCGCTCGGCCACATAGCCCTCAAAGGCATGGCCGCACTCGTGGGTCAGCACGTCCACGTCGGCGGAGGTGTTGTTCCAGTTGGCAAAGATGAAGGGAGCCTTGTAGGCGGGCAGGCTGGTCATATAGCCGCCGGACATCTTGCCGGGGCGGCTCTCGACGTCGAACAGCTCGTTGTCCTGCATGAAGTCGATGAACGCGGCGGTCTCCGGGCTCAGCTCATGGTACATGGTGCGGGAGGCGGCCATCCGGGCGTCGTAGCCCTCGATGGGTTTGGGGTTGCCGTCCCGGAAGGAGACCGGCAGGTCGGTGAAGGTCAGGTGCTCGATGCCGGTGCGCTTTTTGCGCAGCTCGATGACCTTTTTCAGCTGGGGGACCACATCGTTGGCCACCTGGTCGCGGAACTTCCGGATCTCTTCCGGGCCGTAGCCGATGCGGTTCATCCGCACGTAGGAAAGCTCACTGTAATCGTGGTAGCCCAGGATCTTTGCCTGCTCGTTCAGGTTCTTGACGATCTTGGTGTACAGCTCGTCCAGTTCGGCGCGGTGGGCGTCGAAGTAACCGGCCTCGGCCTCGTAGGCGGCGCGGCGGACGGCGGGGTCCAGATTCTCCTTATAAGGGCCAAGCTGGGGGATGGTCAGCTGCTTGCCGTCGAACTCGACCAGTGCACCGCCGTAGACCTGCTGGTACTGGCTGACCAGCGCATTGTACTCCTTCTGGAGGTCGATGGTACGGTCGTCCATGCCCAGCACGGCGTTCTTCATGCCGGCCACGCAGGTGGTGCCGAAGGCCTCGGTCAGGGCACTGACGTGGGGGTTGGCCAGGAAGGCCCGGCTGATCTCCACGCTGGCGTTCTGTACGGCGGGGCCGTTGGCATCGAAAAAGTCCTGCTCAGCCTTCCAGGCGGCATCGCGGGTGTCGCAGGTGTAGTGGATGGAAGCCAGGTTGGCGGCGGTGTTGTAATCGGCAAATGCGCGGCTCTGCTCGTAGTAGACCGCGACCAGCGCTTCGCCGGAGGCAGCGGATTCGGCTTTGGCGGCCAGCTCTTTGCAGCGGGCCAGCAGCGCGTCGATGTCCGGGCGGGTGTAAGTCATCTCACGGAATTTCATAGACGGATACGTCCTTTCTATATCAAGTTTGTTCCATCTTATCACGTTTTGCGCTGACAGTCAAAGAAAACCGTGAATGGCTTGACTTTTCATCACAGGCGCGTATAATAAAAGTGATGAATGTAAACGAGTTTCCATGGAGACTCACAACAGCAAGCAAGAAGCCCCCCGGAGCGGCAACTCCGAGGGGCTTCTGCTTTTTAGTGCTTACCGCTCTTGAACAGGTCGTCAAGCCACTTGCAGACGTAGTAAGCGGCTACGCTTGCTGCGACGGACTGGATGAATGTAAACACTGCTTCCATGGAGCTCACCTCCTTTCCATGAAAATGGGCCGGAGTGGAGCGGCACTTACAGGATATCACAAACTTCGACCAAAAGCAACGCAGGCAAGAAGAATGACATTTAGGCAGAACTTCCAAAAAAGAATGCCTCAAATTGTGAAATCTGTGGCAGAGGTGCGATTGAAACCGCCCGAAAAAAGGCATATAATAGCAGTATCAACAGAGTAAGACCATGCGCGTTAAGTGCCGCATCAACGGGGAGTTGTGCTGCGGACGAAGGGAGACCCGCGGTGCATGGTCTGCATCCCGCTGCTGCATGGACTTGGGTGCAGGCGAGACCGGCTGCGGCCCTGCCTGGAAGTGAAACTTGTTGGATTCACGCCCTCCTTTGTGCGGTTCGTCACAGGGGAGGGCGTTTTGTCTTCTCCTGCATCATCCGGAATGGAGGATCAACGATGAATCATTCCAAATTGTCCGTTCGTACCCTGACGATGCTGGCCCTGCTCACGGCCATGAGCATCATCTTTGCCCGCGTGTTCACGGTGTCCACCGGATTCCTGCGGTTCAACCTGGGCGCTCTGCCCACCCACCTGGCAGCAGTCTGGTTCGGCCCGGCGGGCGGTTTTGTCGTGGGCGCACTGGCCGACATGATCGGCGGCACCCTGTCCGGCTATTCCATCAACCCGCTCATCACGCTGGGAGCCGGCTCGGTGGGTCTGGTGTCCGGTCTGCTGTACCGGTCTCTGCATGAGATGCGCCTGGGCCTGCGGCTGCAGATCAGCATTCTGGCGGGCCATCTGGTGGGCTCTGTGGTCATCAACTCGCTGGCCCTCCACCTCTTCTACGGCTACCAGTGGGCGCTGCTGGCTGCCCGCATCCCCAACGCGCTGGTGCTGAGCGTGGTGAACACCCTCCTCGTTCGCATCCTGCTGGAAAACAAGGCGCTGACCGCTCTGGTCCGAAAAGCATAAAAAAGCATAAACCAGACCCTCTCTGTCAGCACGGATGGAGAGGGTCTCTCTGAAGGAACGTGGCATCATGAACTACGAAGAAGCAATGCAATACATCCACGCGGTGCAGTGGGCGGGGCATAAGCCCGGCCTGACCCGCACCCGCACCCTTCTGGCTGCGCTGGGCGACCCCCACAAGCGGCTGAGGTTCGTCCATGTGGCGGGCACCAACGGCAAGGGGAGCACCGCAGCCATGCTGGCGTCCTGCCTGCAGGCGGCGAGGTATCGGGTGGGGCTGTACACCTCGCCCTTCATCAACCGGTTCAATGAGCGCATTCAGGTGAACGGCGAGCAGATCAGCGACGAGGAACTGGTGCGCCTGGTGGAAAAAATCCGGCCCGCCGCAGATGCCATGGCCGATGTGCCCACCGAGTTCGAGATCATCACAGCGCTGGGGATGCTCTGCTTTGCCGAGCAGCACTGCGACATCGTGGTACTGGAAGTGGGGCTGGGCGGTGCGCTGGATTCCACCAACGTCATCGACCCGCCGGAGTGTGCGGTCATCACGGCGCTGGGCATGGACCATGTGAAGGAGCTTGGCCCCACCATCGCGGACATCGCAGCGGCCAAGGCGGGTATCCTCAAGCCGGGGAGCCCGGTGGTGAGCTACGGCGGTGTGCCGGAGGCCGACGCCGTCATCGCCCGCACGGCGGCAGAGCAGAACGCCCCGCTCCATGTGGTCGATTTCTCGAAGCTGACTGTGGAGGGCGGCGACCTGGACGAAGTGACCTTTGACTTCGACGGCCTGAACGGGGTGCGCCTGCCCCTCATTGGCAGCTACCAGCCCCGGAATGCCGCCGTCGCCATCACGGTGCTGCGGGTGCTGCGGGAAAAGGGCTGGAACATCCCGGAGGAGGCTATCCGGCAGGGGCTGGAGACCGTCCGCTGGCCGGGCCGGTTCGAGCTGCTACGGCACACGCCC
>ERZ779885.2186-NODE-2186-length-18304-cov-7.341717_pt1 | contig 18304 bp, 20 predicted proteins | sample MGYA00511554_ERZ779885 | MGnify/ENA primary metagenome ERZ779885 (study PRJEB29588, sample SAMEA2160998) | human gut metagenome | biome: human gut; feature: human-associated habitat; material: faeces | place: Denmark | collected 2008/2010 ... | reverse complement strand
AGTACTGACCCCTCTGGGGTCTGAGCAAACCACTAGTTTACTAGTGGTTTTGATTCAATCATTTATTGCTCAAACTCCGTTTCAAAGGCTTTCCAGGGGATGTTCACCTTTTTCCCCTGATTGATCAACTCATCCACATGGAACAGCAGAGGAAAGTCCTCTGCCTTCGCCTTTCCTGCGTTCACCAGAGTGCGGATAGCCTGTGCGGTTCTGGTGGCTATAACAATGGATTCCAGCGTTACGCCGGAAAGGGTTTTCATGGCGTCGTCAAAGCTCATCCCCGTTCCCAGCAGAGTGCCGATCTTTCTTGTCCTTCCGCCAAATACGGTTACATACAGATCGCCGGACAGCAGGCGTACATTGGAAGGATGGCCGCCGCACAATTCCAGCAGACGAATCATTTCTGTGACAGACTGACCGAAGAGCGCCGCCTGAGAATTGTAATGCTCGAATTCGCGTCCTTCTCTCTGGTAAGACATGCCGATGGCCAGACTCACGCCGAGGGCATATGCGTTTTTCATGGCAACCGCGCACTCAACTCCGCGAACGTCGGTGGAAAGGCTGATGTTGTAATACTCTGTTTCAAACAGGGAACGAATCCAGCGCAGAGTTTGCATCTCGCGTCCGCAGAAGGTTACCTCGGTGAAATCCTTGTCAGCCAGTTCATAGCTGGTGCAGGGGCCGCCAATCGCATTGAAGGAGATTTTCCTGTTTGTGCTCTCTTCAAAAACCTCCGGGTAAGATTTCAGCGTACCGTCGGGTAAATTCACCATTCCTTTTGTTACAGAAAGAACCGGAAGCGTCTCCGGAATACGAGGGATCATTTCCCCGATAAACCAATCCAAACCAAAACTGCTGACGCCGTTCACATAAAGATCGGCGCCTTCCATGGCTTTTTCAACATCCTTGAAAAAGTACCACTCTACATTTTCCGGCATTTTCCTTTTCATGGTCAAATGGTCGTTGGTTTTTTGGCCGTGCGCAACAATAGCGTCGTCCAGCGGGGAACCCACAAGCCTCACCGTATGACCGTTTTCGCACAGCGGAACCGACAACGCGGAGCCCATCATACCGCAACCCACAACAACGATTGTACTCATGGAACAATCTCCTCCCATTTTGCAGATTTCAAACAGACCGCTGCCAAAGTGAGCGCGTTTGACCTGTCTTAATTCCTACTATACTTTTCTTTCTGAAAATGGTCAATGAGTGATAGAAAAGTTGAAAAATTTTCATGGTTTCTTCTGGTCTTTTTGCAGAAATATGATGAAATTTACACAGTCCTTCCCATTTCATAAGCCTTTTTCAGAGCCGGATGATTCCGAATATCTCCCACAGAGGTTACGCCTCCGGCAAAGATTATCCCTGACAAGCGGGACTTTTCAAAGCAGTCGATCCAGCCCTGGAGAGCGGTGACCGCACCGTCTGCGGTATGCTCGTTCTCCTCTGCCGCAGCAGCCAGCAGATAGACATTTCGGAACTGGTAGTCGGCAGAGAAGAGGGGATTGGCGCGGTCCAGCATGGTTTTCATTTGACCGCATATTCCGTAATAATAAATAGGTGTAGCAAATACGAGGATATCTGCAGTAAGCATCTTCTGGGCAATCGTATCCGCGTCGTCGTGAATCACGCAGCGCTGGGTTTTCTGGCAGGCGAGGCATCCTTTGCAGAACCCGATGGTATGGTCGTACAGAGCAATCTTTTCCACGTTGTTTCCGGCTTCCTGTGCACCCCGGACGAATTCGTCCGCCAGAGTATCTGAATTTCCTCCCTTACGGGGGCTGGTGGAGATGACGAGAACTTGTTTGGACATGAATCATTCCTCCTTGCTTAGATGCCGCATAATGGCAGCGGGTACTCCCCCTACAACAGTGTTTTCGGGGACATCTTTGGTTACCACGGCGCCGGCCGCTACAATTGCCCCGTCTCCAACAGTTACGCCGGGCAGCACGGTGGCGTTTGCGCCGATCCAGACATGTTTGCCAATGTGAATAGGGGCTGGAATCATGGTGCTGCGATCCCCGGGAGACATGGCATGATTCAGGGTGGCCAGCACCACGTTGTGGCCGATGAGGGAGCCGTCTCCAATGTAAATGCCTCCCTGATCCTGAAATTTGCAGCCCATATTAATAAACACGTTTTTCCCAATATGAATATTTTTTCCGCAGTCCGTATAAAAAGGGGGGAACAGGCCGAAGGTTTCGTCCACCGGGCGCCCAATCAGTTTGGAGAAGAGAGCCCGCAGCTCCTTCGGTTCATGGTAGCTGCCGTTGATCTCCGCTGTGATGCGCAAGGCTTCCTGGCTGATCTTGTGCATAAACAGATGAACCTCGCCGCCTCCTTGTACCGGTTCTCCGCTGTTCAATCGCTCCAAAAATGTTTTTAATTCCATCTTGCACTCCTGACACATGAAATTTCCGATTTTATTGTATCACCGCTCCAATTAGATAACAAATACCTATATAGAATAGCTTATTATGCTTGAAATCTATACTTGGAATGTGCTATGCTGAAGATAAATGGAGGTGAATGATGTGGAATTGAGAGTGCTGCAGTACTTCCTGGCGGTAGCCAGAGAGCAGAATATTTCGGCGGCGGCCCAATCGCTTCATCTGACTCAGCCAACGCTGTCCCGCCAGCTGAAGGAGCTGGAGGATGAACTTGGCACACAGCTGATGATTCGCGGCAACCGAAAGATCATTCTCACCGAGGAGGGGGCGCTGCTGAGAAAACGTGCAGAGGAAATCCTGGAACTGGTTGATCGGACGGAAAAGGAGATTGTCCAGTCTGAGGAGGCGGTCAGCGGGGATCTCTATATCGGTACCGGTGAAACCGATGGGGTGAGAGAGATTGCCAGAATGGCTTGTCAGATTCAGAAAAGCTATCCGGGGATCTTGTTTCACATTGTCAGCGGCGATGCGGTGGATGTATGCGATCGCCTGGACAAGGGGCTGCTGACGTTTGGTATTTTGTTGGGGGATATGGACAAAATGAAATACCAATATGTGGAACTTCCCATGAAGGATACCTGGGGGGTTCTGATGCGGAAGGACAGCCCTTTGGCGCAGAAGGAGGAGATTTTGCCTCAGGATTTGTGGGATAAGCCTCTGATTCTCTCCAGACAGGCGGACAACAAGAGCGGTTTGTACCGCTGGCTGGGAAAGGAACCTTCGGAGCTTCACACGGTGGCTACCTACAATCTAATTTACAACGCTTCCCTGATGGTGGATGAAGGGATGGGGTATGCCTTTACGTTGGATAAGCTGGTGAATACCACAGGCGGAAATCTCTGCTTCCGACCCTTGAAACCGAAGCAGGAACTGGGAATGTATCTGGTATGGAAAAAGTCGCAGATCTTTTCAAAGGCGGCGGAGGTGTTCCTGAATTATCTGCAGGAACATTTGACCTCGATTGAGGAACAACAGGGTTAACGCAGGAGGCAGAGGCCTTTGTACGGAACCTGTTTGTGGATCTATACTCCCGAGGTTGGATGGGAGGAAAAGACCGATACGAAAATCGCGCGGAAGAAGCTGGGAAACAGCTTCTTCCGCACGGCTTTTTTAAAAGAAAAAGTGAATACCTGGCTATCGCTGGTCAAACCGAAAGAATGACGCTCCATGATAGAGGCTATATGATATCCGCTTAAGCGCCAGCGGCGTCCCCTATCTTTTGAGAGAGTCAATCATTCCTCCTTTTACAAAGTATTTCTGAATAAAGGGATAGACAATCATCATCGGAATGCTGGAGACAATAATCAAAGCGTATTTGAGAGGAGCAGACTGTCCCTGCTTTGCAGTCATCAGTTCCGGTTCCGCAATTGCGCTGACTTCTATCGTGTTGGAGAGGAGAATGTCCGCGGATTGCGCTTCCGTTTATTTACGGATGATGGTACCGTTTGCAAATTCAAGCACATCGTCGGCTCTGCCAAGTACAAGTTCGCTTTTGCGGTGCGTGATTAAGATTGCCGTGCCAGTCCATCAACAGGTGCTCAATATCGTCAGCCAGAGAACTGTCCAGGTTGGCCGTCGGTTCGTCGGCCAGAAGAATATCCGGCTTGCGCAGCAGCGCACGGGCAATGCCGATGCGCTGAGCCTGTCCGCCGGAGAGACTGTTTTCCACGATCTCGCTGTGCAGTCCCTGCGGAAGCGCAGCCAGAAGATCGCCCAGTCCGGCTTGCTGAGCGGCGGCGAGGACTTCGTCCTCTGTCCACTTACCCGAGAAGAGAGTAATGTTATCCAATACCGTACCGTTAAAGAGGAAGGGGCTTTGCGGAATAATCGAGATGGTACGAGTGAATTCCTGCCGCGTCATCGTGCGTACATCCTTTCCGCCGCAGGTGATAGAGCCCTCAAAAGTATTATACATCCCGGCGATAACCTTGGCGAGCGTTGATTTTCCCGCACCGGACGCACCGACAAGCGCGTATTTTTTGCCTTCTTCGAAGGTGTAACTGATGTCGTTAAGTACCCAGGCGCCATCTTCCCCGTAACGAAAGCGGATGTGTGCCAGTGTAAGCGTGCTGCCGTTTGGCATGGTCCCTGTGCCGGCGCTCTGTGCCGCCCTTTCACAAGCAGCGGCAAGACGGCGGCGGATTTCCTTTGTGGCGATGATTTTCGAAACACTCTGCGAGATAATTTGTACGGGCTGATTGGTAAAGTTGATGAGGTTTGTTGCCGTTACGAGGTAGCCGATTGTGAGATCGCCGCTGAAGACCAGCAGAATACCGATAGCAAGTACCAAGTAGAACACGACCTGCCCGATAAACGATGTAGTGGCAATGTTGCAGTTGATAATCTTGTTATAGCACAGTTCGGCACGCGCAAGTGCGGCGGCAAAAACATGATGCTGTCGTGCGGCATTTTCTTCCGCACCGAAGCTTCGCAGAGTCTCAAATCCCTGTAAAACATCCTTGCTGACTGTGACGTAAGAGGCATTTTCCCTGGAAAACGCCGCGCGGCTTTTCTTGAGATGCCGGGCGAAAACATGTGGGATTACAGCAGGGAAGATTGCCATCGCCACGGCGATCAGAAACATCATGGGATGGATACGGTAGAGAAAGAAGAGCGAAAAAATGAGCATCCCGCCATAGAGAACAATGTTATAGAGCGGAGTGAGAAACTCATTTTGTATGGTGGTGATGTCATTTGTGAGCTGCGAGACATAGCTGCCGACAGTTTCCCGCTTGAATGTGCCCAGGTCGCGGGAGAGTATCCCGTCCAACAGTTCCTCGCGCATTGCGCGGGCGACAGATGTGTTGATGTGCGAAAAAATATTGCGTCCTGCCCACTCGAGAAGGAAGACCGAAAGAAAGATAGCTCCGCCCAGTGCCAGCAGGCGCGGAATCTCTGCGGCCGACTCTGCGTCAATAAGCCATTGGATGACGTAGGATTTGTAGGGAGCGAGAAACGCCAGCGGGAAGGTGATGAGCACGAAAAGCGCACACCATTTCCATTCTTTGGCCAGGTACGTTTTCATAAAATGACACGGTCCCTTCTTTTCATGACAGCAATTTGTTTGGTACATATGGTGCGGAAGCATTTCATATTGTTCTATCATTCGTAAGGGAAAATTTGTTTTGTCAATAATATTGTTACTGATTTGGCGGAACATAAAATTGACAAAAAGGAGGGGTTGTCCCATTGCAGTGAATGAATAAAAGGTTAAAAGCGAAATTTTCACGGATCATTTTACCATAGTTGCCTGTAAAATAAAATGAAAAGTATTATTTTCCCAGAGAATTCCCCTTTTTTAGAGGAGAAACTTACCGGAAATATGACCTTTCAATTAAAATGGCTGGGAGCAGGCGATACACAAAAGCAACACGCAGCTTCTTCCGCCCCGGTTCCTGTCTGAGTCAAACGCCCCTCTGAAAAAGAAAGCAATTGGAAGGGGGCGGCCGATCAGCAAAAATGTGCCTTTTCAAAAAAGGGTTACTCTTTTTTTCGCGTCAAATAAATGCCGGCGATTGCTGCTGTCAGGACAATGGGCGCTGACCTGACAAACACCCATTCAAATGCGTGAAAAGCCACTCCGGCAACAGCGAGCTCCGGGTCATGATAATCCCAACCTGAGTAGGGACTGTTTAGTGCAATCAAAAGCGCAGCAATTGCCACTATGACCACACATAGTGAGATCAGCAGTCCATGCAAAACTTTTCTTCGGAGCGCTTTTCTTCGTGCGAGCTGCAGATTGATAATCTCCAGTTTCTCGGAGATCGCTTTTATGGCATCCACCTCTGACTCAGCAACCGTTTCCCCAAGCAAAGTGCTCACAGGTGTTTCAAGCGCTTTTGACAGAGCCACCAACAGATCGGAATCTGGGACGGATAGACCCTGTTCCCATTTCGAGATAGTTTGCCGCACCACATTCAGCTTCACAGCAAGCTCTTGTTGGGACAGTCCTTTTGATTTTCGGATTGCTTTGATATTTTCGCTTAACATAGAGATAACTCCTTTCGTTCAGGTGTTACCGCTATTGTAAGAAGAATTGCTCGTTGCTGCAAGCAACGCATATGAACATTGCTTATTTCAGCAATATCTTCCGCAAATCATCCAGATACAGCTTTTGCTGCCGTTTCAGATATCCGGGAACAAAGGGGTACATCCACCAATGCCTGGCAGTGACGGTTTCAGTGCAGATCAGCCTCGTACCGCTCTCCGCCGTCTCGAAGATTCCTTCCCAGCAGCCGGACATGTTAGTATTTTCCATGACAAAAGCCCAGTAACGGGGAGGTTCACAGGCTGTGATGGTAAAATTGGTGATGCAGCCGCTTTTGGTGTGCTCTGCAAAATGGGTTTCGTCCTGGATTTCCGTTCGGAACAAATCACTGCGCCAAGCGGTATGTGCAAGGTCAGTTACCGTATGCCATACCTGTTCCACCGGGAGGGGAAAATAGGCTGTTGCCCTGGAGGTCGCCATAGGGTCACCCCTTCTTTGCTTTTTTGTTGAGCTTCAGACAGATGTTCCGGCGATCGGCTGCCTCCTGGAGCAGTTCCACAGCGGCAAGAGCCCGCTCTTTTACTGTTTGCTCTTCCAGTTCCGGCCGGTTGCCCAGAGCGGCCATCACGGAACATAAATCCTCCAGAGGCAGAAGGTAAACCGCTGTATGAAAAAGCGTTTTGCGCCGGCCATCGTTGCAGCGTGCTAAAAGTTCGTCTAAAATAGTTCGTTTTTTCTCCAGCTGAGCAAGAAAAGCGTCCAGCCCCAGTTCCCGGATCCGGGCAATGTCCTGCTGCCGGTTTCGGTGAGAAACAAAGGAGTCTCCGTCATCGAAACCTTTGTAGCGCGGACAGGGGTACTCCGGACACTCCCAGCAAAACTGGAGGTTCCCATGTTCCAGGGAGCACTTGGCTATGGCACAGCTTTGGTTGCCGGCTCCGCCGCCGCAGCCGGGGCAGTAACCGCCGAGGTGCATGGAGCACAGAGCGCAGCTGAGGCCGCACAGGGAGAAGCGAGTTTTTGCACGGATAAAGCCTTTCATGAGATCCTCCTCACCGGGTGCCGGATGACGGTTTTCAGCCGCTCAGGTTTGCACCGGCGTACATCGCTTAAATAAATCTCGTGGTGGAACCGGTTCTTTCCGAAGTCCGCTTCGCAGCCCTGGGTTTTGGCGTATTCCTCCATGGCGGCAACAGTGGCGGGTTCCTCATCGTAGGGACCGATGTGCATGCACTGGACGCAGAGTCCTTCCTCCCAAGGGAAGAATTCTACCGGGGAAAAGTCCTTCTGCTTCTTTTCCGTGGCTTCCCGAATGGCCCAAGCGAAGACCTCTTTCGTCACAAACTCCGGCAAGCGGATGAGAGAGATCCACTGAAAATCCTCCTTGTGGGTATAGTCCACCCCGCGGACACCTTCCTGCCACCAAAGGCCTTCCAGAGGCGGAACCACATAGTCAAAATACCCTTCCAGCTTGTGTTTGCCAAGCTTGCTCATCTTGATGGTAAAGGCCACAGCATAAAGCATCTCGAGGGCCCGCTTGTACGGGCCGTTTTCCTCATTGGGATTGCCCTGTCCCCGCACCGCCAAAAAGTTCATGGGGGGAATGGTGACGATGCCCGGCGTCTTGGGCGGCAGATAAAATTCCTTGTACTCTTTCTTGTAGTCAAAGGGCATGATCATTTCCTCCGCTTCTTTTGAGAATTGCTTCGCAGTGCCTCGCAGGTTATGCGCACCAACTCTGTTATCTGTTCCCGGTTCTCCACATCCTCCATCAAAAAGGAATTCTTGGCGCCTTCATAGGGAGGAGCCTTTGGCAGGTCGGGGAACGCCGCTTCGCCCTGCGGAGTGATCTTTACGAAAAACTGATCGTCACAGATAACAGCGAAGAACACATCGTCGCAATAAAGGCCGTATTCACCGAACATCTTCCGGCTTCGGATGGCTCCGGCTTCCCGGAGCTGTTCGGCTACATAGTTCACAAAATCCGGATGAGATGCCATGTCAGTTCCTCCCTTGGTAATGATCGGTCAACGTTTCGATCAAATTTCTAAGCTGTTCCCGCAGTTCTTTCGGTTTCAGCAGTTCTGCCTTGTCTCCGAAGGTCAGAACCCAGCTGAGCACGCTTTCTGCGTCCGGAAAGCCTCCGGTAAAGCGCAGCTTGCCGTCCGGTTCCACGGTAAAGCGATCCGTCCCGTACTCTTCTATCAATCGCCAGCGGCAGGCCGGATCAAAGAGGATGGTGACCTGATATTTCACAGGGAAGACCTGTTCCGGCTCCAGATTGGGAAAAGGCACGGAACGCGGGGGAAAGGGCTCTCCGGATACGAGTTCAGTCATACGATTGAGCTTAAAGAGACGGAAATCTTCCCGCACCAGGCACCATCCCCACACATACCAGGCGGACCAGTGAAACACCAGGTAATAGGGCTCCACCGTTCGTATAGATTCCTCCTTAGGAGAGAAATAGGTAAAGCGAATGGTATGGTGCTCCTCAATAGCTCTTTGAATCAATTCTATCTTCGGCGGCAGACTGGTTTTGTACCACGAAGAGAGATCAATGAGCATGTGGGCTCCGCCGGGGATCAGACCACCTGTCCCGGCAGACAGTTTTTTTATCAGCTGGGCATAGCGCCGCGTACCGCTGACGCTGTCCAGACTCTGTAATCCCGTCAGGATGGCTTTCATTTCCGGCTCAGTGAGCACTGTACGGTCCACCCGATAGTTTTCCATAATGGAGATACCACCGCCTGCGCCTTGGGTGGTGGAGATGGGGATACCTGCGCGGCAAAGGGATTCAATGTCCCGCTGGATGGTTCGGCGGGACACTTCGAACTGCTCTGCCAGTTCCGGGGCTGTGACCTTCTCCCGCCGGAGAAGGATGGATAAGATGCCGATTAGGCGTTCCATTTTCATAAGCCGTACCCCTTCTTATACCGCACCTGCGGTGAGTATGCCGCACATTGCGGCCACAGGCCGCCTGGACTGAGTGAAAACAACAGGCAGCTCACCCACGAGGCGTTCTGTTTGCGGTTATTATATCACAAGAACCACGACAACTGTTTGTCACGTTTCTTTTCCCCTTGTTCTTTATTGAACGTTGGGCGCCATCAAGGTCATGGAGGAAATGGTGATAGAACAGATGATGTTATATCTTGCCATGAGTATGGACGGATGTCTTGCGAATGAGAAGGGATGTGTGAGCTGGACGGTTGGTGATAGCAGGGCCCCGGATCCTCTCGGTATTTTGGATACGGTAAACGCTGTTGTCATGGGCTGGACTGTCAGTCGCCGGCTTGTCGCAGGGCTTTCTCCGGAATTTTGGCGTCCAATGCGATATTCTTCAATTCGGCTGTCGGCTTACCCAAACCGCTGCCGCCCGGAGAGGGGAGAGAACGATAACTTAAGCGCCAATACCAACGATGGGAAAGGGCGGCTGAACAATAGAAGAGACAAGACGGTCTGCGAAACGAAACCGGATCTGTTTTCAGTATTGGGTGGATATTTCGCTCTCGTCAACATTGTAGAGACGGCAGAACTCCTTCAGGTCATCCGAAGTGTGGATCAGCATGATCTCGGTAAACTTTCCGGTGTGGATGTCCTGAAATCCTGCTGTTTTTTCCCCGGTACAAATACTGGAGCGGATCACCGGCCTCTGGATTTCTTTGTCGTAGGTGCCTGTTTTCTGTTTCTTTTTGAAAAACATTTGTATTCCTCCTCAATCGTGAGAATCGTCCTCCGACAGAAATGCCTCAATGGCGGCTGTTGTCTGGGCCTGCTGCTCCTGGGCGGAAATGGTGGCCGGAAGATCTCCTTTTTGTGGGCCGTAATTTCCAAACTGAGCGTGATTGCCTCCTTCGATCTCCACAATGTTTTCCGTGTAGTTGATGCGATCCTCCACACTCTGGTTAAGCGAGCCGTAGATGGTCAAGGTTTTTTCATCCGGATAATTGCCGTAGATGTAGGCTCCCATCAGAATGAGTCCGTCCACCTGGTCGGGATGGTCTGAGGCATACTTGGATGCCATGGCACATCCCATGGAGTGTCCGGCGATATACCAATGCTGGAACTCAGGAAACTGGTTGATCACCTCTTCCGCGGCATTGGCATCAAAAATCGCCATGCGGAAAGGCATATGTACCAAAATACAGGTGACTCCGGTCTGACGGATCTGATCCAGCAGAGGAAGGTAGGCTTCAGCCTCTACCTTGGCGCCGGGGTAAAAAATGATGGCAGTGTCTGTGGGGTAAGTCGGGGATAAAATGGTTAGATTATCCTGTACGGTGATGTTGCTGTCTTGAGTCATTACCTCTAGAGCTACGTCCTCCGCCCTGTAATAATCCGACACATACCAGAAAAATATTCCTGTCAGAAGGATCAGAACCAGAAGAAAACTTCCTCCGGCGATAAGCCGTTTTTTGCGCCGGGACATTTGATTCGTTTTCATATACACAGATCACCTCGGTTAGTATATGCCTCATCCACCTCAAAGAAAACATGGTGCGAAACCCGTTGTTCTCCGAACCCGGAACTCCTCCCAATTACTCATCCTGGGGAAGATATGTCCGGATGGTATAACGGCGGCGACCAGCCGTGGCCTTCCCGTATTGGATGGCCTGTTGAGGGCATTCATTAATGCAGCGCAGGCACTGAAAGCACTGTGCTGCCCATTCAGGCCTTTTTTCCCGCAGAGAAATGACGGACGCCGGACAATTCCTGGCACACTGACCGCATCCGTTGCAGCTGTCTTCCGCATAGAACGGTTTTGCACTTCGGGCAAATTTGTTGAACCCAAAGTTGGCAAGATGGGATTTTACCCCGGCCAGTTTGCCTTCATGAACCCGATAGCTCCGTTCCTGCCGCTGAATTTCCTGGGCTATTTGTTTCAGCTTTTCCCGGGCAGCAGCAATCTTTTGGAGAATTTCTTTTTCGTCGTCGGTATCGGAACCAATGATGTAATTGTTGGGCATCAGTAAACTGTAGCTGCTGTCCAGACGATACAGTTTGGAGAACTGTTTCATGGTAAGTCCGGCGTCTCCTCCGCAGGTGCAGACGCCAAACGTGTATGCACGGCTCTCAGGCAGTTTTTTCACAAAGTCCGCCATGATCTCCGGTACACCCCAGGCATAAACAGGAAAGACAAAGCCGATTTGCTTAGCGTTCTTCACCTGTGGCAGTTCTTTCAAATTCGTAATATCATAGGCCTCATCATCGGTGAGCCGGGCCAGCTGACGGGCTGTCCAAGCCGAGTTGCCTGTTCCGGAAAAAAAGAAAATCATCTTATACCACTCTCCTTGCTGCTGTTTATTCTGCCCCACACAGTTACATGGAACAGGAAAACCAGGATCTCTTCCGGGACTGTGAAAACGAGCTGCTTATCGGTACGGCTTCGGGATGAAGTTGAAGTTTTTCAACGTCATCCCACAGTAAGGGTGGATTGGCTGCCGGGTCATATCCCCCTTTTTGCAAGCTGTTCCAGAAATGTTTCGTGTCTGGTGCGTTGTTTCACAAGAATTTTTGTTATCTGTATAGGTGATCGTTTTACTTGAATTGTATCACGGTGGGAGCAGAAAGAAAAGCGATTGGCGGCTTCAATCCTGATTTTGCATATGGGAGACATCGTACAGTCTGATTGGATTATGACACGGCTGCCGGAGGTATCTTTGCGGCGGAATTCAAACAGTCAAAAAATCCACACAGGATAACATGCCCGTCCAACGAATAAAATGCACAGTGAAATCAAAATAAAGCGCTCAGGAAGATGGTCCTGAACGCTTCAAAGATCTCATATTACATAAATACGGACCTGATCCAGCAAATGCTCATAGCGTGGGTGATATTCAAAGTTGTCATGCGGGGCTTTATGGTGACAAAGCAGGAGGAAAGGTTTCTTCGGATCCCAACGGTTTTCAAGCCAATCCAGGCATTTATCAGTAATCAGATCCGTTACATAGCCTGCCTCTCGCTTGTCGCTGACGTTTGCATAAATGCTGTCCAGTGAATCCCAGTCTGTTTCCTTACAGAGAAACGATGGATCGCAGTACACGCCTTGTCCCGGCAGGACGCCATATTCATCAAATCCATGCGGAACAGTGTGAAGATGCCACTTACCAAACAAAGCTGTCTGATAACCGGCTTCCTGCATGAGCTTCGGAAAGGTTGGAAGGTGATCCGGAAGCGGATCCATCAAGGTTTTGACCTGATTCTTATGAGAATGAAGACCCGTCAAAATGGTGGCTCTGCTAGGGGTGCACAAAGCGTTGGTACAAAAACACCGGTTTGCCACAGCCCCTTCTTGTCCAATTCGGTCAATATTGGGCGTTTGAAAGACCTGCGATAAACGAGATTGATAAATACTAATAGCCTGTGCACTATGATCATCAGACATAATATAGAGAATATTGGGTCGTTTCACAGTCATCACCTCAAAATGTGTATTTTGTGCTGCTGTTATTTCCTTCGGTGTCTAAAGAATCAAAGCGGCAGATGAAGCAGAATAGCTCTGGATGCGTTTCGATTTTTTCAGCCTTCGTTTTTTCCGTGTTTACCGTGCCGGATTTTCCGGGAACCAAATGTGCCTTCGGTAAGACCGGCTGCGGCGCAGTTCTGTTGATTTTAAGGACGCAAATGGATGATAGGCCATGCTGTTTTGCCGATTTACTGCGCGATTCCTCTTCGTTTATCATTATTATATAAATTGAAGCCGAAAAGGAAATGCACTTTATTACGTTTTGTTTTCTTTAATTCTGCTGTCAAAGGAAATGAGATTTTATCAATAGCGAAAGATCCCTGATGAGCTTGTGAAGTGCCTGCGGAAAGAAAGTTTTAAAGACTCTGCCAATAAAAATCCTGTTCCTGCTGTCCTTGAGTGTTATATGTGTGAAAAGAACAGAGAGGTTCCGATGCTGTACAAGGCGGCACTGGTGTTGCGCGGAGTCCCGGAAAAAACGGGGAAACGTCAAATCCTATCCTCAATCGTTATCTCACGCTTACCACTGACTGCATCATGAAGAACCATGGAACTCTGGACAAATTTGTGGGGGACTGCACGATGGCCATTTGGAATGCTCCTGTCGAGCAGGAAGATTATGTGATGAATGCCTGCAGGGCAGCGCTTGATATGGTGGAGGGTTCCAAATCCCTTTCTCAAGAGCTGCTGGAGAAGTTTGGGCGGACAGTGTCCTTCGGCATCGGTGTTCACTGTGGAAGTGCCGTAGTGGGCAATATTGGGGCTGAGATGCGTATGGATTTTACCGCTATCGGTGATACGGTAAACACCAGCGCCCGGCTGGAAGCCAACGCTCCGGCAGGGAAAATCTACATCAGTCGGGAAGTGGTAAACCGTCTTGGGGACAGGATTCAGGTGACGTCCTTAGGGGATGGTATTAATCTCAAAGGAAAATCCCGGAAATTTGAAATTTTTCTGCTGGACGGTGTTGCAAAACCCTGATGGATAGAAGCGTGACAAATAGAAAACGATGTCCAGATCTGCCGGGATTGTTTCCGGTATCAATAGCTCGGTATCGGTTGCCTGGACTTGGCTGCTATTCTCATGAGGCCTATCGATAGCATTCAATCCAAAAAGGAGATATTTATTTATCATAAGGGTGCAGACGATCCGATTGGCCGTTTGCACCCTTGCTCTTTTCAGGGACGGTAAACTTCCGGTCCTTTCCAACAGACGCTTAGTAAAATTTGACTCGCTCCGGTGCAGCAGAACCAGGGAGGGATGCCGTACCATGCGGCACCTCTGGTGCTTGATAAATTGACATTTTTGGTGTATCTGCCGTAAAATAGTAAATCAGGAGGGGGAAGCTTATGGACCCACTACGCATTGCCATCTGCGATGATCGGCCGGAGGAGCGCGAAAAGCTGCTTTGCCTGCTGAAACAGACCCTCATCCTCACGGTCTCCACCCAGTTCGGGAGCAGCGAGGAACTGCTGGAAGTATTCCGCCCCGGCGACTTTGATCTGCTGCTGATGGATATTTATATGAATGGGATGACCGGCGTGGAAGCAGTGAAAAGAATTCGGGAGATGGATGAGCAGATTCCCATCGCCTTTACTACCACCAGTACCGACCACGCTCTGGAAAGCTATCGGCTTTCGGTGCTGAAGTATCTGGAAAAACCTGTTCGGCAAAAGGATCTGGATGATCTCCTGCGGCTGGTCAAACTGCAAAAAGAAAGCGTTCCCCGGCTGATTATCCAGCAAAACGGAGAGACGCGTGGTCTCCTTCTCTCGGAGCTTTTGTATTTGGAGCAAAAGGCGCATCATGTGATCCTTTCCGTGCAAGACGGTGAACCCCTTCAGCTTTACGGCAAGCTGTCTGCTCTGATGCCTCAGCTGGAGGAACATTCTTTTTTCTGTCCTCATAAAAGCTACTGCGTCAATCTGAAATTTGTCTGCGGGATTAATGAGGAATATCAGTGCTACCAGATGACAGATGGAAAGTACATCCCCATCAGCCGCCCCAACCGGGCAAAGGCGAGGCGGGTCTATGAGGACTTTCTGTTTGCCAGAACGAGGGGGATGAGATAATGGCACAGCTGTTTTATATTTTCTGCACCACTCTGCCCAGCCACATCATCCCCTTTACTCTGTTTTGGAACTTCCAATGGCGGTCCCGGAAGGCAGCGCTGGTGCTGGTGGCTTTCAATGTACTGTGCAAGATGACAACCGCTGCCTATTACCAGGCCAACGGACTGTATTTCCGTAATCTGGAGCTGCTGTTTGCGGTGGTCGGCTTTTTGATCTACTGTTTATTCCTGCGGCTGAGTCCCTTCAAAATGCTTTTCACTTATCTGCTGATCGTGGATTATCTGCTGATTGTCCGAGGCGTTGTGTCAATTTTTGCAGTGCAGGTATTTGACATTCCCATCCAGGGGTGGGGCAGCAGCTTTGTCTGCATCCTGCTCTACAGTGTCACTCTACCGCTGCTGCTGCGGTTTTTCCGACAGGTGGCCAATCGGGTCTACCGCACCGACGCGCCCGGGTTGTGGCGGACTATCTGGTTGGTACCGGCGTTTGTAACGGTTTTGGCGCTGACTTTTACCGATTCATATCTGGAAAGCAGTGTAGACAGCAGTTTCTTCATCTTCTGCCGGATCGGCCTGCTGGTCTGTGTTTTTGCCATTTACTTTGTGCTGCTGCAATCCATGGAGGGATTGGAGCAGCAAGCCGCCCTGCGGCAGCGGCTTATTTTTGAATCCCGTCTGATGGATATGCAGCTGGAGGAAGAGGAAAAACGCGGATTGCTTCTGATGGAGACTGCTGAGCAGACCCGGCAGATGCGCCACGACCTGCGTCACCATCTGACGGCGATTCAGGCCATGGCCAGAGACGATAACCCCAGGCTGAGCGAATATATCGCCGCGCTGATCCGGGACATTCCCACTGCCGTCCAGGACTACTGCGAAAATCCCACTGTCAACGCTGTTGTTTCCCACTACGCCGCATGCTGCCAGAAGGAGGGGATTGCCTTTGCTGCCCGGCTGACAGTTCCGGCACAGAACGAAGGCCTGGATGACCGTGCACTGTGCATCGTGTTTGCCAACCTGCTGGAAAACGCGGTGGAAGCCTGCGGTCGTATAGCCGAAGGCGAGAAATTCATCCGGCTGAGCAGCCGTCTGGAACACGGTGTCCTCACTATTACTATGGATAACAGCTTTGATGGAAAGTTCGCAAAACAAAAGGAGAAATTTCTCTCCAGTAAGCGCAGCGGATTTGGAATCGGTATTTCCTCTATCCAGGCTGTGGCGAAAGCGCACCAGGGAGATGCCCGTTTTGAAGCGGAGGGAACCGTTTTCCGTTCTTCGGTATATTGCAGATTGCAGATAAATTGATGTTGCTCACCTGGTTGACTCAAACATGACTTTTGGGAAAATATACTTGACAAATCTCTTCCTCCCAAGCGATTTTAAGCCAATAGGCAAAAGAAAATGATTTCAACGCCCATGTTTTTCATGGACGATGGATACAGCGGTACAAGTTTTGAAATGACCCTTTTGACTTGAATGGGTCGAGAAGATTGAGAACAGCGAAATATGCGGTTTTACTCTGCTGCCTTACACGCATGCCACTCTCCAGATGCAGGAGAGCGCAGAGAAAAAGATGAGGCTTTTTATTAGCAGAGTTTCTTCTGGCTCGTATGCGTTGATTTGGGTACAGCGTAAATAAAGATTACTCTGAACATCTCAAAAACGGTATACTATGTTCCTCAATGTATAAAATCGGAGACTTATATTTCGCAATAGTCTTGCATTTTAAACGAACGGCGCTATAATACTAATAAAGACTATTTTTAAAATTTGTACTTTATATAAGGCGGTGACGGTCTGTGGCACGAAAGGCGTATTCCGATGAGGAGCGGGAAGAGGTAAGAAAGGCCTTAATGACGACAATGATCCGGTGCATCGCAGATCGAGGTTTGATTCACAGCAGCATCGACGTTCTGTGCAGAAAAGTGGGGATTTCCAAGACCTTCTTCTACAGCTTTTTTGCATCCAAAGAAGAACTGGTGCTCTACGCCCTGCGATACCAACAGCCCAAGCTGCTGGATTATGCCAGATCCCTAATGGAGGACCCCGGACTCAGTTGGCGGGAGGGGGTGGAGATCTTCCTGAAGAATTGTTGTTATGGAGCTAAGAGCGGGGTTGCTGTTCTGTCCATTGAGGAGGAACAGCAGGTGCGCCGCTGCCTTTCCGAGGAAAATTTCCATGCCTTCCGACAGGATCAGATCAGATTTTATGGGAAGCTGCTCTCTATCTTTGGACTTCCAGTGAAGAGTATTGATCCCAGGCTGTTCGGTAATTTGGCGCTGAGTATGATGATGGTACACAAGGCAATCCCTGACACCATGCCGTTCCTGTTTCCGGAGGTGGCGGAGGATATGGTGGAGTTTCAGGTCAAAATCCTGGCGGATGAGATGGAACGTGTAAAAAAGAGTGCACGGCAGGGAAAAGAGAATGGATAGAAAACGGGTTCTATGTTCGAACAGACAAGAAAGACAGCAAAAGATCATCAGGCACAGAGAAAAGCCAGCCTTAGAAAACCGGCCTTGGCTCTGTGCAGCCTTTTTATGCCCTGTATCCGTTTGCCTTTGCGGCAGTGCGATGCAGGGCTTTTTTATTATGAGAAAAGAGGTGGCCTGAGTTGAATTTGCCAAAGCACAATAGCGCGGACGGGCGCTGTTACTGGATGAAGCCCGAGGTACAGGAGGAACTGCAGCCGCTCTTTGACCAGTGCATCCAGGATGCCATTGACGGGAAAATCACGCGGCTTGATGATTCCCACTGGCCGCCGGTAGTGGTCAGCAGTCAAGGTGCACCCTTTGAGGTGTGGCAACTGCTTAGGGCATGGACCAAAATACAGCGGGCCGAGACCCTGGATGCGGAAAAGGCCATCGCCTTCAGCGAAAACCTGCGCCGCCAGAGCCGCTGGGGTGAAATTGACCACCATCTACTTGATATGCTGAAACGGGAGCTACAAGAGAAGTATTTTGTTGCAACAGGCGATGAAGATGATCGCTTCTGGGATCGGGAGTATTCCTTGAAACCAGGCATCCGTGCAGAGCAGATCCCGGAGCCGCTGCTGCGTTTCGCCTGCTATGTGGCGGTGAGCTATAAAGTGTATGGCTTGGACTTTCAGTATCTGGACGCCAATTACCTCTTTGGATTGGTGGAGAAAGTCCGTCCTGATATGGTGAAAAAGCTCCGGGAACACGGGACCGGCAGGCTGCCGCTCTCTCTGCAAAAGAGGAAAACAGAGCACTTCACCGCATCGGCCAACGATGCCTTTGCTGTGATCCGTATTACTGCCAGGGACAACACGGAGGAATGCTGCCGTGAAGTGCTGAACTACCTGTGTG
>ERZ779885.2176-NODE-2176-length-18400-cov-6.972418_pt1 | contig 18400 bp, 14 predicted proteins | sample MGYA00511554_ERZ779885 | MGnify/ENA primary metagenome ERZ779885 (study PRJEB29588, sample SAMEA2160998) | human gut metagenome | biome: human gut; feature: human-associated habitat; material: faeces | place: Denmark | collected 2008/2010 ... | reverse complement strand
TCCTGCCTGATGGGTGATTCGACAGCGCTTGCCTCAGCAATTGTGCGGTGCTGCCTTAGGACGATAGTCTTTCGAGAAAGGAAAACGATATGTCGTTGAGAAAAAAGCTGACATTGTCTATGCTCATGATTGCGGTGATCCCCGTGATGGTACTGGGAGGCTTTTATTATCAGTATTTCAGCGGGGTCCTTTTGAGCAACGTGCAGCAGCGGGAGCTGCAGAATAACAGCCAGATTATTTACAGCGTTGATAACTTTTTCAATTCAATCTTCAAGATTTCCGATTCCCTGCTAATGAATGAAGAGCTCATGGACATTCTGCAGAAAAGCTATGAGGAACAGAGTTCACCTCTCGAAGGATACCGCGACAAGGCACAGGTGGACAAGCTGCTTTACAAGGACGGCTATTACCTGGATGGCAGAATAGAGACTATCGCCATATTTCCGAGGAACAACAGCATGTTTTACTACTGCACAAAGGAAGACATCAATCCGTCCTATGATATCCATGCGGAAGAGTGGTACGAAAAGATTGCCAGTAAAGAGGGGGCGAAAGTATTGGTGGGAGTGCACCAAAACCGTCTGGTGTACGCATTCTCCGACGCAGCCAGACCCTATTGCGTAACTGTCGGAAGATCAATTTACTCCCCATATGATTCCCAACTGCTTGGCACTATGCTAATCAACATTAACGTACACGATCTCCAGACCTGCTGGCCGGCTTTCAAGGAAGATTCGCAGGAGCGGTTTTACCTGCTGGATGACGAAAACAACGTTGTGTTCAGCAATCTGACGGAGGAGATTGGCGGTAAATTCTTTCAGGACGGCCTGGAAGACGGCATTTCTTCCTGCCGAATCGACGGGAAATTGTACGATACGATCGTCTCGGGCTCCAAAAGCCTGGGATGGAAAAGCGTCAAAATGATTCCACGCAGCCAGTTGGATCAAGAGATCGCCGTTGTTCCTTATATGACGCTCCTCCTCATGCTGATCCTTACGGTTCTGGCAGTTCTGGTTTCAATCTTTATTTCCAAAATCTCTACACGTCCGCTTCAGGAGCTTTATGTGAAGCTCCAGAGCTTTGAAGCGGAAAAAAGCGGGATTCCGCTCCCTGAAAATCAGGTAGAGATCAAAGGCCTTTCCCGCAGCTACCAGCACATGATCAACGAGATCAACGCCCTCACCATCAAAAACTACGAGACGCAGATCCAATTGCGCAGGGCAGAACTCATGGCGCTCCAATCCCAGATCAATCCCCATTTTATCTACAACACGCTCAATTCCATCAAGTGGATGGCGGATATGCAAGGATCCAAGCGTATGGTAACGGCGTTGGATTCCCTGATCAAGCTCATGCAGTTTTCCTCCAAAAACAGCCGGGAGGTCATCCGGATTCAGGACGAGATCGATCTGATCCGGGACTACATCAACCTGATCAACCTCAAATATTTCGACAGGATCTTTGTTGATGTCCATGTGGAGCCGGGCTTGGAAAACTACGAAACGCTGAAATTCCTTCTGCAACCGATCGTAGAGAATTCCATCTGCCACGGTTTCAGCAGTATGGTCCGGCAATGCACGGTGCAGATCAACATTACCCGAAAAGAAGACCGTATTCTGTATGAGGTGATCGACAATGGCAAAGGGATGAGCAAGGAGAAGATCCGACAGGCTCTGGAGGAAGATCATCCCCTCAACTCCCATTCGTTTAACAAGATCGGTCTTTATAATGTGAATAAGAGAATCCAGTATATTTTTGGAGAGGAGTACGGTATTCAAATCGACAGCGAACCCGGCAAGTACACGAGGGTGATTGTGGAAATTCCAGCCCGTATCTATAAGGAGGAGATGGCAAATGCGTAACATCGGGATCGCGATCATTGATGACGAGAGCCTGGTCCGGCTCGGAATCAAATCTTCTGTGGCGTGGGAAGAGTATGGCTATGAGATTGTAGGAGAAGCGGACAACGGGCAGACCGGCCTGGAGATGATCAGGGAAAAACACCCGGATATCGTCCTGCTCGACGTCTGTATGCCGGTGATGAACGGGATCGAAGTTCTGAAATCCCTGCAAAAGCTGAAGATTCAGTGCAAGGTTATTATCTTGAGCTGCCACGATGATTTCTGTTTTGTAAAAGAGGCAATGAAGAACGGTGCGTTCGATTACCTGAGAAAAAATGAGATCAACAGCGCGAACATCCTGACGGTTCTGGAGGAGGTACGGCACTCACTGTGCAAAAAGCAGGACGAGGGGCAGGGAGGCTGGGACAGTTACGCGCGTCATGTCTGCCTGCACCGTCTGATCACCGGCAGCAGCGAACCTGCTGAACGGCAGTTGCCTGTCAGTCAATTGCACATCCGGGAAGGAAACCTCTGCTGCATTGTGTTTGCAGTGCAGAATTACCAGAAAGTACAGGCCCGTTACGGAGAGGGACGCCCCTTCCCACTGGAACAAAGCGTTATCAACCTCACAGTGGAAGTGCTGCACCAGTGGACGCAGGAACTGGAAGTTTTTCTTCTGCAGGGAAACCGGTATGTTATCCTGCTGAGCAGTCAGAACAGTGTCAGCAGCACCCAGTGGGAGGAGAAAGTCTGCAGCCTGGTCCACGAACTCCACACCGTGTTCCAGAATTATCTGAATGCTGACACCTGCTACGGTGTCAGCAGCGCCGTCTCGAAATTCTCTGCATTGCCGGAGGCGTTCGAGCACGCGCGCTACTCTCTGCAGCTTCACTATTTTCAGCCGGACAGGTTCCTTATCAAGGAGATGCGCAAGCCGGATCGGACGATGAGCCGCCCGGAAGTCAAGGAATGCCTTGGCGATATCAATATCTGTGTGTCGCAGAAGCAATACACGCAAATCTTTTCCCGATTTTATGCTTTCATCCAGTGGCTGCAGCAGCACCACAGGGAGAACCTGGACGTTATGGGGGTGCAGAACTTTTTCTCCAATATGGTGCGCTTCCTTCTCCTGCAGGAGGGAAAGGCGCCGGAAGAAACGGTGGAAAAGCTTCAGGCCTGCGAAACCGTGGAGGAAGCGCAGCGTTTCCTTGAGGACTTCCAAAAGGGGTTGAAGACAGGAGAGCCGGCTCTTGACCAGAAAAACTACCTGATTCGCGAGGCGGCGGATTATATCCGGCAGAATTTGAGCCGCGGCGACATCTCGCTCGATGAGATCGCCGACCACCTGATGATCAGTAAGTCTTATCTCTGCCGCCTGTTCCAAAAAAACCTGGGGATTTCCGTGCAGCAGTACATCTACCACACCCGGATTGAACAGGCGAAGGAGTACCTGAACGACTTCCGGCTGAAAATCTACGAGGTGGCAGAGCTTACCGGCTTCAACAGCTCCACCCATTTTAATATCGTCTTTAAAAAGATTATGCGGTGCACTCCGGCAGAGTACAGGAACGGCCTGAAGCAGTGAGGGAAAGGTCAATATGAATAAATAAAGTTCAAGATCCTCCGCGGGTTTAAGCTTTGTGTACTAAAATTGTTCAATATCCTGATGTTTTCTTCAACAGCGTTTATGGAAAATAGTGAACAGATTCTCTATAATATAAGTAACCTAATTCGGGAAAACAGACAAAATGGAGGGAAGAGAGAAACCGGTTTTCAAAAAAATTGAAGGAGGATAACCGAATGTACAAGAAATTACTTGCGTTGTGTTTGGCGGCGCTTTTGACAGCGTCCGCGGCAGGGTGCTCCCAGGGCACAGAGGGCGGCAGCGCCCCAGCGGAAGGCGGCAGCGCCCCGGCAGGGGACGCCGCCCCCAGCGGAGAAGTGGTAACCATCCGCATGGGCGGATGGGGTAATTTCCAGGACGAGCATGAGCCCGGCACCGTGGGCATGGAGGAGGCCATCGGCGTTAAGATAGAATTCCAGAAATACCCCACCGACGCGGACTTCTGGAACAACCTCCCCGCCCAGATCGCGGCCAAGACGGCCCCCGACTTTATTGCCCTGACCAACGAGCTGTACCTTCCGTACATTAACGACGGCCTGGTGGTTCCCCTTACCTCCTATGTGGAGGACGGCACCATCAGCTGCTGGGACTCCATCGCACAGAACCTGAAGGATATCTGGGAGATCGACGGCGAGATTTACGGCATCCCCAACTACCAGTCCCCCGCGGTGTTCGCCATCAATATGAACCTGTGGAACGAGGCTGGCCTGACAGAGGACGACTTCCCGGAGACCTGGGACGATGTATTGGAGATTTGCCAGGTGTTCAAGGACCAGCTGGGGCTGACCGGCCTGTGCCTGAACACCCAGGAGTTCCACTTTACCCAGTACGCCCTCTCCTTCGGCGGCGGCTGGGGCCTGGGCAAGACCATCAACACCCCCGAGAACGCCGCGGCCCTGCAGTTCCTCATCGACGCCTACCACCAGGGCTATGTGGTTACCCCGAAGGAGCTGGGCGTGAGCTATGACGGCGCCGTGCTCATGACAAACGACGCGGCCATGTCCACCGGCGGCCCCTGGTATATCAACGACTTTGCCAAGAACGCGCCGGATGTGGAGGTCCGCTACATCAAGATCCCCCACGCGGAAGGCCACGAGGACGCTGCCGGCACCTTCCACGCCCCCGCCTACGCTATCCTGAAGGGCGGCGCCCACGAGAAAGAGACCGCCATGGCCATCAATTATTTGATGAGTGACGCTCGTAGCGAGGCCATCATTGACCTGGGCTATATCCCAGTGGATGAGAAATTCTTCGACGAGTTCAAGGAGAAGCAGCCGGCGCTGGCCGACCAGATAGAAGCTCTCCCTCTTTCCACCGGCTTCGGCTACCCCCCCTCCGGCAAAATGTTTGCCGACGCGCTGATCTCCAAAATGGAGGAAGCCCTTTTCAACTCTGACTCCACCGTAACCGGCGCTCAGATTGTGGAAGAACTCCAGGCGGAGTATGGCGAGTAAAGGGCACCAAAGAGGAATAAAAACGAAAGAATGAGATTGTCGGTGCCCCCTGGCGGCCAACGGCTGTCAGGGGGCATAATCAAAGGAGGGATTATGGGGATGACGACTGAGAATACAGGCGGCGGAGGGAAAAAGCACAGTAAGCTGCGCAGGCAAGAGGCAGTGGCAGGCTGGCTTTTTGTGCTGCCCGCGGTAATCTTCTGGCTTGTTTGGTTTTTGTACCCGGCGGTAAAGGCTATCTCTATCAGCTTCTTCCGGTACAACTACGCCACGCCGGAGACTAACGCCTTTATCGGGATGGAAAACTACATCCGCCTGTTTCAGGATCCCAAATTTTTTGAGGCCATGCAGCACAGCTTCCTCATGGTGCTTGTCATTGTGCCGCTGCAGTCCCTTTTTGCCTTTTCCATTGCGGTCCTGCTCAATGGGAAAATCCGGTTTAAAGGGTTCTTCCGCTCCAGCTGCTACATACCCTACGTGATTTCGTCAATGGCGGTTACCATCTTTTTCATGTACTTCTTCATCAAGGATGGGCCCGCGACCAAATTCTTTACCCTTTTTGGCTTTGAAAATGTAAGCTGGTTTGCCAACGTGAAGTACGCGCTCCCCTTCCTCATCATCCTTTACGTGTGGCAGCAGGTGGGCTTTTACGTGGTGATCTTCATCGGCGGCCTGCAGGAGATCCCGGCAGAGCTGTACGAGGCGGCCAAGGTAGACGGGGCCGGCCCCTGGCAGCGGCTCATCCGCATTACGGTGCCGCTTTTGAAAAACACCACCTACCTGGTTTTGACCTTTGGCATGATCAACGCGTTCCAGGTTTTTGACCAGATAGCGGCCATGTCCAAGCAGTCCCCGCTGGGTTCCCCTTCGGGCGCCACCAGCACGCTGGTCACCTTTTTGTACCAGCAGTCCTTCAGCTACATGGACATGGGCTACGGCAGCGCCGCCGCGGTGATCCTTTTCCTCATCATCTTTTCCTTGTCCACCGTGCGGGAAATTTTAGGAAGGAGGTCGGAATAAATGAGAACGCGGGGAAGCGTAGTCGGAAAGGTGCTCACCTATTTCTTCCTGGCCCTTTTGGCTTTGATCTTTTTGGTTCCTGTGTTTTACGTCATGTACAATTCGCTGCTGCCAAAGCGGTACATCGGCTCCTTTGTGCCGCCCTCCGTCTGGAGCCTGGACAACTACAAGGAGCTCTTTGCGGATTTCCCCATCATGGGGTGGTATAAGAATACGGCCATTTCCACCCTGTCGGTGGTGCTGGGCAACATTGTCTTCACGCCCATGGCGGGCTACGGCCTGGCCAGGCTCAGGTTCCCGGGCAAAAAGGTAATTTTTGTCTGCCTCATGCTCTCCATGATGATCCCGGGCCAGCTGGTGCTGCTGCCCCAGTATATTATGATGGCCCAGATGGGGCTGGTTGACACGCTTGCCGCCATTATCATCCCCTACCTGTCCCAGTCCATGTTTATCTTTATGGCCAGGCAGTTCTTCTACGGAATCCCTGAGGAGCTGGAGGAGGCGGCGCGCATCGACGGCCTGGGCCGGTTCGGCACCTATGTGCGCATTGTGCTGCCCATTTCTGGCGTGCTCATCGCCACCATAGCGATTTTCAATTTTACCGGCACCTGGAACTCTTACCTGGTTCCCTCCACCTTCATCTCCACCCTGGAGAAGTTCGTGCTGGTGGTGGGGCTGCAAACGGTGAACAACGAGCATTTCCAGCAGGAAAATCTCACTCTGGCCGGCGTGTTCCTCTTGTCCTTCCCTGTCATCATCTTCTTCATGTTTACCCAGAAGTTCTTCGTGCAGGGAATCGCCACATCCGGCATCAAGAGCTGAACCCAGGCCCGGGAACAGGTTTCCCGGCATTACAATACTGACACAATGGAGGAATGCAGAAATGAAAAAATGGAAGGTTGCCTTAATTGGCTGCGGATCGATCGCGGACAATACGTATCTTCCCCGGATCGGCGAGATTCCGGAGGCGGATCTGGTTGCAGTCTGCGATATCATCCCGGAGAGAGCAAAGAACTATGCAGAAAAATTTCATGTGCCGGCCTGGTACACCAGCATCGATGAACTGCTGGAGAAGTGTGACTTCGAGATCCTGATGAACACGACATCGATCCCAGCGCACCACGAGATCAACATGAAGGCGCTGCGGGCCGGAAAGCATCTTTACTCACAGAAGCCCGTCGGCCTGACGGTGGAGGAGGTGACCGAGCAGATCGAGGCTGCCAAGGCAGCCGGTGTGAAATACACTGCTTCACCGATCCACATGCTGCGTGACGACATCCGCTTTGCCAAAAAGCTGATTGCCGACGGCTGCATCGGGGAGATTATGAAGGTGCACACCAACGTTTGCCACGGCGGCCCGGAATATTTCCAGTACCGCACGGCGGACCCCACCTGGTTCCACCGGCCCGGCAGCGGCGCCCTGTACGACATGGGCGTCCACGGCCTTACCATGACCACGGGCATCCTTGGTCCCGCGAAGGCTGTGGGCTGCATGGCCAAAATCTCCGAGCCTGTCCGCACGGTAAGAACCGGTACCTTTGACGGCATGCAGATCCAGGCCGACCAGCTGTACGATAACTACATCATTACGCTCGATTACGGCGAGAGAACCATGGCGGTGGTGGAGTCCGGCTTCTGCCAGAAGGACAGCCGCGCACCTCAGATGGAGATTTTCGGTACAAAGGGAACGATCACTTTCGTCAACAACGGTAACATGAACCCGCTCGATTCGCTGGAAGTTTACCTTGATGCGCCGGAGCGCGGTATTCGCGGCTGGCTGAAGCCTATGGAGTGGGATGTTCCGGCTTCTGAGATGAACTTTTTCCAATGCAAGGTGGTTCAGGATCTGATCCATGCCATTGAGGAGGACCGTCCCGTCGGTTTGCCCCCGGAGCACGCCAGACACGTGGTGGACATCATGTGCACTATTCCGGAAGCGATCAAGACAAAGAGCATTGTCCCGCTGCACACCACTTTCTGAGCAGAGGGGAACTGATCACAGATGAGGTGAATGTTATGAAGAAATATCGCATTGGTCTGGTGGGCTTCGCTCACATGCACGTTTTGGGTCAGATCCAGCCGTTTCTGTCCATGCCGGAGCGCGTGGAATGGATCGGTGCCTCGGATATCAAGCCGATGGTAGAGTCTGAATATTTTGAAAGCTCCAGCCGCTCCATGAACCTGAAGCTCTGTCAGGAGCAGTGTGGGTTCACCCGCGTGTTTGAGGATTACCGTGATCTTCTCGATCTCAAACCCGACCTTGTCCTTGTGAACTGCGAGAACGCGTTTCACGGAATCATTATCCCCGAGATCCTCATGCGCGGGATCCACGTGGTGGTGGAAAAGCCGTTGGCCTATTCCACTGAACACGCCATGGCTATTGCCCGCGCTTCCCGGATCGGTAAGGCGGACTGCATGGTCAATTGGCCGACCACATGGCAGGCCAGCGTCCGCCTGGGCCAGAAGCTTGTCAGCGAAGGCGTTGTGGGAAAGGTGTACCGTTTCCAGTTCCGCAACCCGGATTCCATGGGTCCGTTCTCTTACGGCCAGGTCATGACGGATCGGCAGCTGGGCAAGGAATGGTGGCATCAGGAAGCGGCGGGAGGCGGCAGCTTGCTGGACTACTGCTGCTACGGCACCATCCTTTCGAACTGGTACCTGGGCGAAAAGCCTCAGGGCGTGTATGGCTTGAAGGCGAACTTTAACCACCGGTTTGGCGACGCGGAGGACTACGCCTCCCTGATGGTTCGGTACCCCGAGGCGGTTTCCATTCTGGAGGGAACCTGGAACACCATAAGCAGCGGCTATCCCTCCGGGCCCATTGTCTGGGGCGAAAAGGGCGCCCTGATTGTGGAAAACGGCGGCGATCACGGCATTCATGCCAACGTTTGTGTTTACCTCGATCGTTATTCCACAACGCCCAGCAAGGTGTATTGCTCCGACGACTACCCGCTGCCTGAGGGAAGATCCAACCTGGCTCAGGAGGTCTTCCATCACCTGGAGACCGGAGAACCGGTACACTACACCATGGACCTGGCCAACAACCTTTGGTCCGCCGCTATGCTGGACGCCGGCATCCGCTCCAGCCGGTCGCTGAGAATGGAAGAAGTAAAAACCGCTTGTTGGACGATTGGGTAATATAAGAGGAGGATGCTACATGAAACTTGCAAACGTTTCCTGGGGTTGGACGCCGATCCCGGAGGATATGCCGCATGGGGACTCTCTGATCCGAATCGCGGATCAGATCCGTGAACTCGGCTTCGAGGGCGTGGACTATCTGGGAACCCCGGAAGCACTGGATGAATTCTTCACGGAGGAAGCCTGCCGGGCGCTGGGGGATCACTCCCGCTCCATCGGCCTTGAACCCAACGTGTTCGTCTTCCAGGACGCTTCGTGGAACGACGCCTGCAGCGAAAAAAGGGAGGACAGCGTCAGGCACTTCGAGAAGGCCGCACAGGCCGCAAAGTGGATCGGATGCCGGATTGTCTCCACGCTGGTGCCGATGCCCTGCGGCGCAACCCCCTGGAAGTTCAACCCCGCCGCACCGGCGATCAAGCAGGGATACCATATGCCCGCCGACTACTGCTACCAGAAGGACTGGGATACCCTGATGGACAGTTACCGCAAGTGTCTGGCCATTGCAAAGCGGTACGGGCTGCGTATGTCCGTGGAGTGCTTCCCCTATTCCATGATCTCCACACCGCACGCCATGCTGCAGCTGCTCAAGGACGTCGATGACCCGGATTTCGGCATTCAGCTGGACACGAACCACCTGATCATGCAGCACATCGATCCGGAATGGACGATCTACATGCTGGGAGGCAAACGTATTTTCAATGTTCACTGCAAAGACAGCGATGCCGTCTCCAGAAACAACATCCCCGCCGGCTGCGGCATCACCGACTATCCCGCTGTGATTCAGGCGCTGAAGAATGTCGGGTATGACGGGAACCTTTCTGTCGAGCTGGAGTTCACAGACAACCCCCGCCGCTACAACAAGCAGGCGATGGATCATCTCAAGCTTTGCCTTGCGGGTGAATACTAAGCTGTCGTCTGGAGGCACACAGGGGGTATCCCCCTCGATCCGGGCGCGGCGCCGGATAAAAATCATGTTTTTTTGGAAGAGGAGTAGGAGTAATGAAGCAGTATAAGGTTGCCATCATCGGCAACGGTATGATTTGCAACGCGGCACATATTCCCGCCTACAAAGCCATGGGTGACAAGGTGAAGATTGTCGCAGTGGCGGATATCCGCGAGGAAGCCGCCAAAGAAACCGCCGAGCGTCACGGGATCCCCAAGTACTATGTGGATCCGTATAAAATGCTGGAGGAGGAGAAACCCGACATCATCTCCGTGTGCACACCGAACGCGTACCACAAGGAGTATACCCTTGCCGGTTTCCGTGCGGGCTGCCATGTAGTCTGCGAAAAGCCTGTGGCTGTAACCTGCGCGGATGCGGAGGAGATGTTCAACGCGGCGGAGAAGGCGGGGAAACATCTGTTTGTCATCCAGTCTCTGCGTTTCACGGGTAACTTCAAAGCGGCTGCCGGACTGGCAAAAAGCGGTTGCCTGGGAGACATTTACTACGCGGATCTGAACCTGGTCCGGCGCCGCGGCGTTCCGAGATGGGGCATGTTCCACATGGCGAAAGAAAATGTGGGCGGCGCCTTCTGCGACCTGGGCGTTCATATGTGCGACTACCTGATGTCAATTTCCGGTAACCCAAAGATGGTTTCCGTCAGTGGAAGTGCTGTGACCAGGATCGTCAACAAGGAGAAGAATATTGAGTTCTCCAATGCGGAGAGCGGAGCTCCCACCGGTCTGTTCACTCCCAGAAAGTTCGACATGAAAGAGTTTGATGTTGAGGAATTTGCCAACGGCTACATTCGTCTGGAAAATGGCATGACAGTCACTTTCAAGATCTCCTGGGCGCTGAATCTGCCCAACAGCAACACTGTCAGCATCTGCGGAGACAAGGGCGGTCTGACCATTGGGGACGATGGACTCAAGCTGCTCACGACGCAGGGCAATTACCAGGCCGACGTTTTGCCGAGAGTTTTCCCCGACCCATATACGGAGCTCTCAGATTTCACCGGCCACATCCACGAGATGAACTACATCCTGAAGGTCCTCAACGGGGAAATGACCATGGAGGAATACCCCATCCAGAAGGACGAGGTTATGAATGTGGTTGCGATCATCGAAGCGTTTTACAAATCTGCACAGCTGGGCAGGGAAGTCACTGCTCAGGAACTGGACCGGTAAGCGGAAGCTGCAAGGGATATTTGCACAGAGCACGGCGTGACGGAAGAACTTGCCGTTTCGCCTTGGGACGAAACGCAACAGGGGGACTCTGCCCGGGCGGGAGAGCCCCCTGTTCTGGTGTGCGAGACGACAACGGAAGGGGAGGAATCCATGAAAGGAATCATAACGGAGATCGAGAGGTTTGCGCTGAAAGACGGACCGGGGATCCGCACCACAGTGTTTTTCAAGGGGTGCAACATGGCGTGCAAATGGTGCCATAACCCGGAAACGCTGTCGGTTCGGCCACAGCTGATGATTTATCCGGACAAATGCATTGGCTGCGGCGCCTGTGTGGAGGCCTGCAGGGCGGGAGCCAGAACCCTCGGCAAAAACGGTGCCCTGCAGTACGATCGCACCGCCTGCAAGCACTGCGGAGCCTGCGCCGCGAACTGCTTCTCCGGTGCTCTCGTCATGTCCGGAAAGGAGATGACCGTTGAGGAAGTGATGGAGGAGATCCTGCAGGACAGGGCTTACTACCGGAATTCCGGCGGCGGCGTAACACTCTCCGGCGGCGAGGTTTCCACGCAGCCAGAATTTGCCCTGGAATTGCTGCAGGCCCTGAAAAAGGAGGGAATTTCCACGGCGATCGAGACGAACCTGCATGCGCCATGGAGCGTCTACGAAAGAATGCTGCCCTTCCTCGATCTGGTGATGTTCGACATCAAGATTTTCGATGAGGAAGCGCACAGACGCTGGACCGGCGTGAGCAATCGTCAAATCCTGGAGAACGCAAAGAAGGTGGCGGCTTCCGGCAAGCCTTATCTGGTGCGTACCCCGGTGATCCCCGGAGTGAACGACACGGAGGAGGAGATCGGCAGCATTGCCAACTACGTGGGAACCCTGGGAGGCGCTCAATATTATGAGCTTCTGCTGTTCAATCCCCTGGGAGAGAGCAAGTATGACGCCCTGCAGATGGACAATACATTTGCCGGGACCCGCCCCACTGGAGAGGAAGGCGCAGCACGCCTGAAATGGGTGGCCGCTCAAACGCCCGGACTTTCCGTGAGGGTAGGCTGACGAAGAAAGGGAGAGGTTGTATGGTCAACAGAATCAATATATTCCAGCCGGATGCTCCCATGAGCTACGATGACAGGATCAAAATTTTAAAGGAAAGAAAGCTTGAGGAAACCAGGGTGAAGTCCACCATGAAGGTGTATCAGGACGGGGATGACTATGGAAGCATCCCGGCTCCGGAGACGTACCAGTTCCATTGCATTCCGAACCATGAGAACGGTTCCTGGTACGGGTATGACGGGTGGAGCAAGAATTTTTACAAGCTGATGACTGAGCACCCGGTCTACATTGATCCGGTGGACGCGTTCACCTGCCGCTGGATGTTCAGTATGATCTGGTTTGACGAGAAATCCCCGGACAAGGGGCTGAACTGGAACCCGAATTTTCCCTACGATGATCTCAAGCCGGAACAGGAACTGTATGGCATTATCTCCGGGATCGGCTCGGACGCGCACTTCGGCGGCGACTACCGGATCGGGTTGAGCCTTGGCTGGGGCGGGATCTTGGAAAAGCTGGCTTTCTACCGCAAAAAGCACCCCGAACACGCAGAGTTTTACGACGCGGAGGAACTTGTGGTGCACGGTGTGCAGAACTGGATCTCGCACGCGATTGAGGAGAGCGAGCGTCTGGCCCGTGTGGAGCGCCATCCGGTCCTGCGGGAAAACCTGCTTCAAATGGCGCAGGTAAATCGCAACATCCTCAACGGTGCGCCCAAAACCATGCGGGAAGCCTGTCAGTGGGTTTGCTGGTTCAACATGGCCAGCCGCACCTACAACCGCGACGGAGCGGGTTTCCAGCTCGATGAAGTGCTCAAACAGTACTACGATGCCGACATGAAAGAGGGGAGGATCACCAGGGACGAGGCGATCTTCTACATCGCTTGTCTGTTGCTCAACGATCCGCACTATTACCAGATCGGAGGGACAAACGAAAACGGCGATCCCCTGCTCAGCGAGTTCAGCTATATGGTGCTCGAGGGAGCGGATAAGCTGGATTCGGCTTGCAACATCACGGTAAGAGTGGACGAAAACATCGACAGAAAGTTCCTGAACAAAGCGGTGGACTACCTGTTCAAGAACAAGAACGGCTGGCCGCGCTTTTCCGGTGACGAGGCCCTGAACAGAGGCTTCATGCGTTTGGGCTATCCCGAATCGCTTGCCCGGCAGAGGATCGCGGTGGGCTGCCACTGGATGAGCTTGCCCGGCATGGAGTACTGCTTGAATGACTGCGTCAAAATCAACAGCGCTAAGGTGTTCGAGGTTGCCATGGATGAGATGATGAGCCATAAGGGCCCATACTCCACACAACTGCTGTGGGATCTGTACCAGAGACATATGGCCCGGGCTGTAGAGGTAACTGCCGAGGGTATCGCGTTCCACCTGCGGTACCAACAGTACAACGAGCCGGAGCTGATGTTGAACCTGATCAGTCATGGTCCTATCGAAAAAGGTCTGGATATGACGTGCGGTGGCGCCATGTACTACAACCTCTGCATGGACGGCTCGGCTATTGCCACGGTGGCGGACTCTTTTGGCGCACTGCAGCAGCGGGTGGAGGAGGAGAAGCGGATCGACTGGGAGACGCTTTACCATCATCTGAAAACAGATTTCCAGGATAAGGGCGGTGAGCTTGTACGCCAGATGCTCTCCCGCAGTGCCCGCTACGGCGGCGGAAACACCATCAGCGACCAGTGGGCGGTGAAAATTTCGGAGTCATACTCCAACCAGGTGCGCTCCGTCAGCCAGAAGTATCCGGGCTACCAGTTTATCCCCGGCTGGTTCAGCTGGTCGAATACGATTGTGCTCGGCAAGCAGGTAGGTGCCACCCCCAACGGCCGCCACGCCTTCGAGCCGATCAACCATGGGGCCAACCCGCACCCCGGCTTCCGCAAGGACGGCGCCCTCACCGCAATGAGCAATTCCATCTGCGCGGTGCAGCCGGGCTATGGGAATACCGCGCCGGTACAGCTGGAGCTTGACCCTGGTATGGGGCGCGGTGAGGAGGCTGTGCAAAAGATCGCCGACTATATCATGACGCTGTTCGAGCAGGGGGCCACCCTGCTGAACATCAATATTGTGAACGGCCAGCAGATTCTCGAAGCCGACAAGGACCCCAGCAAGTACCCCAACCTGGTGGTACGCGTCACGGGCTTTACGGCGTACTTCTGCTCCCTGACCCCGGAGTTCAGAAAACTGGTGGTGGATCGTATTCTCATACAGGGATGAACAAATGATTTGGCTTGGCTTCTGTTTTTTCTACGTCACGGTTTTATTGCGAAAATAAATCCTAAATGGCAGGCTGAGCAGGAAGCATAAAGAAATATCAGAAATCATTTGGTCAGATACGTAAACTTTCTGCAGGGAGGCATCGTGCAAGCGGTGCCTCCCTGTTTTGATATGCTTTAGCGAAACGAGAGCCCCCGACTAGGCCGGGGAGAGTAAAAGAAATTATATATAATGAAAAGACCTTCTGGTAGAATAAAGTTGCGGTCGGTCAACTGCAACAATAAAAAACCAGGAGGTCTTTTCTAAGCCTTCGGTTCTGCCAGGGGACATGACCAATTCAGGAAGCATGTTTCCCAAATGGAACGGTGCCAGCCTTTTTAACAGATAAGGTGTAAAAATGAATTAACACTTCAACATCCCGTGAAATATGACACACATACACATATAGAAAGTAAATTCAATAGTTTGAGTAAAGCCTGCGGTTCCAAGGGAGGAGACTGAAATGAGAAAAGAAAGTGCAATCATTCGCAAGTGCTCTACTCAGAGAATGGGAGAGCCGTTTCATTACGCCTCAATCCAGCATATTCTTTCCAACGTCATGAATGCAGGAATTCTTCGCAGCGGAGAAACGAAGTCAGAGGTGTTTCCTGAGCTGCAGATTGTTTCTTTGGAACAATTTAATCGTGTGGCAAAGACTCGTGAGCAGCGTTCCGTAAATTATGCGATAAAGTGCGGCGGAACCACCGAGACAGTGCAGCTGGAGGATGGCACGGAAGCTACCGCCGTTCGTCCGCCCCGCGCCTATCCTCGAAAGATCGTAGGAAAAGCCCTCTTGTCAGGCAATGTGTATTGCGGTCACTGCGGTGGCCGCATTTTTGCAGCTACCGCTAGAAAAACGCATTGCCCAACAGAGGACAATGAGCGTATCGCAATCTATAAATGCTACAACCGCTCACAGCATAAGGGGCAGTGTGACGGGCCATCCACCTATCGTGCCGAGAAGGTGGATAAGGTGATCGAACAGCTTCTGCGGGGAATTTTTGAACGAGCCAAAAAGGTTGATGAGAAAACCATTTTAAAAATGCTGGTCGACGCTTCGGCGGAACAGTGTCAGCAGGAGCTGAAAGCCGCAAAGCTGGAATATACCAAGGCGATGAAGGAATTGTCCAGGTGGGGAGATTTGATGCTGGACTCTCTGGATGGCACTTGTGTTTTTACGCCGGAGCAGGTGAAGGCCAGGCTGGACGATGTGCAGGCAAAAGCGGACGAGATAGCTTATCAGATTCAGCAGCTGGAAGAGAAGAGCCGCCAGATGAAGCCTGCGGCAGCCGATCTTCTGAGGGAGCATCAACAGATTCTGACGTGGGCTGAGTTGTTCGACTCCGCTGCGATAGGAGAAAAGAAGGTCATTGCGTCCTACCAATACGGTATTACGCCTTCAATGTCAAGACGCGGAAACCCGTATGACAATGCAATGGCGGAAAATTTCTTCTCTATTCTCAAAACAGAATGTATCTACCGCTGCAAACCTGCAACCTTCTCCCAGGCCAACGATATGATTGGCCGCTATATCCACTTTTATAACCACGAGCGCATCCAAAGCAAAACAGGAGTGCCGCCGCTGACGCTGCGCCACTCCTGCTAAAATTGAATTTTCCTACTCAGGGGCTCTTTTTATGCTGTCTGCACAATCTGGGGCGGTTCAGTTCAATCTTCCCATAGGGCCTTTCCTTTTGCGTGTTCTGCGGTGTTGCCTTAAGCTGCTTCCCGAACCAGGAGGGCTTACGCTGGAGGGATACCGCTCTCTCTTTTCGGATGAAAGCTTCTTTCGATCTTATGGGAATACCATTTTTACATCGGTGTTCATTACTTTTTTCGGACTTCTTTTCGCTTCCATGGCGGGCTATGCTCTGGCAAAGCTGCATTTTCCTTTTCGGAAAACTTGCTTTTTATGTATTATCAGTACCATGATGGTGTCGTTTTCCCTTTTGATGCTGCCTTTGTTTGTCATTACCAAAAACATGGGGATCATGAATACCCTGTGGGGAATTATCATTCCAAGCTTACCAAGAGCTTACGGCGTTTTTTTGATTAGGCAATTCATGAAATCCATTCCTGACGATTTGATTGATTCCGCTCAGATAGATGGCTGTACCTATTCAAAGATCTTCTGGAAAATTGTTTTGCCGCTTTCAAAACCAATTTTGTTAACCTTGGCAACCACCATGTTTTTGTCAAGTTGGAATAATTACACCTGGCCGCTGATTGCCGCTCAGAGCAAAGAATTAAGGGTGCTGCAGATTCATGTAGCTGGTTTTTTCAAGAAAACATTACTCATTGGGATTTGATTTTTTCTGCGTTGTGTTTATCTACCATTCCCGCAATCCTGCTGTTCTTTGTGGCGCAGAAATTTTTGGTGGAAGGAATTAAACTGTCTGGTATAAAGGAATAGATTGTGAGAGGAGAGGTTTCTTGTGAGTACAAAGCCCAATATTTTATTTCTGATGACCGATCAGCAGAGATACGATACAACAGAAGAGAACTGTCCATTTTTTTATCCGCATATGAGAAGGCTCAGAAACGAATCGGCCAGTTTTTCAAACTTTTATATTTCTGCTTCTGCCTGTGTTCCGTCGAGAGCATGTTTTTTAATGGGAAGAAATGCCTGGAATATGCATATCTATGGGAATTCACGGTTTATCATGGATGGCTCACAAACAGGTCCCCTGGAACGTTCGTGGATGCAGGTGCTTCGGGATGAGGGATATGCGAGTGTTTCTGTAGGAAAAACGCACATGATCCATGCCGGCAGCTATCATATCCCTGTTCCTCTTTCAAAAACTTTTGGGAAAAGGGACGGTTGGGATCATTTTCACGTGGAGAAAAGTCCGGAACCGGAAAGCACTTACTATGATATCCATGTGGCCTCCAGAGCCTGCGATGCTTTGGAACGCCTTCAGGGGGATGGGCCGTTTGCATTGTTTGTGGGATTTCATGCGCCTCATGAACCATATGTCCTGCCGGAAAAATATTGGAACTATTGTCGCCCGGACGACGTCGTTTTGCCGGTCAACCGTTCCAAGGATGAGTTCCGCACGAAATCCGAAAGTTACCGGAGGCGGATCAATCATTTCCAATCCATGTTTGGGAATTGTATCTATAACGATGAGTACATTCGGACCGGGATCGCGGGGTATTACAGTGCGTTAAAAATGGTGGATGATTGCATCGGAACCATCTATGAAAAAATGAAGGAACTGAATCTTCTGGAGAACACAATTGTTGTCTTTACTTCGGATCACGGAGAGATGCTGGGAGAGCATTATCTTTTCAACAAAAATGCCACATCATACGAAGGTGAGATCCATATTCCTTTTATGATTCGTTTTCCGGACGGATGGAATGCGGGGAAAGAGTTTTCCCAAAGAGGATGTGCAATTGATTTCTTTCCTACCCTCATGGATTTGTTAGGCCTGGATCCGGATTTACCCTTACCGGGCGTATCGCTCCTTCCGTGCATGAAGGATGGAAAAGAGGTACGCCAGGATCGCCTGATTTGGCATGCGAGGGGGAGCCTCACGCTTCTTTCCCCTCATGCCAAGCTGATGTATTGTCCGGAAGATCAGGATGGGGAGTTATATGATTTGGTGAAGGATCCACAGGAGATGCATAATTTGTGGAATCAACCAGAGGGAAAAGCTCTGCAGGATGAGATGATACAGCGGATGCTCCACCAGAGATTATGGAATGACATGCGGGCATCGCGTTTTACCGCAAGGGAGCAGCTTCTTCACCGTGAAATCAAGGCTTCTATGGAGCCGGAGGTAGTATAAACGGAACGAAGTCCGCTTTTCGGGCAAAAGACCGAAAAGCGGACTTCTCTTTTTGTTTCACGAAAACCCCCGGCTGTGCCGGGGA
>ERZ779885.2175-NODE-2175-length-18411-cov-3.599858_pt1 | contig 18411 bp, 7 predicted proteins | sample MGYA00511554_ERZ779885 | MGnify/ENA primary metagenome ERZ779885 (study PRJEB29588, sample SAMEA2160998) | human gut metagenome | biome: human gut; feature: human-associated habitat; material: faeces | place: Denmark | collected 2008/2010 ... | reverse complement strand
CTTGCTTATCCAAAATAACATCGGACAATAAAAAGGCTTCTCCATTTTCAGATTGTAGTACCCTCCACTTAATTGGTTCATACTTAAAATAACCTGCTTCTGTTTTATGATATTTGATATTGTTTATTGTCACATCTCCATTTTTATCCCAATTGTCTGCATTTTTTAAAGTAGTATAAATTTCACCATCTTTTTTTGTAATCTGACTTTGAGGGTAACTTCCAAACCACAAGCAATCCCAAGTTACTTTTTTCCCTGATTTTGCAGAAGAATCATCTTCTATTTTAGGATTATGAAGTGTATACTGCTGTTTCTTCTGTTCAGCTATTTGCTGTTCTCTTTTATCAGAATACAGCTTGACACCACCACCCACCAGTAAAATACACAGAATTACTGCTAATACTGCTTTACCAGAAAGCTTTTTTTGTTGCCTATATTTTTTATTATCAGTCTTTGATTTTACTTCTTGTACCGAAGTTTTTTTCTTTACCTTGTTTTCTACATTCTCTTTTATTAAAACTTGTTCTATTTCGATTTCTTCATTTTCAGACGCAGGTATTTCTTCATAACCACCATATAAATCTTCACAAAAATCTTTAATATCCTGATACCTGTCTTTCGCAGATACACTCATTCCCTTTATAATGACCGACTCTACCTGCGGTGGAATAGTGATACCGAATTCTGATATCTTTTTTAAATGATCATCTATCACCCTATCTATCGCATCGGGTGGAGTCTCTCCGGTGATACATTTGTACATGGTAGCGCAGAGGGCATAGATATCGGTCCACGGGCCTTGTATTCCATGTGTCTGATATTGTTCCGGCGGTGCATATCCCGGCTTCAGAACGATGGAAAGGGTTTTTTCTCCAAATTTTGTATAATCTCTTGCCGCTCCAAAGTCCATTAACTTTATTCTACCATCTGGAAGTACCATGATATTGTCTGGGCTGATATCTCGGTGAATCATGCCCTGGCTATGTATCTCATCGAGGGATTCAATTAACGGTACGAGCAGTCTCACTAATTCTTCTAGTGTTATTCTTTGATTTTCTCTTATATACTGTTTTAAAGTAATGCCCTCTAAATATTCCATAACAATGTATGCAGTATTGTTTATCTCAAAGAAGTCTAAAACCTTAACAATTCCCTCATTTTTACTGAACTTTGCCATCGTGCGGGCTTCTTTTAAGAATCGCTCTTTTCCTTTTTCATAATCTGCCTTTTCCTCGACATAAGTTACCGTTACGGTATCTTCATACTCAGTATTTCTCGTTACGATTCCCTGTGGAAAAAATTCCTTAATGGCAACTTTTCTCTGATACAGTTCATCCATACCAAGATAGGTGATACCAAAGCCACCCTGGCCTAATACACTCTTGATGGTGTATCGGCCTATAAGCCTGGTTTCCTTTCGCAGATAATGTAAGTTTCTTTTCATACTTTTTCCTTTCCTAAAGAGGTTATCTCTACTGTAAGAAGATACCGTCGCTTATGTCTCCAAAAAGTTTGATGTACCCGATGAAATCATTCAGCGTAAAGTCTCTTCTTTTGGGAATTGATAATAAGCAGAAGTAAGATTCTTTATATAACTATTTATTTTTTCTTGTTGAAGCATTCTGTGTAACCAATATTACCAGACAGCAAATATACTTGACAGCTATATCCCACATGGGGCAGCTTGCTCTATGTGGGAATAGCTGACTACCTCTATTGATATTCATTCGCTAACCAAATATTATGCATTTCTAATATAATTTCTACCTTTTATACTCGTATACCCATATTATGGTTTCTGTCTCAACACCACCATATTTCACAATTAATTCTTTAGTTTTGAACGAGTCTGGTTCTGGTATTGTAAGGGACTTCGTTTTCGGTTCCGTCGGATGAGACGATTCCGGCGTAGGAGAAGAGGTTGGAGGAGGAAAGATTCAAGTGCAGAGCGGGACGCACACCGTCATCACTACCGTTAACACGACTACCATCACCATAGACCCAGCCATCACTATTCACTACGGCCGCACAATACCTATCATCGCCCGGCGAGCGGAGCCACCACCAACTTACTTTTTTAGAAAAGTCACTATTTTCACATGCTTTCATCTCATCATCCAGCAATCCATATTTTTTACCGTCTTTCTTCCTAGATACTTCTGCCAAAGATAACAAAAATATTTTATCAGAAGTATTTTTTCCACCTTTTGTTCCAAAAACTGGATTATCTTTATTTACTACCTCTGTTATATTAATTTTTTCTTTTTCTTCATCAGAAAAAGCTCTATTCATAAATTTATCATTCAGCCACGCTCTTAATGAACTTTCTTTCCATGTAATATATTCATCGTTCTCATTATAGGCTTGCTTATCCAAAATAACATCGGACAATAAAAAGGCTTCTCCGTTTTCAGATTGTAATACCCTCCACTTAATTGGCTCATACTTAAAATAATCTTTTTCTGTCTTATGATATTTAGTATTCTCTATTATCACGTCCCCATTTTTATTCCAATTGTCTATATTGGTTAAAATAGTATAGATTTCTCCATCTTCTGCTGTAATCTGACTCTGAGGGTAACTTCCAAACCACAGGCAATTCCAAGTTACTTTTTTCCCCGATTCTGTGGAAGAATCATCTTCTACTTTAGGATTATGAAGTATATATTGCGATTTCTGTTGTTCAGCTATTTCTGTTACTTTTATCTCGCTGCTAGTTTCACTCTCTACTTCGCTCTCTTTATTTTCAGGCACAGATGTTTCTTCATAACCACCATACAAATCTTCACAAAAATCCTTAATATCCTGATACCTGTCTTTTGCAGACACACTCATTCCCTTTATAATAGCCGCCTCTTCCTGCGGTGGAATGACGATACCGAATTCTGATATCTTTTTTAGATGATCGTCTATCACCCTATCTATCGCATCTGGCGGATTCTCTCCTGTGATACATTTGTACATGGTGGCACAGAGGGCATAGATATCGGTCCACGGTCCCTGTACGCCATGGGTCTGATACTGTTCTGGTGGGGCATATCCCGGTTTTAGTACGATGGAAAGGCTTTTTTCTCCGAATTCGGTGTAGTCTCTTGCCGCTCCAAAGTCCATTAGCTTTATTCTGCCATCTGGAAGTACCATGATATTGTCCGGGCTGATGTCACGGTGGATTAAGCCCTGACTATGGATCTCGTCAAGTGCTTCAATTAATGGTACGAGTAATTCTATCAAGTCTTCTGGTGCTATTCTTTGGTTTTCTCTTAAATACTGCTTTAAAGTAATGCCCTCTAAATATTCCATAACAATATAGGCAGTATTGTTTATCTCAAAGAAGTCTAAAGCTTTGACGATTCCCTCATCTTTACTGAATTTCGCCATCGTGCGGGCTTCTTTCAAGAATCTCTCTTTTCCTTTTTCGTAGTTTTCTTTCTCCCCGACAAAAGTTACCGTTACGGTATCTTGATACTCGATATTTCTCGTTACGATTCCCTGTGGGAAAAATTCTTTGATGGCAACTTTTTTCTCGTGTAGTTCATCGATGCCTAGATAGGTGATACCAAATCCGCCCTGACCTAATACGCCCTCGATGGTATAGTGTCCTATGAGCCTGGTTCCTTTTCGCAGGCAGTGTAAGTTTTCTTCCATATTGCTACATTTCTCCTCTCAATGACTGATATTCTTCCCGTATATTTTCAATATAGTTATCGCCCTCTTCCATCGATATTTTTTCTCCATCAAGAATATAGCCTTCTTCCTCAAATTTTCCGTTATGCCATACTAATGATTCTATCTTTTTTAGTTCCCCGTCTGTATATTCATAGGTGTCAAATTCCCCACCGCCGGTATCTCCGGTCACAAAGACAACTTGATGCTTTTCTTTGGAGTAGTACATTACGCTGGCTTTTCCTAGTTTGTAGCTATATAGCTTTTTTACTTTGTCTTTTTTCGCATTGTACCTGTACATGGCAGCGTCCCATCCTTCACTTAAGGTAAAGAATTCAGGGGTTCCATCTCCGTCGATGTCTGCAATGTCATATTTGCTTTCCGGATTATCTTTTAAAAATTGTATATAACATTGTACGGCTTTCTCACCTTGTGAAGTCGTGTTGCTTTCTTCTTTCATAAGTTCGGCTATTGTCTTTTTTAGCTGTGCTTCTTCTTCGGTATCTTCTTCAAAGTATTCTTCGGTATCGGGCTCCATCGTTGTTTCTGTTGATGTTTGTGTTGTTAGCTGGGTTGTTGTTTCTGCCTGCTGCGTCGTTGTATTGCTTTCTGTAGATACCGCAGTATCCTTTTTAGGGGTATTGTGAATTTTATTTGTTTGCCATATGTATAATATTACACAGCAGATGATTACTACTGCTATTATCAGTCTTTTCTTTTTCATATTTCCTCCAAATACACTTTTTTACTATCATGTTCTTTTTTATAAAGTTATAATTATGCCGCTTCATGGTCAATTCCGCTTACTGATCTTCCATATACTCATCATAGCTTCTCGGATCACCGACTCTCCTGCTGAAACTACAATACCGATACATACAATCTATATAATATTCTACCCACGTTGATTTCGTAGAATCGTGCTGAAAACTGCTGCATACCTCCATGATATATACATAGTCATCATTTGCTGCGATAGATGCATATACATTCTGGTTGTCTGTGATTCCACTTAATACGCCTCGGGCAAATCCACGTTCGTCCGTTTCCTCTCGGAATAAAATCTTTTCTTTTTGAGACAGATTCGTATAGGAATTATATAGATTTTCCATTCCCTGTGCCGGGCTTCCCGATGTATTATCTTTACGGATAAACTTCACCGTGTCATTTTCATCATCAGAGGTAAAAATACAACTGTCTCCGTCATAATATGCGTAATTATAAACATTTTGTGGATAATAGAATGTATAATCTCCATCAGGACTTTCCAAGTATGTATAATTATCAAGGCTGAGACATTCGCTGTAATCCGCAGAAGCATCGGTATCTTCAAATATTTCCTCATTGCCATCCGCTCCGACAGCCTGCGTATCCACAGTATCTTCTGTTGTGCTCGCTGCCTGTGTCGCTGCCGCCTGCTGCTCGGTTGTACTTTGCTGCGTATCTTGTGCTTTACTTTCTGTTGTACTCTGTGTTGCAGCAGTAGTATTTTCTGCTACTTTTTCCGCTTCTTTCCCCGATTCTGCTCTCGCTGTATTTCCGGCTGTCTGGCTATTCCTTGAATTTGTAAATAATACAACACCTATCCCAATCATAATCACAGCAGTTAACGTACAGCAAAGAGCTACGATAAGCGGGGTAGAATTCTTTGTCTTTACCGGCGGCTGCGGCGGAGTGTATGGCGGCACATCCGGATATCCTTGTTGCCTGCTCTGACTGGATGTTCCCGAAGGACTTCCCCAGTCATAACTCCCTGCTGGCTGGGTAAATGTATTCATATTAACAAATACAGTATTGTCAGATACCACGCTATATAAATCTTCGCAAAATTCCCCGAGATTCCGATAGCGGTCAGCAGGCCGAATCTGTAAAGCTCTCATAATGGCATATTCTACAGGCGGGGCAATGCGTACGCCAAGCATTGACGGACTAACCAGTGTGTCCTCCAAGCTTCTTTTCGTTGCATCATCCGGCTTTCTTCCTGTAAGGCATTGGTACATTGTCGCTCCCAGTGCATAAATATCCGTCCACGGCCCCTGTTTTCCATGAGAATCGTATTGCTCAATCGGGGCAAATCCCATCTTTAAAATGACAGACAAGCCTTCCTCACTATAATCCGTATAATCTCTCGCTGCTCCAAAGTCCATCAGCTTCGCTTCGCCTTCTGGCAGACACATAATATTGTCCGGGCTAATATCCCTGTGAATCACTCCATTTTGGTGAATCTTATCTAACGCCTCCAAAATAGGAGCAAATATATTCTGCATCTCTTCAACACTAATCGGTCCATACGTCTGCAAATACTGCTTTAAAGTAATTCCCTCCAAATACTCCATTACAATATATGCCGTTCCATTTTCCCGGAAGAAATCCTGCACCCGCACAACTCCGGCTACATTGTTAAACTGTGCAAGCGTCCGGGCCTCCTGAAGGAACTTCTCCTCTCCCTGATGGAAATTCGCGGCTTTCGTTCCGTAAACGGATACTACCTCGTTGGTCTGCTGATTATTCCTCGTAATCGCTCCCCTCGGGAAAAATTCTTTTACGGCTACCTTCTGGCACAATACCTCGTCCATGCCGACATAAGTAATGCCAAAGCCTCCCTCTCCAAGAACTCCTTGTATAAGATATCTGTTATTTAGTCTGGTTCCCATCCTGAGATGATGGGATTCGGTTTGTATCATGGTGTGCCTCCTGTCTGATTTTATCTGATAAAATACACTCTAAAAAAACATAATACTTTATAGTTTAATAAGCTAGGACTTTCTGAATAGTTGCTTATTTTTATTATAGCTTTATTGGGATTTAATTCAATACTTTGGGGCTAGATGGTTCATTTTTTGGCACTTTTGGTAAGAGGAATTGAGTTTTCTTTGTTGCAAAATTTTCCAACATTTAATTAGTATGCTTTCTAAATACAGCAAGAAGCCAGGAAATTCCTGACTTCTTCCTTATCTTTTTATATTTTTTACTTGATGGTTACCTTTTTCCCAGCTCCTTTGGCTTTTAACAGTTTCTGATATGCTTTCTTCTGCTTCTTTGGAACTTTGATTTTTGCTTTGGCGTGGATTCCTTTAAATGCTTTTGCGCCTACTGTTTTCTTAGAAAGATATGGGGTTTTTATTGTTATCTTTTTCAGATTTTTACACTTAAAAAATGCCTGACTACCTATCGTTCTTATGCTAGATGGGATAACAATACTTCTTAAATTTTTATTTCCACTAAATGCTTTCGTTTTAATCGAAGTAATTTGATATGTTACTCCCATATACTTTAACGAAGGGGGAATAGTTACTGAATTTTTTTTGCCTACATACCCTATACATTCTGCTGTATTTTTTCCTGTAATAGCACATCTCACTCCAACTGAATTCTGCAATTTCTGTCCAATTTTTATTTTAGGACTCTGTGATGAATTAGTCTTTTTGCTTCCCTTGTCCACAACAGTATTTTTAGTTCCACATCCATTATCACATCTTGCTGTCTTGGTTCCATCTTTAGTAGTTGTCGCATTATTATCTGATACATATTTTGTAAACTTATGACCTAATGCTTTAATTACCTTTCCATCTTTTATCTTTGTTCCACAAGACTTGCAGTAAGTATCTCCAGTATTTCCATCTTCTGTACATGTTGCTTTCTTGACATTTCGGAGTTCTGTTTCCCCTTCGTGGTTTGTTGGGTCTACTTCTCCATATTCCTTTCCGCAGACAGTACATACGGCTTTCTTGATGCAGGTTGCCTTGCCTCCTTTATGGCCATTTACTGCACAGCTATCTTCCTGAATCGTTACAGTTCCTTCTGTAAATACTGCTGGTACTGTCATTCCGTTCTCATCAGAGATATTGTTTGCCTTTCCGTCTTTGACATTGACTTTGATTTTTCCTGTCTTTGCGTTTTCTCCTGCTTTAACTTCTAATGTCAGCAGGATTCCGTCTGTCTTGATATTATCCGTCGTGTACCAGGTGCAGTTATTCTCGCTTACTGTAAAGGTTCCTTCACTTGTCACTTCTCCTTTTTTCATGGATACAAGGCTGTAGCCTTCCGGCAGTTCTACACTAAAAGCGATTCCGGCGATTCCCTGATTATTGCTGATCCTTACCGGGATACTTATTGTCTCCCCCGCTTTTGTACTTACATTATCAACACTGATTTTCATCTCCTCGCTTGCCCTTGCGGCTGCTTTCTTTCTACTCTTTTTCGGGGCAAGCTTCACAGTTGCCGGAGTATCCTTTCCCAGTACCTGGCGGTTCAGCAATACGACATCCCCGATCGTGACATCCCCGTCACTGTTGATATCAGCAAGTTTCTTTTTATCACTGTTCAGGCTCACCTTTCCTAATACATAGCGGTTCAGCAATACAACGTCTGCGATTGTGATATCTTTATCCCCATTGATATCTCCGAGGATTCCACTGATAACTTCTACTTCTCCTGCTTTATAAGCTGCCTTTACATAGCTACCCTCTTCATTTACCAGATTCTTCTTTCCGTCATGCAGAGAGATGCTCACCGGATATTTTCCATCGGCTGTATCTTTCAGGATTGTGAACGTAATATTCAGGATCGTTCCGTTTGCTGTGATATTATCTGTCGTATACCAGTTTACTACGTTTCCATTTGTTGTGAATGTTCCCTCTTTCGTTACGGTTCCTGCTGTCATCTTCTTTAACTGAAGCTTGCTGCTGTCATAGTTAACGTCATAGGAAAATCCTGCGATCCCGCTGTTTTGTTTGATGGTTACCGGGATTGTCACTTCATCTCCTGCATAACCCTGTACGGATCCTGCCTGGATGATCGGTGCATCCTTGTCTACTGTCTCCTCTAACTTCGGAATAGGCTTTCCTTTTTCAAGCAAGGTATTACAATCTTTGCAATAAATATCTCCTGTGTATCCTTCCGTAGTTTCGGTTGCTTCTTTTTTATTTCTTGTCTCCTTATGAAGATGTCCTGTTGCTTTTATTGTTTCCTCATAAGCATCTCCACAGGCACATTTAAATGTCTTTGTTCCGTTGGTTGTACAGGTTGCTTTTTTCGTGATGGTTTCGGTGTAGCTGTGTACATGAGAAGCATCTTTTTCCCAATGTGCATATACTGTTAAATTTCCTGTACATAAAGTACTTGCCGTAATCTGACTGCCTCCTGTTTTAGCAGTAAACCATCCTAAGAATGTATAACCATCTTTTTTAGCTTCTGGCAATTTCCCATAGACTGTATTATAAAGACCTTCCTGTTTTGTATTTCCCTCTATTGTTCCACCATTTGCATCAAACTCAAGTTCATATGATAATGGAACCCATTGTGCATACAGAGTATGGTTTTTTGCGATATTTACTATGCTCTTGGCATCTACTTTATTTCCACCACTCTTTTCTGTATACCATCCTTTAAATGTATAGCCAGGTCGTTCTACATCAGGAAATGTTCCATATACCTCATCATACGTTACTGTCTTACTAACCGCATTTGTCTTACCTCCATTTGCATCAAGATTCATCGTATAAACACTCTTTTTCCAGTGAGCATATAACATACCGGTATCCTGACAAATGGTTGTGCTATCTACTTTCTTTCCATTTTCTGATGCTGTATACCACCCTAAAAAAGTATGTCCTGTTCTTGTGGCTGTTGGAAGTGTTCCATACGCAGTACCATAAGCAACTTCTTTTGTACTACTTCCTGAAATGGTTCCCCCGTTTCCATTAAAAGTAACCTGTTCTTTTTGTGCCTCCCAACGTGCATATAACTCTAAATTTCCGCTATACTTTTTATTGGATTCATATTTTTCCCCGCCATTTTCTGCTGTGTACCAGCCTTTAAATATATAGTGTTCCTTTGTAGGATTTTTAATTAACGTACTGCCTGAAACGGCGGTATTTCCAAATACAATATTATTATCTGCTATATATGTCGTTGGATTATCGGAAGCATTTTTTCCTCCATTTAAATGATAATTAATTGAAAATTCATTAATATCGGTTTCACAGATAAAAGATTTTATTTCCGTTCCTGAAATATCAGCCATACTATTGAAATCATCCCAGGCTCCATCCTGTCCAATTCTCAAATAATCCTGCCCACCTTCATAGGCTTTATAGTCATCAGGCTGATTTGCTCCCCAGTTACTATAGCTCCAAGATTCACCGGATTCCCATTTCCACTCTCCTTCTTTTTCTCTATCACTTCCCCCTATAAAAGCATCACTATAATTAAACTCTTTTAATAATCCAGTAATAAATGCATTCTCTTCTTTTGATGTAATGGAGGCAAGATAACCGCCGAAAACATTTTTGCAATACTGTTTTGCATCATTCCAGCCTATCAAAGCACTATTATCAATCAGGTAATATTTATGACCATTAAATGACCTTATCGCAACTGCCTCGTTCTTTTCACCAATTAATATACCTGCATTATCTGTCGCACGATTTCCTAACTTATCGTAAGCATAAATGTGCGTAATATAATAACCATCTTCATTATTATGGTCGCTTTGATTTACATGATAAGTTATCTCTTTTTCTTCTTCCTCACCGGAATCTACCTTTATATCTTTCTTGGAAATATCATCCTGTCCATTCTTTGCTGTCCAGGTAAAGAATGAAACTTTATCAACACCCGTTTCATCCGACACCTTACAGGTTACTTTAAAACCAGTATTATCCTTGCTGACCTTTACATCCTTTATTACTGGAGGAGTTTCCTCAAAGGAATAACCAGTTCTTCCTGCTTGTACATTCCCACACTTGTCATATACATAAATATCTGTTACATATGCTCCCAGTTCATTATTATGGTCGCTTCGATTTACACGATAAGTCACATGCCCATTCACTATTTTTCCACGGCATTTTTCAGATGTCTGCCAGTCACCAACTAAATCATCCTGTCCGTCTTTCCATGGGGTCCAGGTAGGAAACTGTACTCTGTCAATACCTTCATCATCACTGACATCACACTCTACGGTATAACCAGTCAAATCAGGCGTAACTTTTATATTCGTAAGAGTCGGTGCCACCGTATCTATATAAACACTAACTGTTTTATAAGTTTCTAAATTTCCTGCAGCATCGTAGCAATATATATCTGTATGGTACCATCCATTTTGCTCATTATTATGGTCAGATATGTTAACTTGATAATTTAACTCCCACGCTGTTCCACCTACCCTGCTTTCATGCCATGTTATATCATCCTGCCCATTCTTTGCTGTCCAGGTAGGGAATTTTACTACACTTAATGCATTATTGTCTTTTACAATACAATGAACTATGTAACCTGTTGAAGACACATTCCAAACACTTACTTCACTGATAGTCGGCTTTTCTGCATCTGTTTGTAAATCTTTCCAGAGATTTGTCCAATCCGTTGGTGCTCCATTATTTGTTGAATGTCCTGCTAATGCTTTTCCCTTATTTATGATGGATGTTGTTCTCCCTCTATTAATAGAAAAAGCCTGATATGCGTAAATATTACCTCTTCCATATTTAGTTACACTATTTACTGCTCCTTTAAATACACTAATATCAACATGATTTCCGTAAACATGTCCATAAGTACCATCACTCTTTTTACCTTGACCACCAGCATCATAAAATGCGGTTCCCTGACCTATCGTCTGTCCAACTGATATATCAGAAATATTTTCATCATGCATAAATCCAACGGTCATATAATCTAATGTTCCATCTGGATAATATACTCTATCTGTACTTTGGAACAGTACATATCCCCAGCGGCTATCCTTTTGCTTTACCACTCCGGTAAATGGTGCAAATACCCTTCCTCCCGGTAAAATATCAATTGCATTATAATCTCCATGCGATGAACCACTTCCTGTTTCATAGGCAATCTGGCTCAAATTCATCTGTGGTGCCGGAAACCACGCTGTTTCATAGGCCATCGCCTTTACGCTAAATCGTGGGCAGTAAAACAGTACTCCCATGATAAAACATGCGGCAAATATCATTTTTATTTTTTTCATAACACTTATCCTCCTTTTACATATACAAATATTGAACATCGCTTCTTTTTCGACATTTGTTTAATTCCTTACCTGCATTATATCGACTTCCTATTGTAATTCAATAGGTTGTGTCCAAGTGGTCGTTTTTTCGACACTTTTGGTAGCTGTACGACAAAAAGCCGGAAATATTCCGGCTTTTTGCAATCATTTTTTATTGTTTTCTTTTACTTAACAGTGACTTTCTTACCGACTCCTCTTGCCTTTAACAGCTTCTGATATGCCTTCTTCTGTTTCTTTGGAACTTTGATAGTTGCTTTTGCGTGGATTCCTTTAAATGCATTCGCTCCTATCTTTTTGCTGGAAAGATATGTTGTTTTTATTGTGATTTTCTTTAGGTTTTTACATTTTGCAAATGCTTCTTTTCCTATCTTTCGTACTGTTGCTGGAATCACTACTGCCTTTATCTTTGGATCTCCTTTGAATGCTTTTGTTGCAATCGATGTTACCTGACATTTGATTCCTTTTAACTTCACTGTAGATGGAATTGTTCGGGAAGCTTTTTTAGAAGTTGCTTTCACATATTCCACTGTGTTCTTTCCTGTTACTTTATATACTGCTCCGGTGGATTTATCTGTGATTTTCTCTCCTGTTTTTAATTTTGGTTTATTACTATTTCCGATTGGCTTAGTATTGTTTCCAAGTGCTTTGATGACTTCTGTTCTTGTTATTTTACATACTGTACAGGTATATGTTTTTATTCCTGTCTGTGTCGCTGTAGCTGCCTTTGTAATCACACCGTTATCCCACTGATGTCCGACGGCTTTCGTTACACTACCAGCTTCAATGAGATTTCCACAGTTTGTACAATATATATCTCCTGAATAGCCATCTAAAGTACAAGTTGCAGCTTTTGCATTCCTTACTTCTCTCTTTGTAGTATCTGTATGTTTACATTCCTCTTCTACTTTTTCGGTAATAACATCTACTTTAAATCCCCATGCATTTCCTGCATCATCTGATACTAACTGTATTTTAACAGTATCTCCTGAAACGGTGATTGTCTTCCCTGCTAATTGTGTACCAGTGTATTTTCCAACCTGTTTATTCTCTTTATCAAAAACATACAGATAGTCGAAATCTTCTTCCAATGCAGTTTTACTGTTAAATGTAATATTTAATGCCGAAGCTCCTGCTTTTGTATATACCCAGAAATCAGAACAGTTATTTTCATAGTTATGTGTGCTCTCTAACTTTGAAATATCCGTAACTACATAGGCTGTATTTTTAACGGTAACTTTACAGCTTCTGCTTACTTCACTGCCATCTTTTGCCTTTGCTGTAATTACTGCTGTTCCTTTTTCCTTTGCCTGTACCAAACCATTTTCATCTACTGTTGCCACTTTTTCATCGGAAGACTCCCAGCTAACCTCTTTATTATTGGCTTCGGAAGGATATACGCTTGCCTGTAACTGGTAAGTATCTAATGCAGTCATTTCCAGAGATGTCTTATTCAAATAAATAGATGTCACCGGCTGTACAACATTTACTTTACAAGTTGCACTCACATCACCAACCGTCACTTTGATTGTTGCCTGTCCTGCTTCCTTCGCCGTTACTGTTCCATCTTCTGCGATTGCTGCTACATTCACATTGGTAGATTTCCATGACACTTCATCTGTAAAGGTTGCAGGAGTAACTGTCATTGTAAGGGAATATTTCATTCCTCTATTTAAAGTCAGTTCTGTTTTGTCTAATACAACATTGGTTGCTTTTACTGCTTTATCAACAAACTTCATTCCCTGCTGATTTGCAAAAGTTTCTGCATATGTGCCAGAAATTCCATATACCGTCATCTTAGCCGGGTAACTGAATACAGAGCTTGAAATAGAGGTCGTTGCACGCGGAATCGTTATCTCTATTAATGCTACACAATTCTTAAATGCATTATCCCCTACTTTAGAAACTCTGTACGGTAATACAACAGATGGTAATGCATCACAATGTTCAAAACAAGAAGTTGGAATCTGCGTAATTCCTGTTCCTAATTCAACATCTGTAAGAGCATCGCAATCATAAAAAGCTTTTTCTCCCATACTGGTTACTGAATCTGAAATACTAACTTTGGCAAGAGCATCACAATTCTCAAAAGCTCTGGAGCCAAGATTCTTTACGCTATTTGGCACTGCAATATCTGTAAAGCCTCCGCATTCATAAAATGCACCTGTTCCAATATTTGTTACAGTATTGGGAATATCAAGCTTTGTTAACGCATCACAATTTTCGAAAGCGTAAGATTGAATGTCTGTAATGGATTTGCTCCAATTTATAGTCTTTAATGCGGTACAGTTTTTAAAAGCGTGGTCCTGGATTGTTGTAACTGTGTCTGGTAAAGTAATTTCTGTTAAACTCGTACAGCCTTCAAATGTTGATGACATAATATTCACACGTTTATTAGGTAACTTCACTGATGAAAGACTTGTACAACCTGAGAATATCTCCGTTCCCATACCTGTTATTGAGTCCGGGAGAGATACTGATTTTAGACTGGTACAGCCTGCAAATGCTCTTCCATTAATTTCATCTATACTATTATACATTTTAACATTTTCTAACGATGTACAAAGTTTAAAAGCATTTTCACCTATAGTCGTTACTGTATCCGGTATGTCAATATTCTCCAATCCATAACATCTCATAAACAGGTTACCTGCTATCTGTGTTAATCCTTTCTCCAATTTAACTGTCTTTAGATTTGTACAACCACAAAATGGACCATAATCATACATTCCAAATCCATACTCTCTTCCTGCTTCTTCCAATGATTTTGGAATGGTTATTTCTGTCAAGCTTGTACAATTCCCAAAGGCTCCACTTTCCATTCTTTTAATGTTTGATGACAATTTTACATTTGCTAACTCCTTATCAGACTCAAAGCACTGGCTTCCTATATACGTTACTGTATTGGCAATTTCTACATATTCTAATAATTTTTTCCCTTTAAAGGCATTATCTCCTAGTGCTATTACCTTATGCCCATCAATCTCCTCCGGTATCACCAATGCCGACACATTTCCCGTATATCCTGTAATTGTAGCATTTCCATCATCGTCTAATGAGTAAGTGAATACTGGTTTTGGAGTACCGTTCTCATCTAAACCGTAGCCACCCCAGGAGCTTCCATAACGGGAATTCCATTTTGTAAAGTATCCTTTTGCGGATGCCAGTCCTCTGCTGCAAGGATATATTAAGCGTCCATCTTCAAAATGGTATACTAATCGTACCGGACTATTGTTTTCATTGAATATATCATAAGTTTTGCTGAAGGACTTTTTCGTTACATAAAAATCCAGACTGGCATTTGCTCCTGCAGATGCATATAACCAGGAAGATACTGTTGTACACATTTTCGGAGATTTACCATCATCAAATGTTTCTGATTCTATGACTGTCTGTGCTCCCATTTTGGCATAAATCTTTCCGCTGATTACTGGAAGTTTCACCAATCCGATGGATGCTGTCACTCCGGCACTTAATTTTGTTTTAGAGTGAAGAGTAAAGCTTTTCTTCTGAAAATCTTTTGTCAGTCTGAAGCCATCTTGCGGAGAATACTGTAAGCCTGTCTGAAAGCCTGTCGTATAGGTTAAAGTGACTTCTCCATTCATGCTATATTCTGCGGTAACTGTAATCACGCCAACATATGCCACAGGAATTTTCACCAGTTCTATCGAACCAGATTTTCCTGCCGCTGCAACGGCATCCCACTCACCTTTTCCTGTAATAATAGCCGTTCCATTTGCCTTAACATAGGCTTCTCTTTTTCCACTGTTTATTTTGTAATCTACGCTTACATTAGAAAGCGTACAATTAATAGTAAATGATTTGCCTGCACCTAATTCTAATTTTTTTGAAGCTTTTACTGCACTGATCTTTTTATTTCCACTAATTCGTCTACGGCTTTTATAAGCTCTTCCATTTTCATATGCCTGTTCTTCGGTTCCGCCTTCTATGTAGGTAATCTGTGCATCGCCAACTGCTTCTGCCTGCTTTAAATCTCCTTCTTCGGTTCCCTGTGCATCGACACTTTCTGTTACTTTGTCAATGTCTGCATCGTTCGTTACAATGACTGTATCTGAACCGTCTACAGTAATTCCTTTTGCTGTATAAACCTGTGCTACTCCATTTTCATAAACTGCAAAAGTATCCCCAACTGTAATTTTTTTCGGACAGTTAACAATCGTTACATTTTTATCTTTATCTACATATACACTGACATCCTGCGGGATTTCTATTACATTTGACGTAAATTCATAACTATTTTTATAATTTTCATCAATTTGAGTAGAGTCTTGCACCGTCTTTGCATCCGATACCATGTTTTCAATTTCCGCTTTTGTTATCGTCTTTTCCGGATTAAACTTTCCAGCTTCTAATAAAAACCATCCTCTATTGATAGCAATCTGTGTATCATCTGGATATTTTATTCCTGTCGTATCTTTATAGGTATATGTCTTGTCTTCTAATTTATATCCCAGACAATAATTCAATGTATGTGCTGCAAATTCTCTGGTTGCTGCTTCATCTGGTTTTACTTCCTGTCCTGCTTCTATGTCAATCACACCAAATTCTGCCGCCATCATAATATCTTTATAATATGTATGTGTGCTTGTCACATCACTAAAATAATCATCTGGCATATTATCTTTCTCTACAGTCATATCAAACATAACTGTTAAATCATGTAACCATTCTGCCCTCGTTATTGTTCCATCGCCATATATAATCGACGTATCTCTTGCCTGAACTTGCTGTCCTGTTATTCCAAAACAGAAAGCAACTGCCACTATTACTAATAACAACACTTTACTGATTTTTTTCATTTGACTTTCCACCTCTTTTTAACATATACTTCCTTCTCTTTTCTCTCATAAAAATATTTTTTATTTTGTAATTTTTTTCTTTTATTCCCCCTCGTATTCGTTTTATCATTTAATTTGCATCAATTTAATTCATAACCTACTTGCATTATATCGACTTCCGACCGTAATTCAATAGATTATGTCCAACTGGTCGTTTTTACGACACTTTTGGTAATACATCTTGATTTTTCGCCCTAAAATTAAGAAAAGCGGATTGCAACTTATTGTTCGTTACAATCCGCTTTTCCCTTTAATTAAAACCCCTGATTTCATTCGCCACTCCGTATAATGCTTCGCAGAATTCTTCCATGCTCTGGTATCTATCTTTTATATCGACACTCATACCTTTTAAAATGACATTTTCCAATTCAGGAAAAACCGATGTATTATATTCTGAAAGGTTTTTCAGCTTTTTCCCAGAGATACGTTCTATTACTTCTACTGGATTATCTCCACTGAGGTAATAATATATTGTCGCACACAAGGCATAAATATCTGTCCAGGGACCCAATTCGCCTTTTGTAGAATATACTTCCAGAGGCGCATAATGTTGATCAAATATTACTGGAAGCGATGTGTCTTTTATTGAAAATTTTCTTAGCGTTCCTGTATCTAGCAGTAATTTCATCGTACTATCATTCAGTATGATAATCCTATCTGGTTTTATACCACAATGAATAATTCCTGCTCTATGCAATGCAGCGATTCCATTCATAACTGGCAAAAGACACTGTAGAAACTTCAACACTTCAAACTGTTCAGTGCTTCTCGCTCCTTTTACTGATATATTTTCTCCACTTCATTATCTATATTTAAATAATAGTCCCAACGTCTCTACTTATAGCCAACTTTTATATTAGGATTTTTAGTACAAATATACATGATTAATTGGCGGACTGTTTGCTCTCCTGCTCCGTTACGAGGCAACTGACAAATATCCTTTGTTCCATCATTAGTATAAGCTCTTAAGGATCTGTAATCCTCAAAATGATTTGTTTTATGTATATATTGATAAATCTGTTTAATATCTTTATAAGATATAATACAGTTTGTCCCTTTTCCTATAATATATTTGTTTCCCACTCTTACTGCATCTCCAAAAAGTTTCTCTCCTTCCTGAAAGTCCATAATAACGTTACTTAATTCTCCCTCTTCCTCTAATCTTCGAATAATTCTTTTTGGTGCCGATACGACAAGACAATAATGTACAATACCAAAAACTGGAAACAATACTATCACACAAAATATTATCTTACCCAGCATATCCCCTTCACTTCTAATCATCTCTAGTATACCTGATATATTCGTGATAAATATAACAAGTAATATTATTAATATTATTAATCCTCCAATTTCTCTTATAAACTCTCCAATCGAACTGAAAAAAATATATTTCTTTAATTCTTTTACTACACTTTCATTCATAAGTACTTTCCCCTTGCTATTTATCCACCTGATTCACTGTTCCATCTGAAGCCATCTTTCCCGCATAGGAATAATCATCTGTTGCTAAAAGATTTAAATGCAGAACTGGACGAATTCCTAACTCCATATCACTCTCGCCCCCACCGACATAAGCCTCGCCGGACATATCGACAGCCGCTGCTGAAATATTTTTTTCTCCCGGTGTTCGAAGCCACCAATATTGATAATCACATAAATCAGCATAATTACTATATTTAATTGTCATACCATAGCTGTCTGTAAATCCATATTCTTTTTCTTCATCTGTTTCTGACAAAGATAACAGATATATCTTATCTAATGTATCGTTTCCTCCATCTGTTTTATAATAATAATTATCTTCATTTATAACTTTTGTTGTACGAATTGCCTCCTGCTCTGAGCTTGAAAATGCTCTATTCA
>ERZ779885.2154-NODE-2154-length-18511-cov-12.968574_pt1 | contig 18511 bp, 10 predicted proteins | sample MGYA00511554_ERZ779885 | MGnify/ENA primary metagenome ERZ779885 (study PRJEB29588, sample SAMEA2160998) | human gut metagenome | biome: human gut; feature: human-associated habitat; material: faeces | place: Denmark | collected 2008/2010 ... | reverse complement strand
CGGCGGCGTTTTCGGCAGGAACAAACAGCTCGGTCACGCCCGCCTTTTGGGCGGCAAGGGCCATGGGCAGGGCACCGGCAATGGGGCGCAGTGTGCCATCCAGCCCAAGCTCACCCAAAAATGCCTGGTGCGGCTCTGGTTGTGGGATGTACTGCTGCGCCGCCAAAATGCCGATGAACACCGGCAGGTCATACAAACTGCCGGTCTTGCGCACATCGGCGGGGGCCAGGTTGACGGTAACATGGCTGGCGGGCCAGGGGCAGTTCAGGTTTTTGATGGCGCTGCGCACCCGCTCGCTGCTTTCCTTCACGGCGGAATCCGGCAGGCCCACCATGGCAAATTTGGGCAGACCGCCGCTGATGTGGGTTTCCACGGTAACGGGGTAGCCATCCAGCCCCGTTACCCCCAGGCTGACAACGTGTGCATACATGGCGCAGCCAACTCCTTTTTTTCAACAAATTGCGTACTTTGATTATTTTCAGTATATCCTGTTCCGCCCGCGGCGGCAAGCCTATTTTTTGTGCCCAAAATCTGCCTTGACGCTGTAGGGCAAAAAAATAGGCAAAGCTCCGGCAAAAAGCCGGAATTCCAGCTTTTTTTGATTGACAACGCAAACTAAAATTGATATATTTAATTTGAACAAGTAAATTTACCCAAAACTTTTACAGGGTAAGAAAGTGATGGTGTCCAAAATGTATAAAGAAATGTACAGCCGTTGGCTTGCTGCCAACCTGGATGACCCCGACCTGAAGCCGGAGCTGGAATCGATTCAGAACGATGACGCTGCCATTCAGGATCGTTTTGCCGTTGCCCTTAAGTTCGGCACTGCCGGTCTGCGCGGTGTGATCGGCGCCGGTACCAACCGCATGAACGTGTATGTTGTGCGCCAGGCTACCCAGGGCCTTGCCAACTGGGTCAAGACCCAGGGCGGCACCCAGACCGTTGCTATCAGCTATGACAGCCGCATCAAGAGCGATGTGTTTGCCAAGGCTGCTGCCGAAGTTCTGGCTGCCAACGGCGTAAAGGTGCGCATTTACAGCGCCCTGATGCCGGTTCCCGCACTGAGCTTTGCTACCCGGTATTATAACTGCAACGCCGGTATCATGGTAACGGCATCCCACAACCCGGCCAAGTACAACGGCTATAAGGCCTACGGCCCCGATGGCTGCCAGATGACCGATGAGGCCGCTGACATCGTGTACGCCGAAATCCAGAAGACCGACATCCTGACCGGCGCCAAAACCATGCCGTTTGCCGAGGGGCTGGAAAAGGGCATCATCGAATACGTTGGCGATGACTGCATCAACGCCCTGTACGAAGCAATCGAAGCCCGCTCCATCCGTCCCGGTATCTGCAAGACCGCCGGCCTGAAGCTGGTTTACAGCCCGCTGAACGGCTCCGGCCTGGTTCCGGTCACCCATGTTCTGCATGACATCGGCATTACCGATATCACCGTTGTGCCGGAACAGGAAAAGCCGGACGGCAATTTCCCCACCTGCCCGTACCCCAACCCCGAAATTTTCGAGGCTCTGCGCCTTGGCCTGGAACTGGCCGAAAAGTCTGGTGCAGACCTGATGCTGGCCACTGACCCCGATGCTGACCGCGTTGGCATTGCCGTTAAGTGCAAGGATGGCAGCTATGAGCTGCTTTCCGGCAACGAAGTCGGCGTTCTGCTGCTGGATTACATCTGCGCGGGCCGCATTGAGCAGGGGACCATGCCCAAAGACCCCGTCATGTGCAAGTCCATCGTGTCCACCCCGCTGGCGGACAAGGTGGCCGAGCATTACGGTGTTGAGTGCCGCAATGTGCTGACCGGCTTTAAGTGGATCGGCGATCAGATCGCCAAGCTGGAAGCTGCTGGTCAGGTTGACCGCTTCATCTTTGGCTTTGAGGAAAGCTATGGCTACCTGGCTGGTCCTTACGTCCGCGATAAGGATGCCATCATCGGCTCTATGCTGATTTGCGAAATGGCTGCTTATTACCGCGCAAAGGGCAGTTCCATCAAGGAAGAGCTGGAGCGCATTTACGCCGAGTATGGCCGCTACCTGAACAAGGTTGACAGCTTTGAGTTCCCGGGCCTGTCCGGCATGGACAAGATGGTGGGCATTATGTCCGGCCTGCGCGAGAACCCGCCCAAGGACTTTGGCGGTGACGCCGTTGTAAAGGTTGTGGACTATAAAAAGCCTGAAGAGACCGGTCTGCCCGCCGCCAACGTGCTGATCTACACCCTGGCATCCGGCTGCACCGTTGTGGTGCGCCCCTCCGGCACCGAGCCGAAGATCAAGACCTACTTTACCACCAAGGGCAAAGACCTGGCCGAAGCCGAAGCCAAGAAAGAAGAACTGGCCGCTGCCGTTAAGCCGCTGCTGGCATAATGTGATTCCATAGGTTTTGTGCTTTTGGGTCGTCTGCTGTAATACGCAGACGGCCTTTTTTGTATGCAGCCCCCTAGCCGCCGCAGTGAGGAAATAACGCGCATTTTCAGGCTCTGCTTGGGGAATCACCCCTCAGTCACCTTCGGCGACAGCTCCCCTCGAAGGGGAGCCAAAGGCTTTGCGGAAAATTGTTGCGGCATCTGCTGCAAGGCCCCGGAACGGTCAAGACCGTTTCCTACAGAGCATTTTATTGTGTGCGGCCAACCCACAAACACCCAGTAGGGCGGGGGTACCCGACTCCGCCGGAAACTTACCGGAGCAGATACAAAAAACGTGTGATGTACTTTGCCCCACAGTAGGAAACGGCGTCCTCGACGTCCCGGATGGGCATATAAATGATTGCACTTTTGCTGGCAATTTGCCGCCGCAAAAGATTGCCCGCACTACTTGACAAAACACAAAAACTCTGGTAAAATACTCTAGCAATCGTTCAGAGGGCTGCTCCACACGCACAGGATGGCGTCTGCTGGTAGCCGAAATTCGAAGATTGTGATGAGCACATATATCAAGTATGGCTCCCTTTAGTCATGATCGAGAAAGAGGTGAAATGAAAATGAAGCAGGGTATTCATCCCAACTATGTGGATTGCACCATTACCTGCGCATGCGGCAACGTGATCCATACCCGCGATACCAAGCCGGAGATCCGCGTTGAAGTTTGCAGCAAGTGCCATCCCTTCTACACCGGCAAGCAGAAGCTGGTTGACACCGGCGGACGTGTTGAGCGCTTTAAGCGCCGCTACGCCAACAAGGCTGGCAAGTAATTGCATTAAGGTTTTGTATACCGCAGATGGCAACATCTGCGGTATTTTTTTCAAATACATCATCTTGCATCTCAAAGGAGAACCCCCTATGCCGGACTATCAAACGATCCGCGGTATTTCCACCTTTGAATATGAAGAAAAGCGCTCCCGCTTTATTGCTTCCGCTGCGTTTGCCGATACCGAGGAAGCTGCCCTTGCCCACCTGAACCGCATCAAAGCGGCCAACCGCACCGCGCGGCATAATGTGTATGCCTATGTTCTGCGCGAGGGCGGCCGCACCCGCTACAGTGATGACGGCGAACCCGCCAAAACCGCCGGTACCCCTGTGCTGGAAGCCATCGGCCATGCGGGGCTTTCGGATGTGATCGTGGTGGTTACGCGGTACTTTGGCGGAGTTCTGCTGGGCACCGGCGGGCTGGTGCGGGCCTACACCGCGGCGGCATCCGGAGCCTTGCAGCAGGCGGAGATTGTCAGCATGCGGCTGGTGACGGATTGCGCCGTGACCGTGCCATACCCCAAGTTTGAACAGGCCCAGCGGATGATCGCAGCCGCCGGGGCCAAACTGCAGGAACCGGAGTATGCCGATGCTGTGACCCTGCGCTGGCGCATGCCTGCCGGAACCGAAGAAGCCCTGTGCCATGACCTGAGCGAGCTGACCCGCGGCAGTGCCGAAGTGACGATCAGCAAACCACTTTACGCAGCTTTTTGATGCTGCGCAGTCATTTCTGGCAAGAAAGCAGAATTTCCCATGAAATTTTTACATTTCATACAAGTGTTTGGCGGCTTTTTATCGTATTTATAATATATAGAGAGCCGTTTTTGGGCATGATATGCCCAACGGGGAACCGGAAAGGGGAAAGGAGGCTGCGCCGTGACTGTGCGGGAAGAGACCCAGACAATTGAACGCCTGACCTTAAGCCCCTATGCCGCTTTAAGTGAGCAGAGCTTTGGCCGCCGCACCCCGGAACCGGAAGATGACCTGCGGACCTGCTACCAGCGTGACAGGGACAGAATTTTGCACTGTAAAAGTTTCCGGCGGTTGAAGCAGAAAACACAGGTGTTTCTTTCGCCGGAGGGCGACCACTACCGCACCCGGCTGACCCACACGCTGGAAGTCAGCCAGATTGCCCGAACCATTGCCCGCGCCCTGCGGCTGAATGAGGACCTGACCGAAGCCATTGCCCTGGGGCATGATCTTGGCCACACCCCATACGGCCACGCGGGGGAGCGCGCACTGAACCGGCTGTGCCCCGGCGGGTTTACCCACTACCGCCAAAGCCTGCGGGTGGTGGACTACCTGGAAAAGGACGGCAAGGGCCTGAACCTTTGCTGGGAGGTGCGCAACGGGATTATTACCCACACCAAAGGCGCCTGGGCCCGCACGATGGAAGGCTGTACCGTGCGCTATGCGGACCACATTGCCTTTTTGAACCATGATATTGAGGATGCCGTGGCCGCCGGTGTGCTGAACCCCGCCGCCCTGCCGCGGGATGCCGTGCAGGTGCTGGGAGATACCAAATCCCGGCGCATCACCACAATGATCACCGACCTTGTGGCAAACAGCGCAAACTGCAAAAATGGGAAAATGCAGTTTTCCCCCGAAGTGGAGGAGGCATACGGTGTGCTGAAAGACTTTATGTACAGCACGGTATATGTGGACAAGGATGCCAAGCGCGAAGAGAAAAAAGTGGACAAGATGATCGAAGCGCTGTATGAGCGCCTTTGCGCGGACCCCACGCTGATGCCTAATTTTTATATGCAGGTGGCATATCACCAGGGAATGGACCGTGCCGTGGCGGATTATATTTCCGGCATGAGCGATGAATTTGCTACCCGCCTGTTTGAGGAGCTGTTTGTGCCGCAAAAGTGGCAGGTGCTATAAAATTGGCAGTATGTTAGAGCACTGCCGCCCGCCCCGAAGGGGCGCACATTGTGCGCCCGCTAACCTATAAATTATTACGATATATACGCGAAAGGAGGCCCGGAGCCCCATTGATCCCACAGGAATACATACAGGAAGTGGTTGCACGCAATGATATTACCGAAGTAATCGGCCAATATGTGCAGCTGCGTCATCGCGGGCGGACCTATACCGGGCTGTGCCCTTTCCATAACGAGAAAACCCCTTCGTTTACCGTCTACCCGGATACCCAAAGTTTTTACTGCTTTGGCTGCGGTGCGGCGGGGGATGTGATTAACTTTGTGCGCAAAATTTCCAACCTGGGCTATGTGGAAGCTGTTAAACAGCTGGCGGGCCGCGCCGGGATGCCCATGCCGGAGGAGGACGACCAGGAAAGCCGTTCCCGCTCCCGCCTGTTGGAGATCAACCGCAACGCCGCGCGCTATTTTTATGACCAGCTCAACGCCCCAACGCCGGAAGCCGCCATGGCCCGCCGCTACTGGCGCGAAAAACGCGGCCTTTCGGATGCGGCCATCCGCCGGTTTGGCTTGGGCTATGCACCGGAAGATTTTGTCGGCCTTCTGCACTACCTGCGCCACCGCGGCTTTACCGAGCCGGAATTGGAATCCTCCGGCCTTGTCAAGCGTAGCGCCAAGGGCAATCTGTATGATATCTTCCGCCACCGCGTGATGGTGCCCATCATTGATGTGCGGGGCAATATCATTGCGTTCGGCGGGCGCGTGATGGATGATTCCAAGCCGAAATACATCAACTCGCCCGAAACGATGGTCTACCACAAATCCCGCACGCTGTTTGCGCTGAATGTGGCAAAAAAATCAACGTCCAAGCGGTATATCCTCTGTGAAGGGTATATGGACGTCATCTCGATGCACGAAGCCGGGTTTGATACCGCTGTCTGTGCCTGCGGCACGGCTTTGACGCCGGAGCAGGTCAAGCTGCTGACGGAATACGCCGACGAAGTGGTGCTGAGCTATGACTCGGACGAAGCAGGCCAGAAGGCAACGGAGCGCAGTTTGGCGCTGTTTTCCGGTACCAATTTGCAGGTGCGGGTGCTGAATATCCCCGGTGCCAAGGACCCGGATGAATTTATCCGCACCTATGGCCGCGACCGGTTTGAAGCCGTGCTGGAAGGCACCGCAACCCCGCTGGAGTTCAAGCTGGCTAAGGCAGTGAAAAAATATGACCTGCGCAACGATGCCCAGCGCCTGCAATATGTGGATGAAGCCATCGGCATTCTGGCAGGCAGCGCGGTCAGCCCCACGGCGCGGGATGTGTATGCCGGGCGCATTGCGGAGCAGACCGGCATTGATAAAAAGGCTGTGTTGGTCCAGCTGGAAAGCGCCGTGCGCGGGGCCGGGCGCAGGGCACGCCGCAAAGAGCAGAACGAACTTTCCCGCCAGGGGATTGCGGCGGATATCCGCGTGCCCTATGACCGCGGGGGCGAAGCTGCCCTGGGGGCCGCAAGCGCCGCCCGCCAGCTGGTGGCGGCTATGCTGCAGGATGCCGGCGCCATCCCCTACATCCGGGAACGGCTGAACCTTGGCATGGTGGTGCTGCCGGAAATGCAGCAGGCAATCAAGGCGATTTACGACTGCGCCGCCCGCGGCCAACCCGCCAACGCCACGACCCTTTCCCCCTTGTTGGAGGAAAAAGCCTACAGCCAGGTGATGCTGGCCCAGGCCCAAAACGCCGATACCCGCCTGACCCGCCGAGATATTGATATGCTGCTGGATCGTTTGCAGACCGCAAACCCCGAAAGCGCCCAGGTGGCAGGCACCACAGACGATGAATTCCGGCAGAAATTTGCCGCCCTTGCCCGCAAAAAAGTGGGCGAACGCCCGCCGGAAGAATAATTTCCACCCGGCCAAAACCATGTTGTTTTATCCCGTTCCAGTAAGATGGGCAGAATAAAAACCAAAGGAGAAACTACTTATGGCAGAAAAGAAAGATTCGATTCGCAACCTGATTGAACAGGGCCGCCGTGCAGGCAAATTGACCAGCACCGAAATCAGTGACGCTATGGAAGAAAGCAGCCGTGTTATTGACGCGGAGCAGATGGAAAAGCTGTATGAAGAGCTGGAAAGCAACGGCATTGAAGTGGTGGATGATGACGCCACGGATATGTCCGCTGTGGCCGATATGGGCGAGGAGGGGATGGATGACTTTGAGGATACCGTTACCTCGGACGGCATTACCATCGATGACCCCGTTAAGGTTTACCTGAAAGAGATCGGCCGCGTGCCCCTGCTGACCCCCGATGAGGAAGTGCAGCTGGCCCTGGATATCCAGAAAGGCGGCAAGGACGGCGAACGCGCCAAGCAGCGCCTGAGCGAAGCCAACCTGCGTCTGGTAGTTTCCATTGCAAAGCGCTATGTGGGCCGCGGCATGCAGTTCCTGGACCTGATCCAGGAAGGTAACCTGGGTCTGATCAAAGCGGTTGAAAAGTTTGACCATACCAAGGGCTTCAAGTTCTCCACCTATGCAACGTGGTGGATCCGCCAGGCCATCACCCGCGCCATTGCGGATCAGGCCCGCACCATCCGTATCCCTGTGCATATGGTGGAAACCATCAACAAGGTCAAAAAGGTTTCCAGCCAACTGCTGCACGAAAACGGCCATGAGCCCAGCGCCGAAGAAATTGCCGAGCGCCTGGATATGCCGGTGGACAAAGTGCGTGAGATTATGCGCGTGGCACAGGAACCCGTCAGCCTCGAAACCCCCATCGGCGAGGAGGAAGATAGCCACTTGGGCGACTTTATCCCCGATGAGGAAGCCCCCGTTCCCGCCGAAGCCGCCAGCCAGACCCTGTTGAAAGAGCAGCTGGCCGATGTGCTGAAAACCCTGACCCCGCGTGAAGAAAAGGTCCTGCGCCTGCGCTTTGGCCTGGAAGATGGCCGCCCCCGCACGCTGGAAGAGGTGGGCAAGGAGTTCAACGTTACCCGTGAACGTATCCGCCAGATCGAAGCAAAAGCCCTGCGCAAGCTGCGCCACCCCAGCCGCAGCAAAAAGCTGCGCGACTTCTTGGATTGATGCCGTGATTCTTATATAGAATAGAAATAGCAAATTAAAATCATCTGCACCCGTACTGCTGTTTGCCCGGCGGTACGGGTGTATTTTTGTGTGCAGAAGGCATAAATGACAAAGCCACAGCATACGATTACCCTGATGATATAGGGGAGGGGATAACGATGTGTGGAATTGCCGGACAGATCAGCGCGGACCCAAATAAGATTGCAGCCAACTACCCAGCTTACTGCCGAATGCAGAAAAGCCTTGCACGCCGCGGGCCGGACCAGCGGGGAATGTACCTGCACGGCCATGCGGCGCTGATCCATGCGCGGCTGGCTGTGGTGGATCTGGAAAACGGCTGCCAGCCCATGGTGCTGGATCAGGGCGGGGAGAAATACATTCTGGTGTACAACGGCGAGCTGTACAACACGCCGGAGCTGCACGCCCAGCTTGCGGCTCTGGGCCATCGCTTTGTAAGCCATTCCGATACTGAGGTTTTGTTACATGCTTTTGCCCAGTGGGGGCCGGACTGTCTGGAAAAGCTGAACGGTATTTTTGCATTTGCTGTGTGGCAGCAGCGGGCGCAAAAGCTCTTTCTGGCGCGGGACCGCATCGGGGTCAAGCCGCTGTTCTATGCCCTGCGCGGGGACAGCCTGATCTTTGCTTCCGAGCTGAAAACGCTGCTCTGCCACCCGGAGATCCCGCCGCAGGTGGATGCCCATGGGCTGGCCGATGTGCTGCTGCTCGGCCCCGGCCGCACGCCGGGGTGCGGGGTGTTCCGCAATGTGCAGGAATTGAAGCCCGGCTGCTGCGCAGAATACACTGTGCCACAGGTTGGTGCGCCGCGCCTCACCGTGCGCCGCTACTGGCAGCTGACCGACCACGAACACCCCGATGATTTTACCCACACCGCAGCCAAAGTGCGGGACCTGGTGATGGATGCCGTCACGCGGCAGTTGGTATCGGATGTGCCGGTGGCAACCTTCCTTTCCGGCGGGCTGGATTCCAGCCTGATTTCGGCAATCGCGGATTCCTGCTTTACGGCGCGGGGCAAAACGCTGCAGACTTTCTCGGTCGGTTATCAGGATAACAAAAAGTACTTCCACGCCACCCATTTCCAGCCCAGCCCGGATGCGCCGTATATCCGCACCATGAACCAGTTCTTGAACGCGCAGCATACCTGGGTAACGCTGGACAGCGAAGCACTGGCCGCCGCCCTGCTGGAAGCGGTGGACGCCCGTGACCTGCCCGGTATGGCGGATGTGGACTCCTCGCTGCTGCTGTTCTGCCGTGAGATCCGTAAAACAGCCACCGTGGCACTTTCCGGCGAGTGCGCGGACGAGATATTTGGCGGTTACCCCTGGTACAGGGATAAGACCGTGCGGGAGCGGTATGGCTTCCCTTGGGCGCAGAGCACGGCATACAGGGTCAGCTTTTTTAAGCCGGAGGTGTTCGGCAGCATTGACCCGGCGGCGTATATTGATGAAGGCTACCGCGCCACGCTGGAGCAAACTTCCATCCGCCCCGGTCTGGATCCCCTGGAACAACGGATGCGCCAGATGTTTGCCCTGAACTTTAACTGGTTTATGCAGACCCTTTTGGACCGCAAGGACCGAATGAGTATGTACAGCGGGCTGGAAGTGCGCGTGCCGTTCTGCGATTACCGCATTGCGGAATACCTGTACAGCGTGCCGTGGGAATATAAGGATTACGAGGGCTACGAAAAAGGCCTGCTGCGCCAGGCGATGCAGGGCGTGCTGCCCACGGAAGTGTTGTGGCGAAAAAAGAGCCCCTACCCTAAAACATGGAACCCGGCGTATTTGAACGCTGTCAGCGCCATGCTGCGCAGTGCGATGCAGGACCCGGATGCCCCGCTGCTGCGTATTGCCAAGAGGGCAGCGCTGGAACAGCTGTTGACCGCTGCCGAGACTGCGACCCCCTGGTATGGCCAGCTGATGACCACCCCGCAGACCATTGCCTGGTTTGTGCAGCTGAATTACTGGCTGCAAAAATACCGGGTGGAGCTGGTGTAAATACCCGTGCGGCGGGCCCGGCATCAAAGGCATAACACCAAAAACAGACGAGTGCCCACCCTGCACACGGATAACGGCAGGAAGGGCACTTTTTGTTTGCAAAGCGTAAAAAACGGAAAAATGCAGAAAAAACGCAGGCTGCAACCCATACAAAAAACACACAAGGTAATTGGGCATTGTGCCAATTAGCGGCATTTCAAGGATTTGTCAAGTGGCAAAAGAAATGCAAAAATAGCACTTTGCCAAAAGAAATGTGACACGCATCCGGGCGTTCAATTGCCTGATAAAAAAACACGCAAAATGCCAAAAGAGCCCTTGACAATCAGCTTTTTGGCTGGTATACTGGCATAGTATCACAAAATGGAATAGAGCGCCCTAAAGGAATTTTGATTTTTCCGCGTTTTTTCAAACTTTGTTAAAAACGACGAATGTTCCAAGAAAATCATTGCTTCGGCGGAGCGCTTTTGCCAAAAACAAATCTGAACGGAATAGGAGTGGTCGCATTTTATGGTAAAGGTCAAGCCCGTACAAAACGGTCGAACCTCCAGAATGAGCTTTTCCCGCATCAACGAAGTGATTGGCATGCCCAACCTCATCGAGATCCAGAAAAACTCTTATAACTGGTTCCTGGACGACGGCCTGCGCGAAGTGTTCCACGACATTGACGCGATCGAGGATTACACCGGGAATCTCTCGCTGGAATTTGTCGATTACCGTCTGGACAAGCACCCCAAATATACCATTAAAGAATGTAAAGAGCGTGACGCAACGTATGCTGCGCCGCTTTATGTCACTGCGCGCCTGTTGAACAAAAGCACCGGCGAAGTGAAGGAACAGGAAATTTTCATGGGCGATTTCCCGCTCATGACGGATTCCGGCACTTTCATCTCCAACGGTGCAGAACGTGTTATCGTCAGCCAGCTGGTTCGTTCGCCCGGCGTGTTCTATGCTTCCAGCAAGGACCGTACCGGCAAGGACCTTTTCACCGCAACCATGAACCCCAACCGCGGCGCATGGCTGGAATACGAAACCGATTCTTCCGATGTATATTATGTGCGCATTGATAAAAACCGCAAGCTGCCGGTTACTACCTTCCTGCGCGCACTGGGTCTTGGCACCGATGAGCAGATCCGCCAGTATTTCGGCGATTCTGAACCCAAAATCAACGCCACCCTGGAAAAGGATATCACCCATTCCACAGAGGAAGCCCTGCTGGAGTGCTACCGCAAGCTGCGCCCCGGCGAGCCGCCGACGGTGGAAAGCTCCCGCAGCCACATCAACCTGCTGTTCTTTGATCCGCGCCGTTACGACCTGGCTCGTTTTGGCCGCTTCAAGATGAACAACAAGCTGTGCCTGTTCCGCCGTATTGCGGGCTATAAGACTGCCGAGGACATCATTGCCCCGCTGACCGGCGAACTGCTGGCCGCCAAGGGCGAGCGCATCAGCCACGAAAAGGCTGTTGAAATTGATAACGCCGGTGTTTCCCGCGTTACTGTTATCGTGGAGCGCAAGGGCCAGGATCCGATCAATGTGATCGTGTTCTCCAACGGCTGTGTCGATGCCCAGAGTTTCTTCAGCTTTGACGTGAAGGAATGCGGCATCAACGAGCGCGCTTCCTTCGCCGAAATCCGTAAGATTCTGGATGCTACCTCCGATCCGGAAGAGCAGAAAGAACTGCTGACCAAGAATCATGATAAGCTCATCAGCCGCACCGTTACCGTTGACGATATCTTTGCTTCCGTCAACTACCTGCTGGGCCTTGACCATGGCATCGGCGTGACCGATGAAATCGACCACTTGGGCAACCGCCGCGTGCGCAGCGTTGGCGAATTGCTGCAGAACCAGTTCCGCATCGGCTTTGCCCGTATGGAGCGCGTTGTGCGCGAGCGCATGACCCTGCAGAACCAGGAATCCGGCGAGATCACCCCGCAGAGCCTGGTCAACATCCGCCCGGTCGTGGCTGCCATCCGTGAGTTCATCGGTTCCAGCCCGCTGTCTCAGTTCATGGACCAGAACAACCCGCTGTCTGAGCTGACCCATAAGCGCCGTCTGTCCGCTTTGGGCCCCGGTGGTCTGTCCCGTGACCGCGCAGGCTTCGAAGTCCGTGACGTTCATTATACCCACTATGGCCGTCTGTGCCCGATTGAGACGCCCGAAGGTTCCAACATCGGTCTGATCTCCTATCTGGCATCTTTCGCCAAGATCAACAAGTACGGCTTCATTGAGGCACCTTACCGCCGCGTGGATAAAGAAACCGGCGTTGTTACCGATGAAGTTGTTTATATGCCCGCCGACGTTGAAGATGAATACATCGTGGCACAGGCCAACGAACCGCTGGACGAGAACAACCGCTTTGTCCGTTCCCGCGTTTCCGGCCGTCATCGCAACGACATTCAGGAATTTGCCCGTGAACAGGTCGATTTCATGGATGTCTCTCCGCGAATGATGGTTTCTGTGGCTACCGCCTGCATTCCCTTCCTGGAAAACGATGACTGTAACCGTGCTCTGATGGGCTCCAACATGCAGCGTCAGGCTGTGCCTCTGATGGTTACCCAGCGCTCTCTGGTTGCTACCGGCATGGAATACAAGGCTGCTACCGACTCCGGTGTCTGCGTGCTGGCTGCCCATGACGGCACCGTTGAAAGCGTTGACGCAGATAAGGTCGTTGTCCGTCTGGAAGATGGCTCCGCCGATACCTATGAACTGATTAAGTTTATGCGCTCCAACCAGGGAACCTGCGTCAACCAGCGCCCCGCCGTCTATGTGGGCGATGTTGTCAAGAAGGGCGACGTTCTGGCTGACGGCCCCGCCACCAAGGACGGCGAGATCTCTCTGGGCAAGAACGCTCTGATCGGCTTCATGACCTGGGAAGGCTACAACTATGAGGACGCTGTTCTGCTGAACGAAAAGCTGGTCCGCGAGGATATCTACACCTCTATCCACATTGAGGAGTACGAGAGCGAAGCCCGCGATACCAAGCTGGGACCTGAAGAGGTGACCCGTGATATCCCCAACGTCGGCGATGATTCCCTGAAGGATCTGGACGACCGCGGCATTATCCGCATCGGCGCCGAAGTCAAGACCGGCGATATTCTGGTTGGTAAGGTTACCCCGAAGGGTGAAACCGAACTGACCGCCGAAGAGCGCCTGCTGCGCGCCATCTTTGGCGAAAAGGCACGGGAAGTACGTGATACCTCCCTGCGCGTTCCCCACGGTGCTTACGGCATTGTTGTGGATGTTAAGGTCTTTACCCCCGAAAACTCTGACGAGCTGCAGCCCGGCGTGCGCACCTGCGTGCGCGTCTATATCGCCCAGAAGCGTAAGATCAGCGTTGGCGATAAGATGGCAGGCCGTCACGGCAACAAGGGCGTTGTTTCCCGCATTCTGCCGCAGGAGGACATGCCGTTCCTGCCTGACGGTACCCCGCTGGATATCGTGCTGAACCCCCTGGGCGTTCCTTCCCGTATGAACATCGGTCAGGTGCTGGAAGTCAACCTTGGCTATGTTGCCAAGGCCCTTGGCTGGCATGTCCAGACCCCCGTGTTCGATGGCGCGCACGAATCCGATATCCGTGACTGCCTGGCCGAAGCCCGCGATAAGTGGCATGGCGACCATGCACCGGAATATCCCACCAAGCTGCCCCGCCTGATGGGCGATAAGGGCCACATCATTGATTTCAGCAAGATCGACCTGACCGATGACGGCAAGACCACCGTTTACGATGGCCGTACCGGCGAAAAGTTCCCCTCCAAGGTTACTGTCGGTTATATGTACTACCTCAAGCTGCATCACCTGGTTGATGATAAGATCCATGCCCGTTCCACCGGCCCGTACTCTCTGGTTACCCAGCAGCCTTTGGGCGGCAAGGCCCAGTTCGGCGGCCAGCGTTTCGGCGAAATGGAAGTTTGGGCTCTGGAAGCTTATGGCGCGGCTTACACCCTGCAGGAGATCCTGACTGTCAAGTCTGACGACGTTGTGGGTCGTGTCAAGACCTACGAAGCAATCGTCAAGGGCGAAGATGTGCCGAATCCGGGCATCCCCGAAAGCTTCCGCGTTATGCTGAAAGAACTGCAGAGCCTTGGCCTGGATATTGTTGTTCAGGATAAGGAAGGCAACGCTGTTGATATGCGTCAGGAATATGACGATGACGATGCCAACTTTGACAACAGCGATATCGGTGATAACGTTCTGCTGGAAAGCGAGCTGCAGGATGATTACAGTGTCAAGGATGCCGATGAAGGCTTTGACGACGACCTGGGCGATGAGGAGCCGGATGAAGCTTCTCTGGCACAGATCGAAGCCGACAATGGCGACGACCTGTTCGACGGTGAATGATCGGAATGCTGTTTACGTCACGATTAAATGAGAGGGTTCGCTGAATGGAAAATAAAGAGTTCGATTCTATCAAGATCGGCCTTGCTTCTCCCGACCAGATCCGTGCCTGGAGCTATGGCGAGGTCAAGAAACCTGAAACCATCAACTACCGCACCCTGAAGCCGGAGCGCGACGGCCTGTTCTGCGAGCGCATTTTTGGACCTACCAAGGACTGGGAATGCCACTGCGGCAAGTATAAGCGCATCCGCTATAAGGGCAAGATCTGCGATAAGTGCGGTGTCGAAGTTACCCGCGCTAAGGTCCGCCGCGAGCGCATGGGCCACATTGAGCTGGCTGCACCCGTTTCGCACATCTGGTATTTCAAGGGCATTCCCAGCCGCATTGGCCTGATGCTGGACATCGGCCCCCGCCAGCTGGACAAGGTGCTCTACTTTGCAAACTATATCGTTACCGATCCCGGCTTTACTCCGCTGGAGAAAAAGCAGCTCCTGACCGAACGCGAGTACAAGGAGATGCGGGAAAAGTACGAGGATACCTTTGAAGCCGGCATGGGCGCCGAAGCCGTCCAGAAGCTGCTGGCTGAGATCGACCTGGAAGCTCTGTCCGCAGAGCTGCATGAGGAACTGGAAAAGGCTACCGGCCAGAAGCGCGTCCGCCTGTTGAAACGCCTGGAGTGCGTTGATGCATTCCGCCTGTCCGGCCAGCGCCCGGAGTGGATGATCCTGAACGTTGTTCCGGTCATTCCGCCGGATATCCGCCCCATGGTCCAGCTGGATGGCGGCCGCTTTGCGACTTCCGACCTGAACGATCTGTACCGTCGCGTGATCAACCGCAACAACCGTCTGAAGCGCCTGCTGGAGCTGGGCGCTCCCGACATCATCGTGCGCAACGAAAAGCGCATGCTGCAGGAAGCAGTTGACGCCCTGATCGATAACGGCCGCCGCGGCCGCCCGGTCACTGGCCCCAACAACCGCGCCCTCAAGAGCCTTTCCGATATGCTGAAGGGCAAGCAGGGCCGCTTCCGCCAGAACCTGCTGGGCAAACGTGTTGACTACTCTGGCCGTTCCGTTATCGTTGTCGGCCCTGAGCTGAAGATGTACCAGTGCGGTCTGCCCAAAGAGATGGCTCTGGAGCTGTTCAAGCCCTTCGTTATGAAGGACCTGGTCCAGAAGGGCATTGCCTCCAACATCAAGGCTGCCCGCAAAAAGGTCGAGCGTGCTTCCACCGAGGTGTGGGACTCTCTCGAAACCGTCATCAAGGGCCATCCCGTTCTGCTGAACCGTGCACCTACCCTGCACCGCCTGGGCATTCAGGCATTTGAGCCCGTTCTGGTCGAAGGCCACGCCATCAAGTTGCACCCGCTGGTCTGCACCCCCTTCAACGCTGACTTCGACGGCGACCAGATGGCTGTCCATCTGCCGCTGTCCACCGAAGCACAGCGCGAAGCCAAGATGCTGATGCTGGCTTCCGGCAACCTGCTGAAGCCGTCTGACGGCGAACCCGTCACCGTGCCCACGCAGGATATGATCCTGGGCTCTTACTATCTGACCATGGTCAACCCCGAAGACCCCGGCCACGACAAGGTGTTCCGCGATGAGGACGAAGCCCTGATGGCTTACGCCGAGCATATCGTCACCCTGCAGGCTCCCGTTAAGGTGCGCCGCACCATGGACTTTGGCAACGGCCCCGAAACCGCCCTTGTCACCACCACTGTCGGCAAGATCATCTTCAACACCCCCATCCCGCAGGATCTGGGCTATGTGGATCGCACCGACCCCGAACATAAGTTCGATTACGAAGTCGATTTCCAGGTCACCAAGAAGAAGCTGCCCGACATCATCAGCCGCTGCCTGACAAAGCATGGCACCAAGCGCTGCGCTATCATGCTGGACCACATCAAGGCACAGGGCTATAAGTATTCCACCCTTTCCGCCATCACCGTTGCCGTGCCTGATGCTATCATCCCCGAAGAGAAGCCGGAGATCCTGGCTGCGGCTGACAAGAAGGTTGAAAAGGTCATGAAGAACTTCAACCGTGGTCTTATCTCTGATGAAGAGCGCTATAAGAACACCGTTGAGATCTGGCAGGCAGCTACCGAGGAAGTTTCCAACGCTCTGTCTACCAACCTGAAGACCCACCACCAGCGCAACCCCATCTATATGATGTCCGACTCTGGTGCTCGTGGTTCTATGGACCAGATCAAGCAGCTGGCCGGCATGCGCGGCCTGCTGGCTAACACCGCAGGTAAAACCCTGGAAATGCCTATCCGTGCAAACTACCGCGAAGGCCTGAACATCTTGGAGTACTTCATCTCTTCTCGAGGCGCTCGTAAAGGCTTGACCGATACCGCACTGCGTACTGCTGACTCTGGCTACCTGACCCGCCGTCTGGTTGACGTTTCTCAGGAAGTCATCATCCGCGAGGAAGACTGCCACGCTACCGAGGGTATCCTCGTCAGCGAGATCAGCGAAGGCAACGCTACCATCGAAAGCTTCTCCGAGCGTCTGATTGGCCGTTATGCTCTGCATGACGTGATGGATCCCAAGACCGGCGAACTCATTGTGTCCAAGGACAAGATGATGGATATGTTCGACGCTGAAAAGATCAAAGCTGCCGGTATTACCGAGCTGGAGATCCGCAGCGTGATGACCTGCCGTGCTCACGTTGGCGTCTGTGCCCGCTGCTACGGCTCCAACATGTCCAACGGCCAGTGCGTTAAGGTCGGTGAATCCGTCGGTATCATTGCGGCACAGTCCATCGGCGAACCCGGTACTCAGCTGACCATGCGTACCTTCCATACTGGCGGTATCGCATCTGCTGAAGATATTACTCAGGGTCTTCCGCGTGTTGAAGAACTGTTCGAGAGCCGCCGCCCGAAGGCAATGGCTATCATGTCCGAGATCGCCGGTACCGTCCATATTGACGATACCAAGAAGAGCCGCCACGTTGAAGTGACCGGTGTTGACGATAACGGCGCACCGGTTACCAAGAGCTATCTGATCCCGTTCGGCCACCGCCTGAAGGTGATGGAGGGCGATGTGCTCGTCAAGGGCGCACTGTTGACCGAAGGCCATGCTTATCCGCAGGATATCCTGGCTGTCAAGGGCCGCATTGCTACCCAGAACTACCTGATCAGCGAAGTCCAGAAGGTTTACCGTCTGCAGGGCGTTGAAATCAACGATAAGCATATCGAAGTTATCGTCCGCCAGATGATGCGTAAGGTTCGCATTGACGATGCAGGTTCCAGCGAGTTCATCATGGGCAGCGTTGTCAACCGCCGCGATGTGATGATCGAGAACGAGAAGATTCAGGAACGCATTGATGCAGGCGAAACCGACCTGAAGCTGGTCCAGGCCAGTCAGATCCTGCTTGGTATCACCAAGTCCAGCCTGGCAACCGACAGCTTCCTGTCCGCTGCATCCTTCCAGGAAACCACCCGCGTTCTGACTGAAGCCGCCATCAAGGGCAAGGTTGACCCGCTGGCCGGTCTGAAGGAGAACGTCATCATCGGTAAGCTGATCCCCGCCGGAACCGGTTTGCCGGAGGTTGAAGAAGAGCTGGCTCGCGCCGAGGAAATCCGCGATGCCGAAGGCAGCGCTTACGACCACGCTGAAAAGTAAGACTTTTCTTATCTGATAAGCTTAGCCTGACAATAAAACATAACATCCCCCACAGCATTCTCCGCACGGGCAACCGCGAACGGAAAGGGTACTGTGGGGGATTTTTTATGCTGCTTTGCGGGGAATGAAACTGCTTATTGCGGAAAAGTGGCAGAAAAGTGATACAAAGTTGCTTGAAAATAGTAGTACAGCTGTGCTATGCTGGCCCCAAAGAAAGGGGGATAGCACCATGACATTGGGAGAGAAAATTGCATCTGCCCGGAAAGAAAAAGGCATGACCCAGGAAATGCTGGCAGAGCAGCTGGGGGTAACACGGCAGGCTGTGGCAAGGTGGGAGACAGGAGTTTCCCATAGTTAAAGATACCACACCAAATATGATGAACCCACGCTTATAC
>ERZ779885.2152-NODE-2152-length-18516-cov-3.203185_pt1 | contig 18516 bp, 13 predicted proteins | sample MGYA00511554_ERZ779885 | MGnify/ENA primary metagenome ERZ779885 (study PRJEB29588, sample SAMEA2160998) | human gut metagenome | biome: human gut; feature: human-associated habitat; material: faeces | place: Denmark | collected 2008/2010 ... | reverse complement strand
CACGCCTCTGCAGCTTGTAGATCGTATCGCTCATTTCTTCACTCGTAGGATTGTCATTCTTAACCTGATAAGTGATGCTTACACCACCTGCCAGATCCAGACCAAGTTTGATATTCTTAGAAGCTCCGATATGGGCATCGCCGAATCCTACGATTGTCGTGAATCCCAGCAATCCGATCAGAACGACTGTGAGAATGAGACTGATAATGCCTTTCTTTTTGTTCATGTCTTATATTCCTTTCTCTTTATTGCTCCGCAAGTGCAGCTTTCATCATGATCGCACATTCTACACGCTTCCGCTGCATCTCACATCCAATGTCATATGCATCATGGATCGTGCCATGGAAATTATATGCGTTAGCCATGCAGCCACCACTGCAGTAAAACTTAGCGAAACAGTTCCTGCATTTATCTTTGGAATATACACTACAGCTTCTGAATTCATCTGCGATCTCAGGCTTCGTAATACCTTCATCCACATTACCCATCAAGAATTCATCTTGTCCTACAAACTGATGACATGGATACAAGTCTCCCCAAGGTGTTACTGCCAGATACTCGGTTCCGGAACCACATCCGGAAAGTCTCTTGGCAACACAAGGACCACCCTCCAAATCAATCATAAAGTGGAAGAAGTTGAATGCTTTTCCTTCTTTTTTCCGTTTTACCATCTCTTTTGCCAGTGCATCATATTCTGCAAAAAGCTGTGGCAGGTCTTCCTCACGGATGGCATAATCATCTGTCTCCTGTGCCACAACCGGCTCTACGGAAATCTGCTTAAACCCAAGGTCTGCCAGATGCAGTACATCCTTGGAAAAATCTAAATTATGATGGGTATAGGTTCCACGCACGTAGTAGCGTTCCTGATTTCTGCTGTCTGCAAATTTCTGGAATTTCGGAACAATCACATCATAGCTTCCCTGACCACCACGGAACGGACGCATATAATCATTGACTTCTTTTCTTCCGTCAATACTTAATACAACATTGTCCATCTCTTTATTGGCAAACTCCATAATATCGTCATTTAAAAGAACGCCATTTGTGGTCAGTGTAAACCGGAAATTCTTATTATGTATTTTCTCCTGCTCTCTTCCGTATGCTACTAAATCTTTTACCACCTGGAAGTTTAAGGTAGGTTCTCCACCGAAGAAGTCCACCTCTAAGTTCCGGCGGTTGCCGGAATTGGCAATCAGGAAATCCAATGCAGCTTTTCCTACTTCATAGGTCATTAACGCACGTCTGCCGTGATATTCTCCCTCTTCTGCAAAACAGTATCTGCAGGCAAGGTTACAATCATGGGCAATATGCAGACACAGTGCTTTTACTACAGTAGGACGCTTTGTTACATCACCGATGTATTCTTCATAATCATCCGGTGTGAACAAATCTCCGTTCTTCTGCAATTCCTCTATCTCTTCAATTGCTTCTTTTATTTCCGCCTCATCATAGGTCTTATTCAGTCTCTGTATGATTTCTTCACGGCTTGTCTCTTCCCACAATGCAATGACATCATAGGTTAAGTCATCCACAATATGGATGGCGCCGCTGTTTACATCCAGGACAATATTATAGCCGTTGTTTTTATACTGGTGAACCACTACAATATTTCCTCACTTTCTTACAACATTATAACGACCGTCCGCGCAGGCGTACGGTCGTTTCGTTCGTTCTCAATCTGAACTTCTGGTAATTATTTGCAATGCTCGCAAGTCTGGTTTCCTACTGTACAGGAAGTCTTGCATGCTGACTGGCAAGATGTCTGGCACTCGCCGCATCCGCCCTTCTTTACTGTATTCTGTAACTTTCTTGTATTCAGGGTCTTAATATGTTTCATCTCGTTATCTCCTTTCGAAAAAATACCTCTAGTTAGTATAACACATAGTCTTTCATAAGAAAAGCACTTTTTTTAACTGAGCATTCCTCCCACAGTTCCCGAAGCAGTGCATAAAATCAGTGTTGTAAGGATGTGCTGCATTCCGGAATCCAGTCCCTTTTTCAATATCAGGGACACAATGAGCAGCACTGCAAAATATAATAGCCCCATCACGGCTCCCCACAGATATTTCCGGCTCTTCTTAATCTTTCCAATGATGAAGCCGCCGACAAATCCCACTACAATATAGCTTATGATAATGCTGATATTTACCGCAGCTTCGCTTAATTCCATTTTATATAAGACTGCCGCCAGAATAAAAAGCAGTATTCCCGTCAGAATATACATGACCAGCAACACTTTGCCCATTGTCGTAAAAAGATTTCCTTTTCCTGCCACCTTCTCTTTTCTCATATATCCTCCATCCATCTTCGTACCTTGCGCCTGCATCCGTAACTTATTTTTTATATCATGTTCCGGATACAGTTTCGCTTTGTACTATATATGAAAAAAAGATTTATATTATGTATAAAAATGTCTCCTGCCGCTTAACTTTCCAATCACGAATAAAAATACCAAAAATGTCGGAATATTTTTCCATCCTGATTTATCTTCTCTGTTTCCTGAAAGCCAAGTTTATGAAGCAGTCCCAACGATGCTTCATTCCCCGGCTCCACCAGACAGTCAATTCTTCGAAAATCAAGATTGCTTTTTGCCCACGCCATGATTGCCTGACAGACCTCATATGCATAACCCTGCCTCTGGTATTCCGGTGCAATGACATAACCCATCTCAATAATTTCTTCTTCTCCCAGCATGCGATAGTCGATTCCGGCTCTTCCTATCAGCCGGTGGGTACCTTTTTCCTTTGCCAGCCACATGCCATATCCATAGTAGCCATACATATTTTCAATATATGCTCTCTGGTACTCCTCCTCTTCCTGCCTTTCGTAAAGGGGCTCGATATAATCGGTGATTCCCTTCTTATTATATAAATCAAATAAATCGTCCATGTCATCTAACGTAATCTCTCTTAGATAACACCGCTTTGTCTCTAATATCCGCCACGGCAGGTGATGCTTCCGCTGAAATGTCCGAAGTAAAAATTCTGTGTCCACTTCTTCCAGTCCAAGAAGCAGTATATCCACATTGCTTAAAGGCATCTGTTTTGAAAAATCCGGTACTTCATATCCTATAACGGTAAGCTGGTCTGAGTCAGAATCTGCATCCTTTTTCGCCCATGCCACTTCTTCCGGTTCTGTTGCAAGCAGCATACATTCCTCCGGCTTTACATGATGTCCGCTCAGGAAAAATGTGATATCTTTTTCCAAATCAGCATCTGTAAAAAGAAGTTCCACTTTTTTCTGCTCTGACAGTTCTTTTTGCAGGCGGCTTAATGCATGTTTCTCTTCTTCAGAAAGTTTTTCTTCTAATGTTTCTTTTCGTATGATACAGTTCCAGTTTACAGTATTCCAGTGACACATATTTCCTTCTCTCTTTCTTTACAAAAAAGCCTTTTTCCGCTATAGTAGAACTACATTCTGTTATGCAGGATGAATTCAATGAACAGAAATGAGGTATCTTACAATGGCTCAGAATCCTATTATTACATTTGAAATGGAAAACGGAGATATTATGAAAGCGGAATTATATCCGCAGGTTGCTCCTAACACAGTAAATAACTTTATCAGCCTTGTCAACAAGGGATTTTATGATGGACTTATCTTCCATCGTGTCATCAACGGTTTTATGATTCAGGGTGGTGACCCGGAAGGAACCGGAATGGGCGGTCCAGGATATGGTATCAAGGGTGAATTTGCACAGAACGGCTTTGCCAATGACTTAAAGCATTCTGCAGGCGTTCTTTCCATGGCTCGTTCCATGATGCCAAACTCTGCCGGCTCCCAGTTCTTTATCATGCATAAGGATGCTCCACACTTAGATGGTGCTTACGCTGCTTTCGGTAAAATCATCGAAGGCATGGATGTGGTAAATAAAATCGCAGAAGTTGCAACCGACTACAGCGACCGTCCAATGGAAGACCAGCGAATGAAAACCGTTACCGTAGAAACCTTTGGTGTTGATTACGACGAACCGGAAACCGTATAATGCCATCGCAACAGCCGTATCAGTGTATACACTGGCGCGGCTGTTGTTTTTTTGCAAAGCTTCTCTTTTTATTCTTTCAGTTTCCGGTAAAGCTTCTGTACAAACTGCACATCCTCTCTGGTAAGTTTCTTATGGCTATACGCTGCCACTTCAAGAATCTGAAGATAACGCTCCTTTTCTTCCATGCTCCAGCCCCCATAATTTAAAAGCTGTTCCCAGAATGTCCGGTCGGATTGTACTTTTGCATTTACAATGCCCTTCCGCCGTAAAATGCGATAAATCTGGTTCGAATTCCAACGGATGATACGCTTGTAACTATGTGTTCCCTTCTTCCGTTTTCCTTCTATCTCTCTTAAGTAATACCAGATACCTGCTGCAAGAAGCAGAATGATGATTACCACAACAATCAAAATGACCTTTAAACGGCTTCCCTTTTGATTCTGTTTTCCTGCCTTGCTGCCATCCTGCATGGAATTTTCTGTATTTTGATTTTCCGTATTCTGATTTTCCGTATCCGGGTTTTCTGTATCCTGACTTTCTGTGTTTTGATTTTTTGTATTCTGATTTTCCGTATTTGGCATTCCGCTGCCGGATAAATCCGACTGACTGTCATCTTTGGAACTGTCCTGATAATCACTTCGCTCCAGCGTAATTAGGTCAGCTGTTCTGCCATCATTCATCCGGATGGTAATGCTGTCACTTTCCTGCTGAATCTCCAGACGGTCAATGCCGGTTTTATTTCCCGGCGTCATCTCCACCGGCACCCAGCCAACACTGTCTATATAGATTTCCGTCCAGGCATGTGCCTGATTATCAAGAACCTCTGCCGTATAATTACCATCACTGTCCTTCTTAAACTTCGATGTACTTACAGCATAGCCGCTGACATACCGTGCCTTAATTCCCATCTGCCGCAGAAGCAGTGTTCCCGCACTGGCAAAATGCTGACAGAAGCCTTCCTTCGTATCAAACAGAAAATGTTCTGTTACATCCTGTCCCCATGGCACATTGTCCAATTCCAGATTATAGTTACACTTCGCCAGTTCCCGTTTCACCAGATAGACTGCATAGATTTCCTTAAAGTTATAAATATCATCATAATAAGTACCATTCACAGTAAATCGGTTATCTACAAAATCCGAATAGTCTCTTTCATACTCCGCTTCCAACTGATTTCCCAGTTCCCGGATTCTCGTGAGATTTTCCGGCACATACGTATATTTTTCCGTATACTTATTATATTTCTTTATAAATGCCCATTCGTCTTCCGGTAATTTGCTGTTAAACCCAGCCAAATCATACCGCCAGCTATTCATATTCTCTATAATTTCATTTACTTCCGATTCGCTCAGTGTCTCATTCCGGTCCACATAAGCACCATCTGCCAAATCTGCTGTAAACAAAGCATTCATATAAAGATGTGACATGCTGTTTCTTATGGTTCCGTCTACTTCCAGAACGTCATTGCCATTCCGGAGCACAGTACGGTCTCCATCCATAAGAACCCCGGCGGGCTGCCGTTCATCCTGATAATAGCTTGCCAACGTATAGTATGGCAGGTATGCATAGGGGTCTTTCTCATCAAAATACTGCACCCGGTAAATGGTATCCCAGTAATAGGTATAATAGCTCTGGGTATATGCCAGAATATTCTGTACCTGCTGTCCCGCGGTCTGTTCCTTAAGGCTGCTGTCCACTTCCTGCATGGCAGTCACAAAATCACTGGAATCATAAGTCTTCCAGCTTCCATTTTTGTAATAATCGCCTACATAACCTCTTAAATATACCGTATCATCCGGTATCTGATAAGCAGTCACTTCCATAACCGGCTTGTCCTCAAATTCCGGTGCCATATTGCTGACCCGTCCCGGCTGATGGAAGGAGAAAATATCTTTACCAAAAGGAATTTCTGCCAAAAGATTGGTAGCTGTCATTGCCACTTCTGTTGCCATATCCTGCGCAGCTTTTTCAATTTCACTTCTTCTTGCCACCATTTCTTTGGCTTTCGGTTCTGCCACTCTAAATACCAGCGAAGAAACAACTACCGCCACCACCAGAAAAAGGCATACTGCTTTCTGCCTTAGATATTCCAACTGCTTTAATTCCACCCGGCCGGCAGCCCGGTAACCAAAGCTTCCTGCCGCAGCCAGTGAGAAACAAATCAATGCCCGCTTTGATGGTGCATAGCCCACCGCAAAATCCAGCATTATAAGAAGTAGCGGTGGAATCAACACTCCAGCCAGCCGTTTTCTTACCACCAGAAAATAAATCTGCAGAATAGACAAGATAACTAACAGCCATGCTGTTACTTCTACCACCGGATTTAAATCAAGATACCGTTCAAATCCGGATACAATCTGCACATTATAGTACATATTGATTTTCTGCACTACCAGCCGGATCAGTCCTGCCAGCCCTGGGTAAAGCTCTTTCCGGCTAAGCACCAGTCCCACCAGCAGTTCTCCCACAGGCAGCAGCCACTTGTCCGCCTTCTTAAAATAGGAAAAAGAAACCGTCAATGCTGCCGCAGAAACAGAAACCCATATCAATGCAGGCTTTCCAAACCGGTTAGTCAGAAAGATGTCTCCAAATATAAAGAACATGGCAATCTCCCAAAGCACAGCCAGCAGGCTCTGCATTCCCACACGCATGACCTGCGGCGGCAATGCAATTTTTCCTGCCCGCCGTCCTTTCTGCGAATACCGTATGTTTCCAGTCTTTTTCATAACCGATGCATATGTTTTCTTCTTTTTTCTCATACTCTAATCTCCGCTTTTGCGAAATCTTCTATTTCCGTTCCTGCCACAATAAGTTTTCCTGCAAGGTTCATTTCTATCTTTGTAACTGCTGTCTCACCCCGGTATTTCTCCTGATATAAAAGTGCAATATCCATCTTTTCCCGGTTCTGAACAGCTCCATACAAAAGCAGAATAAAATAATATACCTTCTCTTCTGTATCTACCCTTACCCGGATGAGGTCATGTTCCTTTTCATCATACCATGCGATATAATGAGGGCACTGTTTTTCCACCAGTCCAAAAGAAATCGAAATTACCATTTCAAAAAAGTGGTTTCTCTGCTTCTCCGTCTCTTTCTGCCCTCCGCTGATGTCAAGCAGAATCACCACCGGACAGCCCATCGGCAGACTGTTTTCCCGAACCATCAGCTCATCTTCTTTTGCAGATAACTTCCAGTGGATATTCTGGATTTTATCTCCCGGCTGAAAGGAACGGATCTGAAACACCTCCGACACATCATCTCCTCCGGTTTTATCATCATATACTTCCGCTTCTCCCTGAAAATACCGGGAAGCTAATCCCACCTCTATCATTACCGGTGTTATCTTTGGCATAATGGAAAGCCGTTCCTCATAGCGCACATACCTGGTCAGATAGCCGATTCCAAGCAGGCCATAAAATCTTACCCGAACCAGCCGGAATGTATAATTTCCACTGCTTTTTGCTGCTACCTCCACGCTCATCCGGCTGCTGCTCTTTGCATCCGCTGCCGTCTGTATGGATAACTTTCTCTTTTTTCTGCCAAAGGAGTTCTGATAATCGATCCGGTATACCACCTTCGGCAATGGCAGCCTGCTCCGGTTTTCCGTCACCGCACAGATCATAACGCCTTCTTCCTTCTCTGCCATAACAATCGGAATCTGAATCCGGCATTTTACCCGAAGCATCATATATAAAATATAGCCATAGCCTAAAAACAGCATTACTCCGCAGCAAATCGACAAAAGTATCAATGCCGGGCTGGTATAAATGGTTCCAAGATATCCTAATGCACCAACAATAAGTACAAGTATCAGTCCTGTTGCCATAGGCTACTCTTTTCCCTTAAATGAAGTTGGTTTTGTGGTATCTTCCATAATTTTTTCAAGAACTGCTTCCCCGGACACCCCGGTGACCCGTGCTTTGGTATTTAATATGATTCTATGCTTTGTGACATCATAAAAAACATCCTCCACATCAGCCGGAATCACATAATCTCTCTCATTTAAAAATGCATTGGCACGCACCATTTTCGTCAGTGCCACCATTCCACGCGGACTGACGCCCAGCTCAATATAAGGATTTTTTCTGGTGGCATGAATCAGCGCCATCATATATTCATAAATTCTGTCATGTATAAAAATATTTTCTACGGTTTCTTTCATTGCCTGCAGCTGCGCCCCTGTCATCACACCTTCTATGCTCTCATAGCTCTGTCCGATGCTCTTTCCTTTGGCAATCTCAATCTCACTTTTCAAATCCGGGTATCCCATGCTCATACAAATCATGAAACGGTCTAACTGGGATTCCGGCAGCATCTGTGTCCCGGCACTTCCCTTCGGATTCTGGGTTGCCATTACAAGAAATGGTTTCGGAACCGGATGACTGATGCCATCTACCGTCACTTTTCCCTCTTCCATAACCTCTAACAGGGCTGACTGGGTCTTTGGAGAAGTACGGTTGATTTCATCTGCCAAAAACAGATTGCACATGACTGCACCCGGATGATAATAAAAGCCGCCCTGCTCCTTATCATACATAGAAAATCCCAAAATATCTGCCGGCAGTACATCCGGTGTAAACTGTACTCTGTGATTTTCAAGGCACAATACCTTCGAAAAAGCCAGTGCCAGCGTTGTCTTTCCCACTCCCGGTACATCTTCAATTAAAATATGTCCTCCTGCTAAAATTGCACAGAATGCCTTCCTGATACAATCATCTTTTCCTTTTACGCTTTTTTTGATTTCATTTTGAACCCGCTTTGATAATTCCACCGCCTGCTGTAATTCCATCCTTCTCCTCCTGCTTTGAGTCTGCTTTCTGTTTTCTGGCTCTTCTCTGCTTCCTATCATTCTCTATTTTTTGTCTCTAGTTCAGAAATGTTTCTCTTATTTCACAAGTTTCTTCTGCCCCTGAATCTTTTTTACCAGCCATACCGAAACTAACGCCAGTACGGTTCCAATCACCACTCCTGCCAACACATCCGATGGATAATGCACCCCTACATATAACCGTGAATATGCAATCAGAACAGCTACAATTAATGCCATTACTCCATATTTTCTAGGAAGCTCTTTCCATAATACAATTGCTGATGCGAAAGAACTTCCGGTATGTCCCGATGGGAAAGAATAATCTGACTGCTTTTCAATTAAAAGCTTCAATCCATCAACCACTTCATAGGGTCTGGTTCTTGCCACCAGATTTTTAAGTAAAATATTGTCTACAATTAACGAACCAATTAATGCCAGTGCCGACATATAGCCTACGTTTCTCGTCTTCTTGTCCAGCAAAAGCACAATGGTTATCAGAATCCATAAGATTCCCGCATTTCCAAGATTCGTAATATCCTTCATCACAGAAGTCAGTGCCGGGAATCGCAGATACTCCTGTATCCATAATAAAATCTGCCCATCTATATGTAATAACTGTTCTAACATGATATGTTCCTCTTCTTTCTCCACATTTTCATCACTTTTACTGCTGCTTATAGTATACCGTGTTTCCTTTGATTTCGAAACAACTTAATGAAATATTAAAAAACTAAACGCCAGCCATTCCCAAGCAACACAAAAACAGGTCACCCCAGCCCTCACAAGCTGGATATGACCTGTTTCTTTCTAAATGAATTGCTTTCTGTTTCTTACTGAATATCTTCTTCCTGAATCGGATTCATATCAAGTCCACGGTTGGCATCTGCCTTTGGATCATCTCCGAAATGATAATCTTTACCCGGTAAGATTGCATTTAAGATAATTCCGGCTAAGGCTGCGATTGCAAGTCCGGTTAAAGTAATGCTGGTTCCTGCAATGGTAAAGGTAAGTCCCTTGGAAAATCCAAGTCCGCTGACTAAGATTACTGCTGCAATGATTAAGTTACGTGATTTGGTGAAATCAACGTGATTTTCTACTACATTTCTGACACCGATTGCAGAAATCATACCATAAAGCATGAAGCTGACACCACCGATGATTGCAGATGGCATAGAACCAATGATTTCAGCCATTTTCGGAATAAAGCTTAAGATAACTGCAAATACAGCTGCAATACGGATCACTCTAGGGTCATGCACACGGCTTAATTCCAATACACCGGTATTCTCACCATATGTAGTATTTGCAGGACCACCAACCATACCTGCAAATGCGGTTGCAAGTCCATCACCGATTAAGGTTCTGTGAAGTCCCGGATCTTCGATAAAGTTCTCACCAACAGTTGCAGAAATTGCAGACATATCTCCGATATGCTCCATCATAGTTGCCAGTGCGATTGGTGCCATAACCAAGATTGCAGTCAGGTTAAATTTGCATAACTGGAATGGAGGAAGTCCTACCCAGCTTGCAGATGCTACTTCGGTAAAGTTTAAGATAGCACTTCCATCCGGATTAGTCAGTCCTGCTGCCTGCATAATCAGTGCTGCTGCATAGGAAATGACAACACCTAAAAGAATTGGGATAATGCGGAACATTCCTTTTCCCCAGATGTTAAAGATAATGATAACTGCCAGTGCAATCAGTGCAAGAATCCAGTTGGTGGATGCATTGTTTACTGCAGATGGTGCAAGGGAAAGGCCGATACAGATGATGATTGGTCCTGTTACAACAGGTGGCAGGAAACGCATTACTTTCTTTACTCCTACGACTTTGATAACAAGTGCAAGAATCAGATATAAAGCTCCTGCAACAACAATACCACCACAGGCATATGGAAGCTTCTCTCCCATGGTCATGTCTGCAAAGATTCCGGTATTCAACTGTGCAATCGTAGAAAATCCTCCTAAAAATGCAAAAGATGAACCTAAGAATGCAGGTACTTTTAATTTAGTACAAAGGTGGAAGAATAAAGTTCCAAGACCGGCACAGATTAAAGTAACCTGTACGGAAAGGCCTTCTCCCTCAAAATAGCTGTTCACCAGAATCGGCACAAGAATGGTTGCACCAAACATTGCGAACATGTGCTGAAGTCCTAACAACAGCATCTTTGGAACACCAAGTGTCCGTGCGTCGCGAATTGCGTCTTTTCGTTCGTTCATAACGAAAGCTCCTCCTTAAAATATAATGTGTGATATCCGTGGAATTTTATTTTCCACGTCTGCGGTGCTTTTCATGCATTTTTCTGTTGCTATGCTGCATCCGCTTTAACTACGGGAAACATATTTTCCCGCATAAAACAGGTAACCCACCGAAATGGCAGATTACCTGTTATTATCTAAATTTGTTCCAACGCTTCAATTGCTTTGGCAATATATGGGTTGTCCATAGTATAAAATTGTCCTGCATCGGCAGCTTTTGCATATGCCGGGTCCAATGGGAGTTTTCCAAGAACGGACAAATCAAGGTCTGCTGCGATTTCATCAATATGGCTTTCTCCAAATAAGGAAATCTCTTTTCCACAATCCGGACATTTTAAATAGCTGTAATTTTCAACGATTCCAAGGACAGGAACATTCATCATCCCTGCCATGTTATATGCTTTCTTTACAATCATCTGAACCAGTTCCTGCGGAGAAGTTACGATAATGATTCCTTCTACCGGAAGAGACTGGAATACAGTCAGTGGAACATCTCCGGTTCCCGGTGGCATATCTACGAAAAGGTAATCAATGTCACCCCATACCACGTCACTCCAGAACTGCTTTACTACGCCGGCAACGACAGGTCCACGCCATACAACCGGTGTTTCTTCTGTATCAACCAATAAATTTACAGACATAATCCTGGTTCCGTCTTCTGCCACTGCCGGAAGAATCTCTTTTCCATCTCCGACTGCTTTTCCGTGAATTCCATACATCTTTGGAATGGATGGTCCGGTAATGTCGGCATCCATAATACCTACTTCATAACCTTTCTTACGCATAGCGGCTGCCATGGATGCTGTGACAAAAGATTTTCCAACACCACCTTTACCGCTGACTACGCCGATTACATGCTTTATGGATGAATGTGCATTCATTGGCTCTTTCTGAAACTTTATTGCCATTTCTATTCCCTCTTTTCGCTAAACAGGCGGTGTACGTAATCGACACCGCCTATATTTTTATTAAAACCTCATTATTACTATCATACCTTACTGATAGCTACTTTTCAAGATATCAGTTTGCACAAAAATTGATACCTTATGCATTTCTCTTCGAAAGGATTTCTTTTAAGCTCTCCGTATATGGCTCTCTTGCGATTCCATACTCTGTTACAATTCCGCTGATTAAATCGTGGTCTGTCACATCAAATGCCGGATTGTATACTTTGACGCCTTCCGGTGCCATCCGCTCCTGATACCACATTTCCGTCACTTCCTCTGCCGGACGCTCTTCAATACAGATGTCATCTCCGGTTGCTGTATTTAAGTCAATGGTAGAGGTAGGTGCACAGACATAAAAAGGTACATGATACCGCTTTGCTACCGTTGCCACAACGGAGGTTCCGATTTTATTTGCGGTGTCTCCATTGGCTGCCACCCGGTCGCAGCCTACAAATACTGCCTGTACCAGTCCTTGTTTCATGACGGTGCCAGACATATTATCACAAATCAGGGTCACATCCACCCCTGCTGCATGCAGTTCAAAAGAAGTAAGTCTCGCCCCCTGCAAAAGAGGTCTTGTCTCATCTGCAAATACATGAAAATGATAACCTCTTTCTTCCCCCAGATAAATCGGTGCTGTAGCAGTCCCATATTTACTGGTGGCAAGCTGTCCGGCATTGCAATGGGTCAAAATGCCATCACCCGGCTTCACCAGTGTCAGCCCGTGTTCTCCGATACTTTTGCAGACCCGGATATCTTCTTCCTGAATCTCAAGGGCTTCTTTATGAAGCAATTCCTTTATCTCTGCAACCGGCTTATTTTTATTTGCAATACAGACTTTCTCCATCCGGTTTAATGCCCAGGAGAGATTGACTGCGGTAGGGCGGGAAGAATTCAAATATTCTTTCTGTTTCTGAAAAGCTTCATAAAAGACTTCATAATCCTCTGTTTCAATTTCTTTTGTCAGAAGATAAATGCCAAAGCCTGCTGCCACACCTATTGCCGGTGCGCCACGGACTTTCAATAAATAAATGGCATTCCAGATTTCCTGCGCACTTTTTAACCGGATCAGTTCTATCGTTCCCGGCAGCTTTGTCTGGTCGATGATTTCAATGGCATTCTCTGCATCTAAGAGTGTAACCGTTGCATAATCCATAATATTCTTACTGTTTTTTTCCTTCTCCATAGCCTTATCTCCTACCTGTCCTGAGCCTTTATTCTGGCATTCAGTTCTTCTAAATACTCCCAGCGTTCCATCTTATGCTCTAATTCATCTTCCACTTTTATCTTCTCCTGGGTCAGCTCATTTAATTTTACAAAATCACTGGCAAAGCTTCCCATCTTCTCATCCAGTTCTTCTAACTTTGCTTCCAAAGCTGCAATATCGTCCTCGATGGTCTCATAATCCTTCTGCTCCTGCCAGGTAAATTTCAACTTCCTGCCACTCTTCCAGGTCGCCCTGGAATCCTTCTTTTCGGCATTCTCTGTGGCATCTGCGTTTTCCGTCTGGTCTGCTTTCTTCCCGGAAGTCTCTGTGCCTGCATTTCCCACTGCTGTCTCATCCTCCGGCCGCTTGGCAAGATAATCCGTATAACCGCCCTCATACTGTCTTATGTTTCCCTGTTCAAATGCAAAAATCCGCTTTGCGATACGGTCAAGGAAATACCGGTCATGGGATACCGTAATGACGATTCCATCATAATTATCAAGATAATCCTCTAAAATTGCCAGTGTGGTAATATCAAGATCATTGGTTGGCTCGTCCAAAATCAGTACATTCGGTGCTTCCATCAATACACGAAGCAGATTCAGTCTCCGCTTTTCTCCACCGGAAAGTTTTCCGATAATACCATACTGTTCTTCCGGTGGGAATAAGAAACGCTCCAACATGGCTGATGCGGACACCAGTCCATCCTCTGTCCGGACATATTCTGCAGTATTGCGGATATATTCAATAACCTTTAAAGACGGATCCATATAGGCAACTCCCGCCGATGCATCCTTTTCAATCTCCTGGGAATAATAGCCTATCTTTATGGTCTGTCCGATAACCAGTTCTCCGGCATCCGGCTTTACCCTGCCATCGATAATCTTCATCAAAGTGGTCTTACCGCATCCATTATGTCCCACAAATCCGACTCTGTCATTCTTAAGAAAGATATAGGAAAAATCCTCAATCAGCTTTTTTTCTCCATAGGATTTACTGATATGATGAAGCTCTACCGTCGTCTTTCCCATACGGCTGGAAACCGAACTCAATTCCACCTGCTTATCAAACTGTGGTCCCGACTGGTCTCTAAGATTCTCATAACGTTTGATATGGGCTTTCTGCTTGGTAGACCTTGCCCTTGCGCCCCGCTGCATCCAGGCGATCTCCTTGCGAAGGATGGACTGCCGCTTCCGTTCCCCGGCAACTGCCATATCCATACGCTCCTGCTTCAGATTCAGATAACCGGAATAATTTTCCTGATAACTGTAAATGGAGCCTTTATCAATTTCTGCAATACGGTTACATACGCTGTCCAGAAAATACCGGTCATGGGTTACCATAATCAGTGTTCCCTTAAAGCCCTTTAAGTATCCTTCCAGCCACTCTGCCATATCTGCATCCAGGTGGTTGGTAGGCTCGTCTAACAGCAGAATATCGCAGGGTGTTAAAAGCACTGCCACAAGAGCCAGACGTTTTCTTTCCCCACCGGATAAATTTTTCGTCTTTTCCTCAAAATTATATACGCCAAGTCTTGTGAGCATGGATTTTGCCTTGCTCTCTAAATTCCACATCTGATAATCTTCCCCGGAAGCATCTGCCTGATTTTTCCGGTGTGCCGTTACCAGTACACTTTCTAAAACAGTCTCTTCTTCTCCAAATTCCGGCATCTGCGGAAGATAGCGGATTACCGCATGATTTGCCTTGGTGATTTCTCCGGCATCCGGTTCCTCTAAGCCTGCCAGCATTTTCAGTAAAGTGGATTTTCCGGTTCCGTTAATTCCCACAATTCCGACTTTCTCTCCTTCCTGCAAATAAAAGGAGGCATTGGAAAATAACTTTCTTCCGGTAAATGTCTTGGTTATATTCTCTGCTGATAATAAATTCATAAAGGTCTCCTGTATTTCTTTTTCATTCTTATTGGTCGTATAATCTGCTAACCACCCGTAGCAGGCACGATACGTCTGATAATAAGATAACCGAGTCCACTCATTCAATTTTTTAGGATCAATTCTCTCCAACTGTTCAATGGCTTCTATATACATTCCCATTACTCCCATTACCGTAGCACGATTAATGATGATCTCATACTCCAATTCCGGGCGGTTCAACAATGGAAGGATTTCCATCTCACGGTTAATATAATATAAGGACGAGTCTGCCTGATAATGCAAATAAGCACCAAAAAGAGAGGCATATAATTCATATTTTCGAACAGGATCAGTAGAATGGGCAAGTTCTAATTTCAAGTTATTAATCTCTTTCTCTTTCCGAATCTGGAAAGTCTCTTTCTTGCTTATAACTTCATCCAGCTTTTTAAGAGCAGCCGCATTATCCGTATGCATTGCACACAACGAAAAAGGAAAGAGCAAAAGAAGAAATAGCATATAAAGGGTTAGATTTTTCATAAGGTTCCTTTTTAAAGATGTTACAAATATAAGAAATATAATAATGAAAACGAAAAATATGGGTATAACTATTTTCATTTTCACTTGTATTTTTCGACAGAGGCAATAACGATAAAAAGCTTATTATCAACAGCCTATTCAAAACAAGCATTTATATTTTCTTTCTAACTGCCATACGGCATACCCGATTCACCTACATTTGCATCATCAGTTCCCCCGAACAAATTTTAAAAATCTAGTTACCATGAAAAGGAATTTATTATTCATTATCTTACTATTATTATTATTACCCGGTCTTCACCAGGTATTCGCAGCAAGCACTATAAAGAAAGTAGCCCCGACCTTTTGGTGGGCAGGAATGAAGAATCCCGAACTACAAATACTTCTATACGGTGACCGCATATCATCCGCAGACGTCAGTCTTTCTGCCGATAATATCACGCTGCAAGAAGTGGTGAAGCAGGAGAATCCTAATTATCTGGTTCTGTATTTAAACCTTTCGAAGGCTGCTCCACAGAACTTTGACATCATCCTGAAACAAGGCAAAAAGCAGACAAAAATCCCTTACGAGCTTAAACAGCGCCGGCCGAATGCTTCGGCAGTAGAAGGTTTTGATTCGAGCGACGTGCTTTATCTTATTATGCCGGACCGTTTTGCCAATGGCAACCCCTCCAACGACATCATTCCCGGAATGCTGGAAGGAAATGTAGACCGTAATGAGCCTTTCGCACGTCATGGCGGCGATTTGAAAGGAATAGAGAATCATCTGGATTACATAGCAGACCTCGGAGTCACCAGTATATGGCTCAACCCGATTCAGGAAAATGACATGAAAGAAGGATCGTATCACGGTTATGCCATTACCGATTATTATCAGGTAGACCGCCGCTTCGGCAGTAACGAAGAGTTCCGCAAACTTACTCAGGAAGCTAATGCCAAAGGGCTGAAAGTCGTAATGGACATGATCTTCAACCATTGCGGTTCGGACAACTATCTGTTTAAAGATATGCCCTCCAAAGACTGGTTTAACTTTGAAGGCAACTACGTGCAGACCAGCTTCAAGACTGCCACTCAAATGGACCCGTATGCTTCCGATTACGAAAAGAAAATCGCTATCGACGGTTGGTTCACACTGACCATGCCGGACTTCAACCAAAGAAACCGTCATGTAGCTACTTATCTGATTCAGAGCAGTATCTGGTGGATTGAATACGCCGGTATCAACGGCATCCGTCAGGATACACACCCTTATGCCGACTTCGATATGATGGCACGCTGGTGCAAAGCGGTCAATGAAGAATATCCCAAGTTCAACATTGTAGGTGAAACATGGCTGGGCAACAATGTACTCATCTCCTACTGGCAGAAAGACAGCAGACTCGCTTATCCGAAGAACAGCAATCTCCCGACTGTCATGGACTTCCCGCTAATGGAAGAGATGAACAAGGCTTTCGACGAAGAGACTACCGAATGGAACGGAGGACTTTTCAGACTCTACGAATATCTATCACAGGACATCGTCTACAGCCATCCAATGAGCCTGCTGACCTTCCTCGACAATCACGATACTTCCCGCTTCTACCGTTCGGAAGCAGATACAAAGAATCTGGACCGATACAAGCAAGCCCTGACATTCTTACTGACAACCCGCGGAATACCGCAGATATATTATGGAACTGAAATCCTGATGGCAGCCGACAAGGCGAATGGAGACGGCCTGCTCCGCTGCGACTTCCCCGGAGGCTGGCCGAACGATACAAAAAACTGCTTTGACGCAGCCAACCGCACTCCACAGCAAAATGAAGCATTCTCCTTTATGCAAAAACTGCTCCAATGGAGAAAAGGAAACGAAGTCATTGCCAAAGGTCAGCTCAAACATTTCGCACCGAATAAAGGTGTCTACGTTTACGAACGCAAATACGGTGATAAATCAGTCGTTGTTTTCCTGAATGGAAACGACCGGGAACAGACCATTGACCTGGTTCCTTACCAAGAAATACTTCCTGCCTCATCTGCTTTCGATTTATTGACAGAGAAAAAGGTTGAATTAAGAAATGAATTAACACTTCCAAGTCGTGGAATATACCTTTTATCCTTTTAATAAGTTCACTTCGACTTATATTTATCAGAATACAGAAAAGAAATAAACTACTGTAAAACAAAACATTAACATTAATACAAACTTGTATTTTTATTCTAGACAACCCAAAGTCTCAAGATGGTTGCTATATTTGCAATATCCGGAACAGAGCGGAGTAAAAATATTAGTTAGCTTATAATTTAATACCATAAATAGAATGAAAAAGAGAAAGATTTTATCGCTCATCGCATTCCTTTGCATCTCATTCATTGCGAATGCCCAACAGAAATTAACCTCACCGGACAACAATCTGGTAATGACCTTCCAAGTAGACTCAAAAGGTGCCCCAACGTATGAACTGACGTATAAGAACAAAGTGGTAATCAAACCCAGCACTCTCGGACTGGAACTGAAGAAAGAAGATAATACCAGAACCGACTTCGACTGGGTGGACCGCAGAGACCTGACAAAACTTGACTCAAAGACCAACCTGTACGACGGCTTCGAAGTAAAGGATACCCAAACGGCTACTTTTGATGAAACCTGGCAACCGGTTTGGGGAGAAGAAAAAGAAATCCGCAATCATTATAACGAACTGGCAGTCACCCTGTATCAACCCATGAATGACCGTTCTATCGTTATCCGTTTCCGTCTGTTCAATGACGGTCTGGGATTCCGTTATGAATTTCCTCAGCAGAAGTCACTCAATTACTTCGTGATCAAGGAAGAGCATTCTCAGTTTGGCATGAACGGCGATCATATCGCTTTCTGGATACCGGGTGATTATGATACACAGGAATATGACTACACCATTTCCCGCT
>ERZ779885.2140-NODE-2140-length-18608-cov-3.572091_pt1 | contig 18608 bp, 13 predicted proteins | sample MGYA00511554_ERZ779885 | MGnify/ENA primary metagenome ERZ779885 (study PRJEB29588, sample SAMEA2160998) | human gut metagenome | biome: human gut; feature: human-associated habitat; material: faeces | place: Denmark | collected 2008/2010 ... | reverse complement strand
GCCGGTCTGGCCGGCTCCGGTCTGGTTGCCGTGCTCTTCACGTTCCTGTTCGGCGGTTCCGGCCCGATTCAGGAGATTTCCGAAGGCGTGTGCGCGCTTATCGCCACCCTCATGCTGCTGTGGACCAGCAACTGGATGCTCAACAAGAGCTCCGTGGAAGCGTGGAACAACTACATCAGGAATAAGACCGAAACGGCTGTGGCCGGCGCGCAAAGCAAGGTCGAATCCGGTCAGAGCCTGGGCTTGGGCATGATCACCTCGCTTGCCATGCTGAGCTTCCTCGCCGTGTTCCGTGAGGGTGCCGAAACGGTGATCTTCTACGAGTCCATCTACTCCATGAGCCAGGATGCGCACGGCATGTGGGTTGGCGGTCTGACCGCCGCCGCGGTGCTGATCGTCATCTTCCTGATTCTGCGATTCACTTCGGTGAAGATTCCGATTGGCCCGTTCTTCCTCGTAACTTCGATTTTGATGGCTGCATTGGTTGTCATTTTCGCGGGTGGCGGCATCCATGCGCTCATCGAGGGTGATCTTATTGAAGGTACCTACTTGAGCATTGTGCCAACTAACGATTGGATCGGCTTGTATCCGTACGTCGAAACGATTGCGGCACAGGTGATTGCTGCGATCGTGGTGGTTGCGCTGTTCGTGGTCGGCTTCATCAAGAAACACAGGATGAAGTTGGCCGCACAAGCGGAACAGGCTAAGTAAGCGCCAATCAATAATCACAAGTAAATATTTAGAGATTTCCATAAGTTCCCAACGTTCCTCGAGGAACCAAAGAAAAGGAAGAGAACACAATGAAGAATAAGAAGATCGCCGCCCTGCTCGGCGTCCTGCTGGCCGGCTCCATGGCTTTCTCCCTGTCCGCATGCGGCAACTCCAACGATTCCGCATCCGACGCCAAGTCCGACACCTCCACTTCGAACGCCACCGACAGCTCCAGCGATTCCAGCGCTGACGACAGCTCCAATGCCGGCTTCGAAGAGATCCAGGTCGACGAGAAGCACTCCGATCAGGATGTTGACGCTCTGACCGTCAACGCCGTGTACTTCCAGCCGATCGATATGGAACCGTCCGGCATGGGCCTGAAGGCTGCCGACGCTTCCTTCCACTTGGAAGCCGACATTCACGCCAACGAGAAGGGCACTAAGCTCGGCTACGGCAAGGGCGACTTCGTGCCGGATCTGACCGTGAACTACGAGATCATCAACAACGCGAACAACGAGACCGTTGATTCTGGTACCTTCATGCAGATGAACGCTTCCGATGGCCCGCACTACGGCGCCAACATCAAGCTCGACGAAGCTGGCTCCTACAAGCTCGTGCTGAAGATCGAATCCCCGGAGAAGAAGGGTTGGATGCTCCACGTTGATCCGGAAACCGGCGTTGAGGGCCGCTTCTGGACCGAGCCGCTCGAGGTCACTTTCCCGGAGTGGAACTACACCCCGCAGGAGTGGTGATCTGGAACGTGAATTCCGGCACATGCCAAGCGAAACGGTTTGGATGTAAGCCTGAATTCATGTTGGGATTCAACTCGTGATCAACGCCGTTCCCGTATCGCGAAACGTATGCAAGTAGCGCGAATATGGGTACGGCGTTCGTGGTTGCTTGGATAGTCGTTCGACGTACTTAAGGCCGTCTGGCCGAGTCTACGGGCGAACAACCATCCAGGCAACCGCTCTCTTGCGTTTTAGGGGATGCGCTTTTGGGAGATAACGCGCTTTTTTGGGAATCTTGGTAAGGGGGTTCCTTTTGCGCGCTGAATTCACTAGGCTTTGACAGGGATATACGACGAAAGGTGTGAGATGCTGACGCAGTACGTCACGGTGTTGCAGGGAACGCTGGCACCGGCTTTGCTGATTATGGCGCTGAACGTGATGCTCACGGTCGGTGAGGGTCGTGACAAGCCGTTGAGCGCGTACTGGCGTCTTGCGGGCTTCATTATCGGATTCGCGGGTGCCATTGTGTTCGCCGCGTTGCGTGCGACCGCGGTGATCAATCAGCGTACGTTCGTCAATTACCCCACGTTGTGGTGTTGTGTGATTTTCGATGTCGCAGTGTTCGTTGTTGTGCTGTTCGCGCGTCGCATCACTACGAATTGGCATGATCATCGCGCGTTGCTTGATATTGCGAATGCGATTGGCGCTTTTGCGATTGCCGCCACCACCTTCCGTGCGTTGCCTGATGTAGTTTTGCGTTTGACGATTTTCGTGGAGCCGGGAGATCCGATCTTCACTTCGGATATGCTGCTTCGTGCGCTTGGTTTCGTATTGGGTGCGGTCACTGCGATTGTTGCGGCGTTGATTTTCCGTACGATGCGTTCCACTGCGATTCGTTGGTCGTTCACTACGGCCGTGCTGCTGCTGATTGCGCTGCTGTTTGTTTCGCATTTCACTGATCTTGCGCAGATTCTGCAGTCCAAGCGCATCGTTCATTTCCCTACGGAAGCGTTCCTGGCGTTGGTGTGGTGCATTAATCATCAGCGTCATATGGTCATTGCCATGGTGTTGGTGTTCATTATTCCGGTGGCCGCCAGCATTGTGATGGGCTTTAAAATCAAGCCGGAAGGCGCCAATGAGGCCATTGTGCGATCGCATATCGCGTTCCGTCGTCGGGCGAAGGCGGCCGGCGCATGGAGCCTTGTTGCGGTGATTGGCATCACGTTCGCGCTCACATATGGTGTGGCGCAAACGAAGAGGGTTATTACGTTGTCTCCGCCTGAGGATTATTCGCTGAGCGACGGTGTGGCCACCATCAAATTCAGCCAAATCAACGACGGTCATCTGCATCGCTTCCAATACAAGGCGAAAGACGGCACAGTGATGCGTTTCATCATCATCAAGAAGAATGGTGGAGCGTACGGTGTCGGTCTTGATGCTTGTGATAACTGCGGTGACGCGGGCTATTACGAGAAGGATGGCAAGATCATCTGCAAGAAGTGCGATGTCGCCATCAACCTCGCCACTATCGGGTTCAAGGGCGGCTGCAATCCTGTGCCGTTCGATTATCAGGTTGAATCCGGCAAAATCGTAATTCAAACTTCAACGCTCGACGCATTGTCGACGCATTTCCAGTGAGCGGAAAGAGGTAGTCATGTTCTTTCTTCGAATGATTTTCCGCTCGTTCAGCAGGCAGTTCAAACGCAGGCTGCTGATCGCGGTCACCGTGTGCTTGTCGGCCACGGTCAGCGTGGCCATGTTGGGCGTGGTGTTCGACGTTGGAGACAAGCTGAACGCCGAACTGTCGACGTACGGTTCCAACATCATCGTGCAGCCCAAGGCTGATGCCGTCGTCAACGACCTGTACAACACGGGCGGTGACGCTGACAGCAGCGCTTCCGGTACTTCCGAATCCGATCCGACCACATTTTTGAAGGAATCGGATGTGCCGAAAATCAAAACCATATTCTGGGCGTTCAATATCACGAATTTTGCCCCCGAACTTAATATCCATGCTGACGTGAACTGCGCGTCCGAATCGGCGGCATCGGCGAATTCCAGCTCCTGTAAGGCTTCCGGAGTGCCGATTGCGGGCACATGGTTCGCGAAGACCCTGCACATGGATTCCGGCGAATCCACGGTGGCGGGCATGAACGGCATGCGTTCGTGGTGGAAGCTTGACGGCTCTTGGCCGAAAGATGATAGCGCGCAAGGTCTGATCGGCACCACGCTCGCATCCAAGCTCGGCGTGGCCAAGGGAGACACCATAACCCTCTACAAAACCACCGCCGACGGCAGCCGCAACAAGCAGCAGATCACTATCACTGGCATTTACGATTCTGGCGATAGCGACAACAACGCGATGTACATTCCGTCATTCACCGCGCAGGTGCTTGCGAATCTGCCTGATTCTATTGACAAGATCGAAGTCAAAGCGCTGACCACGCCAGACAATGATTTGGCGCGTAAGGCGTCGAAGAATCCGAACGCGCTCACGCAAGACGAGTGGGAAACATGGTATTGCACCGCGTACCCTTCGTCCATCGCCTACCAGATCGAAGAGGTTATTCTCGGTTCCGTAGCCAAGCAGGTGCGTCAGGTGGCCGCATTGCAGGGCGATGTGCTGCAGAAAACGCAGGCGGTGATGGTGCTGATGACCGTGCTTTCGTTGGTTGCGGCCGCTATTGCAGTGGCGAATCTGATGGCCGCCTCGATTGGTGAGCGCGGTTCCGAATTGGCGTTGCTGAAGGCGATTGGTGCCACCGATGGTGCGGTTTCCCGCCTGATGCTCGCTGAGACGGCTGTGATTTCGTTGGTTGGCGCGATTGTTGGTGCGCTGTTGGGTTCCGGTGTTGCGCAGATTGTGGGACACGTGGTATTCGGTTCCGGCATTACGATGCGTCCGATGGTGTTTGTGCTGGTGTTTGTGCTACTGACGCTTACCGTGCTGATCGCCTCGTTCTCGTCGATCCGTTCGATTCTGGGACTCAAACCTGCGGAGGTGTTGCATGGCCGCTGATTTCAACCTGAGTTCCGTAAACTCGGCCGCGGCTGCGGCCTCGGTCACGAACGACACACTGTGCTGTTCGTCCGCGGAGGTGTTGCATGGCAGGTGAGTTCAAGACAGTCCGTAAGGGGCATGAGATGACTAATCGCAAGATGTTCTTCACCATGCTGTGGGGCGCGGTGTTCCGCCGTCGTTCGCGAGCCGTTATGGCGGTGATCGCCTCCATGGTGGGTGCTGCCACGCTGTTCTGCCTTGCTGCAACGTGTATTGCCGTTCCACAGCAGATGAACGAGGAAATGCGCGCGTATGGCGCGAATCTTATCGTCACACCATCCGAATCAACCGAAAAGTCCAACGGCATCGACACCGATACCACCAAAGCGTTGAACCAGATGGTGAAAGGTTCATACAGCGCCCGTTCCGCCGCCTACCGGTATGAAAGCGTGCGCATAAACTCGGCGCCATACACGCTGGCCGGCATCACGACCAAAGATGTGAAAGCGCTCAACCATCATTGGAATGTGACTGGCGATTGGCCCAGCGAAGGCAATGTGATGCTCGGCCGTGACGTGGCCGACGCGCTCGGCGTCTCCATCGGTTCGACCGTGACCATCGGCTACCGCGCATCCGACGATGCGCAGAATTCCAGCGCTCTTGGCCAAACCGAAGCGCAAGCCATGGAAAACGGCCGCGTTTCGTCCGACATTATGGAGAACACCGGCACCGAATTCCGTGTCGGAGGCATCGTCGATACGGGCGGCAGCGAAGACGAAATCGTCTACGCAGTCAATGCTGACGTGGCCAAACTGGCCGGTTCCAAACGCGGTGCGGACGTGATCGAATATTCCGTCAATGCGGTAGGTAGCGAACTCAACGACGTCGTCAAATCAATCAATGCGAATCCGTCAACCGGCGTGAAAGCGCAGACCGTCACCAAAATCACCTCATCCGACACCCGCATCATCGCCATGCTGCAAACCCTGTTCTGGATTGTGTCGCTGGTCGTGCTCGTGCTGACGCTGGTCGGCGTGGGCACCACCATCAGTTCCATCGTGTCTCAGCGACGCAACGAAATCGGCTTACGCAAAGCGTTGGGCGCATCGTCGCAGGCCATCGGCATCGAATTCTATGTGGAATCCGCCATCTACGGACTGATTGGCGGCCTGGTCGGCACTATCATTGGCTACCTGCTGGCCCGCGTGCTGTGCGTGTCCGTATTCGAGCGTGCCATTGGCTTCAACTGGCTGTTGGGCGTCGCTTCGCTGCTGTTGAGCGTGCTCATCGCCGTCATCGCATCCATTCCGCCGGTTCGCCGCGCAACCCGTATCGACCCCGCCATCGTTTTGAGGGAGGAATAATCATGAGTTCCGAGAATACGTTGAATACGTTGCTTGAATTGGATCATATTTCCAAGATTTACGGCGATTTGCGTGCCGTCGACGATTTGACTTTGACCGTTCCGCAAGGTGAATGGCTTGCGATTGTCGGTTCGTCGGGTTCCGGTAAAACCACGCTGATGAACATGATTGGCTGCATGGACACGCCTTCAAAGGGTTCCGTCATGCTGGAAGGCCGCAAGTTGGAGGATTTGAACGCCAAGCAGCTTGCCGACGTGCGTAAGAACATGATCGGATTGGTGTTCCAGAAGTTCTATCTGGTACCGCATCTGACGGCTGTGGAAAACGTGATGGTGGCACAGTACTATCATTCCGTAGTCAACGAGCAGCAGGCGTTGGAAGCGTTGGAACGCGTCGGTTTGAAGGAGCGTGCCCACCATCTGCCCGGCCAGCTTTCCGGTGGCGAACAGCAGCGCGTGTGCATCGCACGTGCGCTTATCAACTGCCCGAAATTGATTCTTGCGGACGAACCGACCGGCAATTTGGATGAGAAGAACGAGAAAATCGTGCTTGACCTGTTCCGTCAGCTGCACGAGCAGGGCACTACCATCATCGTCGTGACCCATGATGCGCTCGTCGCATCTTGTGCCCAGCGCGAGATTATGCTCAACCATGGCGTGCTCGTCGGCGAGAAGTGGAATGATGAGGCCGCACGTAAGGCCTATGAGCAGGCGGGTGGCAAGCCGGCATACACCGGTTCCACTACGGAAGGCGCACAGAATGGCGAGACGGCCATCAGCTTCGCCGATCCGACCAAAGCCGCGAAAACCGGTGGCGAAGAATAAGCTGAAATCAGCCGAATAATCCAAGCCATAGCACTGACGAATCGTACGGAGCGAACATGAGCAACGAATCATCGAATGCGATCAAAGTAATCGCACTGTCTGCGGCAAGCCTTGCATTGCTGTCGGCATGCGGCGAACCCACGGCGACGCCAATGGACGATGAATATGCCGGAAATTCCGGCGAAAGCGTGCAATCGCAGGAAGAAAATTCAAAGAACAGCGGTAATGCCACCGACTCCGGCGATTCTGCGGATACGGACGTCAAAAACCATGCCGACGATTCGAACAGCACTACATCCGACAAGCAAGACACCGGCAACTACGCCGACGGCACCTACTCGATCAACGGCCAGTACGGGCCGGTGAGCGAAGACACTATCGACGTGCATGTGACGGTCAAAGATCAGACCGTCACCAATGTGGAGGTTATCGGGCATCCGTTCACGTCCATCTCCAAAAAGCACCAGAATGCGTTCGCCGAAGCCATCAACGGCGTGGTGGACGGCAAGCCGCTCAAAGACCTCAAGGTAGACAAGGTGGCCGGTGCCAGCTGGACGTCGGAAGCGTTCAACAAGGCGTTGGATGTGGCCCGTCAGGAAGCGTCAATCCAGTAGGGCCAGTAGCGGCGAAAAGCCCGCAAACGTACAATGAGCGCCTCGGCTACAGCCTCACCCAAAGAGTAATCAAAGGCCGTAGCGGGGGCGCTCACTAAGTTTCAGATTACTATGGCAGCTCTGCTCTGTGATGCCTTTCAGACGGCCATAACGGGCCACAGAACGGCCGCCATGTTCTCAGGCCAAGGAATACTCGCATCGCCATGCAACGCCTTACAGGCGAGCATAGAGCCGAGTATCGTGCTGAACAGGAATTGCGGATTCAATCCATTACGGAACACTCCGGCCTTCATGCCGCGTTCAACAAAGTCAGAAAAACGCTTTTCCGCAGGAACAAGTACTTGATTGGCAATCGCATTCAACGAAGTGTTATCAGACGAAAGCACCACACCAACGGCCTTCAAACCAAAATCGCTGTCGAAAAAACAACCTTGAATGCGTTGCAACATCGTCAGCAAACCGTTTTTCGACAGCTCGACATCGCTGAAATCCGGTAATCCCGCAACTTCCAGCTGCACACGGTGCAACAGATCATCAGCATTCTTATAGCGGCGATAAATCGTGGTTTTCGCAACGCCAGAACGACGAGCGACCTCTTCGATGGTCACCGCGCCGACGCCATCGGAAATCACAATCGCAAGCGTGGCCTTCATAATCTTATGATCGGTCTGCTCACGAAGCTGCTCGCGGCGGCTCTGCGCCTTGCGAACAGCCTCATGTACGTCACTGACCGCGTCGGAAACCACATCGGAAACGGCTTCGGAAACCGCCTCATGCACTCCGGTAATCATGAGATCACCTTGGTGCTTTCCACCTTCGCCACATACCACTTGTTGAACTTGACCAGAGGAATACGCAGCACCAAGCCAATCAGCAGCAGCGGAATCAGGAACAACAGCAGCGAGCCGAGCGCATGCCAGTAATCGTTGTTGTAAATACCGGCAATTGCCGCACGCAACGCCACAATTGAATGCGTGGCCGGCAGGAACGGGCTGATATCGCTGATGATCTTCGGCAGCACGGCCAGCGGATATGCGCCATTCGAGCCGGAAATCTGCGCCACTAGCACCAGCACGCCAATAGCCTTGCCTATATTGCCGAAACTCGCCACCATCGTGTACGTGAAGAACGAGAACACCAAGGAGCTCGTCCAGCCAGCTAGCATGAACAGCCATGGATGCACCGCCTGCACATGCAGAAACAGGAGATTGCCGCCCAGCGAGAACGTGCTCTGCAGCAGCGCGATCACACCGAACACGCCATAATGGCCGAGGAACAGCTGATGCGGCTTCGGATTGTCAAGACCCTCACGGTTCTTGCGTGAAACGCCGGGTTTCAGCGTTACAGCCATAAGCAGCGAACCTACGAATAGCGGAAGAATCGTGTAGAACGGCGCCAACTGCGAGCCGAAATTCTTAACAGGGAACACAGCTGTGCGCTTCACCTGGACGGGGGCCGCAAGAGCCGCCGCCAGTGAATCGGTGTTATTGCCGAGCACTTCCTTGACGGTGTCCATATTGCCGCTGTTCAGTGCGTCGGAAAGCGTGCCATTGAACGAAGACAGCGCGGTGCCCGCCTTGGTGAGGCTTTCGGCGGTGGAATCAAGCACCGTGCGAATATTGGTCAGCTGCTTGTCTGCCGACTTCGTGGTGCTGTTGAGATCTCCCAACGCGCCCTTCAGATCGGCGGCCGTGCTGCTCAATGCGGTGACCGTGTTGCTGATCGAATCGGAAATATCGTTGAGCTGCGGCTTGAGCTGGCTGTCGAAATCGGTTTTGATGCCGTCGATGGAGGCCTTCGCCTGCTGGGCGAGCTGGTTCACGCGCTCGCGGTCGGCTGTGGTGTCGCTCACTTTCGTGTCGATATTGTCGGCGCTGGTGTTGAGTGAGTTCGCTAGATCGTTGAGTTGCGTAATGGTCGCGCCCACGTTGGTTTTGAGATGATCGATGGCGATTTTCGCGACTTCCGGCATCAGATTGTTGTTGCTGAGCTCGTCGAGGGCGTCGTAGATGTTCTGGTAGCTTTGCGCCTGCTTGGTTACGTTTGCGGCCTGATTGCGCAGGGCGGTGGCCGTATTGCCGGCTTGGGTGCCCGCATTGTTGAATACGCTGTTAATATCGGTGGAAACCGCGCCGAAGCTGTTCGCCGAGCTGTTCAACGCGGTGCTGAGAGCGTTCGTGCTGGTTTTGACGGCTCCGGTCAGATCGTTGATGCTGTTTTTCGACTGTTTGAGCTCGTTGCCGGCGTTCTTCGCGCTGTCGCTCACGTTGGAAAGCAGGCTGTTGGAACTGTCGAGCAGGTTCTGTGCGCTCGATGTCAGTGAGCTGAACGTGGTCAACGCGGATGACGTGTCGGTGAGCGTGTTCGCGAAATTGCCCATGTTGTTGCTGAAGTTGGTGAGTGTGGCCTGCGATTCCGGTTTGTCAAGCTCGTCGGCCAGCTGCGAGGTGATGCTGAGCGCGGTGCTCGTCAACGTTTCGGAGAACATTTCGTTGATCTGCGCTGCCACGGTGTCGGCTCCTTGGCCGGTGATTTTTGGGGCGAGTGCGTTCTTCTTCTCGTTGTTGTAATAGGTGAGCGTGGCATGGTCGCCGTCCGCGGTGAAGAACGTCATCATGCGGGTGCTGAAATCCTTCGGAATCACCACTGCCGCATAGTATTTGCCGGATTTGGTGCCGTCGATGGCCTCTTTTTTGGTGGTGAAGGTCCAGTCCATCTGGTCGTTGGCGCGCAAGGTGTTGACCACTTGGTCGCCGATGCTGATCTTTACTGGAATGAGGTCGGACTTGTAGCCTTCATCGTCGTTGGCGACGGCGAATTTCAGATTGCCGGTATTGGCGAACGGATCCCAGCTTGCGCTGATGTTGAACCAAGAGAACAGACCCGGAATCACCACCAGTCCGGTAACGATGATGATGGAGACGATGTTGCTGGTCAGGCGTCGAACGTCGCCGACGAACAGTTTCCAGATGTTTTTCATGCGTTGCTCCTTTCGCTGTTACCGCTGGGATTGGTGTTGCTCGCTGTGCCGGTGTTGCCGGCCGCGTTCATGGCCTGTACCAGTGTTGCGACGCCGTCGGCGTCGGCTTGGTTGGTGCCTGCGACGTTGGCGATCGCCTGTTTGGTTTCATGTTTTCTTCGTCGTGCCTTGCGCATCAACTTGTCTCGCCTGTTTTGTTGCGCGCGCTTCTTGCGGCGCAGTCTCGCAGCTTGACGTTCCACCAGCTGTTCGCGAATCGCTTCGTCGCTGAGGCTGCCGAGTTCCACCTGGCGTTGCAGGCTGAAACGCATGTATTCGATGACCATCAGGAATCCGATGATGAGCAGCACCCAAATGATCCAGGTGGCAAGCACCACGCTCTTCTCGCCGTTGGTGAAGGAGAAGATCAGCACCAGAATCACTGGCACAATGAAACCGGCGATGAGCGCGCCACGCTTGAGCTTCGGATACAGTTCGGCGAAACGGCTTGCGCGTTCCTCGATCGCCTCACGGTAGCCGCCCTTGTCGGCAAGCACCTGAATGGCTTGGGACACGTTGTATCCGCGTTCCGGAAGCTGCACTTCCTCGCCGATGATCATGTCGCTTTCCTTGATTTGACGGGCGAACAGGCGGTTGAGATTGACCAGCAGCGGGCGAATCGCAAGTCCAATGAAGAATGCGGCCACGGCGAACAGCAGCAGCGTGCCAATTGACTTGAGCCAATGCCCATCGTAGAAGCCGGCAATCGTCTCTCGGAACGCGTCAATCGAATAACTGAATGGCACGAACGGGTAGACCATGCGGAAGAATTTCGGCATCATCTCAATCGGATACAGGCCGGAAGCGCCCGGAATCTGCACGATAACCAACGCGACACACAATCCCTTGCCGATATGCATGAACGTGGTCGATAGTGCGAATGTGATGCTCAGATATACCAGCGATGTGATGGCGCCGGTAAGTACGAACAGCGGTGCGTTCACGGTCTGCACGCCAAGCAGCAGGTCGCCGATGGTGGTGATCGTGCCTTGGGCCGCGCCCATGATGCCGAGCAGCATGTAGCGGGCGAAATATTTTTCGGAAGCGGTCAGGTCGAGGCCTTCGAGGCCTTCATCGTCGACTTCCACCTTGAATATCACCACAAAGGCGAACGCGCCCACCCACAGGGCCAGATTGGTCATGAGCGGAGCCATGCCGGAACCGTAGGAGTTTATCGGGTACACGTTCTTCGTGTCGATCACGGTGGGGGACTGCATGAACGAGGCGATTTTCTCTGTGTCGAGGGAACTGCCGCCGGTCAGGTTTTTCAGCATGTCGACGCTGCCGAGTGCCTTCAGATCGGTGCTGACGGTGATGAGCTTGTTCTCCACATGTTCAAGCTGCTTGTCGGTGTTCTGCAGGGTGGTGCGGGTGTCGTTCGTTACCTGGTCGAGCTGGTCGAGCACGGCGGAGGTTTGGGTGACGATGGTGTTTTGGCTGGTCACGGTGCCAGACAGCGTGCCAGCGGTCATGGCGAGCGAGCTCAGGCCTGAGTTGAGCTGGGGGAGCGCGCCGGAATTCAACGTGTTGCGGGCATCTCCCATGCTTTTCAGTGAATTTTGCGTGCTGGTGTTGAAGTCGGTGGCGAGTTTGGACACGCTGTCGGACGTGGATTGCGTGTTCTCGCTCAACGTTTTGAGGTCGTTGAGCGTGCCAGCGGCCGTGTTGTTGGTGTCTTCAAGCTTCTTGATGATGTCTTGGTACTGCGTGTTGTCGCTGACGTTCTTGAGCTTCTCGATGAGCTGGGCGTTACGGTCGGTCACGCTTTGCATGCTGCTGACGGCCTGCTGTGCGGCTCCGCTCGCGGAAGAGACGGCTGTGGTCACCTTGTTGATGCTGGTGGTGGTGTCGCTGGTGGCCTGCGAAATCAGGCCGGAACCGTTTTCCAAAGCAGTGTTGGCGTTGGAAGTGAAGGTATTGAGACCGTTCTGTGCGGTGCCGATGGCGGTGGCGGTGTTCGCCAGGCCCTTGCCGGCACTTGCTGCGGCCAGTTGCACGTCGTTCATTGCCTGACGTGCGGATTGCGTTTGTTGCGGCACGTTGGCGAGCTGTGCGTCAAGATCTTCGATGGTGGAGCGGATGAGGTTTACGTTCTTCTGGGTTTTGTCGAGTTCTGCTGTGGTTTCGTTGACGAAGGAGTTGGTTTTGCCGTTGATGGTGCCGTTCGCGGAGTTCACGGCTTTAGTGAGTACTTCGCTGACAGTGGAGACGAAGGTGTTGTTGACGGTACGGTCGACGGTGGTCGCGCCTTGATCGGTGATTTTCGGGGAGATTGGGCTCGATTTTTCGTTGACATAGTATTCCAGCGTCGGCCGGTTCTTGCTGTCGGTCACGACGTTGGCGAGATTCTCGCTGAAATTGGAGGGGATGATGATCGCCGCATAGCAGTCGCCGGACTGTATCGCTTCCATCGCTTCGGCCTTGCCCATGAATTCCCAGCCAAGCTGGTCGTTGTCTTTCAGCGTGTCTTCGATCTGGTCGCCGAGGTTCATTTTGCCGAGCAGGGCGTTGTCGGTGCCTTTATCGACGTTGGCCACGGCAACTTTGATGCCTTGGGTGTTGCCGTACGGATTCCAGAATCCGTAGATGTTGAACCATGCGTACAGCGGCGGAATGATGATTATGCCGATCATGATGACCCAGGCGGCGGGTACGGTGACGAGTCGTTTGAGGTCACGACGCAGAATCTGCAGTACGTTGCGCATTGTCTCCCCAGTCCAATGGATGTTCGACCGTGTTCGCGCGTAGCGATACGTTATCCGTAGCGCTACGCCTCCCGTATCGTAATACCCGTTCTCGGACAAATTTGGGCACGGACGTAAATGCGCTCCGCCCATGACTGAAATAAACACGACAAACTGCGGCGGAACTGTGAATCTTGCCGTTAATGACCGCACAACTTGCATTCTGTGCATGCGCAAGTCGAGTCTGTTGTCTGCGATCTTGTGATTACGAGATGGCACGTGACTTGTGCAGACAGCAATCGCAGGTTGTGCTGGTTGCGCACAAACAATCCTCTCGTGTAGCGCACTGCGATTGGGTTTTGGTAGCGTTGTACAAGGAAGGACGAATAGTATGGGCAGAACCGAAGAAGTGAGCGCGGCCATCGCCGACGAAACCGAAATCACAGCGATCGAAGAGGCCGGAATCATTGCGCAATCAAAATCGGCGGAAGCCGACGACAATCCGGCCGACCGTAGACTGCCGCTGATTGCACGCATTTACGGCATCGTCATGCTGGTCGAAGGCGTGGTGACGTTGCCGATCATCGTGATTTCCTGCCTGTATGCAGTCCAAGCCGCGCTTTCCGGCAGGCTGGCGTTTGACGCGCTGAACCTCACCACTATTCTGTCGGTTATTCATGCTGCGGTGCTGCTGGTCTCCACCGCATGCCTTGCGGTTTTCGGCGTGCTGCTGATTCTCAACAAGCGTCGGCATATCGCGCAATGGACGTATTTGATGATTCCGCTCACGCTTGCGGAAGGCCTATTGTCGTTGTCGTTGCAGGGTTTGGGTGTGAATCTGATCAGTCCGGTCGTGCAGCTGCTTGTATTGGTTGCGTTGCATATTACGGCCGATCCGTCGCTGCGCGAGGAGCGTCGTTTGCAGTTCGCGCTTCGTCGTTTGGATGCGCGCAGCGAGTATGAGACGGCTGTTTCGAAGGGCATGGCCGGCCGTGATCTGACTGGCAAAGGCTATATTTCGTTGGATTTCTTCAACTTATTCTGGCTGTTTGTGGTCGGTTGCGTGTTTGGTCTGGTGGTGGAGACGCTGTACCACTATGTGCTGTTCGGCGAATGGCAGGATCGCGCCGGATTTTTGTGGGGGCCGTTCTCGCCTATCTACGGTTTTGGCGCGGTGATTCTGACGGTGTTGCTCAACCACTTGTGGCGGTCGAATTGGATGCTGATCTTCTGCGCCAGCGCGGTGATTGGCGGCGCGTTCGAATATTTCACCAGCTGGTTCATGGAAGTTGCGTTCGGTATTCGCGCGTGGGATTACACAGGCAAATGGCTGTCGATTGATGGGCGCACATCCGGCAAATACATGTTTTTCTGGGGAATACTTGGCTTGGTGTGGGTGAAGCTGATTCTGCCGCATTTGCTTGCGATGATTCAGCGTATTCCGTGGAAGATTCGCTATACGTTGACGGCGGTGTGCTTTGCGCTGATTTTCGTTGACGGCGTGATGACGTTGATGGCGCTGGATGCCTGGTATTCGCGTATGGCGGGTATTGCGCAGAATTCGCCTGTTTCGCAATTCTTCGCCACGTATTTCGACGACGACTTCATGGCCAATCGGTTCCAGACCATGACGCTCGACCCGTCTATTGCCGGTCGCATGTAGCGGGCTGGCTGGGCTGGGCTATGCGGCGAAGCTTTGTGCGAGCTGGCGGATCAGATCCGGCCTATGTCCACTCCATGAGGAGTTCGGTGAGATGACGACCGGAATCTGCTTGAAACCAGCGTTTTTGATTTGTTCGAAGGTGGACGGGTTCTTCGTCAGGTCGACGGTGTCGTAACGCACGCCCAGCTTTGCAAGCTCTTGTTCGGTGGCTTCGCATTGCGGGTTGCTCGGATTGGTGAAGACGGTCACGGTCATTCGATTTCCTCCCTATGCAAATGGCTTTCGTCGTTTGTGAAAGCCGTGTCGGCCACGTTCTTCGGTTATGCTCGCTTACACAAGCCACTATCTAGCATACACACTACCGGTAGTGGTGTGTCGTGAGATTCCTCACTGTATATAGTGGGGAATTCCCCAGAATTCCCAAAAATACGAACGTATGTTCGAATACGCTCCAGTGTACCTCAAACCACGGAATTCGCGTCTGAGCGCATGTCGCAATCCAGTTGCCATCTATGGTGGGCGCATCGATTGAAAATGTGTGTTGATGGGTGTGGGGCGAATGCAAGCGGCTTTCGCGTGCGGATGTGGCCGTGACTACTCGATTGAGGGAAGGGAAGTACATGTCACCCCCCCATAGGATGTCTGATGGGGCGTGGCGCGAGTTTTCCTGTACGAACGTGTCGAAAAATCCGACTTCCTGACTTACTTTGGCGTGGTGGCGCGCTTGGTGTGTGGGGAACTTCAAGGGGGTTTTGAGCGTTCTTTAGGGAAATGTATCTACGCTATGCTGAAGTCTGGCGGTTTTCCGTCGGGAATAGGAAAACCCTGGAAGTCGAATGGCTTCCAGGGTCGTGGATGGTTGGTCGCTGGCAAGGGCAGCGCATCAGAGTGCGGAAGTGTTTTCGAAGGCTCTTCCGCACTTGTCAACTGCGTTTGAGGTATAGCCCTCGCCGGCAGCCAGCCAAGTCTTTATACTACCCCCCCCCATAGGCATACTCGGATTATGAGAGGGCGTGTTTGCGAAGTCACGTAATCAATAGAACGACGATTTGGCTTCGTGCAAGCTTTCCTTGGAAATCATCCCGGAAATCATCTCACACGAAGCCAAACCAAATCATTCCTACGTGAACGACGCTTCGACTAAGCTAAGCTCAACTGGGCTCAGGCGCGCTTGCGCAGCACGGTGATGCCAGCGAAGCCGAGCAGAGCGAGCACAGCGAACACCGCAACACCGCCGACGGTGGCACCGGTGTTGCCGAGAACGGCCTTCTTGATCTTCTGGGCAAAGGTCTTCTTGGTGTTGCTCTTGGTGTCGTTCTTCTTGGTGGTGTCGGCCGGCTTGCTGTCGTCCTTCTTGGAGTCGTCGGTCGGAGCGTCCTTGTACATGGCGTACACGGCCCAGTTGCCGGTCACTTCTGCGTCCGGGTCGACTGCGACGTCGCCGTCGTTGGAGGCGAAGCCCCAGCCGGTGAAGATCTTGCCCTCGACGGCCGGTGCCTGGATGCCCAGTGCGTACTGGGAGAACTTGAAGTGGTCCTTGGCGTAGTAGCTCACGGTCTGGATCAGCTCGTTCTTGGTGTTGTAGAAGGAAACCGTGTTCAGAGTCTTATCTTCCGAAGCCGGAGTGTTCTTGTACATCGGGTAGACGGCCCAGTTGCCGGTCACTTCTGCGTTCGGGTCGACCGGAACGTTGCCGTCGTTGGAGGCGAAGCCCCAGCCGGTGAAGGTCTTGCCTTCGACTGCGGGTGCCTGGATGCCTGCGGCGTAGGTGGAGAACTTGGCCTTGTCCTTGGCGTAGTAGCTCACGGTCTGGATGAGCTTGTCGGTGCCGGCGTAGAAGGAGACGGTGTACTGGGTGTTGTCGTCCTGTGCCGGAGTATTCGCGTACGTCGCGTATACGGCGATATTCCCGCACACCGGATCGGTGTCCTTGAGCATGGGGCCCTCGGAGTAAGCCCAGCCGGTGAAGGTCTTGCCCTCAACAGTCGGTGCTGTGATGCCTGTGGCGAACATGGAGAACGCGGTGCCCTTTTGGTAGCCGGTCTTCTGGATAAGAGTGCCATCTGCGGCATAGAACGAGACTTCGACGATCGTGGAGTCGCTCTGAGTGGACACGGCCGAGTTCTGGTTCTGGTCACCTTCGGCCATTGCGACTGCCGGTGCCAAGGCAGCCAGAGTCGCTACAGCTGCAACGCCCGCAATAATCTTTTTGCTAAAAGACATTTGGGGAAACCCTTTCTTAGTTACGTAACTAATTGCCCCAAAGCGATGCCTTCGAAATACCGCCCTGAATGCGTGGAGTTCCCCCTCTTAAGAATTCCAGAAAGCCATGATAGCTGCCCCTAGCGACTTTTTCCAGAGGCTAGGGCGTGTTCGTTGGAATTGCAATCTTTCTCGATTCCCACACTTTCCTATTGCCGTTGTATTGGCGGAAGCCTTTTGGAATCGGCAAGGTGCCATCCCGTCAAGGCGTCTTGCCTGTAAGGGAGGAATCCGACGGTGGCGATGGCAGGGTGTTTGCCGGTGCGGATGATGATGTGACAATCCGTGTTTGGGGTGCGAACAATGTGAGCTCGTCTAATTGCATCTGGAGCCAAAACCGCGGGAATTGAAAAACCCTTGGAATCTAATGTTTCCAAGGGTTTCGCATGTGCCCCCCGTGGGATTCGAACCCACAACCCACGACTTAAAAGGACGCTGCTCTAACCGTTGAGCTAGAGGGGCAACAAAGAGCTAGTATACAGCATATTTACGCAAAACGCCACACAAATCAGCTGTAAGTGACAAAAAACGTGGATTATCACCAAGTCATCGCCGAATCATCATCGAATTCCCGCGAATCGCAATATCATTTTCTGCATATCTGCTCGTACAGTGGAATGCATGTCATGTACCACGATTCTTGTAGGAAAGAAAGCCAGCTACGACGGCTCCGCTATCATCGCACGCGACGATGATTCCGGTTCCGGCCGTTACGATCCGAAGAAATTCATTGCGGTCGCGCCGCAAGACCAACCGCGGCATTATCGCAGTGTGCTCAGTCATGTCGAAATCGATCTTCCCGACAATCCATGCCGATACAGCATTGTGCCGAACGTGTTGCCAAATCGCGGAATTCTCGCGGAAGCGGGTGTCAACGAGCACAATGTGGCGATGAGCGCCACCGAAACCATCGCAGTCAACGAGCGCGTGCTAGCCGCTGATCCGCTCGTTGAGTTGCAACCGGCGAACAAAGCCGCTAATACCCCTGAAATTCCGGGCGGAATCGGAGAAGAAGACATCATCACCCTTGTGCTGCCTTACGTAACCACGGCACGCGAAGGCGTCGCACGTCTCGCCGAACTGCTTGAAACATACGGCACCTACGAATCGAATGGCATCATCATTTCCGACGTAAACGAAATCTGGTATGTCGAAACGATCGGCGGACACCATTGGATCGCCCGCCGCGTGCCTGACGACTGCTATGCGACCATCCCCAACCAGCTCGGCATCGACGATTTCGACTTCGACGACGCCTTCAACACCCAACGTGAATTCATGTGCAGTGCCGATTTGCGTGAATTCATGGATACGCACCACCTTGACCGCACTATGAGCGCGGCTGCAAGTAGCGGCTTCGGATTCCAGCCGACGAATGCTTTCGGAAACGTCAATATGAACGGTGTCAGTAATAGCAGTAGCGGCGCGGCGCTGAGACGCAACCATTTCAATCCGCGCACGGCTTTCGGCACCGCCACCACCAAAGACCGCATCTACAACACTCCGCGTGCCTGGTACATGCAGCGATACCTCAATCCAAGCGAGGATTGGGATTCGCCGGCCGCCCGCTACACGCCCGCGTCCGACGATATTCCGTGGTGTCGCGTGCCTGAGAACGCTGTGACGCTCGAAGACGTCGATTTCCTGATGAGCGCACACTTCGAGGGAACCCCTTACGACCCGTACGGTACTCTCGGAACGTCGGAAAGCCGCCATCGCTACCGTCAGATCGGCA
>ERZ779885.2136-NODE-2136-length-18625-cov-47.078621_pt1 | contig 18625 bp, 24 predicted proteins | sample MGYA00511554_ERZ779885 | MGnify/ENA primary metagenome ERZ779885 (study PRJEB29588, sample SAMEA2160998) | human gut metagenome | biome: human gut; feature: human-associated habitat; material: faeces | place: Denmark | collected 2008/2010 ... | reverse complement strand
AAAGTAGTGTCAAAGACATAAGTCATACTTTTACTTTGCCGCTTGCCTTGCCCCGGCCAGCCACCCAGGTTCCCCATTTAGCATTATACACTATGTAATAACCATTCCTAATTTTACAAAAAGTACAATCTGTATTATTGACTTTATACATATTGTAAACTATAATATAATCATAGGGAGCGAAGGGCACGAATGATGCTCCTAAGCCGTGGTCAGGCGCGTGAAGCGTTACGGATAGGTTTGCGTGACTGCTAGCTCATTTCCCTTCGCCACCCTTAACATGGTAGAACTCTTTAAGAGTAACGGAAAACTGGTCATTGGACGTTAATGGGGTTGTGCCCATTTCTACCACCACGGTTCAAACTATGAGCTTCCCCTGCTGTATAAGCCATAGTAGCCGCGCTAACACGCCTGTTAGCTTGATGGTTATATAGGTTTGTCATTTCTCCTACTCTCACCATCCAAAAGGACAGCACAAGATGTTCGCAATCTATGTTAATTAGAACGCTAACTCTAAGCATAATGGTCGCGTCCTCGGCTTAAGATTAAATATGAAAGGAGTGTATTACAATGTCAATGTGGTGGGATTTAAAGAACACATTATCTTATAATGCGCTCTTTAATTTTGTAGTTGGTTCTCGTGGTTGTGGTAAAACTTATGGCTTTAAAAAATGGGCTGCTGAAGATTTTATCAAAAACGGGAATCAATTTATTTATATTCGCCGCTACAAAACTGAAATGAATAAGAAAGCCAAAGAAAATTTCTGGGCAGCTGTTGCTCATGAATTTCCTGACCATGAGTTAAAGGGAACTCCAGAGGGAGCTTATTATATAGATGGTAAATTAGCTGGTCAGACACGATATATCTCAAGTGCAAAATCAGAAGAACTTCCTCTTGTTAATAAAATCTGCTTTGACGAGTTTATCTCCATGGACGAAACTCATCATGGTTATCTTAAAGATGAAGTAACATTTTTCTGTGAACTATATGAAACTATTGCTCGTATGCGCAGAGTTGTAGTGTTTTTCTTTGGAAACGCTGTTACATGGGCAAACCCATATTTCACAGAATTTGATATTAAAAAGCCAATTAACAAAAAGCAAATTGCTACAACTAGAGATGGCTTAGTCTTAATACAAATTGCTAACAATGAAGAATATATTGAAGCAAAAGAGAAAACTGACTTTGGCCGCTTGATGAAAGGCAGCAAGTTTGGTAAATATGCCGTTCACAATGAATTTTATCTAGATAGTGTGGTTGGTATTGCTAAGAAAACGCCTGAAGCTAAATATCAATTTGGTTTTAAGATTCATGATGATTATTTAGGCTTATGGGTTGACTTCTCTTCCGGTAAATGTTATCTTTCTAGAAAATACAGTCCAGGTAGTGGCGTGATTTATGCATTGACAAATGATGACCATGATTATAACACCATTTTGATTGCACGCACTCCACGCCCTAACTGGTTATTATATATAATTAAACAATATCGGTTGGGAGGTCTGTACTGTGAAGATGAGATAATTAGGCGATACCTGATGGATATTTTGAAGATTGTAGGTGTATAATGTTAGGAGTTGAGTTTATGCCCTTTGTTATTGTTCTGGGTTTTATCGCATTTGACATTCTAACAGGGCTGATTAAAGCAAAGCACGATGGTTCTTATAATTCCAGTATCATGCGTGAGGGTGGCTATCACAAGTGCATGGAGATTCTTGCAGTGGTAGGTTCTTACGGTATCGAATATGCAATGCAATATATTGAGCTTGGTATCCCTATTCCCCTTGTAGGTTCCGTGGTTACTTATATTTGCATTATGGAATTTATCAGCATTATGGAGAATATGTGTGCTGTAAATCCTGAACTTTCTGCTCTGTTTAAGCCATATCTGGAAAAACTTAAAGGAGATGAAGAAAATGAGGAAAGCAAACGGTGATGTCCTTTTCTGTTGGCCTTTAGAGAATCACATTATCACAGCTGGCTGGACATACAATGATGGTTCTTCCCACCATGCTATCGACCTGCGTGCTGCTCCCGGCACACCTGTTTATGCAGCCGAGGATGGCACAGTAAATCAGGTACAGAGCTGGGATGGTAGAACCAAAACTGGGATGCAGTCTTATGGCAACATGGTTAGAATTAGGCATAACAATTATAATGGTTCTAAGCTGGAAACACGCTATGCTCACCTTAAAGAGTGTTTCGTCAAAAACGGTCAACACGTTTATGAGGGTCAGCTTATTGGGTATTCTGGCGCAACTGGTAATTGCTTTGGCCCACATTTTCATTTTGAAGTAATTTATCATGATTGTCGCTTTAATCCTTTGAACTGGCTTGACGATAATTTTATTTGTTCAACGCAGACAGTAATTAAACATCTTGGTAGTTACACTTCGGTTCCTAGAGAATCTACTAAAGGCGATTTTATTAAGATTCATGCAACTGGCGTTGATATGCAAGCAATTATCGCTCTCTGTGAGAATCTTAAACTTACTTACGAACGGAGTAATAAATAATGAAAACACGTGATGAAATTTCTGCAATGCTTGGTGGCTTTGTCGATGCTAAACCTGATGAACAGGGAACTCTGATTGCTGGTGTGCTTGGCGAATTTGATGAATGTCGTAATGAAGCAGAACAGTTTACCAGTGGTTGTCCAGATGGCGCATCTAACTGGCATGAAGCTTATGACAATCTTCGCAAAGATTATGTTAAAGCATTTCTGGATGATGACAATAAGTCTAACGACGAATATCAGAAACATAATGGCAATACAATTACCATTGATGAAGCTGCACAGGCTTTTGTCAAGAAAATGTTTGGTAGAAAGTAAGGTGATAGATTTTGAGTAGACCTTTCAGCTACAATGACGAAGATTTTACAGTTATTGGCAATATACTTTTTGTTCATATTAAGATTACTCAATATGTTCCCCCTGATACTACTGCCCTAGATAAAGGCGAAACTGCTGATACTACTGCCCTAGATAAAGGTGAAACTGCTGATACTACTGCATTTACCATTCCCAGTGAAGTAATGGCTCGTGTTATGAAAACTAGTTACGGCAAATTTGTAGTTAACAATTCTATCCCCTGCTTGCGTGTAGCGCTTGAAGATGGCACCATTTCTAGTGCTAAAGTCACTTCTGATGGCGTTGTAACTTTGACAGCTCCTGCTAAAGGAAAACTTATTATTGACGGCACTCTGGATATTGAGTGCAACTACTAAGAAAGGTAGGTATTTAAACTATGGCTTCTGCTGCTGTTGGTATTATTAACGCTGTATTTGGTAGTGATGCTACTTTTGGTGGTGCTCCTAAGATTGAGAATACCACTGAATCTATTAAATCCGCATGGTCGTTTATCAATTCTTATGAACCGCGTCTGAACTATTTCTGTAATGCTCTGGTTGACCGTATTGGCCTGACCGTTATGCGTTACATCTCTTTTGAGGACCCTTGGCAGGTTTTTGATAAGGGTGTTCTGGGAACTGGCGCTACTGTTCAGGAAATTTATGTAATGATGCAGAAAGCAACCCCTTACTTCTCTGCTGACCGTGCTACTAATGATGAAGTTATGAAAGCTGAATTTGGTAGCGACCCTGCTGAGGTTTACACTGCTTACCATGCTGTGAACTCTCGTATTAAGTATAAGGTAACTGTCAACCGTGAAGCTCTGGAAACTGCTTTCATGAGCGAAGCTAATTTGTCTGCTTTCGTACAGAACGTCATCGACCAGATTTATAAGCCTGCTGAACTGGATGCTTTCATCATGAAGAAGTATCTGCTGTATCAGCTGGTAAAGAACAATAAGCTTAAGAAAGTAACTGTTTCTGCTGTTACTGATGAAGCTTCTGGCAAGACCCTGGTTAAGAAGTTCCGCCAGATTTACGGAAAGATGAAGTTTATTTCTAAGGAATATAACGCTGCTGGTATTCCTATGAATACTCCGGCTGAACGTCTGTACACCATTGTTCCTGTTGACATTTCTGCTTCCATTGATGTTGATGTTCTGGCAAGTGCATTTAACATGGATAAAGCAGATTTTATGGGGCATCGTTTGGAAGTTGACAGCTTTGCTCTTAATGAGTATGAAGTTGAACGCTTGGAACATCTGCTTACTGGTAATGACCCCTCTGGCAGTAGTGCTGTAACTATTGCAACTGGTGGCGATAAGACCTATACTCACGTTACCCCTAACGATGAAGATATGACCGCTATTCAGGCGCTTATGGTTGACCGTGACTTCTTCCAGATTTACACTAAGCTGAACACCATGCGTGAAACTGACCTTGGCTCCACTTTGGATTGGAACTACTTCCATCATATCTGGCGTATCTATTCTGCGTCTCCGTTTGCAAACGCTGTGCAGTTTACTACTAAGGCTTGATAATTGACATTTTCTTAAGCATGTAGGCTTATCCTCCTAAAACGTGGGGCGCGCATACGATATCACGCGTTGCCTTGATTATGGCTACCTATAAACAATGTATCACTGACCAAAGCACAATCAGAGTTTCAGCAGGTTATCCGCATTATTCTGATGGTTCAGTTCATGGTGGTATTGACACAATACACACAAATCATCAATCTTATGCACCAATGGCAGGTACGGTTGAAACAGCCCATACTTGGCAAGGTGGCACGACTGGTAACGATTCTTGGGGCAACTACATTGTAGTTAAAATGAGCGATAATAGCTATTGGCTTGCAGCTCATTTTGCTAGTCAGATTCATAGTGTTGGTGAAACAATTACTCGTGGTCAATATATTGGTGAGCAAGGACTAACAGGTAATGTTAGTGGTATTCATACGCATTGGGAATACTGGATAGGCGGTTATGGCACAGCTTACAGAACTGACCCCTCTGCTATTCTTGGTATTCCTAATGAAGTAGGTACATGGGATGTTGAATGGGATGCTACAAATCCACCAACACCACCTGAACCACCTACACCACCCGGCCCAAGTCCTACTCCTACAGTTAAACGTAAACTTCCAGTTTGGATGATGTGTAAACCACCCTACAGATTTTGAAAGGAGCAAGAACATTGCCTAATATGCAACTTTATATCTGTAAGGGTATCCCTACAGATAAAACCTATAATCATGTGCTTAGGTTTCAGTCTGATTCTTCACGTTTTGCTTATTTCACTTCTAAATCCGTTCTTCATCTTACCAATTATACTTATCAGCGGTTAGAGCATTATCTCTCTGTTGGTGTTAATGCTGAAACGATTGAGCAGTGTAATTATATTCTATTTCAGAACGCTGACTTTTCAGATAAATGGTATTACGCCTTTATTGATAGTGTAGAATATGTTGCAAACGAAACCAGCAGAATTTATTTTACTGTTGACGTTATGCAGACTTGGTTTAATCAAGTAACATTACAGCCTTGTTTTATTGAGCGTTCTCATACAAACACAGACGAAATTGGCGATAATATCATCAATGATGAACTAGATACTGGGCCTTATATTGACGATATTCAACAGTACATTGACTTTGATAAGCGTATCTGCATTGTTACAACCTTTGATAAGCCTGAAAAAGACTCTCCCCCTGCATCCGGTTCTTTACGGTTTGGAATTTATTCTGGCTGCAAAGAAAACTTTTTTACTACAGCTGAATCTGCTAATGACTTTATTGCTAAGGCTGTAGAAGCAGGGCAAGCTCCTGACGGTATTTTGGGAATTTATATGGTTCCTCTTACCTTTGATACTGGTAAGTATGATAAGACTTTTTTAGTTCCTAATAATGTAGCTGGTTATGTTCCTAAGAATAATAAACTTTTCACATATCCTTATTTTTATCTCCGTTATTATTCTACACAAGGAGATAACCATGTTTTTCGTTTTGAACTTGGAGATAGAAAGAAAAGCCTGCATATTGGATACAATGTAATGTCAAATGCTGGGCAGACTACAGCAATATTTGCAGCAGAGGATTATAAAGGTTCTACTGGTTATAATCAGGATGATGTGTTTGCAATTAGCAATTGGCCTACTTGTGCTTATAACACTGATATTTATAAGGTATATGTAGCACAGAACTCTAGTTCCATGGCCGTTAAAAATGCAGGTTTGGTAGCTGGTACAATGTTTGCTGGTATTAACCTGCTTACAGCTCCAGCAAAGGATGTTCAGGCTATGAGCGGTAAACATCCTTCTCTTTTCCCAGATAATACTTATGGAGCTATTGAAGGCTTAGCAAATCAAATGCTTAACATTGCTGGCACGCTTGCAAAACGTGATGATATGGACAGATTACCACCACAGAGCCACGGTTCTGTAAGTCCTTATTTCCGTTTTACTGATGCTGGTATTTTACCGACAAGGGATGCAAGTGCTCCTTATGCTATGGCTAGTTATCATCATGTTACTAAAGAATTTGCAAAAGTTATTGATGACTACTGGACTATGTTTGGCTATCCCATTCACCAAGTTCAGGTTCCTAACATTGACTCTCGAAGAAATTGGAATTATGTTAAAACGCAAAACTGTTGTTGCTTAGGTGATGTTCCTGCGGATGTTTCTACAATGATTAACGACATTTTTAATCGTGGTGTTACATTCTGGCATAATCCTAGTCTTGTTGGAAATTATGAAGCAGACAATTCTATCTATAAACGTATTCCAGAAGTAGGTGAGTAAATGAGTAAACGTTCACAAAAACCACAGCCACCTTGGATTGATTCATATGACTTAACTGTTGCAACTTATGCTAACTGGTTTAATCGTCTGTATGATGTAGCACTTGCAAGATTCAAATGGGAAGGGCTTGAAGATTCTCCTTTTTTGGATGAACGATTCATTGAACAGTTCTTGTTCTGGCAACCTTTAATGGCTGGCTATCATGACCCTGTTATGGGTAACTTAATTCTTCCTGCTATGCCTAGTGATAACTTTGACATTATTGGCGACCCTAAATATCTTCGTGCTTATGGCTACAATTCTAATTATCAGAAAACTGGCCTTAATAAACAAAACTGTGCTTACCTTTGGTGTAATATGCGCCGCTCCCCTGATGCTATTGTCATTAAACAGTTTGCACAACGTCTTACCAATATAGACAGAACGATTGACTTAAATCTTGCCGCACAGAAAACTCCTAGAATTGCTTATGCAAATGAGAATACAAAACTTTCTGTACAAAACTTGGTGTATCAGCAAGATAAATACGACCCTTGGCTGTATCTTAAAGGCAATCCCTCTACTGATGATATTAAGAACATGATTGGTGTTCTTGATTTAGGTGTTCAGTACATTGGCTTGCAGTTAGAGCAACAGAAAAAAGAAACTCTTGCCGAAGCTCTTACCTATTTAGGTATTGAAAGCAACTACAATATGAAAGCAGAGCGGCAGTTTACTACTGAAGTTCAAATGACCTTAGGTCAGGTAGAAGCAGACCGCCTTTCTCCATTGTATTCTCGCCAGAAATTCTGTAAGGATTATAATAGGCTCTTTGGCACTAATATCTCTGTATCTATGCGTTCCCAGCTTGAATTAACTAAGATTATGGAAGGACGCGAAAATGAAGAGAATTTAAGCGATACTAATATTGAGGATGGTGATAAGGACAATGAGTAAATATACAACTCAAGTACGCTTTATCTGTGAATCAAAAGCAGGTATTGTTGAACCTTACACCAATATTTCTTATACAGAAATTATTGAGCGTGCTCGTCCTAAAATCTTTAATTTTAGTTATCCTATCTGGAATGAAAACAAACGCAAAGAGCTTGAAACCAATATTCTTAAGCATTTCTATACAAATGAAATTGGTTCTGAAACCTTCGGTCTTTGGCAGCTGCGTCTGAATGACTGGATGAACAGCCATATGCCTTATTACAATCCTCTCTTTGAAGCACTTGATAAACAGTATGAAATGTTTTTAACTGATGATTTTTCGATTACCAGTGATGAAAATACTGAACATCATGATGTGAATACAGAGGATAGAACCAAGAATAGTAAGGTCAATATTGGTGGCACAAACAATTCCAATTATACTTCCAATTCTAACAGCAATGGAGAGAATACCAATACTCACACTGATACTCCACAGGGTAGTCTTGATAATTTTCTTGCTGGTAAGTATATGTCGGATGCTGACCATAGTAAGGCAAGTTCTACCAATGGTTTTAACTCTAATGCTAGTTCTAACAGTAATAGCAATACCACTCAGGATGATAAAAACAACACAAAAGAAAATCGTGATGGCAATGAACATCGTGTTCTTAACCATGTAGAAAAAGGTTATCGTGGTCGATCTCTGGTATCTATTATGAACGATTATATGAAAGAAAACACAAATATCTATAATTGTTTATATAAAGATATGGAAGTTCTGTTTATGCGTTTATGGTAAAGAGGTGATTAGGTTTGAAGTACAATCCTTTGGATAAACTTTTCCGTTCTGTAATTCCTGTTGCCTATGATGATAGCATTAGTTACTATGAAATGGTATCTAAGGTTATTGAGGTAATGCAGCAGTATATTGAAACCAGCTCTATTAGTTATGCAGACCCTATTCAGTGGGATATTACCAAACAGTATCCTCGTAACACAGTTGTTGTTACTGTCAATGGTGATGGGTATTTGAGCACTCAGCCTGTACCTATTGGCATTGATATTGATAATGAAGATTACTGGACTAAGATTGGTAACTTCTCTGAACTCTGGGGAAGTGTTAAGCTTGCTATCACTCCTGTTGATGAAAAGCTGAAAACTACTGCAAGTGCTAATCGTAATATTAACGACCTTGTTTGGCTTAATAATGATTTGTATGTAATTCTTAAGCCTATGGAAGAAGGTACTCGTTATATTGAGGGAACCAACTGCGCTAAGACCACAATCGCTGAACGTTTACACTATATCCTGTCATTAAAAGTTGCCAAGTATAATGAAGATGACACCTCTATCTCTTTTGGTTTCTTTAATCCTAATAATGGTACAATTGTTACTGGTGGAGATATTCATATCTATGATGCTCCTGTGGAAACTATCAAAATTGTTGGTAAATAAGAGGTATAACTATGGCTGAGCAATTTGTTTCCAAGTTTAATCTTGGTGGTCAAACTATTGAGGTAAAAGATGCTAGTGCTCGTACTACTGCAAATACTGCTAGTATCAACGCTACTAATGCTCTGAATAAAGTAACAGAGCTTGAAAAACTCTCTCGTGTCGAAGTTAGTTATGTAGCAGATACCGAAACCATTAGTATTACAACTGGCACTCATGACGTTACTTAATAGGAGGTTTTATCATGGCTGAGCAATTTGTTTCCAAGTTTAATCTTGGTGGTCAAACTATTGAGGTAAAAGATGCTAGTGCTCGTACTACTGCAAATACTGCTAGTATCAACGCTACTAATGCTCTGAATAAAGTAACAGAGCTTGAAAAACTCTCTCGTGTCGAAGTTAGTTATGTAGCAGATACCGAAACCATTAGTATTACAACTGGCACTCATGACGTTACTTAATAGGAGGTTTTATCATGGCTTATGTAGACAAACTTAAAATTGACAATAACAGTTATGATATTAAAGATACTGAGGGGCGCACTGAAACAGCTAAGAAGATTGACAAAGACACTGTTGGAAATCTTGACCAAACTGTTAGCGGAAACTATAACCAGACTGTCGGAAGGCTGTCGGTGTCTAGTACCGGTAATATCGGCCTTAGCCAAAACGGGTTCACTGCATTTTACACAAGTAACAATCAAATTATTATCGGTACAACTCTCCGTAATATTCCTGTAGCTATTTCTGGTATACCGCAGTTCAGGTCGTTACGCCCTGTTAATATTGATGATAATTATGCATACGTCAGAATGCAGACAGGTTCTGACAACGATGATACCAAGTTTCTGGTTAGCCGCACTGGTAAAATTCCTAGTTTTGTTGAACCCTCTCCCACAAGCATTGAAAAATATCAGAAGTTGAAAAAAGATGGCACGGATGATATTACTGCTACCATTAACACTCACACTAAGAACGAACCTCTGTTTATTCCTGCTGGTACTTATAAGATTAGCGCACCTTTGCAGCTGAAACACAGCCTGTATGGTGCCGGTTCCTCTCGTGACCCTGCACGCGGCACAAGCGATACTATCTTGCGTTATACTGCTAATCCTAGTGCTTTTGGTAGTCAGGGCGTTATTACTGTATCGGGTGATGATGTAACTGGTAATATTGTTATTGCTAATTTGGATATTACTTGTAATGGTATGATTGGTGGCATTGTATTTACTACCAATAAGTACACTGATAACAGTATTTACAATGTAAGTATCAATAAGGTTAAGTCCTATGGTGTTTATTTGCAGCCCAACAATAGCACTCTGAACCGCTACTGCTACATGGATAATGTAATGGTATGGGGATTTAGCGATAATACTCCGGTGGAACGCTGGACTGATTCTGTTGCATTTTTCTGGGGCAATAAAGCTCCCGACTGTGAATGTAATAACCTTGTTAATATGGTGTGTCAAGTTGGTTTTGACTGCCGTACTGATGTATACGGATGCAACTGGACTAGCTATCATGGTATCCCCTCTGGTGGTACAGGTGGTGCTGACGCTAATACTTGGTGGAATAATTCAATCGCCTGCAAAGTTACTAACAATGATATTCATGTTACTAACTTCTATGCAGATACTTGCCGCTATGGTTTTGTATTTGACGGCCCTGGTAAGGCAGCAGCTTACATTGACAATTTGATTTATACCTGTGATGACAACACGGCAACCACCGGAGAGGGCAACGCGGCAATTGCGTTGATTGGTACAAGTCCTAGTCCACAATTAACAGTTAATGGTGGTGTAATTAACCGCAGTGCAAAGGTGTCGACTATAATTCAGACAATTGGCACATATCCTGTTACTGCTATGGTGTGCAAGATTGACAACGCATATATCTACACTAAACGTGAATATATTTTTAGCGGAAACAATCAGTACATTTGCAGGACTGGTGAACATCGCTGTATTGATTTAGCAATTACAAACCAAACGCAATATACCATTGCAAGTCAGTCAACTGCTGGTGACCCTGAACGGTATAAAGCATTTGCCTATATCCCTGTTCCGAGTGCAGATATTAGCTCACAAGGCTGTATTCGTATCTATGACCGAAATGATATTGACTATAGCATTTATCTTTCCAACAACGTTGAATCTGGCGGATTGTTTGCAATTAGTGCTGTTGATAATCGTCAGCTTAATAAAGCCATTTATGGAGCACCCACAGGTGCAGGCAAGACTGTTACTTGGGATGTTGTCAATGACAGTGATAAACTGTATTATGTTAATGATGGCAATGCTATTATCCTGTATTGTAAGCGTCCTGCATCCTATGAATATACTGTTCAGTTGTCTGGCTTCACGTTGGGGAATTCTCCTGTAATTTTGGACAGAATCCGTAACTTGGATGGAACCCCAATGGACTTCCCTAGATGGAGCAATAATAATGGTATGACTGCTATTAAGGTTCTTCGTCCTAATATTAGTTAAAATAAAACACCCCTAGGTGGTTATCCACTTAGGGGTGCTTTTCTATTTAGAATGGCAAATCATCTTCATCTTCATCTTCATCTTCCTGCAAGGCATAAAAAGCGTTAAGAATAGAATCGCTTAAAACTTTACGGAATTCCTTAGTGATTGGGTAGCAAATATCATGCCATTCATCTTTCTTATTCTTAGCGCTGGGCATTGCGATAAACAGACCCTTGCTGCCGTCCATAATCTTAATTCCAGTAATGCAGAACAAATCTGCAAGCGTAACAGAAACCATAGCACAGCAATTAGAATTTTTGTTGTTAATAGGGAAGATACGAATATCAGTAATAACGGAAGAAGCTGACTTAGCAGAATTGGTGGCCTTAGCAGATGCTTTCTTGGTGGATGCTTTCTTGTTAGTGTACATAGTTAGTTCTCCTTTGTTAAATAATGATAAGTAAGAAATTTATATTGAGGACAGTTTTTATACTGGCCGCAACAATCGGTTTTAAGGTTATACTCTTGGCGTGACACTCTCATACCCTCACAGCGAATGTAATTTGTTGTATGAGATATATAATAAGGACAGGTAGCTCTTCTACTGATTCTGTAAGAATCTTTTTCTTTCAATTAAATCATCTCCTATCACTCCATTCCCACTGGAATATGCTTGCAGGATTGCCATCAATTAACATAGCATATTCTTTGTCGGATTGTACTTTATGATAAGTTCCATAAAGTTCATTACCATTTTCATCGTGGTTTATACTAACAACTTCAGGCAAATAATCTATATACGATTCTCCACGTAATGAATAACAGAATGAATAATACATTCTATTAACAGGACTATTTGTTGAGCGCAATGTATAACCACAAGGCTCTAGTACAGTTACAGAATATTCATCTAAGTGGTCTGTTTCTCCATTATCATCTGTAAAATCTCCTATGATATGTGTTCCGGGAGTTTTACGAATAAGCTTCTTGTTTATGGATTCATCATAACTAATGTTAGGACGAAAATATTCTTGCACTAGGTATTCAAAATCTTCATCGTTTACTATTTGCGTAAACAATTCAGAAAGCTGTTTCTTGCTTGCACCTGCTACAGTAGCCTTAACTTTTAAGTGCTTATCCGCATCCAAGTATGTTGCACAATAGCATTTACTTCCCCATGTTACAAAATCCTCATAGTGACCATCAAAGTCCATAATGCCAAAATTGTAACAATTTTTATTCTCGCTGTTGTTAAGAATATTCTTATTGAATCTATCAATGGCTTTTTGAACATTCTCATTGTAGCCAACAAAATAACCACTGTCTGTATCGTGATATAGAGGTTCAATGCCTTGGCTTAATACTAGATAGAGCATAAAGCAAATAAGGTGCAGTCTACTGTAAGCAACTGTGTATAAACCATCTGTGAAAATATTTAGGGAATTTCTAGATTTAAGAAACTTAACCCCAGTTGGAATCCACTCAAATTTATCACCTTCCCCCTGCACACCAACTTCCTGTCGTAATGGCTTCATTGCTGAACATCCATACTGACCATTCAATCCGCCTTTACTTGCCATTAAGGCGAAATGAACTAAATCTTTGTTATGGGTATTCATGATTTCTTGTGCTACAGAATCATCATAAAGCTTCAATCTCTCAAATGTAAAATCGTTTAACGTTTCTACATGGTCAGCGACTTTATGCTCAAGTTTTTTGAATCCTGTTTTCTGGCGTGCATAATATTTAACTGTATTGCGTAAAGGCTTGTTAATAAACTTGTGGGCTGTTGCATAATAAAGTTCATCACATTCTGAACTAGTATAATCATAAAGCATTTGAATTAACATAAAGTCAATATCGCAGCCATGAAATGTAAGTTCATCTGCTTTTACTACTTTACCATTGTCAAAGTTACCATTTTTAATATTGCTGCATTTAGATGTACTGATATAGCTGTAAATACAGTTACCAAAATCCTTAGCGTTAATATTATAAAAGGTAACATTAGCCATGAAGTTATATTTTATTGGCCTTTCAAACAAGATTGATTCACGGTATGCTGCTTGAAGGACTGAATAGAATTTAACATCTTTGCATCCATATAACTCAATCCGCTGGTCGGGATAATCGTAGAACCCTGAGTTAGCGCCGCTTTCGCAGCCAGATAAGAACTCATAGTTTGCAGACTGAAAATTTTGGTAACATTCATTAGGATTAACCTCCTTTCTCCATTTATAAGGGAATCGCCTACCATACATTGCTGATGGGTGCATAGAACTTGCGTCAAAGCACCATACATCCTTAAATATTTTACCCACTGCGTAAGGATTAGCATGAGTGTAACCACCTGCAAGACAGTCTTGAAAGAACTTCATAAACGGTTCATTATTCTTAAGTTCTATCGCCGCTGTAAATTGTGCAGTATGAACTTCTTTATCGGTAGCAATATTTCTGTTAAGCCTTGTTTCACGCTTAATCATTGATGTGTTAGATACTCCAATATCTGATACATTATCAACTTTAGTGAAGTTTGCCATGTATCTACATAGTGCATATAAAACTAGCTTGCAGTCACGTTCATTGTAAATGTATTCAGAATCAGGTAAATCTGACCACCAATAATATTTTTGGTCATAACCGCCTTTGACTTCTTTAAGCTTAGGAACTCCAAGCTCTGTACCTATAAGTTCAAGACTTTTACAGGAAAGAATTTTGAAGCTGTCATAAAATTCAAGATGGTCAAAAGCTGCTACTAATGGCTGGTGCGGAGCAACTGCAATGAAACGTTTAGGATTAAAGTTCTTAATACAGAAATTTATGTTACGCATCATTGCTTCAAATTCATAGCTCAAGTTATGCACAAAGATTTTGACGTATTCATCATTATTCTTAGCATCCTCATTGATTCTCTCAAATTCGGAAGAAATTGAATCATAAGTTCTAAAGAAATTATAATCCATTTCATTCTCAAAGTCACTAAATGGTGCGTGAGGTATAGGACGATAAACAAATGAAGCTAGGCCGTGAAGATAAGTGCTTTGCAGATGCTCTTGAAGTTCATCCTCACCATACATTAAGGATGATGTTTCAATATCATAGCAATATATGATAGTTGAATACTTGTGTTCATTGCGCTTTCTCACATATAGCACCACCTCCCATAGTATATTTTTTCTTTATTTGCCTAGTTTCTTATCTAACCAGTCAAATAACTTAGCTATTGCATCGAGATATAGTGAAACAAAAACAAGACCAAGAGTTAAAGCTGCAAAAAATATAATGACAAAGACTACTTCATTGACTAGTACATTAACCATAATATCACCACAAATCATACTTAGATGCAAGTTCTGTGAATTCTTCATAAGCTTTTTTATGCCGCTTTATAAAGTTTTCATTACCCTGCGTAATAGACCTTAGTTTATCACTTGCATTAACCAACACTTTACCAATTTGGTCAGAATTTCTTAGAAGATTGTCATACTCTGAATAAGCTCTATCCATATCTGCCAAAGTATCAAGTCCTAGCTTTTGACCCAATGTACATAATTTTTTCAAATCGTCTGGTGGAATATTCCTGCTATATGTGCCCATAAGATTATTAAGAATACCAGAAATTGCTCCCCATTTCTTTTTATCAAAATAAGAATCTGGATTTCTAAGAATCTTATATGCGGCATCGCTATAATTAAATACATCCTCAAGACGATTAGCTACTCTCAATGACCTGTAACTATCTGTGACAGATTTATTTAATGATTTAATATGCTCTGAATATTTAGATAGATACTCTTGCATAAGCTTTTGTGACGTTTTATCATCAACATTATTAGCTGCATCAATAAGGTCATTATACAGTTTTTCAGCTTCATCAAGAGCAGTATTAGCAGTAAATTTAAGAGCATTTGCAATTTCAGGCGATTGTCTACCTCTAAGACTTTCTTTAAGCTCACCTGTTACAGTGATACCTGCTTTTCTGGATTTACGTCTTGTTGCGCCTATCTTTTCCAGTAACCTAGTTGCTTCGGCTTGGCGCTTAAATGTTTTGTTCTTTGCCATAAAGTTACTCCTGATTTCGTAAAGCTAACTCTTTTCTAATATCATTATCGTAACTGTCAAGCAGATAACACAACTCTCTAAGCTGACAATCTTGGCAATCATTATCCATTGGGCAAGCTTTAATATACCAGTTATCACATAGTTTATTAAGTAGATTAAGGGTTTCTGTATCTAGGTCTTTAATTGTCATAATAAACACCCCCATTGCTCTGCCATGGCTTCTGCAATTCCTGGGAAAGTTTTGCTCCTAGCTTTTGCTGTTAGTGGGTCATTCCATCGTAAGATTTTTCCATTTTCGTCCGTAGCATAATTAGCAGATGCCCCTACGCTATAACCGCCATGCAGTATTTCACCAGGGCTGACAACATCCGTTGGCATGAGCAGGGGAAGATTTTTAAGCCATAGGCAAGTTGTCTTTTCAGCTTTAATGGCTTCCAGTGCATCGCCTAAAATATGCCATTCAGGATGATTGCCAGATGGTTCTTGAATATCACAACTATAGGCTTCAAAACCTCTATCTCTAAATGCTTTACATACTGTCTGTGATTCTTCGCAAGCAATTAAAACTTTAGCGTTCATAATAAACGCCCTCCACATTTTCAGGCCAAACAGAATCTAGGCAATCGCCTACAAAATATTGGTTAAATGTACAGTTAGAACTTGGTGCTACTGAGTAATAAACTACTCTACCATCATGCTCTATAATATCAATAACCTTACCAATTTTAGCAATTGTAATTGCTCTTTTCTCTTGTCCATCTCCATAGAAATAACCATATTCTCTTACATTGTATTTAATGATTGAGCCTATGGGGATGGGATGAATGGGAACATCATAACGCATTGTATAAACTCCTATCTTAAACTAATCGCTTAAATCATCATTATTAATTCCTCTTAGGATGTCAATGATAGCTCCTAAAACCTACAATAAATTAAGCATTGTATCACCTTCTTATACATAAAACTTAAAAGCTAATACTTCAAATGAATCTGTATCTATATGCAAAGAACTAACAGTAAAGAATTTAAATTGAAGCTTCGCATATCTTGATTCTAAATTCTTAAATTGACATATCTTTTTAATTGTGCCGGATTCTATAATATATATATAGTCGTTTCAGCGTGAACAGAACCACAATTAAGTAGAATATCATTGATTGTCATTGTATTACCTTCTTATACATAGAATTTAAAATATGCGCTTGCGACATATTTATGTACCATAACGCTTGTAGTAAAGTATTTGAATTTAAGCTCTTCATATTCTTTTGGGAGATTCATAAATATACCAAGCCACTTAACTTCTTCATTGTCATCGAGGATTATAATGAAGAGGGAGAGGGGAGAGGGGAGAGGGGGATTTGCAAATTTAATAAATTGAACCCCGATTTATTTTCAGGCTTCTTGCAACACCCCGGTGGGCGGCGCGGCAGGGTTGGGTGCTAAGGTTAATGCCTATACTCAACATTTTTCTTAATGGCTGGACGATTTAGCTCTTTAAAGTGGTAAAGTGTGTTAAGAATTTATCAATCGCTTTAGAACTCTAAATCACTAAAGTGTGTTAAGAATTTCACAGGTTAGCAGTTAGGCTTAACTATTGCTAGTTATTTATGCTTAATAGTAAAGAGTTCTAACTAGAAATTTGCATAAAAATGCGCTGCCGTTATGGGCAACGCATATTTTATTTTTGGGTCAATGCTGATTCAATGCGGTTGCAATGACGATTGCAAAGTCGTCGTCTAGATTTTTACGGGCGGCGCGCTTTCCGGTTTTAGAATCGTTATACAGTCTAACAGTTTTGGGGTAATTCCAGCCGGTATTATATTTGTAGCGAACCCAATTCCGAAACTTTGCAACGTGTTGGGCGGTTGTGGTGCTATAATGGTCAAAAACCCACAAAATACCGGTTGAGTATTGAAAAGCAGCTACGATTGTAGAATAGCTCTGTAAGATAATAAAATCGGAAAAGTCGGGTTTAATAATCCATGCCTTGCAATTATACAAGCGACTTTTAGAGCCGCCAACATTTAAACTAGACTGATGGTCAACGGCTTTGACAATATCCGAACGGGTGTTGTAAATCATTGCGCAAACACCGCCTTTACAAAATCGTCAATACTTTCATTGACGTTATTCAAGTCGTGTAAAATGGTTGACTTGTAAATGCTGGAAAAGCCGGAAGCGATAAAACCACTATCGCAAGCGCGGAATGTGTCAATGTTACAATAGGCTGTGTCCACAAGTCCGCAATTGTCAAATAATTCACGCTTGATTGTAAATCCGTTGTCAATGCCGGATTTTTTCGGCCTTATTGTAATAAGTTGCATTTTCATTTTTGTATATCTCCTTTATAAAATATTTTCGCTTTGCAGCGTGGAAGCGGGCTTTGCAAGAAAACCCGCTGGAAAGTTTTTGTTTTATTGCTGACTCAATGGGCGTTCAATGGGAACAGCAACGGCGTTGAATACCTCTCTAGGAATTCCCATAGTATTTTCCTCTTTGGGCTGAACGTCCAGCACCTGCCATTTAGTGCAGGGTTCAGAGTTGTGCAATGCCTTTTCTACCTTTTCAGCGTCCAGAACGCCGTCAAACTGTTTTACCATTTCACCGGATTCCACGCTAAAATCATCGTTAAAACGCGCATACTTTACACGGGCAACAGTGCCGGCCTTAACGGTGCGGCTCACACAAGCGGTACTTTTGGGTTTGTCGTTAATGGGGCGTGTGATGATGATAGTTTCAGTGTTGTCGGACTCATTCACGGTTTTTTCGATTTTCCAATTAGTCATACTAAAATACCTCTCTTTTATGTTTTTGTTTTTGTTTTGGAATGGGATTTTTTCTTTATTTCCCTTTCCTCTTTACAATTATATTATAACATACGTTAGAAATAATACCACGCAATTTTGTTGCAAATTATATGGATAAATGTTGACTGTTAAATTTATAAACATTGCTTTAATGCTTTAATGCGGTAAAAGTGCAACCTGGATGCTCTTTAGTGATTTAATGTGGTAAAGTGCAGCCTGGATGCTCTTTAGTGATTTAATGTGGTAAAGTGTG